>WBZP01000319.1_pt1 | contig 66610 bp, 61 predicted proteins | sample 5204301 | NCBI WGS metagenome assembly WBZP01 (sample SAMN12412401, study PRJNA552823) | activated sludge metagenome | isolation source: activated sludge from nitrification reactor of wastewater treatment plant... | place: USA: Pennsylvania | collected 2017 | reverse complement strand
AGCTACCGCCACGACCGGCCGCCCCAGCGGAGCATCGTCGTCACAGCCCGCGGCCTTCCATCGCTACCGCAGGCGGGCGGTGCTGCTGTCCGGTCTCGCGTTCCAGCGCGGCAGCGGTCTCCGCATTGCGGTCGCGGACCCACATCTCCTGGGTTCCGTCGCTGGCGCACCGTCGGTAGCCGGCACCGGCCAGCTCGGCGCGGGTGCGATCCCCAGGGTCGTTGCGACACAGCACGACCTGGTGCTGTCGAGGGTCGTAGACGACCTCGACCTCACGACCCGCCCACTGCCCGGCCGGTTCGGACGTCCAACCGGCTGGGGCCAGCCGCGCACGAGATGTGGGACGCAGGAACGGCTTCACGCTGCCGCCTCCCGCTCGCTGCACTGCTTGCCCGGCTCCATGGCCGCGCGCTCAGCCAGATGCGGTGTCGCATAGAACGGCCGGGTGCGGACATGCGCCGGCGGCAGGGTTCCGTGGACCAGGAGCGCATCGCCGGGTCGCATCTGGCGCAACACGTGGGCGGGGGCGAGCGGGACCTGGGTCGTCGAGTACTGGTCCGAGCCACCGTTGAGCCGCTCGGCCGCCGTGCGCGACCGGGTGTCGACCTCGGCCTGGCCGAGGATCCGATCGACGTAGCCGAGCGACGCCGGATCGGACAGCCCGGCGTACATGACCTTGGTGAGGTGGTTGGTGAGGATCGTGTCGGACTGCGGGCCGTAGGCGGCGTTTAGCTGGGCGAGGCTCTGCCAGATCGTCACCAGCAGCACGCCGATGCCGGCGAGGGTCGACGCGTACTCCGGCAGCGACCGCAGCGGCGTGTTGCCGGCCTCGTCGATCACCACCAGCAGCGGCGGGTCGAGGGGCTTTCCGGTCTCTGCGACGTGGCGGTACGCCTGGTTGATCAGGTCGTTGAGCAGACCGCCGAACGCCGGGGCCAGCCGGCGCTGGTCCTCGATCGGCGAGCACAGGTAGACGGTGTTCTGCCTCCGCTCGTCGAGCAGCCAACCGAGATCGATCTGGCCGTCTCCTTCCTTGCCGGGCTTGGGTCGACGGCCCTTCCCGGGTGGGACATGGGCGGGGCGAGCCGACGCCGCGACCCCAGGGTCGGACCACGGCCACACCACGGTCTGGGTGGTGGCGTAGATCGACGAGCGGGTGCGGTCCTCCATCTGCCACACCGACTTGAGGCTCTGGTGGACATCGCTCGCCCCGTTCGACACGGCGCTGTTGTTCGAGTTGAGCAACGGCTTGATGGCGTCGTAGACCTCGCCGTCACCGGCATCGGTCGGACGGTCCTGGGAGAACACCCACTGGCACACCGCGCCCATGTCCCGGTGGCCGTGATGGGCGATGAACAGCAGGCCCGACAGCAGGATCTCGGCCTGCGCCAACCAGAAGTCCATGCCGCCCTCGACGCCACCACGAGGCGCCGCGTCGCACAGCGCCCGCGCCGCCCGCTGCGCCCCGGCGACCGTGCCCGCCTGCTGCAACGGTGACCACAACGCAGTCGTCCCCTTCGGGATTGACGACGACATCGGGTCATAGATCCGCACCTCGCCGACGTTGGATCGCCAGCCGTGGGTCGCTCCGAGCAGGTCAGCCTTCACCGATGACAGGACCGCCGGCCCCTGCCACTCCAAGATTCCGGCCACCGCGGCAGTCGTCTTGCCCGACCGCGACGGCCCGACCAGCGCGACCGCTCCTCGGTCGCCCCGGCGCGGTTCACCGAACCGATGCTTCGGCTGAGCGCCTTGCAGCGGCGACGGCTCGGTGGCGACGAGCCAACGACCGAACCGGGCCACCACGAACCGACCCGCCACCGGCTCCTTCACCAACAGCGCCCGCAGGTCCCGATGCCGAGCGAACCCCGGTCTCGCATCCACCCCGAGCGGCCGACGGCGGGTCGTCCCCACCTTCGATCGACTGAACCAGCGGACACCGAGGCCGACAATCGCCGCCACCATCGCTCCAGCGATTCCCGTGCTCAGCCAGTAGAGCGGCGCCCCCGGCAACGCCTCGGCGTACGGCGCCGGCCAGGCAGCGGCCGGTGCGGCCAGGTTCGACGGCAGGCCACCGGTGGCGTCAGCAGCCGCCGAGAAGGTGACCCCTTGGGGCGCCCCGGACAGCAGCAGCGCCAGTGCCGCTCCTGCCCACACGACCCCGACGACCAGCAGCGCAGCCCCGGCCAGCACGAGGACCAGGACCTCGAACACCCCAAGCCCATCGCGTTCCATACCCAGGTAAGCCGCGAAACGCCGAGAAAACCGCGCTCTTCCCTCCGACCGGAGGTCTCGAGGCCGCCGCGACCAGCCCCTTGATATCCCTCGGCGTCCTCGGAATGTCACACCCCGCGATCACACTGGAGGCACCGACGTCAACGACTCGGAGGACGAGGATGACGACCTACGTGAACGGCAGCTGGTCCGGCTGGAACGGGAGCACAGTCGTGAAGCTGACCGACGGCTCCGTCTGGCGGCAGGCCGAGTACCACTACGAGTACCACTACGCCTACCGCCCGCAGGCCCGCCTCGAACGTGACGAACTGTTCGTTGAGGGGATGAGCCGCGGAGTCCGGGTCCGCCGCGTCAGGTAGGCCACTTCAGGGTTCCGCAGCAGGAGGTGACCAACATGACTCGAAGCAGTAGCAACTCCATCGGCCGAGAGTGGGACCTCGCGGTTCGACTCGCCGAGCACGTCGGTTCCGGTGGCGAGGTTCCGGTCCTCGCCAGTCCGGTTCTCCTCGATCCCAGCGAGGTCCTCCATGCGGACCTGTGGGCCGATGGGTGGCGGTTCCTGGCGATGGACGTCTTCTACGACGAGCCACGGATCGTTGCGTTCGGTGGGCCGCTTCTGTTCGCCACGACAGCGCTGTCAGCGGGTTCGGCGCGGCGCCGAGCACGTGCCGAGGCGGAACGGCTGGCGGCACCGCAGTGGCGTTCGCTTGGCGGTCTGCGAATCCTCGCCACCGACCGGCGACTGCTGGTGTGGTTCGAGGGAGCCTGGGCATCGGTCTGGTACGCGGGCATCCGCGAGATCCACCCCGACCTCTCTGCTCGTCGGGTGACGATCCTCTTCGACGACGACCCGCCCTACGCCCTTGCGGGACCGTGGGTGCCGTACCTGGTCGTGTTGATGACGACCTGCATGATTGACCGTCTCGGGGTTGACGCGGTGGAGGCAGCGCTGCTCCCGCAGTGAGGGGTCACCGCTCGACTCCGGCCCCGACCGAGCGGGTTGCCATCGCCCGATCGACGGCAGACTCGAGACGGGCAGGCCAATCGTCAGATCGACGCATCGCGTCGTTGAGGTCGCCGGTGCCGAGGTCGAGACGAACGGGGGTCCGGTCTCGTGCTTCGAGTAGGGCGGCGAGTCGATCGCCCCCGGCGTTGCCTGCGTCGTCGGCGTCGAAGGCGAGAACGAGCGGGTGTGGGAGGCGAGCGAGCGCGAGAGCGACGGATTCATCGCCGTACGTGGCGCTGAGCACGCCGACGGCCCGGTAGCCGGCTGTGGCCGCGGAGAGCGCGTCGATCGCTCCTTCGGTCACGATGACCTCGGGGTGTCGGCGCTCGGCGGGGCGCATCCTGGTGAGCTTGGGGTTGGAGGCGAGGTCGGCTCTCGGGTTGAGGTAACGGGGCCGGTCGGGATCGGGGTGGGGCACGCGGATCTGGGCGTAGACGGCTCGGCCGTCGGCGATCGTCGGCAACACAGCTCCGAGGGCTCGGGGCATTCCGTCCGGGCGGTCCTGGTAGCGGGCGCCGAGATCGACCCCGATGCGGTTCTGGGCGAGGACATCGGCGGGGATGGCGCGGACGTTGGTGAGCCACCGTCGGATCGCTCGTCCTTCAGGCTTCCACAGCCGCTCGGCGCACTCGTCGACGTAACGCTGGAGGCCTTCGGGGTCCCGACAGCGGGGCGTCGCCGGGCGGAGTGCGGGCGCCAGCGAACGGGAGGGCTGCCAGTCGGTTCCCTGGTCGTGGTGCCCGGCTCGATCCGCGAGGAACTCGAGGGCGTCGCGCACGGTGCCGCCCTTGCAGGCGAGAACGAGGTCGATGGCCGAGCCGCCGTCGCCGCAGCCGTGGCAACGCCAGCGTTGGTCGCCTTGGTGGCCGCGGAAGATGCTGAGCGGCGGGGTGCGGCCGGTCTGGACGTGGTTCGGGTTGGGGCAGGTCCACATCGGGCTGCGGGTGCTTCCGGCGTGGCCGCCGATGAGGTCATCGGCAAGCGCGGAGAGATCGGTGGCGGCGAGGAGGGCTTCGCGGTCGTACATGTCACGCCGCCTCGACCTCGCCGGCGTGCCTCGCATTCATCCGGGCATCGGTGTCGCAGATCGCGGCTTCGCTCGGGCCGAGGACGTGGTGGACAACGGCCGTTCGCCCACCGAGCTTCCACAGGGCGCGGCCTCGGGTGAGCTGTCCGACGATGGAGGCTTCGGGTTCGGTGAGCCCGAAGTGAGTGACCGCGGCGTCGAGCTGGTCTGGGGCCTGGCGAAGGATGATCTTGGTGGCCGAGTCGGCCAGGAGCCCTGCGGCGATCTTGCTGGTCGCGGTGCCGTCGTCGGCTTGGGCGACGAGATCGGATGCCCGGTGGGTGATGCACAGGTTGGCGACGCCGTAGGTGCGGCCGAGCTTGAAGCACGTCTGGAGATAGCCGGCGGTGTGGCGGTTGCCGAGCAGCGCCCATGCTTCGTCGAGGACCTGGATGCGTTGCGGTCCGGGGCAGGCCATGAGCTGTTGGAACCATCCGGCGGTCGCGACCATCACCAGCGGGAGAGCCTCGGAGTCGAGCGGCACTGCGGACAGGTCGAGCACGACGCCGGGGCCGTCCCAGCGAAGCGGGACCGTGGAACGCCCGTCGAACATGCCGCGCAGCGAGCGGGACAGGAGCTTGTCGAGGGCGTAGGCGACGTTGCTCGTCTCGGCCGCGAGGTCCCGGCCGTGGGAGCGAAGTCGTTCGGCCATCTCGTCGGTGGGGTCGGCGACGAGGTGGGCGACGTCGGTGAGCGTCGGCTCGATGAGTGGTGCGGCGGTGAGCTGTTCGACCGCGGCGAACACGACGGCGTCCTCGAGCTGGGTGAGGTTGCGTTCGAGGACGGTGGCGACGAGCGCGGTGCACATCTCGGCGCGTCGCAGGATCTGACGGTCTTCGGGCTCGTGTTCGGCCGCCGGACCCGGAGCGAGCGGGTTGATGGTGGCGGTGCCGCCGGGGCTGAGCCGCACGGTGGTGAGCCCGAGGTGCTCAGCGAGCGACGCGTACTCGCCTTTCGGATCGGCGATTGCGATCCAGCGTCCGGCGTTGCCGGTGCCGTAGACGGCGGCTTGGCGCCACAGGAGGCACTTCACGAGGGCGGACTTGCCGTTGCCGGGTTCGCCGAGGACCCAGCCGTTGGGGTTGGTGACCAGCCCGGCGGCGTAAGCCTCGAAGGGGTCCCAGCAGAACTCGCCTCCCCCGGCGAGCAGGTCGAGGCCGACGTAGGTGCCTCGGTGTCCGAACGAGCCCTGGACCGAGAACGGGTAGATGCTGGCCACGTGCGCGGTGGTTCCGCGGTGGTAGTTGAGTCGAAGCGATGCGCGGTTCATGACGCCAGCAACGTGGAGGGGGCGAGACCGAGGGGCAGCGACGCGGCCCACGCGATGTCTTGACGGGCGTCGAGCACCCGCAGGTCCATGCCGGTCTCACGGGCGAGCTGCTCGACGACCTCGGCCTGTTCGTCGAGGTCTTCTTGGGTTCGGGCCGACACGGTGACAAGCCCGGCGTATCCCATCTCGGGGTAGCCGGCGACGAGCTCCTCCTCGCGGTCGAGCAGTGCTTGGGTGGCTCGCCGGTGGCGGGCGTCGACCCGTCGACCCTTGTCCTCCTTGGCGATGGCGTCGGACTCGAGCTTCACCAGGTCTCGTTCGATGCGGCGGCGGCTCTGATGGGTCGGGACCGGCTGGAAGTAGACGGTCATCGACCGGGTGATCCCGCCGCTGGACAGGAACGGTTCGAGCCATGCCGGGGGGACAGCGAGTCGGGGCCACGTGCCGACCCACCAGGTGCGGTGATGCGCGGCGTCGACCTGGATGTCCCGCCATCCGGCGTCGAGAACGAGTGGGCCTGCCGTGGCAGCGCGGACGAGGGCGAGACGTTCCACGAGACGTCCTCGTCTCGGTCGCGGTCGGGCGCTGACCGGGTCGATGCGAGAACGGATCAGCCGCTGGAGACCCGTCGCGTCGAACGGGTCACCGGCGCTGAGCGCCGCTGAGCGCAGACCACGGAGCAGCGCTTCGACGGACGTGATGAGCGCTCGACGGAGGTGGTCGTCGGCGTTGCCAGCGCTGGTGCGGTGACGGGAGAGGCGTTCCTTCGCAACGGTGATGGTGACGACGGCTTCGTGGTTGATCGCCGTGGTCGTGCCGTCCTCGAGCAGCTCTCGGTACGACTCAGCGGCGCCCGGCACGGGGTTGCCGCGCTGATCGCTGTCGAGCCAGGTGATGTGGTCGCCCATGCCCGACGGACGGGCGAGGTCCGACCACGAGAGGTGCGAGACGACGCCTCGCTCGACCGCGAACTGTCCGAGCAGGTCGCCCCAACCAGCGAGGAGTCGTTCCTGTTCACCCCTCGGTTCGACGACGAACTGTGGACCCGACACCGGGATCACCGCGGTGAGGGTTCGGCGGTGACCGTCGCGGAAGGCACCGAGGCGGCTTCCAGCCCGCCAGTCGATGTCGACGATGTCGATGCCGTCGAGGCACGGTGGCATCGGCGCGGGATCATCCCCGTCGGTCCACAACGGCAGCGGTGCCTGCCAGCGCCGACCGCGTCGCACACGGGCCGCGAGCCAGCCCACGAGCAGGGGCAGCCACTCCCAGCTGGCGTGACCGCTGATGCGGGTGAAGCTCACCGCGACGGACACCACAACCGGCACCGCTGCGACCGGCAGTGGAGCGCCGACGGTCAGCGCACCCACACCGAGGACGATCCCTGCGCCGAGGAGCCCGCACTGCACAACGCCGAGGCCGAGGAACACGCCGGAGGTGTCGAGCGGTTCGAGCTTGTAGTTGCGGTCGGTGCGTTCAGCTCGCATCGGGACGACCTCCTCGCTGTGGCCCTTGACCGTTGCGGCCCGACCCCGGCGGCCTGGCCGGTCGTTCGGGGCGTCTCGACGCCGGACCAGAGGACCCCGATCCGGAGCTGGACCCTGCGTCGCTGGCGTCGGACGCGGCTTCCGCGGTCCCAGTTGCCGCTGACGCGCCCTTCTTGACCCCCTTGGCTGCCGCCTGGGCACCGACGACCGCGACGGCTACGGGCCCAGCCACTGCACCAGCAGGGCCGGCTCCGCTCGCTGCGGCACCTCCACCCGCGCCTCCGGCCGCGCCAGCCTTGGATGCAGCCGCACCACCACCCGCCGGGAGTGCGGCACCGTTGGCGCCCGACGCAGCAGCCTTGCCGTTGGCGATCTGGCTGTAGCGCCGACCCGACACCATCTGGACGGTGTTGGCGGCCATCATCCCCTGTTGCCCAGCGCGGACGGGTCCGCCCTTCACGCCTTGAGCGACGAGCGCGCCCTCGGTGAGCGGTAGGAGCCGGGCGATCAGCAACGGCGAGAAGGCGGAGACACCGAATGCCGCCGCGGCGGTGAGCAATATGCCAACGGCCTGGGTGACCGACCCGCCGGGGTCCTCGGCGAACACCTCCGGTTCGGGCAACGCCGTGACCTCGCCACCCGAACCGGCCCCGACCGCGGCCGCAGCTGCGACGGACAGCGCGATGGCGATGACGAGCTTCGACACGATCAGTGCGACGAGCAGGTCAAGGAGCTTGCGGCTGGCGCCGCGGGTGGCGGGCCAAAGTCGGGCGGCAAACACGAGCGGGGCGAGGGCGACGACGATGTAGATCAGCGCGGAGCGCACGACGAGCTCGGCCACGAGGATCAACCCGGCGAGCACAGTGACCAGCCCGAGGACGAAGACCACGAACGCGGTAGACGTGCCGCCGTTGAGGTGGCTGAGGGTGGCGACCACGGCTCCGAAATCGGAGATGTCGTCTTGGAAGTTGCCGAGGACCTCGCCGGAGAGCGCGTCGGTGAGCTGGACAAGGATCTGCGTGACGGTGACGAGCCCGACCATCCCGATGATCGAGATCGGCAGCTCGAGGCCCATGCGGCGCAGCATCCCGCCGACGTCTCCGCTGAGGGTTCCCTGGACGATCCCGGCCAGGACGAACAACAACAGGAGGCTGGCACCGATCCCGACGGTGGTGGCGTAGGGGCCGTCACCGGTGATGAACCAGTCGGCCTGGACGTTGGGGTCCGTGGAGTCCAAGAAGAAGTTGAACACCCCGCCGACAACCCAAACCACGGCGTCGACCACCCAGGCGACCAGCCCACCGATGATCATCTCGAACCCTGCGGTGGCGACACCGCCGACGAACCCGGTGACCTTGTCGATGGCCCAACCGATCGGATTGGGGAATCCGATGCCGAGGATCACTGGACCGGCTCCCCGTCGAGTCGGGTGAACCCGGCGAGGGTCTCGTCGAAGGGGACGGCATCCCACGGCTGGTCCTGCGGTCCGGTCATCGGGGTCGGACCGAGGTGGTCACGCACACCGTCGACGCGCCAGTCGCCGTCGAGCCACGCAAGGTCGACGGTGACGGTCAGGAACTCGCTCTGCGGGGCGGCGACCTCCGCGGCCGACAGGATCGTCACGACCCACACCGCCACGCGGGCTTGGTCGCCGTCGAAGGTCTCGACGTTCCAGGCCAGGGGCCGCACCAGCCACCAGACCCGGCCCGACGATTCGCCGAGCTGGTCGCGGGCCATCGAGACCTCGAGGACGATGTCGTCGGCCATGCGTGGCGCAGCGACCGGGGTGGCGATCTCGTCGACCGCGGCACGGATCTCGTCGTCGGTGAAGTACAGCCAGCGCTGCGCCGCCGTCGAGTACGACACCGCGGCGGCGACCGCTCCCTCTTCGTCATCGGAGAACCCGACATCGAGGCCAGCTCGTTCCAGCGTCGGTCCGGGGGTTCCCTCGGCGACCGGTGGCCGAGGTGTCGGCTCGGCGGCGGCCTGAGGGTCGGTCGGATGGCCGGACCGACTGTCGTTGCCGGAGAAGCGGGTGACCGCGACGCCGGCCACGAGTATGACCGTGGCCAGTGACGCCACGATGACGGTGCTGCGCTTCGGCATCGGGGAGGTGGTGGACGGCATCAGCTCGCCGCCTCGAACAGCATGTTCACCGCGGTCGGGGCGACTCCGGCGAGGATGGCGCCGACGACGCCACCCATGGCGAGCGCCTTGCCTCGGCTCGCACCGCCGTAGCTGCCGCCCTCACGTGCGAGGCCGTACATGGCGGCGCCGATGAGCAGAGCGCCGAGGCTGCCCCACAGGGCGAGCATCTGGGACCAGTTGAGCAGCCTCTGGATCAGGTCGGCCCCGGGCATGCCCGTGGAGTTCGGGTCGACAGACACCTGGGCGAGAACTCCGACGAGACGTGTCATCGGGCCACCTCCTTCGAGTCGGGGAAACGAGCGGCACAGGGGTAAGCCGCGAACCGGCCCGAAAATCGACAAGAAATCCCGCGGGAACCTCGGCCTGTCGCGGCCTACTCAGGTATGAAGCGCTCGAAGCTCCCCGCCGCCATCGCCCTCACGTTCCTGATCTTCCTCAGCGGACTCGTAGCTGTGCCGTTCCTCGCGGTCGCCGCCGGGGGCGCGGCGCCACCGTGCGACGCCGGGGGTCCGCTCGAAGTCGAAGACGACGGGACGCCAAGCATCCTCGGACCCTCCACGCTCACCGTCACCGACCTCCGGGCTTGGTGGGATGCCAGCGGCCGAGGTCAACCGAGCCGTCTCGGCATCGACATCGCGGATCTGATCGCCCTGTACCTGTCGGAGGGCGATGCCGAAGGTGTCCGCGGTGACATGGCCTTCGCTCAAGCCGTCGCCGAGACCGGCCACTTCACCAACCGCGACACGTCGATCAACAACTTCGCCGGCATCGCCCACTACGACAACGCTGCGTCCGGCAGCGCGTTCGCCGACCCCGTCATCGGCGTACGAGCCCACATCCAGCTCCTCAAGAAGTACGCAGCAGGCAACGACACGGCGCTCGCCAACCCCGACGTGTCCCCCAACGCCGGGGCCTCGGCCACCACCTGGGGTGGACTCGCCGGGACCTGGGCGACCTCGCCCACCTACTGGACCCTGCTCAGCGACGTCTACGGCTCCATGCTCGACGCTGCCGGACAGGCCGACGCCGACCCCGGCACCGGCACCGGCACCGGCATGGTCACCGGATGCCCGACCGGCGACCTCGCGGTGGCCGGCGACTACGCCCTACCGGTCGAACGCCGCTGGTACGACGAGCACCCCGAGTGGTTCACCAAGCCCCACCACGACTACCCCGCCGCCGACATCCCCGTCCCCACTGGCACCCCGCTCTACGCCATCACCAACGGCGTCGTGATCTCGACGCCTACCAGCGGCCGTTGCGGCATCGGGGTCATCATCAACGGCGACGACGGAGCCCAGTACACCTACTGCCACGGCCTCCCCGGCAGTCACACCATCGACACCGGCGACCGGGTCGAGGTCGGCCAGCACCTCATGAACAGCGCCTCCACCGGCAACAGCACCGGCCCCCACCTCCACTTCGCCATCAAGGTCGACGGCACCGCGAGGTGCCCCCAGGCGCTTCTGGTGAGCATCGCCGACGGAGCGCCCGTCACCCCAGGTTCCTTGGCAGCGAGCGGGTGCTCGTACTGAGACACCCCGTTCGGGCCCGCGAGGGACCGCTGCGAAGTGAATCGATCGTCAGGTCAGCCTTCAACAACCTCGGCCTGATCAACCCACCTGGCGAGCAGGCTGAAGGCAGCGAGCTGTTCAAGTGCGAGTTGCTCCTCGCCGCCGTCGGTCGGCACATGCATTCCCGGATTGCGGATAGCGGCGTACAGGCCTTCGGCGAATGCTCGTGCACCGCGGTGCAGGCTCTCGTAGGTCTTGCTTCCGTCGTTCTCGGCGAGCCGCAGCCGAGGAGACCCCAGCTTCGGATCGCTCAACGAGAACGCCTCGTTGAACAAGGCCGTCTCGGAGACATCCATACGGCCAAGCTTCGACTGGGTCTCGGCGTTGATCCGCATGGCCGCTTGCATGACGGCTTGATGGAAGTGTCCCGTGTTCCAGAACGACCGGCCGTTCTCCCATGCCCACGGATGCAGATCGCCCGCGTCCATGTCTGGCGCGTTGTCCCCCAGCCTCTCGGCCAGCTCCTCCGAGCGCTGCAACTCCGCCTTGGCTCGTGATGCCTGGTCCCGCAGCCATCGGAAGTCCTTGTCCTTTGCAGGGCGATCAACCTTCCACCCAGGTAGCACGCGGTCCAGTATCTGCTCGACGACGTGCGCCCGGGCCGAAGCATCCGTTGCCGGGCCGCGCATGACCGTGCCGAAGTACGCCACTCCAGGCCCCATATCGGGGACTACCTGACCAGTGACGTGCAAGAACCCGTCGATCTCGCTCACCGCCCACCCGGTATCCAGACCTGCCACTCATCCATCCTCGCAGCCCGTGGTGGCTCAAGGATGTTCCTCGGCCTGACAGACCGACGGACCCCAGAGGCCCCACATCAGGGTGGACCGCCCCCACCGAGGTCGAGACGTAGCTGAACGACATCGTCGTCGGGGTCGCCGAGGTCGGCTTGGTCGAGGGCGGCTGCGTGCTCTTGGTAGAGGTGGTCGGCGGCTGAGCGGTCGCCAGTCGCGATGTGGACTCGCATGAGCGCGGCGACGACACCGCCGTTGAGCGGTGCGGCCTGGAGGAGGCGGCGGAGGGTGGCGATGGCAACGTCGGGCTGGTCGTTGTCGAGGCACAGCTCGGTGAACGCCTTGGCGACCCCTGCTATGCGGCCTTCCCAGGTGGTGGCCTGGTGCTCGAAGTCGACCCAGCCGAACGAGGCGCGGCCGGTGTTCGTGTAGTTGAACGGTCGGCCGGTCACCAGGTCGAGCGCGGATCGGTAGCTCTCGATCGCCTCGGGTGGCTCCTGGCGCTGCACCTGTGCAACGTGCCACTCGAAGAGCTCGACATCGGTCCGCACGCCGGGACCGATCGTGTAGGAGCCCCGCTCGTTGGGTGGGAGGTGCTGGGAGCCGATGGCGTCCCGGCAGCGGGTCATGGTCTCGAGGAGGCGTTTGCGGTTCGACGACCCCGACGCGCCGAACCAGACCGCCTCCTCGAGAGCGTCGGACGTCACGGTTCGGTTGAGCGCCAGGTAGGCGGTGACCGAGGTGGCCTTGGCGTGCATGGTCTTCTCAGCGCCCTCCACGCGGATCTCGCCCAGGAGCCGGACCAGGATCTCGTAGGTGGGTGGGCCAGGCGGCTCGACCGTCTCTTCGGCCACCTCTGCGGCCTCCTCGGCTCCGGCCTCGTGTTCGGCAGACGTGGGTGGTTCGCTGGCCGATCCGTCGAGGTCGAGACCTTCGCGGTGATCCTCGCCGACGCCATCGCCGGGGTCGTCATCGGGGTCGGGGATGTTGAACAGGCGACCCATGTCCTCAAGGGCGGTGGCGTCGACCTGCTGTGGGGTGAAGGAGACGTCAAGGTCGTCGAGGCAGATCTCCCCGGCGTCGCAGTGGATGGTGGTCAGGGCGCCCTCGAATGCATCGGCGACGACGATGGCGACAGCGGAGGGCTGGTTGTCGACGAGGAAGTCGAGGAGCTCGGGTGGGGGTGGCTTGGTGGCAACGACGACCATCGGCATCAGCGCGTCGTGGTTCGGATCGTGTCCACGGCCGACGAAGGCGTTGGGCCAGTTGTTCAAGGTGAGGGCGCGGTGCGAACCGGTCGCCCATGCGGTGAGGTCATCGGCGAAGTCGTGCCAAGTCTCCTTGTGCGTGAGCTGGGGTAGGCCCGCTGCTTCGGGGTCGACGAGGTCGCCGATGGTGATGACCCGGTTGCTGTCGGCCAGCGGGGTCAGGGCGAGTTCGGTGAGGATCGACCGGGCGAGTTTGCGGGCGGCTTCGACGTCTCCTTCGAGTGCGAGGACGCCTTCGACCTCGAGGTCGAGGTAGAGGTGGGCGCCCTCGTCTGGTTGGCCGATGGTGACCATGAGCGGTGCAGGGCAGGATGGGCCATCGAGATCGACGTTGAGGTTGATGCCGTGCTCAAGGGTGAGCACGAGCCCGTCACCTTCAGCTCTCCAGCCGTCGGGGATCACCGTTGCCGGCTGGTCGAGGAGCACCTCGAGGCTGTCGGCGCTGTGGCGAACAAGGCGAGGGCGGCAAGGCACTCCGCTGTCGGCGAAGTCAACGGACAGCTCGCCCAGCGCGTACTGAAGTTCGGCGATGAGGTCCTCGTCGGCCATGGCCACCACGGTCTGGTGGACCTGTCGTTGGTCGGGCACGGGCGGGGGTAGATCTGCGCCGTCGTGCTCGAGCGCGAACTCGCGCCGTCGGCGCTGGATGTGCCGCTTGGCGCCAACGGCGAGAGCCACGCTCGACAGTCCGCCGAGGGCAAGCCACCAGCCCAACCCGGAGTCCGACCCCGTCGCCGTCTCTGGCTGGTCCTCGGCGGTCGGCTCAGCCTCCTCATCCTGCGGGAGTGACTCGACCGTCGAGACCGGGGCTGTGGACGTCGGCACGATCGTGGTCGTGGTGGTCGGCGCCGGTTCGGTGGTAGGCGGTGGTGCTTCGGCTTCGGACTCGGGGGCTGGCTCGGGCTGCGGGGACTCCGGCTCGACGGGAGCGGCAGGAGGTGGCGGCGGGGGTGCAGGTTCGTGGCCGGTCGGCGGAAGGACGAGGACCTGGCCTGGGTGGATGAGGCTGGGGTTGGCGGGGTCGACGAGGCGGTCGCGGTTCGCGTCCATGACGTCGATCCAGTACGGCTCGACCTCGGGGTCGGTTGGTGGGCGTTCGAGGTCGACGGCGAGGCGGTCCTCGGACATGTCCCACAGGTTGTCGCCATCGACGACCACGACTTCGCTGGCTGTGGGTTCCGGGGAGGTGACGGTTGGTTCTTCGGCGGGGAGGTCGAGAACCCATCCGGACCGAAGGCTCTCGTCTGCGGCGGTGAGGACGTGCCCGTCGACCATGGTGCGCCCGACGTTGAGTGCCTGGATCTCTTGCCAGCGCAGCCCGTCGTCGAGCTCTCGTTCAGCGATGGCCCAGTAGGTGTCGTGGCGTTCGACCGAAACGGTTCGAGTCGGCGCCGCCACCAACGTCGGCGCAGGCTCGGTCGTGGGCCACGAAGGCGTGTCGCATGCGAGCTGGGCGCGCAGGTCGATGACCGGCGCGGCGATGGACGGCGGCGCGGCCACTGCGGCGGACTCGACGGTGGCGACGGCCGGTGTTGGCGGTGGTGGAGCTGCGACAGCTCGAGCTGGTTGGAGCGGGGCGACGAGCATGACGATGCCTGCGACGAGGCGGGCCGCGGCTGCTTGGAGTCCGGGGGCGATGGGGAGGTCGCGGGGTTGGCGCCCCTTGAACGCGGCGGTGGCCTCGATGAGGAACGCCAAGGCGAGCTGCGCCCAGGCGATCCATGCGACGACGGCGAGGGCGTTGACGATGAAGGTGTCGGTGATGCCGGTGTTGATGGCGGTGGAGAGGGTGTCGCTATCGGGGATCGTGGTCGGTAGCGGCCAACCGACGAGTGTGGCCAGGCCGATCGGGACACCGATGAGAAGGAGGGCGGCGACCGCGAGGGAGCCCAGGCCTCGAAGGACCGCGGTCGATCGGCGGCTGGTCATGGGTCGTCTCCTCGGACGGCGGAGGCGGTTTCGGTGACGATGATGGTCCGGTCGGCGCCGGGGAGGACGCGCAGGGGCTGGACGCGAGTGACGGTCACGGTGATGTCGGCGCCGTCGACGAGCGCCGTACCGGTGGCACCGACGCGGGCGAGGTAGTCGAGCGCGGCAGTCTCAGCGGAGCCGGGGTCGAGGCGGGGTTCGTTGGTCTGGCGGAGGTGGGTGAGGTCGATCTCTTGCGCGCCGGCGCGGGCTGCTTGTTCGGCGTCGTTGCGCGCCGCGTTGTGGGCGTGGATGACTTGGCCTCCGTCGTAGGCCATGCCGGCGACCATGACGAGTGCGGTGGCGACGACCGCGACGAACGCGGTGATGCTGCCTCGTTCGTCGTTCCATCGGGTCACGGGCCGTCGTCTCCTCGGTAGGTGTCGATCACTTCGGTGGCCGTCGCGGTGAAGGTCCGGGTTCCCGGGACGCCGAGGAGGGTCGCGTCTGCCATCGACGCGGTGCATTCGACGGTGACGGTGACGGTGCCGCCGGGTTCGAAGTCGCTGGTGTCGACGATGGCTTCGAGCGTCGAGCAGGACACGCCTGCGGTAGCGAGGTTGGCCTCGACGGTGGATCGGGCATCGGTTGCGGCGTTGCCGGGGTGTTGGCGCAGTGATGCGGCGCGTGCTCCCTCGGCTGCGGCTCGCTCGACGTTGCCGTCGGCCTCGGAGACCTTGCCGGCGAACACGACGAGCAGCATGAGGAACACGAACGCGGGGGCGATGACGGCGACCTCGACCGATACCGAGCCACGCTCGCTGCGCCGGTCGAGCGATGAGCGCTTCATCGTTCGGGCTCCGGGATGAACCGTTCGACGGGGGCTTCGCTGCGGGCGGTGACCGCCCATTCGACGCCAGGGACCAGTTGCGGTGCGTCGCCGTGGACTTCGGCGACGACGACGGTGGCCTGGCGGTCGACGGTGATGGTGACGCCGGTGAGGTTGCCGGACTGGGCGAGGTAGCTGGCCGCAGCGGCTTCGCCCTGGGCGGCTGAGCCGTCTTGGACCTGGGCGGCATCGACGGCTTCGGCCGCGGCGGCGTTGGCGACCTGCTTGGCGTGCCACCACAGCCCGTACTGGACGATGAGCATGAGCCAGATCAGGACAGCCGGGAACAAGATGGCGACCTGGATGGTGGTCATCCCCCGCTCGTCACGCAGCCGGGCCATGGTCCTCAGCCGGCGGGCTGCTCAGGGGTCGGGATGTTGTCGGCATTGCCCTTGGCGGCGGTGTAGATGATCCCGAGGACAACGATGGCGGCGCCGACGAGCAGGAAGGTGATGACCGCGACCTCGGTCGTGGTCATGCCCCGTTCGTCGGTGGGGTCGATGCCGCAGCGGGCGCAGAGGTAGTCGAATATCAGGGTGATGTCGGGCATCGGGTTGTCCTTTCTGGTGGGTGCAGGGGGAACTCGCTCAGGGGGTTGGCCCGCTCACCGAGGTGATCTGTGCGATGGCTGGGTAGGCGATGAAGACGAGGAACCCGAACAGCAGGACGGCGACGGGGACGGTCATGCGTTCGGTGGCTGCTTCGGCGGCGGCTTCGGTCTCGGCGATCTGGTGGCCTCGGAGGGTGTCGGCCTTGGCTGCCAGTGATGCCCGGATGCGGGCGCCGTGGGATCCGGCGAGGGACACGCTGGCTGCGAGTTCGGCGAGTTCGGTCACGCCGAGCCGATCGGCGAGTCCGGCGAAGGTGTCCCATGGGGATTGGCCGGTGAGGCGTGCTCGGCGTAGTTCGCTGCGGATGGTGCGGTAGCCCCACCCGTCTCCGGCGTCGGCGGCAGCGTGCAGGGCGGTCTCGATGCCAGCTCCTCCGGCGAGCAGGACGTTGACCAGGTCCAGGTAGGACGACAGGGCGTGACGGAACGCTCGTCGGCGGCGTTCGGCCTCGTCGCGCAGAAGGAAGTCGGGGAGGATGAACCCGGCGGCGGCGGTGGCGAGGGACAGGACGCCGATGACACCGACGGGCATGGTCATCCCGGCGAGGGTGAGGGCGACCGCCGCGAGGTTGGGGACGAGGAGCCCGGCGACGGCGCCGAGGAGCTTGTCGAAGGCGTGGCGTTCGGGGGTGCGTTCGACCAGCTCGAGCTCGCTGAGCAGCCCTGTCGAGGTGTCCTGTCCGACGGCCCCGATGATCCGCCGCGAGATCGACCCGATGCGGTCGATGGTCGGGTCCGCTGCTGGCGCCTCGGTACCGATCGGTGTTCCTGGGCGGGCCAGGTCGGCGAGGACGAGCCCGATCGGGGTGGGTCGAGGGGCGAGCGCACGCCATGTGATCAGCGCGCCGGCGCCGATTCCCGCGCCGAGGAGGCACATGACGACGACGTTCACGGCTCGGCTCCCACCGTTGTCGGGCTGGCGGCTCGAGCCGTGAAGCGCTCGGGTAGGTCGATGCGGGCCATGCGGGTGAGGAGCCATCCGCCGGTGGCGAAGATGGCGCCGACGACGGCCAGAACGAGTTGACCAACGGGGCTGTCGTAGACGGCGAGATAGTCCCGGTTGACCAGAGCGAGGAACACCACTGCGGCGACGACGACACCGACGATCACCTTGGTGGCAGTTCGCACTCTTGTACGACCGACCTCGACGCGGATGCGCATCCTCGCCTCGCCGCGGGTGGCATCGGCGAGCCGGGACAGGAGGCTGGACAGGTCGCTGGCTTCCATCCGGGCGGCGATGACGAGCGCTGCGACGACCAGATCACCGGAGGGGTGGTTGAGGTCGTTGCCGAACGCGACGAGCGCATCGGGCAGCGGTTGGTGTTCGAGGCGACGGACGAGGGTGCGGACCTCGGGGGCGATCGGTGCAGGGGCGACGTTCGCGGTGGCGATGATGGCTTCTTCGAGCCCGGACGCGGCGACGATCGAGTCGCGGATCATCTCGGTCCACGAGGCGATGGCCTCGGTGCGGGCGATCTCACGGTCGCGGTGGCTCTTTCCTCCGAGCACACCCGGCAGGGCGGCGACGGTGAGCGCGCCGAGGACCCCGCCGACGAACCAGCCGGTGACCGCCCACACAACGATGAACGCAGCGACGCTGGACGCGATGCGGGCCGTTCTGGGGCCGCCGACTCTGCGTTGTGCGCCGGCTCCTACCCCTTCGAGGATCGGTCTGCCGGTGAGCCCGGCGGCGACGAGCAGGAGCCCCAGCGCAGCGCCGGCCGCGAGTGCGGCGATGACGAGGACGCTCATCGCCACCACCCGTCGGCCATGGCGTGGGCTTCGATGTCGAAGCCGTAGCGCTCGAGCTTGTCGGTCAGCTCCCGGGTGGGTGGCGCGGCCGGGGCCGCCGTGCCCGTGGCGTCGGGACGCCAGAGCTCGTTGGAGACGATGTGTGGGCCTTCGAGCGTGCCGGTGACCTGGCGGACGCTGGTGATGCGCCGTTCACCCTCGACCCAGCCGAGGTGCACGATGAGGTCGACGGCGTTGGCGACGAGCAGGTTCGTCACCTCGGGCACCAGCCGCTCGGGGGTCATGGCCGCGTACATGGCGAGCCGCCCGAAGACGCCCTTGGACGAATCGGCGTGGATCGAGCACATCGACCCGTCGTTGCCTTGGGACATGGCGAGCAGCATCGGGAGCACCTCGGCGCCGCGAACCTCACCGACGATGACGCGGTGTGGGTCCATGCGCAGCGCGGAGCGGACGAGGTCGGCGAGGGTGATCGCGCCGACGCCTTCGGTGTTGGCCTCGCGGGCTTCGAGGGTCTCGTGGTCGGGATGGAGGTCCTCGAAGCGTTCCAGGCCGATCTCGAGTGAGTCCTCGACGGTGATGAGCCGCTCGTCGGGGTCGATCTCGTTGATGAGGCAGCGAAGCATCGTGGTCTTGCCGGTACCGGTGCCCCCGGCAACGATGACGTTCGCTCGGGCCCGCACCGCGGCCGACAAGAACCCGGCGAGCAGGTCGTTGCACACACCGCGTGCGACGAGCTGGTCGACACGGTGGATGTCGAAGTCGTGGCGGCGGATCGTCACCGTGGGTCGACCTGACACGGCCATGAGGGCGTGGAGCCGGTCGCCGTTGGGGAGTTGGAGGTTGAGCTCGGGCTGGGCGTGGTCCCAGCGGCGTTCGCTTCGACCAAGTCGCCGGGCGGCGGTGGCGATCAGCTCGACCAGCTCGTCGTCGGACGCGGCGACCGACGGGCCACGCACCTTGGTGCCGTCGCGCATGGTGAGCCACACCCGGTTCGCCCCCGAGATGTGGATGTCGCGGATCGACGGGTCATCCAGCAGCGGTTGGAGGCGGGCGAGGCCGTGGAGTCGATCGAGCACCGCGGTCATCACCGCGTCCTCGGTGGCTTCGTCGAGCGGTTGGCGACCTGTGGAGTAGGCGTCTGTTGCCAGTCGGCGCAGCTCGTCGGCCAACAACTTGCGGGCCAGGGCCCGTTCATCGGGTACCGACAGGCGGCCCTGACCCTCGTCCTCATGGGCGCTGTGGGCGGCGGTGAGCGATTCGCCGACGATGCGATGCAATCGGCCGACGAGCTCCGCGGCCTCGCCCTCGAGCGGGGCCGACGACGCGGTCGAGCTCGTGGGTGGCGTGAGTGCGACGGTGGCGCTCATCCGACCGTCACGACGTCAGGGACTTGGGCGGCGGGCTGGTCGATGAGGTCCGCGAGCCCGGCGACCGCTCGGGACAGCCGGGAGCGGGCGAGGGATCGGGAGGTGGTTCCCCCGTCGCGGAGGTGGGCGGCGGTCGTGGGGTCGTCGGGCAGGTGGGCCAGGACCGGCGCGCCGAGTGAGTCACCGATCTCGGTGGGCCGGTAGGTGCCGTCACCGACGAGCACCACCCCAACCTGGGCGCCGCGGTGGCCGAGGTTGGTGGCGTTCAGCGTTGCGACCGCGTGGGATGCGGCGACGAGCTCCTCGGCATTGGGTCGGGCCAGCACCAACGCCACCTCGGCGGCGTCGAGGATGCGGGGGCGGCGCCAGATCCGGCCGACGTCGATGACGACCGTTCCGTTGGAGCGGCCGAGGACGCCCATGATCCGCTCCCCCGCTGTTCGCCACAGTGACTCCGCTGTCTCCGCGGCGTCCGGGCCGACGAGCACCGGGATGCCGCCGGCGTTCTGGGCGTGGTCGAGCCAACCGCCGGGCTCGTGCGGATTCGCCGCAGCCAACGTGACCAGGCCCGGTTCGCGTCCGAGGCCGTAACGCACCGCGACCACACCACCGGACAGGTCCGCCTCCACCATCACGGCGTCGAGGTGCGACGCGACGAGCAGAGCGGTGGTGGTGACCCCGGGTGCTCCCCGGGCCGAGCACAACGCCACGGATCTCATGGCGACACCTGCACGAGCCGCAACGACCCCGACCCCGCCCGGGCCGCGACCGCAACCGCGTCGCCCTCCGGCGCGAGGATCGACACGAGCAGTCGGTCACTCGCCAGCTCCTCGACCGAGACGACCGTCGCCCCGCGGGCGATCACCACGTCGCCGGTGCCAATGCTGGCGTCAGCACCGTCGTCGCTTGTGTCGCCTTGGTCGGTGCCGTCCGTGATCGGGTCGGCGGGGTCGACGGTTCGGACCACGTTGACGAGGTCACCTGGCGACAGTCCCATCGCTGGGTAGCCGCCCGGTTCGAGCGACAGTCCGACGATGCCGTCGCCCGCCTCGAGCGCAGGACGGTCTGCGACGACCGAGTGCGTGAGCAGGGTTCCCGGTGCCAGGTCGACGAGCGCCACCTGGCCGACCACGCTGTTCATGTCGGCTTGGGTCAGGTGGGCGAGCCTGTCGTCGCTGGCGACGTAGACCACACGAACATCCGATGACGACAGGGTCTGGCCTCGTTCGACGGTGCCGATGACCGCAAGCGCTGGTGACTTGTCGACGGCGCTCAGGTGCCACAGGACCGCGCCGAGAGCGAACACGGTCATCACCAGCACGCCGACCACCAGCTCGGGCATGCGCACCCGGCGGCGGGGTGGGGCGATGCCCGCGACGGGGTCGGGGCGGTGGCCGTTCGTGCTCGGTGCTCCCGATCGGGGCGCGCGGACGGTTGGGGTGGATGCCATGTCAGTCGCCTCTCGTGCCGATCGCTTGGATCTCGCCCACCTCGACATCGAGGGTCGAGGTGCGCGTGATCGCCGGGAGGGTCCCACCGAACGGCGCATTGGAGGTCCAGGTGATCTCGAGGCGGACCGTGGCCGAGAGGTCGAAGGTGCCGCCGTCGGCCGAGGCTGACGACCGGCGGTAGGTGTGGGTGCAGTTGCTGGCGTCCTCGTCGACGCCGGGCGACCAGGCGACCCCGGGGCCACGGCACACTTCGCTGCCACCATCACCGGTGCCCCAGGTGACCGACACCGGTCGAGCGGTCACCGTCGACCACACCCGGCCCGCCTGCGCGGTAGCGGTGTAGGGCTGCCACCACGACGAATCGATCCACAACCACGTCGGGATCTGCACGTACAGCCGTCCGCTCTCTTCTGGGCTCGTGCGGATCGCGGGCGGCGCGATCTGCACGGACTGCAACGCCTGCTGAGCCAGAGCGGCCGGGTCGACCAGACCGCCCTCGGGGACGATGAAGTAGCCGTCGACAGCGACGGCGCCGGTACCTTCGCACCAGTACTCGAGCCAGCGTCCCGTCGCCGAGTGCTGGGTCTGGAGGGTGTCGACGTCGTAGATGCCCATCTGGAAGTCGTCCTCGATGACGACGTGCCACTCACACGGCGGACCTTCCCCTCCTCCTCCTCCACCGCCACCCGAGCCGCCACCACCGGGGTTCGCGGTGCCGTCGCCTGCGGTGGCCGTCGGGTCGCCGTCACCGTCGACGTAGGCGCCACCTCCTCCACCTGGAGGAGGACGGTTGCCGGCACCGGCCGGTGTCGCGGCAAGCAGGACCGAGGCCCCGGCGAGGAGCAAAGCCGTCAAGACGCGAGTGCGCATCCGGCCACCCCCTCGAACTGCTGGAGGAGTCGAGCCTCCGACACCTTCCACACCCCGTCGACCCGAAGCATCTCGGCCTGGACGTTGTGGGTGCTGACCGAGTCATCGACCACCTCACCGGTGTCACGGCTCACGACCAGGCCGTCATCGACCACGCACTCCTGGACCACGGCCCGGTCGCCGTCGATCTCCACCACCGTGACCCGCTGGATGTTGTGTGGTTCTGCGGCTCGCTCGAACGCGACACCCGAGTCGAGGTTGGACTGGGTCTCGGCAACCACGGCATCGAGCTGACGGCCAGTGGCGAAGTCGCGCAACGCCGGATCGTCGGGGTTCGGGACCCCAGCGTTCGCGTTGAAGCGCGCGTTCCAGTAGCCGACGTAGCGATCGATCACCTCCTGCTCCGCGGTCGTACCCGGAGCAGTAGTGACCGGTGTGGCCTCGGTCGTGGTCGTCGTGGTGTCCCGCGACGTCGAGGACGTCGACGCGGTGGTCGATGTCCTGTCTGCGGCGGTCGTCGACGACGCCGCGGTATCGCTGTCGTCATCGCTGCAACCGGCGAGCGCGAGAACCAGCGCAACACAGAGGGCGCTGATCACGGCGCGTCGGGGTGGGTGACCGAACCAAGGCATGGGTGTGCCTCCTCGTCCGAGGGGACCCGTACCCAGCGCCGACCATCCCACCAACACGGGACGGCGGCGGACCGCACCCATGAGGGATCGACAGCGAGTGGCGCTGAGGTGGGAGGTCCGCCCCGTATCGGTCAGGCAGACGAGACCGGGCCGACCACGACGTCGACCAGCAACGACGGTACCCGATCGTCTCGGAGTTGTCTCCTGACCTCGGGTCGATCCCGCTCGAGCACCCATCAGCTCGCCAGCGGCAGGACGCGCAGGCAGCGCTCGGCGCGGGTGCGTCGACGCCAGATCGCGTCCGCCGACATGTTCATGTCCGCGGCCACGTCGACCAGCGACTCACCGCCCAGGCGGGTACGGATGATCGTCGCCAGCGCGGCGCGGGAGACCATGCCCTGCTCCTGGGCGCTGCGGAGCTCGTCGAACAACTCCTGCTCGCACACGACCTGGTCCGGGGTCGGGTTGGGATCGGCGCCGAAGCGCCGGTTGTGCACCTCGGGTTCGACCGGGCACTCGATCGTGGCCCTGTTGCGGAGGAACTCCTTGCGGACGTCGAGCACCACGTTCGCCGCCACCGGTCCCGGCCGCTGCGGTGGGTAGGTGCGGATCCGGTTCCACGCGATCGACACGACCTCACCCACCGAGTCCGGCTCGTCGTGCACCACCCCGGCAACGACACGGACCACCCCGCCGAGTAGCGCCTGGAGCAACGTGCGGGCCGCGATCTCATCACCGGGAGCCTCGGTGGCGAGCACCCGCAACGCGCTCGCCCCCCAGTCGCGTCGACCCCGGGTGTCGACGAAGTCGTTCAAGCTCTGGGCCTGGCCGAGCTCGGGGTGGCGGGCCGTCCAGCGCATCAGCGCTCGACGAGCCTTCGGAGAGCGGGCCAACGTGGCCCACTCCTCGTTCAGAGCATGCACGATCGTTGTCATCGGGAGGACCTCCTGGTGCTGGTTGGACACCAGGAGGCTCCGCGCGGCCCATCCCGTTGGGTCTCCCGTTACCTATCCGGTTGGCGAGAAATCCTCGAGATTCTTCAACCGGATACCCAGCGGGATAGACAGCGCGATATCACGCCTTGTGGGCCTCGTTTCGTCCAGGAATCACCAGTTCTGGCCAGTGGCCGAGGTCGCGGCGGAGCTGGCGGTCATGGGTCACGACGACGACCGCTGCGGCCGTGGCGTCGAGGGCCTCGGTGAGCTCGTCGACGAGCGCGATCGACAGGTGGTTGGTGGGTTCGTCGAGGAGCAGGGCGTGGGGTCGGCCGGCGAGGGCGAGGGCGAGGTCGAGACGGCGCTGCTGGCCCATGGAGAGCTCGGCAAGGGGTCGAGCGGTGTCGGCAGCCGAGAGCAGCCCGAGGGACCGCAACGGCACGGTCGCATCGAGTCCCAGGTGACGGAGTTGATGCATACGGGCTTCGTAGATGTCATGGACTCGGCGTCGGTCAGCTGACGGGGTCTCCTGGGCGACGAAGCCGATGCGAGCGTTCGCCGCGACCCTCACCGAGCCCTGGTCCGCTTCGAGCTGTCCGGCAAGCACCGCGAGCAGGGTGGACTTGCCGGCCCCGTTCGGACCGGTGATCAGGAGACGGTCGCCGGATTCGAGCGCGACGGTGACCGGACCCGTGAGCCGGCCGTCGACCGCGACCTCCTCGGCTCGCACGAGCGTCACGCCGGACAGCGTTGCCAGTTCGGGCATGTGGAACCGCAGCGGCGCCACCGGTCTCGATACGGCGTGGTCGGCGAGGTCGTCGATCCGTCGGTTCACCGCCCGAACCAGAGACGGTGCCCGAGTGGCGCGCTGGTGCTTGCCGGTGCCCTTCGGTGGACGCCAGCTCGAACGAAGCCGGTTCTGCGCCGCCGAAAGGTCGTCGGCGAGGCGGGCCTCCTCGGCCAGGTGCTGGTCGTAGTCCTGCTCCCAGCGGGCCATCGCCGCCGAACGACCGGCCCGGTAGCCCTCATAGCCATCGCCGTAGACGCGGGGCCGCCCATCGATGCTGGGATCCAGGTCGAGGATCTTGGTCGCGACATCGGCGAGCAACACCCGGTCGTGGCTGACCAGGACCACCCCGCCGGGATGGTCGCGCAGCGCGGCGGTCAAGAAGTCGAGGCCGTGCTCGTCGAGGTGGTTGGTGGGCTCGTCGAGGAGCAAGAAGTCGTGCTGAGCACCGAGCAGGCACGCCAGGCGCACCCGGTAGCGCTCCCCGACCGACATCTGAGCGAGTGCGCGGCTGCGGTCGCGCACCGCGCCGAGCGCGTCGAGCGCCAAGTCAACGCGTCGGTCCGCATCCCACGCGTCGAGCGCCGTCGCAGCATCGAGCGCCGCCGCGTACTCGTCGTCAGCACCCTCGACCTCCGCGGCCATGGCCGCGGCAGCCTCGTCGAGGGCCTTCAACGCGGCGCGGGCATCGGCCAGCTCCACGTCGATCAGCTCACCGACGGTTCGCGCGTCTCCAGCAGCCAGTTCCTGCTCAGCGACGCCGATGCTGCCGATCCGGCTGACCGTCCCCGAGTCAGGGCGCAGCGTCCCCACGAGGACGTGCAGCAGCGTCGACTTGCCGCGACCGTTCTCACCCACCACGCCCAGACGGGTGCCCGCCGAGACCGACACCGACACGTCGACCAGGACCGGCCGACCCCCTCGTTCCACGTGCACCGACGCGGCGCCGAGTTGGGCGCGCGACCGCGCCCGAACCTCTGTGTTGCGAACCAAGACCAGTTCCTTCCCAGTGGGTGACCATCACCGCCAACCGGCGCGGCCACACGCGATCCACGAACGAGCGACCCCTCCGTCAGGGTTCGCCGATCAACCCGGACGCGACACGCGTCCCAGGGGTCCGTGGATCAAAGGAAGATCGACTGCAACATGACAGCCAGGCTACCAACGAATCTGGCTCCCACCGGGCAGGTTCGCGGGCGCTGTCCACCTTGAGCGCGGGATTCGGACCCGTTCGCGGCTTACCTGGGCATGGAACACGGCCGAACTCTCACCTTCACGCCCGTCAACCACCCGAACCGCCAGGTTCGACAGGTCGGCTTCGACCTTTCGGACACCTACGTCGAGCAGTGCTGGTCTGCTGTCATCGGACCGAGCGCGGTGGTGCTGTTGCGCCGAATGCCCGAGCTGTGGCGCCACGAGGTCCCGGCCAAGATCCCCGCGGACGAGCTGAGCCGCTCGATCGGGCTCGGGGGCGGGACCGGGCCGAACAGCCGGCTCGTGGCGATCACCGATCGGATGGTCAAGTTCGGGCTCGTCCGCCGGAGTGGCGGCCCGGACCGCTTCGACGTGTTCCTCGAGGTCGCACCATTGCAGGCCCGACAGCTCGAGCGGGTGCCCGAGTGGACCCGGGCCACCCATGAGCGGTTGTTCTCGGCTCACCTCGAGGGCTTCGACGGTGTCGCCGAGCACCGAGCGAAGGTCACCAACGCGGCGGTCGATCTGGATCGGTTTCGTGACCGAGCCACCCACTCCGACCGCACCCCACCAGCAGCGCGTCAGGCCCTTGGGCGATGAGCCTCAGGCGCCGTCCCGGCTCTCCCGGAAGCCCGGTCATCGCGGGAACCCACGTCGGTTCTCAACGGCAGGTCTGGCGCGCACACATTGACAGGTTCCCCTTCGGGGAACCTGTTGGCTATCCGGTTGGCAGCTCGTCGTGAAGTTCACCGTCACCCCGCTCGGCGGTGGCCGGGCCGACACGGCCCGGGTCGTGGACTCGATCGTCCGCTACCTGAACCCGCCCGCCGCCAAGACCCCCGGGGCGGGCGGCCCCGCTCCATCGGGGGCAGAGGGCGCGGAGCAGTACTACGCGGACAAGGGCGAGGAACCGGGTCGGTGGATGGGCCGCCACGCCGCGGCCACCGGCCTGGCGGGGGCGGTGCAGCGCCATGACTTCGCGTCGGTGCTCGCTGGCCGTGATCCCCACACCGGGGAACGGTTGATCACCGCGCAGGGCTCGGCCGGTCGACGCCCGACGTTGGGTGCAGGGGCACACTCGCGGACCGGCGCCCACGGCGAGCGGCTCTATGACGTCGCGGACGCTGCCGCGGTCCTCGGGGTCACGCATCGCGAGGTCGAGCGGATGCTCGACGCCGGGACCCGCCTGGTACACGCGGCACTCCCACCGACGGCCGGTCAAGGCTCAACCGAAGATCCCGCTGGTCATCCGGTTGGCGCTGCCGAGACCGAGCCCGGCGCGGCGTATCTGGTCCCTTTGGTCGATGAGGACGGGTCCCGATGGGTGAGCGAGGAAGAGCTGGCTCGCTGCCAACAGGCCCGTGACGAGGGCGTGACACCCGAGCAGGTCCGTGCCCTCGGTGGCCCCGAGGATCAGCTGTCGATCAGCGACGCAGCCCGCCTCGCCGGTGTGACCAACCGCTACCTGCGCGGGGTTGCCCGTTACCACGAGGACCACTCGGTGGAGATCGCCCAGTCGGTCGCCGCGGGTCGTCAGCCTCGCCGGGCGTACCTGGAAGCGCATCGGGGCACCAAGGGCCGCTGGTTGGTCACCCGTGAGCACTTGGCCGAGTTCCTCGAACGACGACGACCACCGGCAGTGCGCGTCGCCTACGACCTGACGCTCACCACCGAGAAATCCCTCGGGGTGTTGGCCCTGCTCGGCAACGACACGACCCGACGGGCGGTGCTGGGGTCGATCCAGGCCGGCAACGACTGGGCGCTCGGCTGGATCGAGGAGCGTGCCGTGGGGCGCATCGACGGCCAACCAGTAGCGGCGCAGGGGTTGATGGTGGCGTCGTTCCGGCACCTCACCTCACGAGCACTGGACCCGTTCCCCCACCATCACAACGTCGTGCTCAACACCGTCCAGGTTCCCGACGGTTCCCACCGGTCGCTGTGGTCACGCTGCCTGTACCGCAACGCCCAAGCCGCGTCCGCGTTGGCGACCGCGGAGATGCGCCACCAGCTCGCCAGCCAGCTCGATGTGCGATGGCGGCCCGGCCGCAAGTCCGGATGGGAGATCGACGGCATCGACCAGGCCGTCGTGTCGGAGTTCTCGAAGCGCCGCAACGAGATCGACGACGCCCTCGCCGAGCTCGAAACCGAGATCGGCCGTGGCGCGCATCCCGGCGAGGTCGAACACATCGTGTTGCGTACACGCCCCGCCAAGAACCACACCCCCGCCGACAAGCTCATCGCCGACTGGCGGGCACGCGCCGAAAGAGCCGGTCTGACCAGCGATGATCTCGACCGGCTCGCCCCACCCATCCGTGAACCGGATACCCAACGGGATAGCCAACCGGATAGCCAGCGGGATAGGACAGAGACCGTCTACCGACTCCTCGCAGCCGATGACGGGATCTGTGCCGGTGGGTCGGTGTTCGCCCGAGCCGACGCCATCGCCGCGGTCGCGAACGTCGGGGTCCCCGATCCCGACGGTGTCGCCCAACCACTCCTCGGTGGCGCGACCCAGGTCCTCGAGCTGACCGACGGGTTCCTCGCGTCTGGTCATGTGGTCGCGCTCACCGACGGCGACGAGCCGCTGTTCACCACCCGAGCGATGCTCGAGATGCAGAACCGCATCGCAGCACGGTTCCGGGCCGGTCGCCACGAAGGCACCCACCACGTCACCGACCACCACCTCGCCACCGCGCTCGCCGGCCACCCGCATCTGACCGGTGAACAGCGCGACCTGGTTCGGTCGTGGTGCCAAAGCGGCCACCGGTTCCAACCCGCGATCGGCCGGGCTGGCACCGGCAAGACCACCACCGTCGCTGCCTGCGCCGATGCCTGGCGAGCCGCCGGCTACCGCGTCGTCGGTGCCGCGGTGAAGGGCGAAGCCGCCCGCACCCTCGCGGCGGCCACCGAGATCGAGTGCGAGACCGTCGCCTGGTACCTCGCCCACACCGACCCCGACCACCCACCCCTCGACGCCCGCACCGTCCTCGTCATCGACGAAGCCTCCACGCTGCACGACCAAGCCCTCGACACGCTCATGGACATGGCCACTCGCGCCGGGGCCGCCGTGCGTCTCGTCGGCGACCCCGCTCAACACGGCGCCATCGCCGCCGGAGGGATGTTCCGGGTGCTGTGCGAACGCCACCCCCACATCACCCCCGAACTGACCACCAGCCACAGGCTCCAACACCCCAGCGACCGAGCCGCCGCCGATGCGCTCCGTCGAGGCGACATCGATACCGCGTTCGACGCCCTCGCCGCAGCCGGACACCTCCACGTCGTCGGTGATGACCTGACCATGTACCGCCAGGTCCTCGGCCGCTGGTGGGACGCCCACCGCAACGGCGACGACCACCCCATGGTCGACCGGCGCAACACCACCCGCCGCCAGCTCAACCGCCTTGCCCACCTCCTGCGCCAAGTGAACGGCGAACTCGGCGACGACCAGATCCCCGCCAGCGGAGGACGCAGCTTCGCCACCGGCGACCGCGTCACCGCCCGCGCCCCCAACCGGGCCCTCCACGTCGACGGCGACCGCCACGCCTATGTCCGCAACGGCGCCCTCGGCACCATCACCGCCACTCGCCACGACCCGCAGCGACCGGAGACGGATCGGGTCACCGTCGACTTCGACGGCATCGGCACCATCGAGTTGCCCCGCAGCTTCTTCGACCACCACCGCACTGCCGCCGGCCGAGTCGAGGTCGGCATCGACCACGCCTACGCGCTCACCAGCTACGCCGTGCAGGGCTCCACCAGATCGGTCTCCACCAGTCGAGTCGACGCCACGGCCACCCGCGCCGAGACCTACGTCGACATCACTCGAGGCCGCAACGCCAACCACCTCTACCTCACCGCAGCCAACGACCCACTCGACGGCGAAGCCCTCCCCCGCATCCCCGCCCCACCCGCCGACATCGCCGTCGCCGACCGGCTCCACCGATCCACGGGCGAGCTCACGGCCTGGGAACTCGCCCACCCCGTCGACCCTGCTCTGGCCGGTCAGGCGATCGAGCGGTAACGCCGCGGGGTTTGTTGTCGATTTTGACCCCCGATCGCGGCTTACCCAGGTACGGAAACGCACAGGAGGCCCAGTCCGATGACCACCGCATCTGCCGACACCCCCGCCGAGGTCCTCACCGTCGAGGAAGCGGCGGCGATTCTTCGCATCAGCCGCAACGCCGCCTACGCGGCGGCCCGTCAGTGGCGCGCCACCGGCGGCGAGACCGGCCTGCCCTGCATCGAGATCGGCCGCACACTCCGGGTGCCCCGCGCCGATCTCGACCGGCTGCTGGGTCGCCACGGCCCGTCTCAGGCCGTCGCGTGATCGGTCCACAATGGCGGTCATGAGCTTCGATGGGTGGCTACCCGCACCAGGCCAGGCCCGCGGGGCTCACTTGATCGAGTTCCTCGAGGCACTGCTCGTCCGCTGCGAGGAGCTGGCCGAGGGCCGCGATTGGACGCAGGTCGCGGTCGGGGCTCGCGACATGCTGGACGCGATCCGATCAGCAGTCGCCACCGAGCCGCCCGGCATCGCGGTGTTCGACTTCGCCGCTGAGACTGTTCATGCCCACCTCACCACGGTGGGCGCCGCGTTCGACGACGTGGACCCGTTGGTCGCCGCGGTGGCGTGTGCCCGAGCGGTCGATGACATCTGGGGCGATGATCTGGCCGCGGAGTGGGCCGAGCTCTTGGCCTCGCGCGGCGACAAGATCGAGCCGGGCGACATCGTCATGTCCGCGGGCAGCGATCACATCGCTGACCTGTACTCGCTGGGACGGGCGTTCTCGGCACCTCGGTTCCGCGCCGCTGACGGTGCAGGCCGGACGCGCCGGGCAGGGATCTACCGGCCGCAGCCGGGAGTCCCTTCGGTCCTGGTGGATCGTTCGCTCAGCCGAGTGCTTGCGCCGGCGCTCGCGACCGGTGACCAGCGGGCACGTCCATGGGTCGCCGGGGTACCGAACGCGTCGAGCGCTGAGTGGGAATTCGACCGGCCACCGATCCGGCCCCGCGACCGTGCCGGCCACCTCGAAGCCACCGAGCGCGTGGTGGCCGACGCGTTTGGCCTCGACGCGGCGGTCGTGGTCCTGCCCGAGTTCAGCGGGTACGTCGATGTCATCGACCGGCTGCGCCAAGCACGCCCGCAGCGACCGACCCTCGTGGTTGCTGGCAGCGGCCACGAGTCGACAGGCAAGACCCTCCGCAACGTCGCATCAACCTGGATCGCTCGACCCGACGGGACGATCCCGCCCGACCAGCCCATCCGCACTCTCAAGCGTGTCCCATACGACGGGGCGCTGGGAACCGAGCCGCTGACCGATGTCGCATCCACGATCACGGTGCACATCTCGGGGCCGTGGCGCATGGCCATCGGTATCTGCCGGGACCTCTGCGACCCTGCCATCACCGACGCGTTGGCCCAGCTCGGCGTGAACCTGCTGGTGGTCCCGGCCTGTTCACCCAAGACCACGAACCTGGCCCGCGGCGCCGAGGCCGTCGCCGTCGACGCCGGAGGCTTCGCGCTCGTCGCCAACGGACCCCCGACCTTCGAGCAACCGAACCGGCCACCAGCGAAGGTCGCCACGGCGATCTGGTGCACGCCCCTTGACCGGACCGAACCGCGCCTCATGGCCAGCACCGATACCGCCGGGGTCGTCCTCGTCGACCTCGACGGCCACCGTCTCATCCCGAACCCCTGGCCCTGAACCACGGATAGTAAACAGATAGTTGCTATCTCGGTTGGTGGTTCGTACCATTGGGTTCGAGACCACAGCGCACCCGAGGAGGTGCCCCGATGCCCCGCCCATCTCCCACCGATGCCAAGGCCACGGACCTGATCCAGTTGATCGGTGCCCCAACGCGAACCGACTCCCTGGCTCGTGGCTGTGGCCGCACGCTCATCGCTGGGCCATCACGACCGGCACTGCTCGAGCTGCTCGGAGAGCTCGGCGCGTGGGAGCACCGCCTGGCATCGGAGGCCGCGACGACGACCGACCCGGTCATGGCAGCCGAGACCCGCGGCGCGGTCCACGCCCTTGCGCTGGTCGTTGAAGCCGCGGCCGAAGCCGCACGCAGCACCTCGGTGCCCACCAACGAGGTTCTGCTCGCCGAGCTCGCGGCTGCACCCAGCGCGATGCTGCCCAGCGAGCTGGCCGACACGCTCCAGCTGTCACGCCAGACCGTCACCCAGGCGCTGCGTCGCCTGGCCGACAAGGGCCTGGTCCGCAAGCACGCCGGCCCCAAGGCCGACGGCCGCACGGTCCCCTACGAGCTGACCCCATCGGGTCGACGCCTGGCCGCGGCGCCTGGCTGACCGCACCACGCCGGTCGGGCCAGGCGACCGCTGGCTCACAGGTCGAGGACCCAGGTGCTCCACAAGACGACGTCGGGCTGGTCTTGGAGCCGGGCCGGTTCGCGAACGATCCCCGAGATGATCTGGCCGATCCGGGCAGCGACTTCGCGGTCGCGCTGCGCGAGCACGTCCGGGGCGATCGCCGCGTACGCGCCCTCGGAGAACACGTGCACCACACCGTTGACGTGGTGGGTTTCGGCCCGGTAGCCCCGGGCGCGGAGGTGCTTGCGGATCGCCCGGCGGAGCGCTTCGACGTGTTCGACCGGGGCGCCCACCACCCGTGAGCACCCGAACGTCTCCACCGTGTCGGCCACGACCGACGCCAGCAACTCCATCCCGTCGGGAGCTTCTACGGGCGCGAACCACGTGTCGATCACCCGCAGACACGACCGACACGTCGGCACCAGCGAGATCACCTGCCAACGACGGAACGTGCCGCCGTCACCCGCGGCCATCTCGACCCACCCACGGCCGCACAAGGTCTTGGGCGACCAGCGCTCGCGATACAGCGCAGCCTGGTCATAGCCGGCAACGACCTCCGGTGGCTCGACGTACTCGGCGCCGGTCGCTTTCACCGCCGCCCGCCGATCATCACCGTCGCACAGCGACGCCAGGTGCACTTCCGCTCCGCTGGTCTCGACCAACAGAAGGTCGTGTCCCAGCACCTCGATCACGTTCACATCGCTGGTCACGACCGCTCCCCCTCTCCGCTCTCGGCCACGACTGTGGCCTCCGTCGAGGTGTCCATGACGGGGGTGTCGTCGCCGAGCGGGGCCAGGTGCGACACGGCGGCATGAGCCGCGGCGATGCAGCGGCCCAGTGCCCGCCCGTACTCGTCGGCTCTGACCATCTCGTCCGCCGCGACAGCCAGCAACGACGTCGCTGTCTCGGAGGTCTCCGAATCGCTGCGGGTCGATGACCGAAACGCGGGCCGCTGGAACGTGCGGGCCAGCTGATCACACACCTGGGGCAGTCGGTCGACGAGCACACCCAGCTCGCCCAACAGCCGGTAGGTGTCGCCCACGTCCTGCCACCCAACCGTGCCCGCCGATGGCGCGGCAAGGGTGGCGCGGTTCATCATGCGCACCGCTTCGGCCGCGATCTCCGCCATCGTCGAGGGGTCCTCAATGCCACCCAACGCCTCGAGCACACCTTCGACACCGAGTGGGGTCACCTTCCCTGACGGCCCGTTTACCGTCGCCACGGCGGTCCCCATCGCGGTCCTGACCATGTGGGCGTTGCGCAGCACCTGCGCGAACGCGACGGCCGCTTCGGCCTGCATGCCCGGCAACACGTGCTGGTACACCGACATCGTGAACGCCGGGTTCGAATGCCCGAGCCGTTCGCACACCACCTTCACCGACACCCCCGCCTGCAACAGCAGCGTCGCATGGGTATGGCGCAGGTCGTGCAAGGTGATCTCGGGGACCGCGATCCTCGCGACGACTCGGTCGAAGGTCTGGCTGAACACGTCAGGGTGGATCCACGTGGTGTCGGGCTTGGAGAACACCAACGCCTCCTCGCCGATCGGTCCACCGGCCTCGAGCTCACGGGCCTTGCGCCACTGGCGGAGGACCTCGACGGTCTCCTCTTCGATGTCGATCGTGCGCCGCCCCGACCCGGTCTTCACATCGGAGATGTGCATCTCATAGGCCACCGACACCAACGCCTGGCGCACCGACAGACGGTTCGCGTCGAGGTCGAGGTCCTTCCAACGCAACCCCAACAACTCACCCCGGCGCATCCCCGTGTACGACGCCAGATGGAACGCCGGGGCGAGACGGTGCGCCTCGATCGCTTCGAGGAACACGTCGAGCTGCTCCGCGGTCCACGCCTTGATCTCGATCTGCTTGCGGGCGCCGACCTTGGGCGGATCGGCCAGCGCGGCGACGTTGCGGATCACCAGGCCCTTGCGCTCCGCGTCCGCGAGCGCCTTGTGCACCACCAGGTGGATCGACCGCACCGTCTTCGGTGCCAGACCCTCACCGGTGCGAGTCGCCGCCTTGCGGCCCCGCACCAGAAGCGACGCGTACAACGCGTCGAGGTCGCTCGCGGTCAGCTTCTCCAACGGCATCTTGGCCAGCGCCGGCAACACGTGCAGCTCGATGTTGCGCCGATACGAATCGAACGTGCTCTTGCGGATCTGGCTCTCCTGGATCGGCAACCACCGCCCCGTCAGGTACTCACCCAGCGTCAGCTTCTCGGTCGCGACCGACACTCCCTGGTTGCGGCGCTTCACCAGATCGGTCACCAGCTTCTCCGCGTCGCTGCGACGCGGACCCGCCGAGACCCACTTGCGCTTCTCCTTGCCCGTACCGGGGTCGACACCGTCGTAGACGACCGCGTAGTAGCTCTTGCCCTTCTTGACGACATAGCCGCGCATGGCTGTTCCTTCGAGGTAGTCCAGAAGGAACGCCGAGCAGCCTTGCGTCCGCACCCGGGGCGTTCGACGGGCAACGCGGGACTGTGCCGATCAGCCTACGCCCACTCGGGGGAACGGTCTACCGGCCCCTTCGACCCGCGCGTTCTACCGAGAACCCGAAGATCACCCCAACCGCCCTCCCCAAGCCCCGCGAGCGGTCCGAACCCAGGCCACGCAAGGACGGCCGTCATCCCGGCCCGGAAGGTCCCGTCACGGACCTTCGTGGGCTGTACCAGCCGATCCGGTAGAAAACCCGGTAGAAGATCGGGGGAACAGGCAGCAGAAAGGCCCTCCCCGATTCCTCGGAAAGGGCCTTTGACCTGCTGTTTCAGATGGTGGCGGGGGCAGGATTTGAACCTGCGACCTTCGGGTTATGAGCCCGACGAGCTACCGAACTGCTCCACCCCGCGGCGTGACAGTCACGATAGTCCCTGCTCACCCACTCAGCCAGTCGGAACCACCGGCCTGGAAGCCCCGCCTCCCGGGTTCCCATGACAGCTGAGTACCGCCAGTGTCGTGACTTGTCGTCAGAACGCAGGGGGAAGGCATGGGGGCTCAGCGGTGGAGGGGGACCGAGTGCTCCCAGTCCGCCAGCAGCGCCCGCAGCGCCGTGAGCAGGATCAGCGGCTGGTCCAGCATCATGTGGTGCCCGGCCAGCGGGATCTCCACCACCGGCGCCACCCGACCCAGGTTGTCGTAGATGATCTGGCCGATCTCGGGGGTCACCAGGCCGAACTCCGAACGCACCAGCGCCACCCGGCTGGTGATGCGGGGCAGCTGCTCGGCCGCAGCGGTCCGGCTGATCGCCCGGAACAGGCCCGGGTCGAACTTCCAGGTCCAGCCGTCGTCGACCTGCCGCAGCGAGTGACGGGCGACGTAGTCGAGGATGTGCGGGTCGTAGTGGTCCTGGGCCGGCACGGTCCGGAACCGGGCGACCGCGGCGTCGAGGCTCGGATAGGTCTTGGGCACGCCGAACGCGGCACCGATGCGGGCCGCTTCCACCTCGGGGTCGTCCTCGACCATCGGCGAGTCCAACACGATCGTGCCGGCCACCCGCTCCCCGCCCGCCACCGCGGTGGCCACGGCCACGAACCCGCCCATCGAATGTCCGACCACCACCGGCGCACCGGACGCACCGGAGAAGTCCGCGGCGGCCAGCACCTCCTCGGTCCACAGGTCCACCCGGTACTCGGGTCGTCGGCCGCTGTCGCCGTGACCGGACAGGTCGAGCGCCACGACCCGGTACTCGCCGATCAGCGGTGCGATCGGCGCCCACCACCGGGCGTGGGCGGCGCCGCCGTGGACCAGGACGATGCCCGGCAGACCGCGCTCACCCCAGGCCAGGACGTTGATGTCACATCCGTCGACCTCGACGCTGGACTGCTCCGCTTCGACAGCGAGGGCCCGCTCCAGCCACTCGGGTCGTTCTCGTTCGTTGGTGTCGGCCACCGTCCGAACCTACCGCCCGGTCGACTCGGCCCACGACGGCGCCCGACGGAGCCCGACGGAGCCGGGCCGCTGGAACGAGCCGGTCAGGGGCCGGTCGTCTCGGACCCGTCGTCGGGGTCGACCTCGACGACCTGAACCACATCGGTTTCGGCCTCACCCACCGCGGCTCCCGCGGCCGGAACGACGTCGACCGGTGGCGACGGAACGCTGCCGTCGAGCAGCGCCCGGCGTCGCACGTACTCGTCGACGTCGACCTCGCCGCGGGCGAACCGCTCGTCGAGGATCGTCCTGGCCGAGGCCGACGCGGCGGGCCCGGCGGCTCCAGCCATCGCCGGTGAGGTGTCCCGGGAGCGGATCAGCTCCCAGATTCCGTACGCCACCAGTGCCACCACCGCGAGCGGGATGACGACACCGAAGATGAAGGTTCCCGGTCCGAACATGACGCCTCCTCAGATGCCGCCGGCCGGGGCCGGTGCGGTCGTGGTCGGTGCGGTCGTGCTCGGCGTCGGGGACGACGGTCCGTCGGACGAGTCGGTACCGGGCTGATGGCGCCGACGCTGACCCCGCTCGGCGTTGCCGTCACCGGTGGCGCCTCCGGCGCCAGCAGGCCCGCTGCGCGGACCCATGTGATCGCCGCGGCCGGGAAGCTCGCCCTGCCGGTTCGATCCCTGATCCCACCGGCCGCTCTGATCGCCGTCGGAACCCGGACCACGGCGTGGTCCCATCCGATCACCCCAGCGGCCGCGTTCGTCCTCGACCCGGTCCCGGATCCGTTCGAACCGGTCGTGGCGACGGTCGACCGCCATCAGTCCGGCCACGCTCACCATCACCAGAACCCCGGCGACGATGAAGGCGATCACCGCTCTACGTCGTGCTGCTCGACGACCCGCTTCGTCCATGACCCCAGCGTGGACCGCCCGGGTGAGAGGACGGTGAGAGAGCGACGAGAGCCGGGTACGAACCTCGGGGGCGCCGCCCGCACGGCGCCCCCGAGTCGATCAGTCCGACGGGGTGATCAGTCCAATGAGGTGATCAGTCCGACGAGGCGGTCGGCGTGGAGCTGGCCGACGGAGGAGCTGCCGGCGTGGCCGCGGGCGCAGCGGTCGTGGCTGTGGAGGCACCGGTGGCCGGAGCCTTCTTGGTCGTCGCCCGCTTCTTGGCTGGCGCCTTCTTGGCGGCGGCCTTCTTCTTGGCCGGGGCCTTCTTGGCGGTCGTCTTCTTTGCTGCGGCCTTCTTCTTGGCAGGGGCCTTCTTGGCAGGGGCCTTCTTGGCCGACGCCTTCTTGGCCGTCGCGGGCTTCTTGGCCGCCTTGGGCTTGGCGCGACCCGTGGCGTCACGCACTGCGCCGACGGCGGAGCTCGCCGCGCCCTTGGCGGTCTTGGTCGCCGTGTCGGTGGCGCGTTCGGCCGCCTTGCTCGCCCGGCCCGCCGCTCGCTTCACCGGCTTGCGGACGCTGCCCACCATCTCGTTGAGCTGCGACTCGAGACGGCCCCGCTGCTCGTCGGCCTGGGAACGGACCTTGTCGATCTCCTCGGTCACCCACTCGACCAGGTCCTCGACCAGCTGCTGGAGGTTCTCGATGGAGCCCGTCACCAGCTCCTCGGCGGAACGGGCGCCCTCGCGGGCATCGTTCACCAGCTTCTCCAGCTCGGCCGTCGCTCGTTCGACGAACTGGTTGGGCTGCAGGTCTGTCATCGGTACCTCGCTGGGTTGTCGCCGCGCTTCCTCGATGTCGCGGACCGTCCGAAGAGTCTCGCCGCGCCCGACCGTCGGCGAAAGCCCTGGGATCGGATCCGCGTGTGTCGTGTGCAACACCTGGGGAGCTACCGACGCGGAGGACATCGACGATTCCGATGACAGTTGAGTACCGCCAGTGTCGTGACTTGTCGTCAGAAACCCGGGGTGGGGTGGGTCAGGGGGTGACGATCGGGAAGAAGAGCTCGAAGGCGTCGAGCAGGTCCGACAGCTCGGCGAGCACCTCGACCCGACCCTCGACCGAGCTGACCGCACCGGCCTCGGTGGCAGGGTCGGCCAGGTGGTCCAGACGCCCGGCGGTGATCGCCGCGACCAGACCGGCGTGCGTGGTGCGCACCGTCGCCTCGGCGTCGGGGTGCGGCCCGCCGGCGGAGTGGTGCAGCGCGGCGTTCTCCAACCCGACGGCGTGGACCTCGCCCGCGCCGCCACCGCTCGCGGCGCCGGTACCGGCGTCGGTACCGGCGTCGGTCACCTCGAGGGTGAACGCCAGGCGCGTGCCCGCGGCGGCGGGGCCGTTGAGGTGGACGCCGACGAACTGCAGCAGCATCTCGACGGTCATCGCCGCCATCACGTCGGGCTTCTCGGCGCTGCGCACCACCAACGGCGGCGGACCCTGGCGCAGCTCCTGCGCCGCGGTCAGGTAGAAGGACCGCCACGGCCCCGACTCGGCCTGGTAGCCGAGCTGCTCCAGCGCGTCGGCCTGGAGCGCCCGGGCCTCCATGTTGTCGGGATCCGCGAACACCAGGTGGTCGACCACCTGGGCCACCCATCGGTACTCCCCCGCGTCGAAGCTGGCCCGGGCCCGCTCCAGCAGTTCGTCGGCGCCGCCCATGAACTCGACGTAGCGGCGGCCGGCCTCGACCGGCGGCAGCGGGTGCAGGTGCGCCGGGTTGCCGTCGAAGAACCCGAGGTACCGCTGGTAGACGGCCTTCACGTTGTGGTTGAGCGTGCCGTAGTAGTCGCGGTTGAAGAACTCGTCGGCCAACGACGCCGGCAGTCGGAGCTCCTCGGCGATCTCGAGGCTGGTCAGCCCGTGGTTGGCCAGCCGCATCGTCTGGTCGTGCAGGTAGCGGTACAGGTCGCGTTGACGTGACAGGTGCCGGCGCATCTCCTCGGCGCCCCACCGCGGCCAGTGGTGGCTGGCGAAGGTGACCTCGGCCCGATCGGCGTACAGCTCGAGGGACTCGTGCAGGTACGTCGACCACGCCAGCGCGTCGCGGATCAGCGCGCCCCGCGGCGTGTAGACGTTGTGGAACACCGCCGTGCAGTTCTCGGCCATGCACAGAGCGCCGTGGTCCGGGAACAGGAAGTTCATCTCGGCCGGCGCCTCGGTGCCCGGCGTGATCTGGAACTCGATGCGCACCCCGTCGACGACCAGCTCGGTGCCGGTCTCGGCGATCAGCTCGGTCGGAGCGATCAGCCCGAAGGTCCCGAGCGGGGTGGTCTGACCCAGACCGCTTCCGACCAGGCCCTGCGGACCGCGGGGCAACAGGATGCCGTACATGTAGGTGGCCCGGCGGGTCATGACGTTGCCGGCGGTGACGTTCTCGGCGATGGCGGCCTCGAGGAACCCGGCCGGCGCGATGACCCGCACCCGCCCCTCGGCGACGTCCGCGTCGCTGACGATGCCGCGCACCCCGGCGAAGTGGTCGACGTGGCTGTGGGTGTAGATCACCGCGGTGACCGGCCGCTCCCCCAGCTCGTCGGTGACCAGGTCGAGCGCGGCGCGGGCGGTCTCGGCCGACGTCAGCGGGTCGACGACGATCCAGCCCCGCTCGCCGCGCACGAAGGTGATGTTTGACAGGTCGAAGCCCCGCACCTGGTAGATGCCGTCGACCACCTCGAACAGACCCTCGATCGCGCACAGCTGCGACTGGCGCCACAGGCTCGGGTTGACCGTGTCGGGGGCGTCGCCGTCGAGGAAGCTCCACGAGTCGAGGTCCCAGGTGACGCCGCCACCGGCGTTGGTGATCTGCCGCCGCGGAGAGCTCGCCAGGCGGCTCCGCTCGGCCAGCTCGAAGTCGGTGCGGTCCCCGAACGGCAGGGCGTCGCGGACGGCGCGGTTGGCCGCCGCGGTGATCGGCGTCGCCGGCTTGGGCGACAGGTCGGGGTCGGTCACGATCGGGGCTCCTCGTCGACGGGTGGGATCGGGGGCGGCACGGCAGGAGCGGGGTCGACGCCGACACCGCCTCGGCCCTCGCCCCCGGCGAAGCGGGCCGCGCCGGCCAGGGTCTCGCCGGAGCGGATGGGGCCCAGACCCAGCTCGGTCTCGCGTGCCATCGCGGCCTCGAACGTGACGTCCCACTGCTCGTAGCTGGAACGGCGGTCCGAACGCAGGCACTCCTGGGGGAACGCAGCCAGCTGGTGGGCCAGCGCGACCGCGGTGGCGAGCGCCTCGCCCGGAGGGCACAACCGGTTGGCCAGGCCCATCGTCCGGGCCTCCTCACCCCCGACACCCCGGCCGGTGAGGATCAGGTCGAGGGCGTGGCTGTGGCCGATCATGCGGGGCAGGCGCACGGTGCCGCCGTCGATCAGCGGCACCCCCCAGCGCCGGCAGTAGACGCCGAAGGTGGCGTCGGTGGCCGCGACGCGCAGGTCGCACCACAACGCCAGCTCCAGTCCGCCGGCCACGGCGTAGCCCTCGACCGCGGCGATGGTCGGTTTGGACAGCACCATCCGGCTGGGGCCCATCGGCCCGTCGTCGGCCATGTCGGACGACACCCGGTTGCCGCGGCCCTCGGCGACGCCCTTGAGATCCGCTCCCGCGCAGAACGTGCCGTCGGCGCCGGTGAGCACCGCGACGGACGCGTCCGGGTCGGCGTCGAAGTCCCGGAACGCCTTGGCGAGAAGCGCGGCGGTCGGTCCGTCCACGGCGTTGCGGGCCCGGGGCCGGTCGATGGTCACGATCGTGACCGGTCCGTCCCGGTCGACCCTCACCGCGCTCGATCCGTCGTCGGTCACCCGGGCGACGCTAGTGCGACCGCTCGAGGGCCAGGCCGTGGTGGCGAGCAACGGTGGAATTCCACGATCACGTCGTTACCGTGGACCGACATGACGATCGATGCCGACCTCTCCCGAGCGACCGCGGCGGTCACGGTGCCCCGCTGTCCCGACTGCGCCGCCGACCTGGTCCTGGGCGGCGACCCGTCGGTGAACGGGCCGGGGTGGTTCGACCACTGGTCCTGTCCCGCCGGCCACGGCCTCGCGATGACGTTGTCGGAGAGCTACGAGCGGCTCCAGTCCGACGAGATCGGCCAGATCTGGAGCCGGGCCCGGGCGGCTGCGCCCGGGTCGCGACCCAGCCCGTTCACCGGCGCCCCGATGGCACGGGTGACGGTCGAGGCCGACGCCGACGAGGCCCCGGAGGGCGACGCCGGTGACGGCGCGACGACCGCGACCATCGTCGTCGACGTCGATGTCGACAACCAGTTCATCTGGCTCGACGCCGGCGAGCTCGACGAGTTCCCCGAGGACCTCCCCGACGCCCCGGTCCCCGCCGAGGTCCTGGCCACCGAGCACGAGATCGTCGCCCGGTTCGGTCAGGCGTACGAGGACGTCCTCGAGGACCGTGAGTCGCGGGAGCTGACCGAGCGCCTGTACCGCCGCGTCGCCCGTCACCCCGGGGCGCTGCGGGCCCTCGACTCGATCGGGCGGGGACTCACCGCCTACTGAACGGTCCCGCCGCCGGACGGCTCAGCGGTAGGTCGCCATCTGGCGGAACAGCTCGATCACGTCCGGCCCCGGCGTCGTGGGGTCGAGGTGCCGATAGGCGGTGTGGACGTTCACCACCAGCCGCTCCCGCTCGGACAGCTCCGCGAACGGACCCAGGTCGATGTCCGCGATGGCGTCCTCTGCGCCCATCCCCGCCTCGAAGCGCGCCGTCGCCTCGCGCTCGACGAAGCTCAGGTAGTCGCGGACCGCGAGCAGCTCGGCGATGCCGCACACCGGACCGTGACCCGGCACGATCGTGTGGGCCCCCAGACCGGCGACCAGATCGATGGCGTCGCACCAGTTCGACAGCGGACCGGCCCACACGATCGGCGTCCCACCGATGAAGCCGAGGTCGCCGACGAACACCACACCAGCCGACGGCACGTGCACGATCACGTCGCCCGCGGTGTGCGCGGGTCCCGCCTCGATGAGCTCCACCGGGGTTCCCGCGACGTCCAGTCCCAGCGTCCCGTCGAAGGTCCGGGTCGGCGCTGCGGGCCGCGCCCCGGCGAAGTCGAACGGCCCGAACGCGGCCCGGACGTAGCGGTTGAGGTCGTCGTCGCCGAGGTCGGAGTCGACCATCGCGCCGAGCAGCGCGGGCGGGACCTCGTCCATCTCGGCCGCCGCCGCGCTCGACGCCACGATCTCGGCACCGGCGACCAGGCCGTTGCCGTAGCAATGGTCCCCGTTGGCGTGGGTGTTGACCAGCGTCCCGATCGGCCGCGACGACGTCACCGCCCCCATGTCCTCGAGCATGTCCCCGGTCAGGCGGGCGTCGAACAGCGTGTCGACCAGCAGAGAGGCACCGTCGCCGCAGATCAGCCCGGCGTTGGACCAGCCCCAGCTCCCGTCGGGCTGCAGGTAGGCGAGAACCCCGTCGGCGACCTCGTGCAGCCCCCGTTCGTAGCGCGGCCGCCGCGCCGGCCCGGTTCCGGACTCCTGCACAGCAGCCATGGCCGCGAGGCTACCGAGCCGGGATCCCGCCGAGTTCAGATCTCGTCCGCGTCGGGCCACAGCCCGAGGGAGTCGAGCAGGGCGTCGAGGTGCCCGTCGTGGTCGTCGTCGTCCTCGGCGGAGTACACCGACACGGCGAACGAGTCGAACCCGTCGACCTCGGATCCGTCTCCGTCGAACGGACCGGCCGCACCGATCATCCACCCCCGCGCCGAGGACCAGTGAGGCGACCGCATCCGGAACCGGAACAGGTGCACGACCCCGTCGTCGGGATGGTCGCCCACCGCCATGACCACGACCGGTTCGATCTCGTCGGGGGCGCGACCCAACTCGGTGTCGTCCGCGAGCCAGCGCACCAGCTCGGCCTCGGCCCGCGCCGCGGCGGTGCGCCACCGCGGAGCCAGGTCCTCGAGGCGACCGATGCGCCGCAGGCCGTCGAGCAGCTCGGCGCGCGCCTCGGGGTCGCGGGCGATCAGGTCGAGCCGGTCCGGCGCGACGGCACCGCCGAGGGAGACCATCTCGACCGCGCCCACGGCAGCGACCCGGGGGTCCGCCGAGGCCACGACCGAACGCAGCACCGGCTCCGCCACCGTCGGGGCGAGCTGCCCCATCAGCGACACGAGCGAGTGGAGCCGGAACCGGTCCGCCCGGCTCTGGTCCCGTCCCGCCCGGCCCGCCGGATGCCCGACTCGGACCCGCACCCCGTCAGAGCTGGCAGGGTCGGCCACATCAGCGGGGTCGGCCGCATCGGCGGGGCCGGCGTCACGAGCGGGGTCGGCGCCCTTGGCGTGCGCCGGAGCGGGAAGCGTCGCCCGGTCGCACGCCGCCACGATCGACGCCACGACCGGAGCGAGACCCCGGGCGATCGACCGCTGCTGGTCCCCGCTGACTCGGCCGTCGACGACCAGGTCCTCAAGCAGGTCCGCCGCGTGCCAGACCCATCCGGTCCGGCCGGCCAGGTGCACCAGGACCGGGACGAGGTCCGCGGCCCGCTCGGCGGACAGCACCGGGGCCAGCATCCCGGCGACCGGCAACGGCAGCAGGTCGGCGGGGCCGTCCGGGCCGAGCAGGAACACCAACGACCCCACGCCGTCGTCGTCGCGACGCAACGCCAGGAGGTGCAGCAGCAGCCGGCGCACCCGCTCACCGGACACCAGGTAGGCGGCCTCCACCGCGTGGACGTCGACCGCCCGCGGCGCCGCGAACAGCGCACGGGCCAGGCGGCTGGCAGGGTCGACCCTCGGGTTGCGCACCCACGGGTAGGCGAGGGTGACCGCCCGCAGCAGGGAGTCCGCCGCGGCGGGACTCACCACGCGTCCGTCCCAGCCGTCGATCGCCGCGAGAGCCGCCCGCCGGGACTCCTCATCGGAACGCCGCAGGCGGGAGCGCACGCTCTCCACCTCGTCGACGGTCAGGACCGGAGCGCTCTCCGGAACCTGCACCATGTCACCAGGGTGCAGCATCCCGACCGGCCCGGCAATCCGCAGGATCACCCAGGGCGGCCGCTTCCCCCCCACGGTCGGTGACAGCCGTACACTCCCGCCACGTGGATCCGTCCGTGCAGACCGACGCCGGACCGGCCCGGGCCCGGGCGACGATCCGCGGCGTCGTCTGGTTGCAGGCACTGGCCAACGGTCTCGGCGTCATCACCGTGTGGGCCTACTTCGCGTTCCTGCTGCCCGGCTCCGAGGGCGGCCGCATGGAGTCGAGCACCATCAACCTGGTCGTGTTCGGCAGCTACACGGCGGTCATGGTGCTGCTCGCCCTGCCCGTCAACGCGCTGCTGCTGCGGCGGGCCGTGTCCTGGGTCCGCCTCGGCAACCCACCCACCGAGCACCAGCGTCGCCTGCTGTTCACCCTGCCGACCGTCGAGACCCTCTCTGCGCTGGTCACCTGGTTCGGCGCCGCGGTCCTGTTCGGGGTGATCAACCAGGACGTCGCCCGAATCGGCGTCGGCCTCGCCCTGGCGGGGATCATCGTCTGCACGCTGCTCTACCTGCTGCTCGAGGGTCACTTCCGACCGCTGTACGCGCTGGCTCTCATCGACGCCGACCTGCCCGAGGACCGACGCGACGTGCTCCCCCGGCTGATGCTGGCGTGGCTGATGGGCAGCGCGGTGCCGTTGCTGGCCATCGGCCTCAGTCCGCTGTTCAGCCCGGTTCCGCTCGACGGGAACCGGCTGACGTGGCTCGCGGTGATCGGCGCGCTGGCCGGCGGCGTGGTGATGGCGGTGGCATCGGTGTCGGTGTCGCGTCCGTTGAACCGGGTGCGGGAAGCGCTGCGACGGATCGAGCAGGGCGATCTGGACACCCACGTCCCCGTCGACGACCTGGGCGAGCTCGGCCGATTGGCCGAGGGGGTCAACGACCTGGTCGCCGGCATCCGCGAGCGCGAGGCGCTGCGCGAGGCGTTCGGACGCCAGGTCGGCCAGGCCGACCTGGCCGACCTGGCGATGTCACACGACGAACCGACCGCGACCGGCCAACGACGGTCGGTCACCGTCCTCTTCGTCGACCTGAGCGGCTACACCCTCTTCGCCGAGCGTCACTCCCCCGAGGACGTCGTCGGCATGCTCAACCGATTCTTCGCCATCGTCGTCGCGGTCGTCGCACGCGAGGGCGGATGGGTCAACAAGTTCGAGGGCGACGCCGCGCTGTGCTTGTTCGGAGCGCCCACCGACGACCCCGACCACGCCGCCAAGGCGCTGCGGGCCGCGGGGGCCATCCCCCGCGAGCTGTCCCGTGCCGACACGGTGCTCCGGGCCGGGATCGGGGTCGCGACCGGCGAGGTGATCGCCGGGTTCATCGGGACCCCCGAGCGCTTCGAGTACACGGTGATCGGCGACGTGGTGAACGTGGCGTCGCGGTTGTGCGACATGGCCAAGGACGAGTCGAGCGGCGTGCTGGCCACCCGCGCCTCGGTCGACGCGGCCGGCAGCCCGCAGGAGTGGCGGCCCGGCGGGCGGCTCGCGGTGCGGGGCCGGCGTGAGAAGGCCGACGTCTACACGCTCGAGGCGGACCGCGGGCCGTGGTGGTCGAGGGTGACGCCCCGTTCGGTGAGGGCGAGCCGCAGCGCCCCGTAGGCGTGCAGGCCCATGTGGCGCCGCCACAGGCGGGCGAGGCCGTCGACGAACCGTGGACCGTGGCCCGCTTCGGCCGACCAGCGACCCGGGTCCCGCCACGATCCCGTCGCGACGTGCGCGAGCTCGTGCAGCACCGTGACCATGTCCCAGGAGCCGTCACGGATCCAGATGACGCCGTCCCAGCCGTCGTCGGTGACGTGCGCCGCGGAGAAGGTGGCCGACCGCGACCGGCGGTGCAGCTCGACCGACACCGGGGCGTCGGGGAACTGCTGCTCCCACCACGGCTCGGTCATGGCCGCGCCGACGAACCGCTCCAGCTCGACGAAGCGTCCGAACCGACGCCCGCCGTCGGGCGCGGCGGCCGTCTCGGCCGCGTAGACAGCGGTCCGGTCGGGGTCCCCGTCGGGCTCGAACGGCGGCGCGTAACCCGCCCCGGCGGACCGTTCAGCCACGGCGCAGGCCGCGGGGTCCGCCGATCGACTCGCGGGTGATCGCCGCGTCGCGTCCGGCCGCCCGCCCGGCGTGGTGCCCGGCGCGGGATCCTCCGGTCGAGGCCCGGGTGGTCTGGGTGTGCGGGAACCGCTTGCGGAACTCGTCGCGCACCTCCTCGGAGCGCTCGACGAGCACCAGCGAGACCGAGTGCCCGTTGCGGTCGCCCCGACGGCCGCCGTCGTCGAAGGCGTCGGCGTCGCGGGCCGCCACCTCGCGGTCGGCCTGGAGCCGATTGCCGACCTCTTCGGAGAATCCGATGATGAAGCTGCGACGCCACCCGGCGGACTGCGCCGAGGTGAGGCCGCGGGGGCATCGGGCCAGCATGGCGGCGGTGAGCTGCACCAGCAGGCTGGTCACCAGCGTCTCGATCCAGCGCAGGTCGGTGGGGAACCCGATCACGGCGACCACCTCGCCGTCGCGGGCTGAGCCCGAGCCGAACCGGATGGCGCGACAACCGTGCGCGGCGGCGACCCGACCCACCAGCACCGACTTCTGGGCGAGGTAGGGCGAGTGCACCACCAGTCGCAGCTCGTCGGGGTGCTCCCGGCCCCGTGACGTGCTGGCCCAGATGAGCGCCTCGCTGATGGCGTAGCGGGCGATCAGCTCCGAGGCCTTGTTGAAGAACGCTTCGGCCTCTTCGGGGAACTCGGTGGCCTCGGCCTTGGCGAGCAGTCCCCGGATGGTGGCCAGGCGTCGGTCGTCGACCGATCCGTCGGTGAGGTCGATGGGGTCGTCGGCCCCGCGGTCGTTCTGGTCTGCCATGCGCTCCAGCCTGACACGACGCTCCGACATCGGTCACCGGGGAGCGCGACCCGGTGTTCGGCCCGGCCGGGCCGCGGATCAGGCCGTCAACAGCACGCGGAGCCGGCGCCTCAGCTTCGGACGGTCGAACTCCGCCCACGCCTCCCGACAGTGGTCGTGGGCCCGTTCGGAGCGCTCGTGCAGCGTGTTGGCCACGACACCGGCGGCCAACGCCGCCCGGCCCCCCGCGCTGACGCCGATCGACTCGATCCACGCCGCCTGGACGTGGTGGTCCTGCAGCCGACCCAGGGTGTCCTGCAGGTCGGCGAGTCGACGTTGCACCTTCTCGAAGGCGCTGTCGGGGTACATGGGGGCGAACGCGGCGACCAGGTAGCGGAACCGCTTGATCGCCTTGCGCAGGTCGTGCCAGGCGTCGAGGTCATCGGTGGACATGGCCCGCCGACCCCGGCGCCGAAGCCGGCGGTACGACGACCAGATGATCTGGTCGGACACCTCGCCCATCGGTCGGCGGGCGTCCGGTCCGGGATCGCTGCCCCCCACCCGCACGACGGCGGTCATCGCCTGCCAGCGCCTCAGCAGGACCGGGTAGCGATCGCCGTCGAGCTCGGCGACCAGCGTGTCGAAGGCGTCGGCGCGCTGCGTGGCGACGGCGACGCTGAGCTCGTCGAGGGCGTCGTACAACTCCGGTACGACCGACCGGCCGAGGTCGTCCAGGTCGACGAGCAGGACGTCGAGGTCACGGACCGGCGAGGTCACGTTGGCGAACCACGACGCCAAGGCCTGCAGCAGGACCAGCTCCTCGGATGGCAGGACGTCGGACCCCACCGCCATCAGCGACCGAGCCCGCCGCAGGCTCACCCGGAACCGGTGCAGATCCTCGGGATCACCGTCGTCGCGGACCGCCGGTTCGGCCTCCCGGAAGTCCTCGAGGTACGTGCCGAGGACCAGCGGAAGGACGCGTCCGGCGGGCTGATCGCGGTCCGACGCCCCGAGCCGCCACGGATCCGTGCACCCTCCCGCCGTCGAACCGTCCATCGGCTCAGTCTCGCAGGACGGCGGCGCGATCCGACGCCACGATCGGACGATTTCCGTCCCTCACCGGCGATTGATGACAGTTGAGTACCGCGGTTGTCGTGACTTGTCGTCAGAAACCTGGGTTTGGGTGGGGTGCGGTGGGGGGTGGGGGGCTCAGACCGTGGTCTCGGCCACGTCGTCGCCGAACGACGTCGACTGCGACTTGGAGTAGATCACCGAGCCGATGACGACCACCAGCGCCGCGGCGGCGATGAAGTACCGGGCCACGTCGTTGTCGCTCAGCGACAGGATGGCCGGCAGCACCAGCAGCGACACCAGGTTCATCACCTTGATCAGCGGGTTGATCGCCGGTCCGGCGGTGTCCTTGAACGGGTCACCGACGGTGTCGCCGATGACGACGGCCTTGTGGACCTCGGAGCCCTTGCCGCCCAGGTTGCCCTCTTCGATGTACTTCTTGCCATTGTCCCAGGCGCCGCCCGAGTTCGACAGGAAGTTCGCCATCAGGGCACCGACGACGATGGTCGCGGCCAGGAAGCCGCCGAGCGCCATGGCACCGAGGCCGAAGCCGACGACGACCGGCATGAGCACCGCGAGCAGCGCCGGGGTGGTCAGCTCCCGCAGCGCGGCGCTGGTGCAGATGTCGATGACCGGCCCGTAGTCGGGCTTCTCGGTGTAGTCCATGATCCCGGGCTTCTCCCGGAACTGGCGACGCACCTCCTGGACCACCGTGCCGGCGGTCCGGCCGACGGCCAGGATGGCCAGCGACGAGAACAGGAACACGACCGTGCCGCCGATGAGCGCACCGGCGAAGGTCTTGGGATCGGCGATGTTGATCGACACGGCGTCGAACGCCGCGGCGACGTCGAGCTCGCGCACGGCGTTGCCGACCTCGGTCATGGCCGTCGCGGCGATCGTCTCGCGGAACGAGGCGAACAGAGCCACCGCCGCGATGACCGCGGATCCGATGGCGAAGCCCTTGGTCACGGCCTTGGTGGTGTTGCCGACGGTGTCGAGGCCGTCGAGGATCCGTTCGGTCTCACCCTCGAGCTCGCCGGACATCTCGGCGATGCCCTGGGCGTTGTCGGCGATCGGGCCGAAGGTGTCCTCGGCGACGACGATGCCGGTGGTCGACAGCATGCCGATGCCGGTCAGGGCGACCATGTAGAAGGCGAACAGCGAGCTGCCGCCGCCCAGGCCGAGGCCGACCAGGATGGCGACGGCGATGGCGACCACCGCCCACACCGCAGACTCCATGCCCGAGGAGATGCCCGACAGGACGACCGTCGCGGGGCCGGTGCGGCCCGACTCGGCGATGTCCTTGACCGGCTTGAACTGGCTCGACGTGTAGTACTGAGTGATGCGGCTCGCCGCCTGGCCGAGCACGACGCCGGCCACGATGGCGATGAACATGCGCAGACCGACGTTGCTCACCTCGGAGCCGCGGGGATCGCCGACGTAGACGAAGGCGATGACCGCCGCGCCGACGAGGGCGATGACCGAAGCGACGTTGAGACCCCGGTTGATCGGCTTGAGGGCGTCGGTCTCACCGGTGCGGGCCTTGACCATGTAGATCGACACGATCGACGCCAGCAGGCCCACGGCCATCATGGCCAGCGGGAAGATGAGGCCCTTGGCGGCGTTGCCGCCGCCGATGCCGATGGCCCGGAAGGCGGTGACGCCCAGGATGATGTTGGCGACCAGCACGACGCCGAAGGACTCGAAGAGGTCCGAGGCCATGCCGGCGCAGTCGCCGACGTTGTCGCCCACGTTGTCGGCGATGGTGGCCGGGTTGCGCTTGTCGTCCTCGGGGATGCCGGCCTCGACCTTGCCGACCAGGTCCGCGCCGACGTCCGCGGCCTTGGTGAAGATGCCGCCGCCGACCCGCAGGAACAGTGCCAGCAGCGACCCGCCGAAGCCGAAGCCGACCAGGATGGACGACGCGGTGTTCTGGAAGATCATGACGATGAGGGTGGCGCCGAACAGACCCAGGCCAGCGGTGAACAGGCCGATGGTCCCACCGGCGCGGAACGCGACCTGCAGCGCGGCGTCCATGGAACCGGTCTTGGCCGCCGCTGCGGTCCGGATGTTGGCGCGGGTGGCGAGCCACATGCCGAGGAAGCCGATGAAGCCCGAGAAGGCGGCGCCGGCCAGGAACGCGAGCGTCCGGAAGATGCCCGACTGGACCCGGTCGAGCCCCTCGGTCGCCGACACGTTCAGCACCTCGGTCGAGGTGGCGAACACCACGACGGCGAGGGGGACGACGATCAGCAGGATGGTGCGGAACTGGCGCTTGATGTAGGCCATCGCGCCTTCCTGGACCGCCGAGGCGATCTCTTCCATCTCGGGGGTGCCGGTCTCCTTGCTCAGCACGCCCTGCATCATGAAGTAGCCGGCGATCAGGGCGATGGCGGCGACCGCCATGGAGAAGATCAGCCAGAACCACTCGGAACTGCCGAGAGTGAAGATCTGGTAGCCGCCCTCGGCGGCGAAGGTCTGCGTCATGGGTTTCCCTCGTGATGTCGTCGCGGACCGGGTGTCGGTCGGCGCGCGCCCGCTGCGGGATGCGGTGTGGGCGCGGACCGGGGACGGTTCCGGTCCCAGCGGTACCGGGGCAGTTCAGTGGACGGGGCGCCCGTCCGTCAAAATCCCGGCGGCGACCGATCGGATCGACGGCCCGGAGCCGTCACGGGTCGATCAGCCGGACGCGCCGCTCAGCCGGCGGCGTGCGCCTTCTTGGCCCGCCGCGACTTGATCACCTCGATGGCGATCGGGATCAGCGACACCGCCACCACCATCAGCAGGGCGATCTCGATGTTGTCGGCGATCAGCGGCACGTTGCCCAGGAAGTAGCCGAGCAGGGTGACGCCGACGCTCCACAGGAAGCCGCCGACCACGTTGAAGCGGACGAAGGTGCCGTACTCCATCTGCCCGGCCCCGGCCACGATCGGGCAGAAGGTCCGCACGATCGGCACGAACCGGGCCAGCACGATGGCCCGGGGTCCGTGGTGCTCGAAGAAGCCCTGCGCCTTCTCCAGGTGCTCCTGTTTGAAGAAGCGCGAGTCGGGCCGGCTGAACAGGGCGGGGCCGGCCTTGCGTCCGAACAGGTAGCCGACCTGGTCGCCGGCGACCGCGGCGATGAACACACCCAAACACAGCACCCAGATGTTGAACTGGACGTTGGGGAGCTTGTCCTCGAAGGTCCCCGCGGCGAACATCCCGGCGGTGAACAGCAGGGAGTCGCCCGGCAGGAAGAACCCGATCAGCAGGCCGGACTCCGCGAAGACGATGGCGAAGATGAGCAGGTAGCCGCCCCGGGAGATGATCTTCTCGGGGTCGAGCCAGTCCGGCAGCAGCGCGAACAGAGGGGCCAGGTTCAGCACGGGCGCTCAGGGTAGCGGGGCGCGCTCATCCGGACCCACCGGGGGCCGCGCTCGTCGTCGCACCGGCAGGCGGTGCTGTCGTCGACGGTGCTGTCGCGGACGGTGCTGTCGTGGACGGTGCTGTCGTGGACGAGGCCGATGAGCGCGACAGCGCCTGCTCCGCCCGGCGCATCAGGTCCCGGGCATCGGCCACCGCATCCTGGTAGCCGCCCAGGTCCCCGGCCTTCAGCTTCTTGTCGGCCTCGTCGAAGCGGGCGTCCGCGTCGGCGAGCAGCTCCGTGGCGCTGCGGCCCTCGGAGCCGGACGGTTCGGAGTCCGAGGGCTCGGTCGTGGACGGGGCCGGTCCCTCGGTGGGGGTCAGGGTGTCGGCGGGCTGCTCGACCGCTCCGCTGTCGTCGCCGTCGAGCAGATCAGCCACCGCGGCGTCGATCGTCTCACCGAAGCCGACCGAGTCCCCGTTGGTCACCGCCACCCGGGTCAACGCGTAGCGGCCGCTCTGCTCGGCCTTGGCGTAGATGGGGCGGGCGTAGAGCAACGAGTTGCCGAACGGCAGGATCAGCATGTTGCCGTAGCGGACGCTCGACCCGTTCCGACCGACGATCGTCTGGTACTGCGACACCGGTTCGTAGGTGACGATCTTCTGGTGCGCCTGCAGCGGACCGTCCACCTTGGGCGCGTTCGAGTCGGAGTCCCCGCCTCCCATCACGATCTGACGGAGCTGCCCGTAGGAACCGGGGTCGTTCGAGGCCACCATCACCGACGTGAGGTTGCGGCCGCTCTCGTCGTTGGAGGACAGCACGAACGGGCGGGTCAACAGGAACTCGGCCGGGGCATCGGGCGTCAGCTGCATCATCTGGTAGTACGGCTCGATGCGGGGCAGGTTCGTGGTGGTCTGACCCGTCGCCGGGTCCTGGGACACCGCGGTGGACGCCGAGTTCGGAGGCTGCTGGGCGATGCTCCAGCGGTCGCTGTTGTTGAAGAACGCCGAGGGGTCCGACTGGTGGTAGCGACCCCATGCCTCGGTCTGGACCTTGAACATCAGCTCCGGGTAGCGGAAGTGCCGGCTGAGCGACTCGGGGATGTCGGTCTGGTAGACGTCGGGGAACGCCTTGGCCCAGGCCCGGATGATCGGGTCCTTCTTGCCCCCGTAGAGCGTGTCGGTCAGGTACAGCGTCACGGTGCCGTCGTAGGCGTCGACGACCGCCTTGACGCTGTTTCGCATGTAGTTGAACGACCCCTGGAGGCGGGCGTCGATGCTCGAGGCGTCGATCGACTGGCCGTACGGATAGGTGTCGGCGGTGGTGTAGGCGTCGATGACGTACTTGATGCGGCCGTCGACCATGACCGGGTAGGGGTCGGTGTCCAGGGTCAGGTACGGGGCGATCGCGTTGACCCGCTCGGTGACGTCGCGGCGGTAGATCACCTTGGAGCGCTCGGTCAGGTTGCTCGAGATCATGGGCTCGATCTGACCGAACCGCAGAGCGAAGGCGGCGCGACGGGCCATCGAGTCGAGAGGGACGCCCGAACGACCGTTGTAGGACGTGGAGACCTGATCGGTCGACAGCTCCTTCTGGTCGGTGCCGACGATCGCGTAGCCCCCCATCCCCTCGCCGTGGTAGATCTCGGGACGCTTCAGCTCCGGGAGGCCCTTGGTCTGGGCCGGGATCCCCCACACCAGGAAGTCGGGCTCACCCCGGCTGTTGGTCGAGTTGGCCGGGGCCAGCGCCAGGCCGTACCCGTGGGTGAAGATCAGGTGCAGCTTCTCCCACGTGGCGTCCTTGATGCCCGCCGCGTTCAGCTCGCGGGCCGACACGATGACCGGGACGCGGTCCGGTGCCGGGGTCTGGCCGTCGGCGGCCTCGACCACGTAGCGGTCCACGTCGATGTCGTCGAAGCGGTAGAACTCGCGCTCGAACTCCAGCTCCTGGACGGTGGGCTGGATGACCGCCGGGTCGAGCACCCGGGCGTCGGCCAGGTTGGCCCGCTGGGCGTCGATCGCTGCGGGGGTGACGGCCTTCTGGTAGTCGAAGGCCACCTCGGTGACGTCGCCGAGACCGAGCGCCTCTCGCGTCGCGTCGATGTTTCGGGTGATGAACGGCCGCTCCTTGGAGAGCTCGGCCGGTGACACCTGGAACCGCTGCACGAACGCCGGGTAGACCGACCCGACGATCAGGGCGACCAGCACCCACAGCGCCACCACGATGCCGGGCATGATCCAGCCCCGACGCCAGATGTTCACGATGAACAGCACGGCGACGAACACCGAGATCAGGATCAGGAACTCGGTCGCCGGGATCCGGGCGTTGACGGCCGTGTAGCCCGCACCGTCGAACGAGCTCCCCGACGCGAACGTCAGCTCGAAGCGCTGGAGGGCGTAGTCGGCGGCCTTGACCAGGGCCGCGAGGGCGAGCAGGACCGACAGCTGCGCCTTCGCGTTCTGGGTGATGCGCTCCCCCAGGGGCTGCAGGCGGATCGCTCCGTTCAGGTAGTGGACGACAGCGACGATCACGGCGGTGACCAGCAGGAACGCGAAGAGCCAGTCGACCACCAACGACAGGAACGGGAGCTTGAAGACGTAGAAGCCGATGTCGGTGCCGAACTGATCGTCGGCCTGACCGAAGGACCCGCCGAAGCGGAACAGCAGCCACGCCTTCCACTGGTTCGCCGCGCTCAGCCCCGGGACGAGCGCGACGAGCAGGGCCAGACCGAAGCTCAGGACCCTCTGGCGGCCGTCGACCAGCTGGCGGTAGCGGACGACGACCTCGTCCTCGGGACCGACCACCGGCCGGAACCGGGGAGCCAGGCGTTCCGCCACCAGCAGGTTCACGAAGAGGATGACGAAGAACACCAGCGTCACCGCGACGCCCAGCGTGAGGCGGGCCGACAGCAGCCGTCGCCAGACCGCGCTGAGGTCCAACGAGTCGAACCACAGGAAGTCGGTCCAGAAGGTGGCGATCGCGCGGAGGGACAGCGCGAGCAGGATCAGGACACCGGCCAGGATCCCGAGGGCCCAGCGGGCCCGGTTGGGGCGCGGCCCCCGTTCCTTGCGCTCGCGCCGCGGGGGCCGGGGCATGTCGTCGGGCATCCGCACGGCGGATGAGGTTACCGAGGAGCCGGAACCAGGATGCATCGGCATCCCGGGTGCGCCGGCGGGACGATGTCGCCGGTGGGGAAAGCAGACCCGCACGGCGTCGGGCCGGCCAGGGCGTTGTCCTCGGCGTCGCTGCAGGGCAGGCCGCCGTTGTCGACCATCCAGCACCACGAGGTCCCGTCGCCGGCCGCGGCCTGCTCGCCGAGCGCGAAGCCCGACGTCGCCAGGTCACCGGCCAGGTCGGGCACCGAACGGGTCCGCCACTCGCGGTACGCGGCACGGACGTGGTCGGCCATCTCGGCCAGCTCGACGCCGTCGGACTCGGCGTTCTCGAGGGCGCGGGCCAGGTGGGCACGCCGGAGCTCGAGCAGGTCGGCGACCCGCACCTCGAGGCCGCCCTCGACGACCTCCGCGTCGATGAGAGCCACCGCGGAGTCGACGTCGTCGCCGGACTCGGCCGCCCAGAACCGGGCTCCGGCGGCGGCCGCGGCGGCGAAGTCGTCGTGCAGGGCGGCGGCGAAGATGCCGAGGTCGTCGCCGACCGGCAGCAGGACGTCGAGCTCGACGCGCCCGCGGCGGATCCGTCGGAGTCGGTCGAGCACCTCGTTCTGCTCGTCGGAGACCAGGCGCTTGAGCGATCGGGACAGCGCCTTCTCCGCCCCGCCGAGCAGGTCGTCACGTCGGTCGAGCGCCGAGGACTCCGCCGCCGCTTCCTCGAGCGCGACGTCGAGCTCGGCGGCGGCGTCGAGATCGACCACCGCGTCGACGGGCACCACCTCGGTGTCGACGGTCGTCGTCTCGACCGAGTCGACCTCGACGACGGTGACCCCGTCGGCCACGGACTCGGTGACCACGGCGACGACGGTCGACTCGTGCACCGTGGTCTCGATGACCGCTTCGACCGCGGTGGTCTCGATCGCCACGACGTCGGCCCCACCGGCGTCACCGTCGTCGCCACCATCGTCGTCATCGTCGAGCCCGCCGTCGCCCTCGGCGAGGTCGGCGGGCTCGAGCACCACGACCGGGGCGAGCTCGTCGTCGGACCCATCCGCTCCGCGAGAGCCGCCGTCCTCGTCCCCGTCCTCGTCGTCTTCGTCGTCCTCGTCCTCGTAGAGGTCGAGGTCGTCGTCAGCCGACGCGCCCGACGGGTGGACGGCCTCGGAGTCCGCTCGACGTTCGGCACGGATCCGCTCGAAGAGGTCGTGCACCGTGGCGCCCGGACTCGGCTCGACATCCGCATCGGTGGGCGGCCCGTCGCGGTCGACCACCTCGAGCTCAGGCGACGCCACGGCATCGTCCTGCGGGTCGCTCTGGGCGCCCGCGTCGTCGGCGGGTTCGGCATCCTGCGCGTCGAGGCCATCGTCGCCGGCATCGACGTCGTCGACCGCCTCCGGTCCCGACGGCAGCGCGCCCAGACCGAGCCCCGTCTCGAGCTCGGCGACGACCTCGTCGATGTCGTCGTCCACCGCCGCCGCGGCCGCATCCGCGGCCCGCTGGATCCGGTCGTCGCCCGAGGAGAGGTCCTCGATCACCTGGACGACCTGATCCGCGGCGGCGCCGAGGGACTCGACGATTCGGTCGCGACCAGCTCGTGCGGCCTCCATCTGGCGGCGGGCCGTGCGTCGGCGCTCCGCCAGGTCCTGCAACATCTGCTTGCGGAGCTGGCGGGCCTCGTCGACCATCGCCCGGCCCTCGGCCCGGGACCGCTCCACCTCGGCGTCGGCCGCAACACGGGCCTCATCACGTAGGCGGACACCGTCGGCGCGCGCCGCGTCGAGCTCGATCTGCGCCGCTTCGCGGATGCCCGACGCGACCGCCTCGGCCTCGGCGGTCCTCTCGTCGAGGACGGTCTTGGCCTTGGCCAGCAGGGCGTCGTGCTCCGCCGAGGCCTCGGCACGGACGCGGTCCGCGTGCTCCTGGGCGTCGGTCCGGATCGCGGCCGCCTCGTCGCGGAGGACGGTGGCCTCGTCGGTCAGCGCCGCCGCGGTCGCGGCGGCCTCCTCCTCGCTGTCGGCGATCAGGCGGGCGGCGCGCTCCTCGCTGTCGTCGACCAGCTGAGCGGCCTGCGTCTCGGCCTTGGAGCGGATCTCGGTGGCCGCCTCGCGTGCCGCGGCCACGATGCGAGCGGTCTCCTCGCCCAGGACGGTGGTGATCCGCTGCTCGTCCAGCTCCTGGGACTGCTCGAGGCGCCGCTCCAGGTCGGCCAGACGGGCCGTCAGGCGATCGTCGCGCTCCTTCCACGCCCGAAGAGCATCCGCGGCCCGCCCCAGCAGCGCCCGCACCTCGACGGGCTCGAAGCCCTTGCGGGTCCGCCCGAACTCCGCCGACCCCAGAGTCCCGGGATCCAACTCCGGCGGATCGGGCACAGGATCGGCAGGAAGGTCGGTCATGGCCGAATGCTACGGGCGCACCGCCCGGCGGTCGCGGACGGCCCCGGAGCGATCGGACGGCGATTCCGGGAGCCACACCGCCGCCGTCGCGAGCCGTCCGAGCGGGGCGGTTCAGTTGGCGCGGCGCACGCCACCGGGGTGCAGCGCCACCACGGCGTCGTCGAGCGTCTTGACCGGGACCAGCCGGAGCCCACCTCCGGCGACCTCCCGCATCTGGCGTTCCTCGTCGTCGGGGGTGGCCTCGGGGTACAGGAAGGTCCGGACGCCCGCCCGCTTCACCGCCGCCACCTTCTGGACGATGCCGCCGATCGGGCCGACCGTTCCGTCGGGGAGGATCTCGCCGGTGACGGCGACCTCCTTGCCGTCGGTCAACGACTCGGGGGTCATCCGGTCGACGACGGCGAGCGCCCAGGCCAGACCCGCCGACGGGCCGGTCACGTCGCCGGAGTCGATGTCCACCTGCACCGGGGAGTCGACCGAGGGAGCGTCGGGTTCGACCGAGATGCCGAGCACCGGCCGGGCTCCGGGGGTCGCCCCGGCCGGCCCGGCGGCGGCGCCGTCGGACCCGACCGTGCTCGATGTGGTCGATCCGGGCGGCCTGGTGGTGGTCGACGCGGCGTCGTCCTCGGTGCGGGCCGAGCCCAGGGTGATGGACTCCGACACCGTCGTGATGTCCTTGCCCGATCCCCGGCGGGCGGTGACCTCGACGGTGTCGCCGGGCGCCTTCCCGCGGAGGCCGGCCTGGATGTCGGAGGGGAGCCGGACGTCGTGTCCGTCGACCGACGTGATGACGTCGCCGACCCGGAGCTTGCCGACCGAACCGCCGCCCTCGGCCACTCCGAGAACCCGGGCGCCCCGACCGGTGAACTCCGCCGGGTACCCCAGGTACTGGAGGGCGACCTTGGTGGCGATCAGCTTGGACAGGTCCATCCGCTGCTGGTTGGCCCGACGCGAGGCGTCGCGCCCTTCGGGGCCGTAGACGTCCTCCTCGGATCGGATCTCGACCGCGTCGTCGATGACGCCCCGCAGCAGCGTGGCGAGCGACGCCTGGTCCACGTACACCGTCGTGAACATGACGTCGCCGTCGGTCGTGTAGGAGGGTGCGCCCGACACGTCGATCCGCGTCTCGGCCGGACGGACAGAACCGGGCTGGAACAGGTAGTACGGCGTCGGGATGAACAGGACTCCGGCGAGCACGGCCAGCACCGCCAGGCCGACTCCGCCCCACAGCCAGCGGCGGCGACGGGACCGGGTCGAGCGCCCTGTCCCATCCAGCGGTTCAGCCCCGTCCAGCGGTTCAGCCCCGTCGGGCCGCGGTTCGGCCGGGTCGCCGACGGGTTCGGCACTCGCGTGGTCGGCGCTCACGTCCGGGTCTGGTGGGCGCTCCGACGGAGGTTCGGCGGTCGGTACGCTGGGCGGGGTCATGGGTCGGTCACCATCATCTCGTACTGGTCGCGTCGACGCGGCCGGATCCGCATCCGCGACCTGTGCAGGCTCGCCGTGCCGACGCTGATCGTCGGTCTGGCCGTGGTGGCGTTGTCCACCGTCGGGTTCGCAGTCGCCATGTTCGGCCGGCGACCGCTCCCCCAGCCTGCCACGGCCGCTCCGATGACCTCTCCGGCACCTGTGGCCACCGTCAGCGAGGTCCCCTCCGGCCGATCGGTTCGCCGAGTGGCGCGCCGTCGACCCGACGACGGCTCCGACCGCGACGTCCCCCGCCTGCAGGTGGAGGTTCCCGGCCCGGTGCGCATCCGCTCGGCGTTCATCCTGGCTCTGGGTGTGCTGGCCGTGGCGGCCGCGGCCGGGGTGCTGTTGAGCGTCGTGGTCGTGGGCTTCTTCACCGTCATCGGCTGAGCTCACCGACCGTCACCCGCAGCCGCCGCCGACCCGCGGACACCACCCCGGACGCGACAGCACGCCGGTCACCCCCACGAGGGGGTGAACCGGCGTGCGGTCCGGGAACGATCGTCTCAGCGGCCGAAGAGGCCGCGCCGCGCCGGCGGAGCATCGGAGCCGGGCTGGTCCGCGGGTGGCGTCGGAGCCGGGGCGGCGGGAGCGGCGTCAGGGGCCGACGGCGCCGAGCCGGGCTGAGCCCCGGGCTGCGGGCCGGGAGCCCCGGGCTGACCGGGCTGGCCGAACGATCCGAACGAGGTGGTGTCACCCGCACCGGGTGCCGCACCGGGTGCCGCAGCGGGCTGCGGACGAGCAGCCGGCGCCGGCGCCGGCGCCGCCGTCGGAGCGGGTGCAGGCTGGGGTTGGGGCTGGGCAGACGCCGGGGCCGACGGAGCGGGGTTGAGCTCCTTGAGCTCGACCTTGAAGATCGGCTTGAGCTCGTACTTGATCTCCTTGAGCTCGAACATCCGGGCGTTCTCGATGCCCTGGTCGTTGCGCAGGGACTCCACGAACCCGACGGCCTCGCTCACCGACTCGAACTGGCTGTAGGCGGGGCTGCCGTCCGCGGTCTGGAAGATCACCATGTGTTGCGACATCGTCTGAATACCTCTCTCGTCCCTGGTCGTCCGGGGGTTTCAATCCTAGGGGTGGACACGGCCGAGCGGGCTCATCCGACCGGGTGGTTGACTGAACGGTAGCCGTCCGGACACCCCGGCGACGCCCGTCACACCCCGCGGCCCGTCCGAAGCGACCGCGACCGACATCGCCCCGTGGCCGATCCGATCCCCGACCCACCCTCCGACCACCCGACCGGTCCTGCGGCGAGCGTCGCCCGCGCCGACCGCGAGGCCGTGGTCCTCGCCGGTCACCGCGGCGACCTCGTCACCGTCGTCGACGCCCTGGCTGCGTCCGAGCCACCGGTTCGGGCCGCGGCGCTCGGTGCCCTCGTTCGCATCGCCGCCCGGGCGCCGATCGATCCCGACGTCGTGCCCGACGCCCTGGCCCGTGCACTCGCGGATCCCGACCCCACCGTCCGGCGACGTGCCGCGGCCGAGGTCGCCCGATGGGCAGCAACGTGTTCCGAACCGACCCGTGCCGAACCGTCCGAACCCGAGCCGACCGAACCCGAGCCGACCGGAGCGGCGCCGACACCGGTGGTCGACGGCCTGCTCGGTCGGTTGATCGACGACGAGGTCGACACCGTCACCGAGGTCGCAGCGTTCGCCTGCGGTGAGCTGGCGCTCGACGACCGCACCCGGCCGCTCGTCGTGGCGGCGCTCGACCGACTGGCCCGCACCCACGCCGACTCCCTGTGTCGGGAGGCGGCGGTGGCCGCTCTCGGCAGCATCGGCGACCCGGCTGGGCTGACCGCGGTGCTCCACGGCTGCTCGGACCGGGCGACCGTACGGCGGCGAGCGGTGCTGGCCCTGGCCGCCTTCGACGACCCGGCGGCCACCGAGGCGCTCCGACGGCTCGTCGCCGACCGCGACCTGCAGGTCCGCCAGTCCGCCGAGGAGCTCCTGGCCATCGAGTCGGGCGAGACGACGTGAGGCCGGACGCGTGACGGCCGCCCCGACCGGAGGGTCGGGGCGGCCGTCGTCGGAACGCAGGGATCAGCCGGCGAAGCTGTTGGACTCGCCCTCCCAGTTGGTGATCGGCGAGAGTTCCTTCCAGCCGTCGCCCTCACGCTGGACGATGCGGAAGCCCTCGATCGCCCACGGGTCCTCGGTCCCGTCGGTGATCACCGTGACGCCATCGCGCACCAGGCCGAAGCTGTCGGTGTCGAGCGACCACAGGGCGTTCATGACGCCGGCCCGATCGACGGTCTCGGCGTTCTCGATCCCGAGGCCGAACAACGAGCCGAAGCCCCATCCGGGACCGGTGATCCCGCCGTCGATCTGCTGTTCGGTGAGCCCGGCGGCCGACGCGTCCTTGCGGAACTGCTGGACGACGGGCACCTGGGCGTCGGTCGGATCCGAGGGGTCATAGGTCGCCTGGGCGGCGATCACGCCCTGGTCCTTGCCGCCGGCGAGCGACAGGGCCGTCTTGCCCGCGCAGGTCACCGACACGATCGTCGCCGGCTTCCAGGTGTCGGGCTTCAGCTTGAGCGACGTCGGACACGGCGTGCCGCCGAGGCCGACGATGAAGGTGTCGGCGTCGGACTGCGACAGCTTGGTCACCGCCGCCTCGGGAGTCGTCCCGCCCAGCGGGTTGAAGCCCTGTTCGGCGACGATCGTGATGTCGGTGCCCTTGATCGCCTTCTTGATCGCCTTCTCGTAGGCCTGACCGAAGTCGTCGTCCTGGTAGAGCAGGGCGATCTTGGCCTTCGGGTTGGATTCCTTCAGGTACTCGATCCACGCGTGGGCCTCGGTCGCGTAGGACGGCAGACCGGCGATGTACCAGGGGTACTGCTTGTTGTTGCCCCACTGGGTGGAACCGGTCGCCAACGCGATGTTGGGCACGCACTTCTCGTTCAGGTAGTCGCGGACCGACAGGTTCGGCTCGGTGCCGATGTCGCCGACCAGCGCGAACACCTTGTCCTGCTCGACGAGCTTCTTGACCAGCGCCGGGGTCTTGGCCGGGTCGTAGGCGTCGTCCTCCTTGACCAGCTCGAGCTTGTAGGACTTTCCGTCCTTGGCCTTCAGCCCGCCGCTCTGGTTCACGTAGGTGACCCAGGCGTTGAGACCGGTGGTCACCTGGTCGTAGATCGCGTAGGTGCCGCTGGCCGGACGGACGGTGCCGATCTTGATCGTGTCGCCGTTGATGCCCTCGGTGCCCTGGTAGTCGGTGCAGTCGACCGACGGGTCGATGAAGGCGGCGGAGCTGCTGCCGCCCTCCTTGGCCGTGGTCGTGGACCCGGAGCCGGAGTCGTCATCTCGACCCCCGCAGGCGGTGGCGGCCAACGTGACGACGGCCAGCAACGCCGCCGTCGTCGCCAGACCCACCCGTCGAGTTCGATGTCTCATCATCTGTCCTCCTGGTTGGTGATCAGACCGTATCGCCGGACGCGGCAGCCGCGGTGGCCGCGGCAGCCGACCGGGCCCGCTTGGCCGCACGCTTGGCGGCCGACGTCCGCCACATCCCCACGATCCCGCCCGGGGCGAACAGCATCAGCAGGATGAGCAGCACGCCGAGGATCACCGGCGTCGCCGGCTTGAACCGTTCGGGCAGCTCCGGCGACAGGACGTCGATGAACAGGCCGTAGGCGACCGCGCCGATGGCCGGGCCGATCACGCTGGCGGCCCCGCCGACCACCACCGCGATCAGGAAGTAGATCGACACCACGATCGTGAAGCTCGACGGGTTGACCCGGCCGTTGTTCAGTGCGAACACCGCTCCGCCGATGCCGGCCATGGCCGAGCTGACCCCGAAGGTCAGGATCTTGACCCGGGCGACGTGGACGCCCGACACCTCGGCGGCGGTCTCGTTGTCACGCACCGCCACCAGCGAGCGACCGGTGCGGGACCGGACGATGTTGCGCATGACCACGAACACCACGACGGTCAGCACCAGGAACACGAAGTACTTCCACTGGTCAGGAGCCAGGGAGCCGCCCGGTGACTCGAGGCGGATCGGTCGCTCGATCACACCGCGGGGCGACTCCTGCGGCGTCGTGATCGACAAGCCGGAGCCGCCTCCGGTGATCGACGAGAACTGCTCGATGAACAGCGGGAACAGCGTCGCCACCGCCAGGGTGACCAGAGCCAGGTACAAGCCCTTGATCCGCAGCGCGGGGAGACCGATGGCGACGCCCACCACGAAGCAGATCACCCCGGCTGCAGCCACCGACGGCCACACCGGCCAGCCGAGGTCGGTGATCAGGAGTGCGGTCGCGTAGGCGCCGGTCCCGTACAACGCACCGTGGCCGACGGAGATCTGCCCGTTGTAGCCGGTGAGGAGGTTGAGCCCGCACGCGGCGATGGCCAGTGCCATCCAGCCGACGAACTGCTCGACCCGGAACGCCGGGAACATGAACGGCAGGGCCACCAGCACCGCAGCGACCACCACCGACACCACCACGCGCCCCACCGGGACGCGACGCGCCGGTGACGGAGCCACCTTCGCCGTCGGGCCGTCGCCGAGAGCCGTTGCGTCGCTCATACCCGCTGCACCTGCTTTCGACCGAACAGCCCTTCGGGTCGGAACAGCAGGACCGCCAGGATCAGGATGAACGCCGGCGCCAGCGGCATCTTCTCGAAGCCCGGCACGTACTGGGGCACCACCGACGAGGCGATCCCGACGACGAAGCCGCCGACGACCGCGCCGAGCAGACTGTCGAATCCGCCGAGGGTGATGGCAGCGAAGCCGAAGATCAACGTCAGCTGCATCATGTTGGAACCGAGGCCGCGGCCCGGTGCGGTGAACACCCCCGCCACCGTGCCGACCGCGGCGGCGAGACCCCACCCGAGCATGAGGAGCTTGGGGACGGGCACGCCGACCAGCGACGCGGATTCGGAGTTCGACGCGACCGCCCGCATGGCCAGGCCCAGCCCGGTGCGCTGGAACAGCAGGTAGAAGCCGAGGGCGAGGACCGCCAGCACGATGACCGCGCCGATCTTCTGCCATGCGATCGCGACCCCCGCGACCTCGATGCCGTCGTTGCCGAACAACGGCGGCAGGTCCCGGTCGAGCGTGCCCCACACGAGCTGGGCGGCGGCGTTGAGACCCACGAACAGGCCGATGGTGACCATCACGACCGCCAGCGGCTTCTCGTGGGGATCGCCGACGGGGCGGACCGCGATCTGGTGCGCGAGCGCGCCGACGCCGAAGCCGCCGACCATCCCGGCGATCACCGCGAGCGGCAGGGGCACACCCAGGTCCCAGACGGTCCACACGATGAACGTCGAGAACATCGCCATCTCACCCTGGGCGAAGTTGAGCAGGCCCGTCGACCGGTAGATGACCACCAGCCCGAGGCCGAGCATGGCGTAGATGGCGCCGTCGCCGATGCCGACGAACAGGACCTGGAGGAAGTCGGTCACGTCATCAGATCCCGAGGTAGGCCTTCTGGACGGTCTCGTCGTGCTGCAGCTGCGCAGCCGGGCCGCTGGCGACGATCTCACCGGCCTCCAGCACGTAGGCCCGACCGGCGAAGTCGAGGGCCAGGTTGGCGTTCTGCTCCACGAGCAGCACGGCGGTCCCGGTGCGATCGGTGATGTCGCGCAACCGGTCGAACACCTCGGCGGTCACCAGCGGGGCCAGGCCCAGGGACGGCTCGTCGAGGAGCAGCAGTCGCGGGCGCGACATGAACGCCCGGGCGATCGCCAGCATCTGCTGCTCGCCGCCCGACATCGATCCGGCGAGCTGGTCGCGGCGCTCCCCCAGCCGGGGGAAGGCGTCACACCAGAGGTCGATGTCTGCCGCGACCTCGGAGTCCCGGCGGGTCCAGGCACCGATGCGCAGGTTCTCGACGACGGTCAGGTCGTTGATCGTGCCCCGCCCCTGGGGGACGTGCGCGATGCCGGCCTGGACCACCTGGTCGGGCCGCAGTCCGCGCAGCGACTGGCCGTCGAAGACGATCTCGCCGCGGCTCTCGAGCATCCCCGACACCGCCCGCAGGGTGGTCGTCTTGCCCGAGCCGTTGGCGCCGAGCACCACGACCAGCTCCCCGGCGTCGACGTCGAGGTCCAGGCCGAACAGCACCTCGACGATGCCGTAGCCGGCGCGCAGGCCGCGCACCTCGAGCAGGCTCACGACGCCGCCCCCGATTTTCTGAGGTCGGGATTGTGACAAGGGTTGTCGGTGCGGACCCCTATATCGGTCATGCGGGGGCTCCGAGGTAGGCGGCGATGACCTTGGGGTCCTCGCGGACCTGGGCGGGCAGGCCCTCGGCGATCTTGCGGCCCAGGTCCATGACCACGACCTTGTCCGAGATGGCCATGACCATCGACATGTGGTGCTCGACCAGCAGCACCGTCAACGCGAACTCGTCACGGATCTGGCGGATCAGCGCGCCGAGCTCGTCGACCTCTCCGTGGGTGAGTCCGCTGGCCGGCTCGTCCAGCATCAGCAGCTTCGGCTGGCCGACCAGGGCCCGCGCGAACTCGATGCGCTTGAGCGTGCCGTAGGGCAGACCCGCGCACGGACGCTGGGCCAGGGGCGCCAGCGACAGCCGCTCGAGCACGTCCATGGCCCGGGCCTCGAGCTCGCGCTCCTGGGCCGGCATGGGCGGCAGCCGCAACGCCGCGGCCCAGAAGCCGCCGCGGCTGCGGGCGTGTCCGCCCACCTTGACGTTGTCGAGGACCGACAGGCCCGGCACCAGCGCCAGGTTCTGGAACGTGCGACCGACGCCGAGTTCGGCGATGCGGTGAGCCGGCAGCCCGAGCAGGTCGTGACCGTCGAAGCGGACCGAGCCCGACGTCGGCTCGTAGATGCGGCTGACGACGTTGAACAACGTGGTCTTGCCCGCACCGTTGGGACCGATCAGCGCGCAGATCTGGCCGGGCTCGATGGTGAACGACAACGAGTCGAGCGCGACCACTCCGCCGAACCGGACCCCCACGTCGACCACTTCGAGCACTGCCACGGCGTACGTCCTCGTGTCCGGTTCCGTCCCCGCAGGGCCCGGACCGTCCACCTGGCCCGAGTGGCGCGGAACCTTAGCGTCCGCCGAGCCGCACCGGTTCGATATCGCGGCCGACGCTGGATGACCAGTCGGGCTGGGGCTCCACCGCAGCGCCTCCACCGCTGGGCCGCCACCGGCCACCCCGTGACCCCGGCCCACCGCTCAGCGGCGCGCCTCCATGAACATGTCGCGGAGCTCCTCGTAGGACTCGATCACCCGTCCCGCTCCGAGCACCACCGACTCGAGCGGCTGGCGCACCATGCGCACCGGCACCTCGGTCTCCTCGGCCAGGCGCAGGTCGAGGCCCTTGAGCAGGGACCCACCGCCGACCAGGAAGATGCCCCGCTCGATCAGGTCCTGGGCCAGCTCGGGCGGGGCCTCGGCCACGCAGCTCAGAACCGAGTCGACCATGGTGTTGACCGGCTCGGCGATCGCGGTGCGCACCTCGGCCGCCGAGAGGATCACCGTCTTGGGCAGGCCGGACATGAGCTCACGACCGCGCACCTCGGCGCGCACCTCGTCGGGCGTCGGGTACGCGGAGCCGATGAGGATCTTGATCTCCTCGGCGGTCTGCTCGCCGATGGCGATCCCGTACTCGCGGCGGATGTAGGTGATGATCGACGCGTCGATGTCGAAGCTGCCGACCCGCACCGCCTGCAACGCCACGATCCCACCGAGGGAGATCAACGCGGTCTCGGAGGTGCCGCCGCCGATGTCGACGACCATGTTGGCCATCGGCTCGTGGATGTGCAGCCCCGCGCCGATGGCGGCCGCCATCGGCTGCTCGATCAGCTGCGCCTCGGTGGCCCCGGCCTTGCGGGCCGCCTCGGTGACCGCCCGCTTCTCCACCGCGGTGATCGCGGACGGCACGCAGATGACCACGCGGGGGCGGTTGAAGCGGTTGACGCCCACCCGCTTGAGCAGGAGCCGGATCATCTCCTGGGTGACCTCGAAGTCGGTGATCGCCCCCTGGCGCAGCGGACGCACCGCCACGATGTAGCTGGGGGTCCGGCCGATCATCTTCCAGGCGTCCCGACCCATGGCCAGGACCTCGTTGGTGCGGCTGTTGAGCGCTATCACCGACGGCTCGTTCAACACGATGCCCTCGCCGCGCGCGTAGACCAGGGTGTTCGCCGTCCCCAGGTCGATGGCCAGGTCGCGTGCCAGCGTCCTACCTCCGGGTCCGGCGTCGACGGACCACGCGGCCCTCGATCTCGGGTTCGTCGGGGGCCAGCGCACGCATCTTGTCGTGGAACTGGTCGATGCTCGAGTGCGGAGAGGACGGCGGCCGGCTCCGCAGGACCAGGATGGTCACGCCGATCACGCTGATGACGAGCGCGACCCCGAGGAAGATCAGGTTGCTCACGGTCTCGTCGTCCCCACGGGATCTGCACCGACCTGATCTGCACCGACCTGATCGGCGCCGACGACGGAGCGAGCGTCGGAGCCCCAGTCCTGCCCGCCGGCCCAGCGCTCGCGCTTCCACACCGGCACCGACTCCTTGACCGCGTCGATGGCGAAGCGGGCCGCGTCGAACGCCTCGGCACGGTGCGGCGCCGACACGGCGACGACGACAGCCTCCTGGCCGATCGGGACGTCGCCGACCCGGTGCAGGACCGCCACCCGACCGGCGGCGGGCCAGCGCCGACGCAGCTCGTCGACCACCCGGTCCATCCGCGCCACCGCGTGGTCCTCGTAGGCCTCGTAGGAGAGCTCGGTCACGTCGGGTCGACCGGCCGAGTGGTCCCGGGCGGTCCCGGTGAACACCACCACCGCACCGCAGTCCGGTCGGACCGCCCACGCGTAGGCGTCGCCCACCGGAAGGCCGCCGGCGACGAGCGCGGTCCAGTCGTCGCCGCGCTCGGGCGGACGCGACACGCTCGGGGTTCCGGACGTCGGCACGGCGTCATCGTAGGGAAGTTCGACGCCCGCGCCCATCCGGAGCCGCGGCCGACGCGGCGTCGACGATCGGTATCGTCGGGCTCCATGCAGGAACCGGCCGAGCGCGGGCCCGACGGCTCCGACGCCGCGGCCGACGGAGCGACCGCCCGGCGTTGGGTCCACCCCAGCGAGCTGGGCCTGCAGACACGT
>WBZP01000318.1_pt1 | contig 66706 bp, 66 predicted proteins | sample 5204301 | NCBI WGS metagenome assembly WBZP01 (sample SAMN12412401, study PRJNA552823) | activated sludge metagenome | isolation source: activated sludge from nitrification reactor of wastewater treatment plant... | place: USA: Pennsylvania | collected 2017 | reverse complement strand
ATGGACACCACCTGTACACCGGGGGCGATCTCGATGACCACCTCGACGTTGACCGCGCCGGGGGTGATGGCCACGACGCGGCCTTTGAGGACGTTGCGGGCACTTAGTTTCATGGGTTACTCCTTAGTTATTTCCTCAAGCATAGGCCACAGCGCCGGCTCTGTCAAACCCTCTCTACCGGCTCTTTCCTTGCATTATGGCGCCTTCGCGTCTTGGCGTTAATTCTCTGGCCAGGCCGTCACCTCATCCAGCGCCGCCTTCTCCTCGGCCGACAACTTCACCTCCGCGCCGCGGGTCGTGTCTTCCAACTGGGCGATGGTGTTGGCCCCGATGATGGCCGAGGTGACGGCCGGGTTGGCCAGCACCCAGGCAATGGCCGTCTGGGCGATGGTGGCCTCGTGGCCGGACAGGAGTCCGGTCTGGCGGCCGACCTCTTCCAGCTTGTCCACGGCGGCGAAGCCGCGCTCGTTCATGTAGCGCCGCTGCACGTTGCCCGACCGCGCCGACTCCGGCAGCGGCGTGTCGCGGCGATACTTGCCGGTCAGGAAGCCGGCCGCCAGCGGGCTGTAGGGGATGACGCCGACGCCCTGGTCGAGGCACAGCGGCTGCAATTCGCGCTCGAACTCGGCGCGGTGGACGTAGCTGTAGTGCGGCTGGAGGCTGTCGTAGCGGACGAGATGCCCCGCGTCGCTGGTCCACAGCGCCTTCATCAGTTGCCAGGCGGGGTAGTTGGAGCAGCCGACGTAGCGCACCTTGCCGGCGCGCACCAGGTCATCCAGCGCCCGCAGCGTCTCGTCAATCGGCGTCTCCGGGTCGAAGGAGTGCGTTTGATACAGATCGATGTAATCCGTCTTAAGGCGGCGCAGACTGGCCTCGACGGCCTGCATGATGTGGCCGCGCGATAGGCCCTGGTCGTTGGGGCCGTCGCCCATCTTGCCGCGCACTTTGGTGGCGATGATGAGTTGGTCGCGCCGGGCCGAGCCGCCGGCCAGCCAGTGGCCGATGTGGGTCTCGCTGACGCCGCCGGGGTTGCCGGGGTGCCAGCGGGAGTAGACGTCGGCCGTGTCAATGAAGTTGATGCCCAGCTCGACGGCGCGGCTGAGGATGGTGTGGGCGGTCGGCTCGTCGGTCGTCCAGCCGAACTGCATGGTTCCCAGGCAGATGGTGCTGACCTTCAGGCCGGTGCGGCCCAGGCGGCGGTATTCCATTGTGATACTCCTTGTGTGAAGAGATGGGAACCACAGATTACACAGATTTCACAGATTCCAAGAACTCAATCTGTGAAATCTGTGTAATCTGTGGTTCCCCCTTCTTACTACTTAAGGCTCTCGACCAGGGCGACGTAGTCGCGCATGGCCGACTCGCATGGGGTGCCGCGCAGCGCGGCCCAGGCGTCGTGCTTGGCCCGGCCGACCATGTCGAACATGCCCGGCCGGTTGCCCGGGGCATCGCCCGACTTGGCTTGCTTGAACAGGGCGTAGAGCCGCAGCATCGTCTCGTTGTCGGGCCGCTTGGCCAAAGACGTGGCGGCCTGGGCGGCCGATTCAAATTGGGCTTGCAGAGTTGCGTCCATCGTTGCCTCCGTGAATGGGGGCATTGTAGGCCCATCGTGGGCGGTCGCCAAATTGGGTGCGGGCGGTGTGGTGAAAGGTACGAGCGGGTAGGGCTGTGGCGTTAGTTGCCGTCCACCGCATCCGGCGGCGTGACGCCGGGGATGTCGGGTATCGTCTCCTCGTTCACAACCTGCTCCTCGACCGGCCGGCCCTCGTAGGGGGTGTTGGGGTTGAAGTAGTTGTAAGCCGAACGAGAGATTTCCCGCAGGATGGGGAAGCTATACTCCGACATCAGCCAGTCGTTCTCCGGCTGGGCCAGCAGGGTGTAGATGACGTAGTCGCCGCCGGGGGAGTAGACGATGCCGGCGTCGCCATGCTCGTTGAAGCTCCAGCCATGCTTGTGCGACACGCGCACGTCGGCCGTTTGCGGCACGCCGTAGCGAATCAGGTTGCCCTCGACGTTTTGGACCATCAGGTCTACGATGGCCTGGCACTCTTCCTGGGTGATCTCGCCAGGGTAGACGGCCAGCAGTCCGCCTTCGCCCTTCGCGCAGTAGTAGAGCATGCCCAGCATCGCGCCGATGTCCTCGGCCGTGGTTTGCATCGTCGTGTCGGGGTTGGTGCTGATGTCGGTGCGCTGGTTGGCCGGCGTGCTATAGGTGCTGGGACGGCTGGGCACGACCTGGGCATCGTAAGGGATGGCCATGAAGCTGTTGATCATACCCATCTCGTGCATCCCAATGGTCAGCGCCTCGGCCCCGGCGTAGGTGTTCTCCTGGCCGGCGATGATGTGCAGCAGCAGGTTGGCGGCGTGGTTGCTGGAGGCGGTGGCCGTGTCCAGGAACAGTTGCCGCTCGGTGTCGTTGGGTGGGGCGTCGAGGGTGCGGTAAGCCTCGATGAAGATGGCGATCTTCAGGATGCTGAGGCCGGACACGGCCACGTCGGAGTTGATGCGCACCTCTTCGCCCGTCTGCAAGTCCAGGATGTAGACGCTGCCGAAGCCTTCAAAGGCGGCCAGTTGGTTCTCGATGGCGTCTTGCAGCACCTGGAGCGTCCAGTCGGGGGCGGGCTGGTCAATGAGCGTCAACTCGGTGGCGCGGTCGTCGGCGCTGTAGAGGGCGACGCGCAACTGCATCATGCTCGTCTCGCGGTCGGTGACGACGCCGGGCACGCCCGACTGAATCTCACCGGTGTTGACCAACAGTTGCGGCCCCTGGGCCGGGCGGTCAACGAAGTTGGCGATGGTGTCCAGTTGGCGGCGCAGCGCGGCGTCGTCGTGGCGAGCGACGATGGGGACGGTGATCGGCTGCGGTGACAGGCCGACGACGAACTCGGCATAGCGCCGCCACATCTCCTGCTTGTCCCATTCGGCGCGGGCGGCGGTCAGCATCCCCTCGGTGTCAATGGTGAAGCCCACTTCGGCCGGCAGCAGTTCGGCGGCGCGTTCCTGGCCGTTGAAGATGGCCACCGGCGAAAGGTAGCGCTCGTTGACCGCCGCGCGGGCCGCGTCCAGCGTCAGCCCGGCCACGTCGACGCCGGCGATGGTCGTGCCCGGCGGCAGCTTGTCCAGCGCCCGCCAGAACAGGAAGCCCTGGTAGAGCAGGAAGACGCTGCCCAGAACGAGCAGAGTCACGAGCAGGAAGCGGCGGATGGCCTTGAGCATAGCGGTGGGGAATGGCTAGTTGTTGGCCGCGCTCGTCTCTTCCAGATAGGGCGCGTCGAGATTGAAGTAGTTATAGGCGGCGCGCGAGACGTCGGCCATCAGCGGCGCGCTCAGTTCCCACTCCAACCACTCCGGTTTGTAGAGCACTTCGACGAGAATGTAGTCGCCGCCGGGGCTGAAGACGATGCCGGCGTCAACGTGGGTGTCGCCGGTCCAGCCGTGGCGGTGGGCGACGTTGACCTCGGTCGGCACGCCTTCTTCGAGCAGGCTGCCGATCTTGTTCTGCTGCATGTAGTCGAGGATCTCCAGGCATTCGCGCTGCCACTCCTCGCCGGGGAAGGCCGCGGGCAACGCGCCGCCCTGGCCGGTGGCGCAGTAGTAGAGCATGGACAGCAGCGTGCCGATGTCCTCGGCCGTGGTCTGCATCGTCGGGCTGGGGTTGGCGCGCAGCACCTCGACGGTGTTGGCCGGCGTCTCCGGCGTCCGCTGTCCGCCGAGCAGTCCGGCATCGTAGGGGGCCATGATGAAGGTGTTGACCAGGCCCAACCGCTGCATCGTCGCCGTCACCTGGGCCGCGCCGGCAACGGGGTCGCCCTCCGCGCCGATGAGGGCCAGCAGCTCGTTGGCGCTGGTGTGTTCGGGGTTGACCACCAGCGTGTCGGAGATGAGTTGGCGCTGCGATAGCGTGGGTAGCTGATCGAGGGTGTGGTACGTCTCCAGCACGATGGGAATCTTCATCAGGTCAATGGCCGACACCGGTTCGCTGCTGTTGATGTTAATCTCGGCCCCGGTGTCGAGGTCCATAATGAAGACGCTGGCCATGCCGGCGGTGTCCTGCTCATAGACCTGAAGGCGATTGACAAGCAAGCGCGCCAGCAGGTTCATGTTGGGCCGCTCGGGGTCTTTCGGCTCGACGACGAGGCGCGCCTGGCGCAGGGTGGGGCGATAGAGCGCGGCCTCGATGTCGGCGAAGCTGGCCTCGATGTTGGTCTCGGTGCCCGGTGAGCCATACTGGAAGCTCATGCTGCCGGGGATGGGCTGGGGCGGCTGGGCCGGCTGGTCTACCACGCTCTGAATCTCTTCCAGCACGTTGCGCAGCGCGTCGCGGTTGTGGGTGGCCACCAACGCCACGGGTTCTACCTCGTAGGGCCGTCCCCACAGATAGCCCCAGAAGCCGGGCCAGAAGAATTGGCCGGTGCGCTCCATCTCGGCCTGAGTCAACATAACGTCGAAGTTGAGGGTGAACTCGGCCTGGGCGGGCATCAGGTCGAAGGAGTTCTCGCCGTGGAAGAGGGTCACGGCCGTGTCGAGATACTGCTTGGTGACGGCCGCGCGGGCCTCTTCTTGGCTCATGCCGCCGATCTCAACGCCGCCGATGCTCAGGCCGGTGGGGTAAGTGGTGCGCGTGCCGGCGTACTCATACAGCTTGTAGAGCAGGAACATGGAGACGACCACCATCATGGAGACGGTGATCCACTGGCCGAGACCGGGAGCGCTATTGCGGTTCATAGCCGGAGGGCCTCCTGGTTGGCGACGGGCGGCGGCATTTGGCGGAAGAGGGGGCGCGCGGCGGCAATGGCCCGTTGGACGAAGGTCGAGAGCGGTCGCGGCAAGGCATCGGCCGGGAACCAGCGCCCTTCCAGGATTTCTGCATTGAACGACATGGGGCCTGGGACGATCCAACCCAGATAGGCCAGGGCGATGTGGGGCGGCAACGGCTCGTGGGCCACGCAGACGGCCGGGCCGATGACCGCCGCCAGGCCGGTCTCTTCGCGCAATTCGCGCGCCACGCCGTGGGCCGGCGCTTCATCGCGCGCCAACCAGCCGCCGGGTAGACCCCAAGGGGTCGCAGTGTGAAAAACGTGGCGTAGCAAAAAGACTTCCTCGTTGTGATTGAAGGCCACCAGGGCAACCCCCACGCGCTGTCGCGGGACGGCCACGCGGACGCCCCAGGCCATCATTTGGCGGAAAGGGGGGCGGCGCACCAGTCGCGCCAGGCTCTCTTTCCGGGTTTTGACCATTGACATCCTCTCTGGGCGGTAAACTCCTCTCGTGCATGAGAAGAGTACCTGAGGCCCTTTGTATCGTTGTTACAACAGGCCAGTATAGCAAAAAGGGATGCTAATTCCATAGGCTTAACGTCCCAGTCATCCCGCTCTCATGTGCGCCGCGGTTGCAACTTTCCCCGCCGGCCTGGCGTATAGGGGGCAAAGATTAAGTGTGGAGGTTGAACGCCATGCAGCAAGCAAGGCTAATGCGTAGTGAAACGGACAAGATGATCGCCGGTGTGTGCGGCGGTCTGGCCGACTATTTGAACATCGATCCGGTTCTGGTGCGCCTGGCATTTGTCGTCCTGTTCCTGGCCAGTGGCATCGGGCTGGCGATCTATGCGTTGTTGTGGCTCATTCTGCCGACGCCGTCGCGGGCGCAGCCCGTCATTCGGGTGATGGACGAGAGCGTGGCCGGCGACCCGGCCGATCTCAAGACTCGCTTCAGCCCGGCGGCGACGGTCGGCGTGATCATGATCCTCTTCGGTGCCTTCTTCCTGCTCAGCCAGTTTGGTTGGGTCAACAGCGCCTTCTGGCCGATTGTGCTCATCGGGGCCGGGTTGTTTTATCTCATCCGGCGCGGCCGCCAGTAACTTCATTCGGCCGCTCACTCTTTTTCATTCGTCGGTTGGCCCCGTCGAAGCGTGCCCGGTAATGCGCGATTGCGCAGACCCGGGCGCGTTTTGATCTCCACCTCGGCCGCCTCGCCGTTGGTGCTGCTCAGCCGGCCGGGGGGGTGATAGATGGGCAGCGTCACCGTAAACGTCGTGCCCGCGCCCACGGTGCTGTCCACCTTGATCGCTCCGCCGTGAGCCTGCACCACCCACTTGGCGATGGCCAGGCCCAGGCCGGAGCCGCCCTGCGCCCGGCTGCGCGCCTTGTCCACGCGGTAGAAGCGCTCGAAGATGTGGGGCAGGTCTTCGGCGGGGATGCCGATGCCCGTGTCGCTGACGATCAGTTGCGCCCAGCCGCTATCTTTGGCCAGGCTCAGCCGCACCATGCCGCCGGGCTGGGTGTACTTGATGGCGTTGTCCACCAGGTTGAGGATCAGTTGCTTCAGCCGGTCTTCGTCGCCCATGATCATCGCCTGATCCACAGCCGTCAACTCGACCGTTACCGGCTTCTCGATGCGGCTGATCTGGCGGTAGACCTCGAACAGGACGTTATCCAGCTCTACCGGCTCGTGGCGCAGAGGCAGGCCGCCGGTGTCGGCGCGGGCCAATAGCAGCAGGTCGCCCAACAGGCGGCTCATGCGCTCCATCTCGTCCTGGACGACGACCATGGACTCCTCATCGTAGTCGCCGAAGCGCTGCATCAGGTCGAGGTTGCCGCGCACGCTGGTTAGCGGCGTGCGCAGTTCGTGGGAGACGTCGGCCAGGAAGCGCTGCTGACTGCGGAAGAGGCGCTCCAGCCGCTCAAGCGTCTGATTGAACGCCCGCGCCAGATCGCCGATCTCGTCGGTGCGGTTGCTGTGGGGCACGCGACGGCTCAGGTCATCGGCGCGGGTGATCTGGCGGGCGACGGAGGCGATGTCTTCCAGGGGGCGGAAGAGGGACGCGGTCAGCGCGCCGAGGACGAAGAGGGAGATAAAGGCCGCGCCCATGCTGATCAGCAGGGCGCGACTGAGCACGCGGCTGAAGATCTCGAAGTTGTCGAGCAGGCGGGCGACCTGGATGTGGCCGATCAGTTGGCCGTTGTCGAAGACGGGCACGGTCAGCACGCGCAGTTGGGTGTTGTCGTGGCTGACCACGCGGTAGGTTTCGGCCGTGCCCAGGCTCTCCGCGTCCAGCAGCTGGTCGTAGTTGACGAGATTGTTTGACCGGGCGACGATTTCGCCCCGCGTGTTAATGATGTTGACGAAGGTCGAGGCCGTTTGCAGCGTGGCCAGGTCTTCCGACAGGGGCACAACGATGTCGCCGTCAATCCCAACCTGGGTGCCGCTGCTGATCAGTTCAGAAGCCAGCGAGTAGAGATCGGCGTCAATCTGGGCCAGAATCTGGTCGCGCGGCAGCGTGTAGACGACCAGCGACGACAGGAAGTAGACGACGCAGAAGATGACCGCGTAGACGAGCAGCAGCCGATTTTGGATGGACAACGAGCGACTATGACTCCTCGCGGAGAACGTAACCGATGCCCCGCACTGTGTGGATCAGTCGCTGCATCTCCCCCTGTTCGGTCTTCTGGCGCAGGTAGCGGACGTAGACCTCGATGATGTTGCTCTCGCCGCCGAAGTCGTAGTTCCAGACGCGGTCGAAGATGACGTCGCGCGTCAGCACCTGGCGGGGGTGGCGCATGAACAGCTCAAGCAGTTCGTACTCCTTGGCGGTCAGGTCGAAGGTGACGCCGCCGCGCCGCCCCTGGCGCGTGCCCGTGTCCAGTTCCAGGTCGGCGAAGCGGTAGACCTGTGGCAAATTGGGTTGGGCGCGGCGCAACAGGGCGCGCACGCGGGCCATGAGTTCGTCGAAGGCGAACGGCTTGACCAGATAGTCATCGGCCCCGGCATCCAGCCCGGCCACGCGATCCTCGATGGCCTCCTTGGCGGTCAGCATCAGGATGGGCACGTCACTGACGGCGCGCAGGCGGCGGCAGACCTCCAGGCCATCAATGCCGGGCAGCATCAGGTCGAGCAGAACGAGGTCGGGTGGATTGTCGCGAGCGAGTTCCAGCGCCGTCGTCCCGTCGGCCGCGGCCTCGACGCGGTAGCCTTCAAACCCAAGACCGCGCTGCAGGAACTGGCGAATTCGCTCCTCGTCTTCCACAACCAGAATTGTTGACGACATTGACACAACCTCCAGCTAACTTTACTCAGATAGTATAGTATAGTCGGCTGTTGCCGGCAGGCAACCGGGCTACAGTCAAGGCTTATCCGTAGTCGGCCATCATGTGCCGACCTGACAGGTCTCTAGTCAATTGATGACTACTGAAAAGTCCTGCCTGAACATGGCGCGACATTGTTGTCAGGCGCGACGTGGGCTACAATGACGCCCGATGGGGCTGCCCGGCCCCCCACATGACCTCACGGGAAGAGGAATGAACGACTTATATCAGTTGAGCCTTGCCATCACGACCTGGTTACAGGAGCACTATCCGCAACTTGTGGGGCTGATGGCGGCCATCACCTCGCTGGGCGAAGAGTTGTTCTATCTGGCCGCCTTGCCCGCGGTCTACTGGTCGGTTGATAAGCGCCTGGGCCGGCAACTGGGCTACGTCTTCCTGCTGTCGGCGGCGACCAACAACATCGCCAAGAACCTCTTTCGCCAGCCGCGACCGTTCTGGCTCGACCCCAGCGTGCGCCTGCGCGACGCCGAGAGCTATGGCCTGCCCAGCGGCCACACCCAGCACGCCACGGCCGTCTATCTGCTGTTGGCCGCCTGGGTGCGGCGCAGTTGGGTGTGGCTGCTGGTCTTTGTCTTCATTCTGCTCATGTCCCTCAGCCGGGTCTATCTGGGCGTCCACTTCATCCAGGATGTCGTCGTCGGCTTCATCCTCGGCTTGCTGGTGTTGGGGGTCTACCTTTTCTGGCAGCGGGCCTTCGCCGAACGGTTCAGCCGGCGCATCCTCGGCCGCCGGCTGCTGATCATGATGGCCATCCCCGCGGGGTTGGCCGCGGCCTACGTGGGCGGGCTGCTGTTGCTGGGCGCGCCCAATCTGGACGTGCCCTGGGGCGAGTTTGTGCCCGCGGCCGAGTTGACGGCCCACGAGGATGTCGTCTCGACCGTCGCCGGGCTGCTGGGCTTCGGCGTCGGCATGATTCTGGAGAGCAGCCGCATCCGCTTCCGCGCCGATGGGCCGGTTTGGAAACGGGTCGTGCGCTACGCGCTGGGCATCGCTGTGGCCCTGGGCATCTGGGGCTTGCGGGCGGTGCTGCCGGCCGAGCCGGAGTGGGTGGCTCTGCCGTTGCGCTTCCTGCGCTATCTCTTGCTGTTGCTGTGGGTGACGTACTTCGGGCCGTGGGTCTTCGTCAAGCTGCGGCTGGCCGAGGCCGACGCCGAGTCGGAAGTGCGGATTGCGTTGTGGCAATAGCTACAGGTCTGAGTAGCGATTACCAGATCAGTTGCAGATCGTAGCGATCAATCCCCCCATTGCTATACAGAAGCAAGTGTAGGTGTCCAGCAGAGCCTTCATCGTTCAAATTCCGGCAGCGGCGTGTCAAAATCATCGTGGATAACCACGCGGCCGGCGTCAATCCCCGGAACGCGCTCGGCAGACGCGGTCCCAATGCTAGTTAGAACAGCCACCGGCTTCCCCCTGTTGGCAATAATGATTTGCTCACCATTTATCACGCGCTGGATGAGCCTGGACAGTTGACGCTTGGCCTGGCCGATATTTACCGTTTCCATCACAGTATCCCTCTTGATGACCGTTGAAACCGGGTGTCGTTCCGCAGTGTTAAGCTTAGGCCCGCGTCCAGATCAGTCGTCGGATTGAACCCCAATAGCGCCCGCGCCCGCCCAATGTCGGCCGCCAGCCGGGCCACACCGCCCCCCTTCTGGGGATTGGCGAGCACGTTCACCTTGCGCCCTGTCGCCCGCTCGATGTGGGCGATCAGGTCGCTGACGCTCGTCTCCGGCCGACGTTGATGACGGCGCGGTTGACTTCAGTAGCCGTGGCCGCGGCCACCAGGGCGGCCACAACGTCGTCCACGTAGACGTAATCGCGCGTCTGCCGGCCGTCGCCATAGACGACCAGCGAACCGCCACTCAGCGCCGCCTGCAAGAAGCGCGGCACAACCGGCGCGTGGGACGTGGGCAGGTTTTGCCCCGGCCCATAGGCGTTGAAGATGCGCAACGCGACCGTCTCCAGCCCCCACAGTTCGCCGATGGTGTGGATGTACTGCTCGGCGGCCCACTTGCTGACGGCGTAGGGGCTGTCGGGGTGGGGCGGGTCGTCTTCGCGCACCGGCTGGCGCGGTTGCCGGCCGTAGACCGCGCCCGACGAGGCCAGCACGACGCGGCCGACGCCGGTATCGCGCATCGCTTCCATCAGGCTGACCGTGCCGCCGACGTTGACGCGGGCATATTCGCGCGGGTAGAGAATGGATTGGGGCACGGAGACGCGCGCCGCCAGGTGGTAGACGCAATCCACGTCCTGGAGCAGCGACCACAGCAGGGGAATGTCGTCCACGTCACCGCGGGCGAAGGCCACGCCATCCCGCAGCCGGGCCGCGTCGCCGTGGCTCAGGTCGTCGAGGGCCTGGACGTGATGGCCGTCGGCCGCCAGCCGGTTGGCCAGCGCCGCGCCGAGAAAGCCGGCTCCGCCGGTGACGAGGAAGCGCATGGTCAGTGGTCAGTGGTCAGTGGTCAGTAGGTCAGTGGGTCAGTAGGTCAGTAGGTCAGTATTCAGTGAGCAGTCGTTGGTCGTTAGTCGTTGGTCGCGCTCTTCATTCGTATCTCGTATCTCGTATCTCGTATCTCGTAGTTCGTAGTTCGTAGCTCGTAATTCTCAGTTCATCCCTCATCCTTCATCCCTCATCCTTCCAAACGGTTCCGCCTCATTGGCAAAAATGGCGTCGAGGATGCGCGTCTCGCGGCCGATGATGGCGTTCATAAAGTCGTCGGCCCCCTTCATGTGCTTGAAAGCCGTGAAGCCACGTTCTAGATATTGCTGTAGCTCGGTCCAACCGGCCAGCACCGCCGGCGCATGGGCCAGCCGCAGGGCGATGGCGATGAACGGGATTTTGATCATGCGGTCAATGCCGCGGCCGATCTCTTCGATGAGTTGAATTTGATGCAGCCGCTCGTCGTAGTTGTCGCACAGGCGATAGGCGGCGGCGTACTGTTCCAGGGTGATGCTGTCGGTCACACCCAGTTCGTCCACCAGGGCGTGGATTAGCCGGTCGTCAAGCTCATTGGTCAGGGCCGACAGGTTGACCACGTCGGCCAGGACGGCTACGGCGCGCTCCGGCAACACCTTGCGCACGCCGTCGTAGAAGCGCTGCATGTCGGCGTCGCGCTGGCTGAAGTCGCGCGGGCCGTAGACGTCGGTCAGGAAGAATTGGGCCGCCGGGCCGAAGCGCGGGCTGGCCAGCAGATCGGCGTGGGTTCGCGCCAACCGCTGCGATTGGAAGCGCCGTAGCAGGGCGATCTCCGGGGCCAACTCTTGCGGCGCGACGATGCGCCGGTGGCCGGGACGGGCCTGGGCCAGGTGGGTCACCAGCCGGGCGGCGTCGCCGGCGGTGGGGATGGGCGGTTCGTTGGGGGGCAGGGGGTCGGGCGTCATAAGCTTGTTGCGCCGGCAGTTGGGTGTCGAACAACGATGGCCAGCGCCAGGCTCATTATGGCTCAGAATGGTGGGGACGGCTACTCGATGGGCTACAAGAATGGCCCGCTGATGACGCTGATTGGCGCGCTGATTTTCGCTGATAAGAGGGTTGAAATTTATCCCACTTGACAAAGGAAATCTATTTCGATATACTTCTAATTAGATAGAAAACTAATTAGAGAGGTGTCGAAATGGCGACGGTAGCGCGGGAAGCGATGAGCGAGGAGCAGTTTACCCGCCTGCTCCAGTTCTTCCAGGTGTTCAGCAACGAGAGCCGGCTGCGGCTCATCGGCCATCTGGCCAACGGCGAGCGCAGCGTGGGCGAGTTGGCCCAGTTGCTCGACCTGAAGGAGCCGACGGTGTCCCATCACCTGGCCGAGTTGAAGGGGCTGGGGCTGGTGACGGTGCGCGCCGAGGGCAATATGCGCATCTATCAACTCAATGCCAAGGCGCTGGAGAGCATCAGCAAGGACATTTTCGCCCGGCCGAATCTGGCGGCGCTGGTACCGCAGAGTGAGTTGAGCGAAGAGGAGCGCCTGCTGCGCGCCTGGGTCAAGGACGGCCGCATCGTCTACATCCCGGCCCAGGAGAAGAAGAAGCAGATCGTCATCCGCTGGCTGGCCGGACAGATTGACCCGGCGCGGCGCTGGACGGAGCGGGAGTTGAGCGAGTGGCTGGCGCAGTATAACGAGGACTTTGCGACCCTGCGGCGCTATCTGGTTGACAGCGGCTACATGGCCCGCGAGAACGGTATCTACTGGCGCACACCGGAGAACGACCCAGCCGCTTAGGCCTATGTTATAATGTGGCCAAGAAAGAATGGGAACCGCCGATTACGCAGATTACGCAGATTGAAGAATTAGTCATCCGCAGATTAGGCAGATTGGGCAGATTACCAGAAGGCAGTTCCGTCTTTCCTAAATCTGCCTAATCTGCCCCATCTGCGGATCAAACCTCTTTAATCCGCGAAATCGTGACTGAGGGCAGCCGGGCAAGCCGGCAAGAAAGCACGCAATGGTTGCCGCGATCGCTTCACCTGAGATTGAGACTCAGACGGCACATCTCGTCGTGCGGTTTAGGCCGCTGTTCGAGATGACAACCGACGAGTTCTTTGAGTTCTGCGTGCTGAATCCTGACCTCAACGTTGAACTTACCGCCGCAGGAGAGGTTGTGTTTATGCCTCTCTCAGGAGGAGTGACAGGCGCTCGCCATGCAGCTGTTTTGGCTGCGCTGGGACAATGGGCCATGAAACGCAAAGATGGTGTGGCGTTTGACTCTTCGGCCGGCTTTGCTCTGCCCAACACCGCCGTGCGCGCGCCGGACGCTTCCTGGGTGCGAAAGAGCCGGTTGGCCCATCTGACCGCAAAGCAGAAAGAGCGTTTCGCGCCCCTCTGCCCGGACTTTGTGGTTGAGGTTGCTTCCCCCAGCGACCGCCTGGCCGACCTCCAGACAAAGATGGAGGAGTACATGGCCAACGGCGCGCAACTGGGCTGGCTGCTGGTGCCGGCGACGCGCACTGTCTACGTTTACCGCCCCGGCCACCCCGCCATCACCCTGGAAAACGCCACTTCCGTTTCCGGCGACCCTGTCCTGCTTGGCTTCAGCCTCGAGCTTGGGCCGGTGTGGGAGGCGGAACTGTAGTTACGAACTACGAACTACGAACTACGAACTACGAATGAAGAGTGGCGGGTGGCGAGTCATCAACGACCAACGACCAACGACCAACGACCAACGACCACTGACCTACTGACGACTGACCTACTGACCACTGACAACTGACAACTGACAACTGACAACCCATGCACGATCTCCTCATCCGCAACGGCACCCTCTACGACGGCAACGGCGGCGCGCCCTTGGTGGGCGACGTGGCCATTAGCGGCGACACCATCACTGAGATTGGCGCGGTTGACGGCCGCGCCCGACAGACCATTGACGCGGACGGGCTGGCCGTCGCGCCGGGCTTCATCAATATGATGTGCTGGGCCAACGCCTCGCTCATCCACGACGGCCGCTCACAGTCCGACATCCGCCAGGGCGTCACGCTGGAGATTCTAGGCGAGGGCTGGTCCATGGGGCCGCTCAACGACGAGTTGAAAGCGTACATGCGCGAGCGCCAGGGGGACATCCGCTACGACATCGAATGGACGACGCTGCGCCAATATCTGGAGTTTCTCGTCCGGCGCGGCGTGTCGTGCAACGTGGCCTCGTTCGTCGGCGCGGGCGGCGTGCGGGCCAACGTGATGGGCTTCGCCGACCGGCGGCCGAATGGCGAAGAGCTGGCCCGCATGGAAGCGCTGGTGCGGCAGGCGATGGCCGAGGGCGCGGTCGGTCTATCGGCGGCGCTCATCTACGCCCCCGACAGCTACGCCGACACGGCCGAACTCATCGCCCTGGCCCGCGCCGCGGCCGAGTACGACGGCCTCTTCGCCGCCCATCTGCGCAGCGAGGGGGAGACGTTTCTGGAGGCGCTGGACGAGTTCCTGACCGTCGTGCGCCAGGCGGGCATTCGCGGCGAAATCTACCACCTGAAGGCCAGCGGGCGGGGCAACTGGCCCAAACTGGCCACAGTCATTGAGCGGGTGGAGGCGGCGCGGGCGGCGGGATTGCCGGTCACGGCCGACATGTACACCTACCACGCCAGTTCCACCGGGCTGGACGCGATGATGCCCGGCTGGGTGCAGGAGGGCGGCCATCGGGCGTGGGTCGAGCGGCTGCGCGACCCGGCGGTGCGCGAACGGCTGCGGCGCGAGATCGCCCTGCCCAGCGCCGATTGGGAGAACAGCTACCACGAGGCAGGCGACGCCGGCAAGGTGCTGTGCGTCAGCTTTAAGAACGATGCCCTCAAGCCGCTGACCGGCAAGTCGTTGGCCGAGATCGCCGCGCTGCGCGGGGCCGACCCGATTGACACGGCCATGGATCTGGTCATCGAGGACGATAGCCGCGTGGGCTGTGTCTACTTCACCATGAGCGAGGAGAACGTGCGGCGGCAGATCGGCCTGCCGTGGGTCAGCTTCTGCTCTGACTCGGCTTCGCTGGCTCCAGAGGGCGTCTTCCTGCGCTCCAACCCCCACCCGCGGGCCTACGGCAGCTTCGCCCGGTTGCTGGGCAAGTACACGCGCGACGAAGGGTTGATCCCGCTGGCCGAGGCGGTGCGGCGGCTGGCGGCGCTGCCGGCCGACAATCTGCGCCTCGACCGGCGCGGGCGGCTATTGCCCGGCCACTTCGCCGACGTGGTGCTCTTCGATCCGGCGACGGTGCAAGACCACGCCACCTTCGACAAGCCGCACCAGTACGCCACCGGCGTGCGCGACGTGGTGGTCAATGGCGTGGCCGTGCTGCGCGACGGCGAGCACACCGGGGCCACGCCGGGGCGGGTCATAGATGGGCCAGGGCGAAGATAGTCCACAGATTGCACAGATTACACAGATTTGAAGAAAGGTGATCCGCAGATTGGGCAGATTTGGCAGATTTCAGAAAGGCGGAATTGTTTTCTGAAATCTGCCAAATCTGCCCAATCTGCGGATAAAACCTCTTTAATACACTGTTACCCAAGAAATATGATCCGCAGATTTGGCAGATTTAGCAGATTCAAGAAAGGAAATCTGCCAAATCTGCTAAATCTGCGGATCAATAATCTTTCTGTAACACTGTATTTAATCTGCGTAATCTGTGGTTTCTATTCTAGAAGAAGGCGCTGAGGCCCTGATAGAGGAACAGCGCGCCGAAGATGAGCGAGATGGCGATGACGATGGGGTCATTGTAGCGCTTCATCCAGTCGGCCAGGGAAGTGAGCAGGCTCTTGGCGCGTTGAGGCATGAGCAGGCGAATCAAAATCGGGATGAGCAGCAAGGACTGCGCCAGCAGAACGAACAGCAGAAACAGCCACGTGCTTGCCGGCTGGCCCAGTTGCGCCTCGCCAATGGCGCTGATGGCCCCCAGGATGAAGACCCACAGTTTGGGGCCGATGAGGACGAACCCCGCGCCGAACAGCAGCGCCTTCGCCGGCGTAATGCTCTCAATCATCGCCAGCCATTTGGGCGGCGGCGCGTCGGGGTCTGGCTCCTTGGCCCACTTCTTGACCGCCGTAATCAGCAGCAGAATACCCAACACCGTCAGGGCGACGGCCTTCACGACGCCGGCGCTATCGGCGTCGGCCGGGTCGCCACTGCCGCCGGTCAGCACCAGGCCAAACAGCACCCCTTGGGCCAGCCGCGCCAGGGTCATGCCCAGCACAAAGGCGATGGCCTTCAACGGGCCGCGCCTCTCGCTGGTCAGCAGCAGGGTGACGATGATGATCTGCAACGGCACGATGGCGCTGCCGATGATAAATGGGAGCAGAGAGACAAAAGCTGAGTTCATTGTTTACACCTGTGACTTTGCTGCCCACACTATAGCATAAGCATATAAACAAAGAAACCAGGCTTCTCTGGAGGAACTCAGCCTTTATGGAAAAAGCAACCACTGATTTCACAGATTCTTCAGAGCGGAATTTGTGTCATCTGTGAAATCTGTGGTTGCTTTCTTCATTACCCAACATTAGTGCCCGGCCGCGCCGGAAGCGACGTAGTGCTCAATTGCCCGGCTGAGGAACGCCGGCAGGTCGGGGTGGAGGGCGGCGAAGAAGGCGCTGAACCGCGGATCGGCGGCGTAGGCCTGGCCCAACCCGCGCAGGATGTCGGGCGTCGGCTCGTAGAAGGCGCGCAGGTTCTGGTGCCAGCGGGCAACGGCGGCCTGCACCTCGGCGTCGGCCGAGTCGCGGCCCAGCAGGGCGGCCATGTCCTGATAGATCTGCCCACCCTCGCGCTGGATGCGCGCCTTGTCCTCGGCGGTGTAGCTCTGCCAGCGCCGGCTCGATTCGGCTACCACTTTGGGGTCATACATCTCGGCCGCTTCCTTCTCATAGCGGGCCTGGGTCTCTTCGTCGAAGCCCGCGAACAGGTCTGGTGTACTCATCTCGATCTCTCCGTTCAGGTGCAATAGCGTCCTGTCAATGGTGTGAATGAGGTGTTGCAGACGGCCGGCCCGCGCCGACAGGGCCGCGCGATGCCGCTCCAGCGCCGCCGCCGTCGCGAACTCCGGCGCGTCCAGCACGTCGCGAATGGCGCTCAGCTCCATGCCTAACTCGCGAAAGAAAAGAATCTGCTGGAGGCGAAGCGCGGCCGTCTCGTCGTACTGCCTATACCCATTTTCGCCCACGGACGACGGCCGCAGCAGGCCGATGGCGTCGTAGTGGTGCAATGTGCGCGGCGTGACGCCGGCCAGGTTGGCCAGTTGGCGAACGGTGTAGGTCGTCGGCTTACTCATTCCGGGAGGATAATAGAGCATGACGTAACGTCAATGTCAAGGGTAAGTGGCTATATATCTTGAGGAAATTAGCAGGCAGGATGGCAACCATTGAATTATCTATTATAATGGACAACTAAATAGACAGCTTGACATTCACAATGATGGAGGTGCTAAATGACCAGATCCGTGTCGGCTACCGAAGCCAAGGCCAAATTGGGTGACCTGATGAAGTGGGCAGTCAAGACCGGCGATGACGTTATCATCCAGAGTCGCGGTTATCCACAGGTGGCCATTGTACCGTTCAAAGAGTACGAGGAGATGCAGGCCCTCAAGGAGCGGGCGCGGCGGACGGCGGCTATCGCCCGTCTGCAAGAGCTGGCCCGCGAGGTACAGGCTCAGAATGACGGCCTCACGCTCGATGAGGCTGATGCCATCGCAGATGAGATTAGCAGAACGGCGATTGACCAACTGGCGGCGAAAGGCATGGTCAAGTTTGAGCGCGATGATGAGTGATGAGAGCTTTGCTTGATACCAATGTGTTTATTAGCCATTTGCTGACCCCCGGCCGTGGTGGCTCTATCCAGGTGATTATGGAGGCGTTACTAGACGGACGGTTCACCTTGCTTCTGCCCGATGAGGCGCTTCAGGAGTTAGCCGAGACTGTTGTTAACAGGCCGCACTTAGCCAACAGGATCACGCCAACGCAACTTGCTCGCTTGCGCGACTTGCTAGAATCTGTGGCCGTGCGCATAGCGCCCATTGAGGAAGCAATTCCGCCAATCGGCCGAGACCGTAAGGACGACTACCTGATCGCCTACGCTGTCATCGGTGAAGCGGACTACCTCTTTACCGGCGACAAGGACCTGCTCATATTAGATCAAATCGCCGGCGTCACCATTATTACCACGACGCGCTTTGCCGACCTCCTGGCTTGACAGACAGCCTTTCTCAGAGATACTTCCCGCGTTCCTGCTATCGTCCGGGGTATTGAGCGAGGAGGGCAGTGAGTCATGAAGCCGTCGTTTCAAGTCAGCGTTGACAACCCGCCGGCGCGCTCGTCGCTGGCGGTGCTGGGTGTGCAGGGGGAGCTAGACGCAATCTCAAGCCCGCGGTTGGAGGCGGCCGCGGCTGAGGCGATCAGTCAGGGGGCCGACCGGCTTCTGCTCGACCTGTCGGGCGTGTCGTTCATGGGCAGCGCCGGCCTGCGTGCCCTGGTCGCCATCAACGAAATGCTTCGCGCCCGATCAGGTTCGGCCGAAACCCGGCGAAGCCTGACGCCAGCTTCAAGTCGCCCAACCTGAAGCTACTCAGCCCGTCGCCGGCCGTCGCCCGCACCCTCAGGCTATCGGGTTTTGAAATGGTCTTCGACATCTTCGGCGACCGGCAGGCGGCGGTGGAGTCGTTCGCCTCGTCCCTGGGATGGGCCACCACGACTGTGGACGACGAGCCGGAGACGATCTTTCCTTTTAATGCGGACTTGTCCGACAAGGCTTTGGCGGCGCTGCAGGGCAAACGCTTCCTGATCGTCATGGGCAGCTACCCCGGCAAACGGTTCATGTACGAGCGCGCGCGGCAGTTGGGGGCGCGGCTGGTCGTGCTCGACGGCCCCGGCCACTGGACGCAGGCCGAAGTCGGCGGGCTGTTTGGGCAGTTCATTGAGGTGGATCTGCAACCGGCCGACACACTGGCCGACCGGGCCATGCAAGCTGTGCGCCGGAGCGGCCTGGAGTTCGACGGCGTGGCCACGTTTGAGGAGTTCGCCGGCCCACTGGCGGCGCTGCTGGCCCACGGACTGAAGCGACCGGGCCACCCGTTCCTCTCGACGGCCTACTGTCGTGACAAGACGCTGTCGCGCGAGGTGTGCGTCGAGGCGGGCATCCCCTCGCCCCGCTTCTACCGTATACGCGGCGAGGAGGATCTCGTCGCTGCCGCGGCCCACGTCGGTTTTCCCGCCGTCCTTAAGCCTGTCTCCGGGGCCAGCTCCGTTTCCACCTATCGCGTTGACGAGGACTGCGAGTTAGCGCGGCGCTACCAGCAGACGATGGACGCCGTCCGCGGCCATTTGAAGAGCAGTGGCGTGCATAGCAACGACGAGGAGGAGTTGATCTGGGCCAAAGGCTTCGACATGACCCTGGAGCAGTTTCTGGACGGGGAGGAGTTCGACGTAGACGTTCTTCTCTCGCGGGGCGAAGTGGCCTATGCCGGCGTCGGCCGCGACCTGCCGCAGCCCTATCTGCGCGAGGTCGGTTCGCGGATGCCGGCCGACTTCCCGGAGGAGAAGCAGGCGGAGATGATCGCCTTCACTGCGCGCGTCTTGCAGGCGATGGGCTTCAGCGAAGGGTCATTCCACGTCGAACTCAAGTACACCAGCGAAGGCCCACGGCTGATCGAGGTCAATGCGCGCATCGGCGGGGCGTATATCGCCAAGCTCCACGAGTGGGTCTGGGGCGTGGATCTCGTCGGCCACTACTTGCTCACTCGTCTGGGTCTGCCCATTCACCCCAGGGAGGCGGTGCAGCCTCTAACTTATATCGCCACCTCCGACTTGCCCTGCCCCATCTCCGGCGTCATCACCCACACCGACTACCTCGCGGAGATAGACGATCCCCACGTGATTCTGAAGCGGGTCTACGTGACGCCTGGCCAGACGGTCATCGGCCCCGACCGGGGCGTGCCCGATACGCTGGGCGAGATCATTGTCGCCGCCGACTCCATCACCGAGGCGAGCGCGATCCTGGATGGGCTGCTGGCCCAGATTCAGTTCCCCATTATCCCGGCCTAGTAGAAGAAGTAACCACAGATTACACAGATTTCCCTCCAAGGGAAATCTGTGTAATCTGTGTAATCTGTGGTTGCTTTCTGCATAAGAGTAAAACGAGCGATTGACACCACCGGAGGAAGTAATGTCCGAACAAATTCCCGTCGAACGACTGACCTATACCCTGTTTGGCCTGCTAACCGAAGCATTCGAGAGCGTCTACGGCATCTTTCTGGACCGGGGCACGTCGCTGTTCGAGACGCTGGCCGACATCACCGCCGAGGAGGCGTCGCGGGCCACCAGCGGCCGTTGCGCCACGCTGGCGGCGCAGGTCAACCACGTGCGCTTCTACCTGGACGTGCTGGAGGAGTACATGCTGGAGGCGCGCACCGAGCAGGCCGACTGGGCCTCGAGCTGGCAGGTGGGCGCGGTGACGGAAGCGGAGTGGGCGCGGCTGAAGGAGGAGCTAGAGGCCAGCTATCGCCGCGTCCGGGCGACGATGGAGGGGTTCGATTCGTGGGACAATGACAATCGGGTGGGTGGGGCGTTCGCGATTGTGGTGCATACGGCGCACCATTTGGGGGAGATACGGCAGATGTTGTGTGGAATAAAATCCTGAATTAGAGTCTTGGGATGATGGGCAAGAAGCGGATACGTACCCGCTCCAACTGCACCGTCATGAGTGCGCCTTTTTCTAATTCACTACTACGTTCTTCTAATAGTGCTTGAAGTAGTGTTGCGAGAGATTCAGCCCGTAACCCTTCTATTCGGATGCGCACTATGACGGTTTGTCCGCCCGGGAGAGGGCCAGAAGGGCATGGAAATCGGCATCCAGAGTGATAATAACCCGCTCGTGCTGCCTAGCTACCTGGATGATAGCCTCATCGTCCGCAGTAGCCAGGTCAATCTCGCCCGTATGAACGGTATCAATGCCGGTGGCGCGAAGGAGTGCCGCGGCCGATCGTGGCAACCCCTGATCAAGCAGCAGTTTCATATCTAAAGGCGACAATACTGTCCTCTAGATTAGCTGCTGCATATGCCAGTGCTTGGCGAATATCCTCTTCCTCTAACTCTGGGTACTCACGATGCAACTCGTTTCGATCTGGATACAGCGCAAGCAACGCCAGGACACGCCGCACGGTTAAGCGCAAGTCGCGGATACAAGGCTGGCCATTGAGCCGTTTAGGATCTGTCGTGATTCGATCTAGCTGTATACTCATAGCACCTCGCTACCCTGATAACATTTTACGCCATTTGAAAGCAGAATGCAGACTTTAGCCGATTCAGTCGCGCCTATACACCCTGGCGAGGTACTCCTACACGAGTTCCTCAAGCCAATGTCTCTCAGCCAAAACCGACTCGCCCTCGACATCCGCGTCCCCGCCCGCCGCATCAACGAGATCGTCCAGGGCAAGCGGCGCATCTCGCCCGACACGGCGCTGCGCCTGGCCCGCTACTTCGATAAGTCGCCGCAGTTCTGGTTGGGGCTGCAAATGGACTATGACCTGGACGTGGCCGAGGATGAGTTGTGCGAGCAGATCAAGCGCGAAGTGCAGGTTTACTCAGCGGCCTGAGTTTCGCCCTGCCACACCGGCCGCGCCAGCAAAGTCAGCGCCAGCAGCAGCACCACCAGCGCAATGATCTGCGTCACGTGAAACCCGCTGACCAGCGCCGCGTTCTCCCGATAGGCGTCCACCAGCAGCCGCCCGCCGGAGTAGACGACCGCGGCCCACAGGAACGGCCGCCCAGACCTCAGAGGTCGGCGACCTCCGGTCGCTCCGAGACCTCTGAGGTCTACGCGATCCGAAGTCGCCACCCACCACGCCCCCAACGCCACCACCCCCACCAGCGCTTCGTATAGCTGCACCGCGTGCCGCCGCACGCCGAAGACGGTGACGCCCCAGGGCATGTTGGTCAGCGAGCCATAGCCCGCGCCGCCCAGGAAGTCGGCCAGGCTGACGGCGATGAGGAAGAGCAGCAGGCCGGGGGCCAGCGCGTCGAGCGCCGGCCACAGGGATAGGCACCGCCAGCGGCCGTAGAAGACCGCCGCCGCCGCGCCAATGAGCGCCCCGCCAACGGCGCTGTAGCCGCTGGTCAGCGGCCAGACGATGCCCAGCAGGTTGTCGTTGTAAGATGACCAGTGGAGCAGGACGAAGGCCAGCCGCGCGCCGATGAAGCCGGCCAGCACGGCCGTCGTTGCCAGGGCGTAGTGGCGCTCGGCGTCCAGCCCCAGCCGTCGCGCCGCCCGATCCACCGCCCACAGCGCCAGCCAGACGCCGAACAGGTAGACCAGCGGGGCGGTGGGAAGGGCTAGGGGGCCGAGGTTGAGGAAGGGGAGCATGGTCAGTATTCAGTAGGTCAGTAGGTCAGTAGGGCAGTAGGTCAGTGGGTCAGTGGGTCAGGCGACCAAGCCGCAGTGCGCCATACTGGCCCACTGCCCTACTGGCTTACTGACCTACTAGCTTTTCGATCCGCTCTTCCAACACCGCCCGGCTCATCGTGCCGACGAGGACTTCGCGGACGATGCCGTTGGCGTCAATGAAGACGGTGGTGGGCAGGTTGAGGATGCCGTAGAGGTGGTTAATGGTCATCTCCTCGTCCACCAGCAGCGGGTAGGTGAGGCCGTGGTCGCGGGCGTAGGCGGTGATGGTCGCGGCCGACTCGGCTTGATTGACCCCCAGCAGGGCTACGTCGTCGCCGTAGAGTTGGGCCGCGGCCTCGAAGTGGGGCATCTCCACCCGGCAGGGCGGGCACCAGGTGGCCCAGAAGTTGAGCACCACTGGCGTGGGGCCGTTGGCCATGAAGTCGCTCAGGGTGACGGTCGCGCCGTCGTGGGTCTGGGCGGTGAAGTCGGGGGCCAGTGCGCCGACGTAGGGCGCGGTGGTCAGCGGGATGGGCAGGTTGTCGGCCTCCGTCTCGCGCGACAGCACGATCCAGCCGCCGCCGAGCAGGGCGACCAGGACGATGAGCGTAAGCCACTCCAGTTTATCGCGCGTCATGAGTCGGAAGAGCAATCCACAGATTTCACAGATTTAGAACAGGAATCTGTGTAATCTGTGTAATCTGTGGATGGTTTTGTATATCCGGCACGCCGGTCAGGTCGTAGGTCATGGCCCCATCAATGCGGATGGGCACGATCTCGCCCAGGGGCAGCTCGCCGGGGATGAGCACCAGGCCGTCAATCTCCGGCGCGTCGCGGTAGGTGCGGCCGACGCTCAGCCCGTCGCCGTGGCCGTCAATGAGCACGGGCAGCACGCGGCCAACCTGGGCTTGATTGCGAGCCAGGGAGATACCCTGCTGAATCTCCATCAACTCCGCCTGCCGCGCCACCTTCACCGCCTCGTCCACCTGCGGCGCGACGGTGGCCGAGGGGGTGGAGGCCTCGTAGGAGTAGGTAAACGCGCCGACGCGGTCGAAGCGCAGGTCGCGGACAAAGCTCTTCAGCCCGTCAAACTCCTCGTCCGTCTCGCCGGGGTAGCCGACGATGAACGTGGTGCGGATGGCGATGTCGGGCATGGCCGCGCGCAGCTTCTCGACGGTGCTGTAGACCCACTCGATGTTGGCCGGGCGGCGCATGCGCTTCAGCGTCTCGCGGTGGCCGTGTTGCAGCGGGATGTCGAGGTAGGGCAGGATTTGCGGCGTGGTGGCCATCGTCTCGATCAGTTCGTCGGTGACGTAGCCGGGGTAGGCGTACATCAGTCGAATCCAGGGGATGCCGGGCGCGGCGGTAGTGATCTGTCGCAGCAGCGCCGACAGGCCGTTCTTCATCCCCAGGTCGTGGCCGTAGTCGGTCGTGTCCTGCGAGATGATGAGCAGTTCGCGGATGCCGGCCTCTTGCAGGCGCACCGCTTCGGCGACGATGGCCTGCGGCGGGCGGCTGACGTGGGTGCCTTTGATCTGGGGAATGGCGCAGAAGGCACACGGGCGGCGGCAGCCGTCGGCGATCTTCAGGTAGGCGCTGGCCCCCTGGACGGCGACGCGCAAGACGCCGTGCTCGTCGCGGCCGACGGTCGTGGCCTCGTCGGGCAGGTGGTAGAGCGGCTCAGGGTGCTTGCGGCGGCGCAACTGGCGCACGAAGGGCACGATGTCCATCCAGCGGCGCGTGCCGATGACGCCATCAATGCCCGGAACCCATTCGACGACCTCGTTGCCGTAGCGCTGGGCCATGCAGCCGGCGGCGATGAGCAACTGGTTCGGCCCCTTCAGCGCCGCCAGTTCGCGCAGCGCGCCGACCGACTCCTGCCGCGCGCTCTCGATGAAACCGCAGGTGTTGACGATGAGCACGCTGGCGTCGTCGGGGTCGTCGGCGGCGTCGAACCCGGCCCGCAACAGCAGGTCGGCCATGCTGTTGGAGTCCACCGTGTTCTTGCTACAACCGAGACTGAGGAGAAAGAACTGCTTCTTGTGTTGGGCTTTGCTCATCGTTGTATACTGACAGGGGCGGGTTCACAAACCCGCCCCTGTATGACTAATCATGTCTAGACCTGACAGGTGGCCGCCACCTGTCAGGTCTTATGTCACTGTGTCGCTTGCGTCGTCCGCCAGACCTCTTCGTGGCTCTCGCCGCGCCCGCCCAGCCGGCCCAGGGCCACGTCGTTGACCGTGGCGAAGACGCCGATGGCGTTGCCGACGACGATCTTGGCTTCCTGTTGTGCCGTCCACTCGAAGGTGTCGTTGGCCTTAGCGATGCCGCTGAAGACGACGCTACTGTCCACGGTCACTTCCATCCACGTGCGCTCCAGGATTTCGAGCTTGAGGCGCACCTCGTCCATCGTGACCGGCAGGGGGGGGCGCGTGGCCGTAGCTGTGGCCACGCCGCCGGGGTTGTTGCGACCGGTGTTGACGATGGGCTGCTCGGTGCCGTTGACCGTGATGCTGGATTCGCCCGTTGGGGCGGTGGTTGGCGTGGCCGAGGGGGTAGCCGTGGCCCCGGTTATATCAGCGACCACGTCGCGCATGGCGGCGCTGACTTCCTCGACGGCGTTGCCTTCTGCGCCGCGGCCGAAGAGGATGGGAATGAAGCGATTGGCGATCAGGGCCAGGGCGATGACCAGGGCGACGATGATGACGATCTGCAACATGCCGCCCGACCCGCCGCTGCTGCCGACGCCGTAGTTGCTCTTGCCGTTGACCTCCATGTTGACGGGGTCGAAGAACGGCTGATCCTGGCGTTCGACAAGTGGGTTGTCGGGCGTGATGTCATGCGCCTCGGCCATAGGCAACGGCGCGTCTTGCCCCTGGCCGGCGGCGTAGCGTGTCAGCAGCGGTTGCGGGTCTAGCCCCAGGAAGCGGGCGTAGTTGCGCAGGAAGCCGCGCACGTGAACGGGCGTGGGCAGGGCGCTATACTGGCCATTTTCCAGAGCCGTCAGGTAGCGGACGCTGATGCGCGTCTTGCCCTGCGCCTCTTCCAGCGACAGTCCCTTGTTCTCGCGCGCCTCGCGCAATATATGACCGATCTCGTCCATGCCGGCGTCAATCGTTCCTTAACCGGCGGCCGTGGGTACAGCCGCCGGCCGGCGAACTATGCCGCTCTTAGGCCTCCAGCGCCTCTTCCACTTCTTCGGCCACCGGCTCAGGCTCGATCGCCAGCACGACGGCCGGCGCGGCCGGCGCGCCCTCTTGCTGCACAACGACCAGAAACTCCGGGTGGTGGTCGGCGCTCAGGCGCACCGGGATGTGGTGCTCGCCCAGTTGGCGCAGCGGCTCGCCGCCGACCTTGCGGCGGTCAATGTCCGTGCCCAACTTCTCGTTGAGCTTGTCGGCAATTTGAGCCGTGGTGATGGAGCCGTAAAGCTTGCCACTGTCGCCGGCGCGGGCGGTGAAGGTCAGGCTGACGGCGCGGATCTTCTCCGACAGCAAGTCATACTCGGCGCGCAGTTCGGCGCGATGGGCCTCGGCGCGCTTGCGCCAGGCTTCAGCCTGCTTCATCACGTCCGGCGTGGCCTTGACGGCCAGCCCCTTGGGCAGCAGGAAGTTGCGGCCGAAGCCGTCGGCCACGGTGTGAACCTCGCCGGCATAGCCCAGATTGTCAACGTCTACTCTTAATAACACTTTCATCGAACCAGACTCCTCAATGAAGCAGTGCCCGTCCGGGGCCACATTTCTACGCTTGCCGGCCGCGACTGCGAGATGGTCACATGATTTGTAAAGCAATCGAATATGGTAGCAAAGAGAACGCCTTTTGGCAAACCGAGTGTGTTGCGGTTGCGCGAAGGCGTATCTGTTTCATACAATACCCGACAGCAGCCTGGATAGGCAACTTTGCCGGGCAGGCGTCGCTCGTTCCGCTACTCTTGGCCTATCGAGGCACCATTTGACGGAGGATAACACGTCATGACCGATGAGACCCCCCACATCCCGGAGACGTTGGCCCAATACCTGACCGAAAACCAGGACCCGCAACAGGTCGCCCGCATCTATGAGAAGGTCAGCCAACTGCTGACCCGCGGCGAGCAAGTCACCTACATCGCCGTCCAGAAGGCGCTGACCATTGACCCCACGCCGGAGATCGTCGTGCTGACCAACCGGCGCTTCATGCACTACCAGCAGAACCTGATGGGCAGCGCCAAGTTCACCGACTACATCTGGCGCGAATTGAAGGAGGCCCGGCTGGAGGAAGGGGTCATGCGGGCGACGTTGACCCTGTTCGCGGCCAATGGCGAGACGCTGCGCATTGACAATCTGGTAAAGGAGCAGGCGCGGCGGCTCTATGCCATCGCTCAGGAGATGGAAGAGAACGTGCGCGAGGAGTTGCGTCTGCGGGCGATGGAGGAGAAGCGGGCCGAGGCCGGCGGCATCTACATGCCCGGCATGATGGGCGGCGTGGGGGCCGGCTCGACGGCCGCCCCAGCCGACGAACCACTCCAGGCCCTCAGCAAGCTGAAGCAACTGATGGAGGCCGGACTCATTTCGGCCGAGGAGTTCGAGGCCAAGAAGAAAGAGATTCTGGCCCGGTTGTAAGAGCGACACAGAGAAACGCAGAGAAGCGCAGAGAGACGCGGAGTCCAGAACGTTCTGAACTCCGCGTCTCTCTGCGCTTCTCTGCGTCTCTCCGCGTTCCTCTTATTCTTACTCTGCTCGCCGCAGACGGCGCGCGCCGAAGACGACCAGGGCCAGGGCCGCGCCGACGGCGGCAATGCCCCAGGCGTCAAGGCCCGTCTCCGGCAGCGTCACCGGCGGGGTTGGTGTGGGCGTGGGGGTGGGGGTCATCTCAGGGATAATCGTCCCCGTGGCTGTCGGTTGCGGCGTGCTCGTCTCTGTCGGTGGCACCGTGGGCGTCGCCGTGGGTTCGAGGGTGGCCGTGGCCGTGGCCGTCGCGTTGGGGTCGGGGGTCGGGGTGGGCGTGGCCGTACCGGGTAGCGCCGTGGGCGTCGCGGACGCCGTGGCTGTAGCCGTTGCGGATGGTGTGGCCGTCGCGGATGGGGTGGCCGTCGCGGACGGCATCGCCGTCACCGTTGCGGTGGGGGTGGCTGTGGCTGTGACCGGGGGCGGCGTTGTCGCTGTCGCCGTCGCCGTGGCTACGGCCGGGGTTGTCGCCGTCGGCGTGCGCGTCGGCGTGGCCGTGGCCGGCACGATGACGGTGGCCGTGGCGGTGGCCGGCCGGGTGGGCGTGGGTGTGCCGGGCAGGCTGGGTGTCGAGCCGCCGACGGGCGTGGGCGAGGACGCGACGATGGTCGGCTCATCGGGCATGGCGGTCGCCGTGCCCGGCCCGGGGTAGTCGGCGGGGGGCAGCGTGGCTTCGCCCGCGGGCGGATAGCCGGACTGGGCCGCCGTTGCCTCAGGGGTTCCCAGCGCGCCGCCGCCCGCCTCTTCGCCGCCACCGCCAAAGGGGGCGGGGGTGGGCGTGGCTGTCGCCTGGCCGGGCGCGGCCGGGGGCGCGCCGGGAGCGCCCGGCGTCGGTGATGTGTCGGCGCTCGTCGGCTCCATTGTGACGCCGAGGACGACGACGGCCGGGGTGGGCGTGGCCGTGGCATCGCCGGTCGTGGCGGCGCTAGTCGCTTCGATCGTCGTGCCGGACGCCGGAGTGGGTGTGGCCGTGGCGGTCGGGCGGGTTGCTCTGGTCGGCGTCGCCACGGCTTCAGTCGTCGCGCCGGTCTCCGCTGTCGAATCTGCTTCGGCCGTCGCGTCTGTGGCTGCGGGGGTGGACGCGGCTGACGTTGAGCCATTAGTGGCCGATTGGTTCGTCGCCGCCGCTGTGGCTTCGGCGGCCAGTGTCGGGTCGGCGGCCAGGGCGGCACTGGTGGCTTCGGCCGCGGCGGGGTCGCTCGCGTCCGCTTCGGCGGCCAACGTGGGGTCGGCGGCCAGGGCGGCGCTGGTGGCCTCGGCCGCGGCGGGGTCGCTCGCGCCCGCTTCGGCGGCTACGGTCGTCGCCTCGGCGGCCAGCGTTGGGTCGGCAGCCAGGGCGGTGGCGGTGACGGAATCTACCGCGCCGGTTGCGGCGGCCATCGTTGCCGCCTCCACCAGAGCCGCGGTAGCCGTGGCGTCGGCGGGGGCGAGTGTGTCAGGGGCAGCCGCCTCAGCTTCCAACGCGGTCGCCGCGGCCTCGTCGCCGGTGGCCTCCGCTTCGGGCGCGGCCGTCTCGCCGGCGTCGGTGGCGGCAGCGATCTCCCCGGCGCGGCTGGTGGCGTCCGCTTCCATCGCCGCCACCGTCCGGGTGATCATATCATTGGTGGCCAGGATGTCGGCGTTCTGCGTCTCGATGGCGGCGATCTCGGCCGTCCGTCCGCCGGCGCGGTCGAGCAGCAGGTAGCCGACGGTGAACAGCGACAGGAGAAGTAACGTGCCGGTCAGGAGTGAGGCGGTAACCAGGAAGGTGCGATTGTTGGCGTCTACGGGCGCATCACCAGCCCCGCTGACAGGTTCGTTTTCGCTGACTCTCGTCTCATCCGCAGCCATTTCGCCCGCTCCTCGATATTAATTCATTGACCGGCCAGGTGGGTTGGCGTCGGCGCTCCAATCCAAGAGTGGCCGCGGCCTGCTCAAAAGCGTTGCTCCTGCTTTGGACCAGGCATCCCCATCTTGCCACGCCGGTCAACTTGACGTAACATAATGTGAGCGTCAGTATAACATGTTTGCCGAGGGGTGTAAAGCGACCATCATGCGCGTCAAAGTCATCATCAATCCACGTTCGGGCCGGGGGCGCGCCCGTGAGCAGACCGGGCTGATTGACAAACTGGGCCATCGCTACGGCGATCTGGACATTGTGCCCACCCAGCGCGCGGGTCATGCCATCGAGCTGGCCGCCGCCGCCGCGGGCGAGGGGTATGACATGGTGGTCGCGGCCGGCGGCGACGGCACGGTCAACGAGGTCGTCAACGGCCTGGTCGGCGCGGGCGAGCAGGCGTCGCTGCCCATGGGCATTATCCCCGTTGGCTCCGGCAACGACCTGGCCTTCGGCATGGGCATCCGCGAGAAGCCGGAGGAGGCCATCCAGCGCGTCTTCACCGGCCAACCGCGGGCGATTGACCTGGCCCGCGTGACCGACGACCGCGGCCAGAGCCGGGTGTTCCAGAACAACCTGGGCATCGGCTTCGACGCCATCGTCGTCATGCGCACCGAGACGATCAGCCGCATCCAGGGCTTTCTGATGTACCTGACGGCCGTGCTGCAAACGATCGCGTTCTACTACGACACCCCCTACATGGAGATGACCTTCGACGGCCAACCGGTCAATCAGCGCGCTCTGTTCCTGTATGCCGGCGTTGGCCCGCGCGGCGGTGGGGGCTTCCTGTTGACGCCCGATGCCAAGTGGGATGACAATCTGATTGACACCTGCCTGGTCAACCCCGTCAGCCGCCTGACCATGCTCTACATGTTGACGCGCGTCATGAAGGGAACCCACGTCACCTCGCGTCACGTGACGATGCGCCAGAGCCAGAACATCACCGCCTGGTCGTCTTCGCCTATGCCCATCTACGTGGACGGCGAGATGTTCGCCTACCCGCGCGACAACGTCCACCAGGTAACCGTCACCAGCCTGCCGGCGGCGGTGCAGGTGATGGTCTAGATAGGATAGAAGCTCATGCGAACGCTGGAACAGGCTTTGCTGGACCACGATCTCATCGTCCTGCGCGTCATCGCCGAGTGGCTGGAGCTAGACCTGACCGGCGCGGACAAGGCCGAGTCGGTCGAACAACTGGCGGCGGCCCTGGCGGCGGCCGATCTCACGGAACAGCTCGAGTATCTGGAGCCGGAGGAGGCGGCGGCGCTGGCCGAACTGGTGCGCCTGGGCGGTCGCGCGCCGGTGGCCGTCTTCAGCCGCGATCATGGCGAAGTGCGGGCCATGGGGCCGGGCCGGCTGGAACGGGAGGAGCCGTGGCTCGACCCTATCAGCGCGGCCGAGTCCCTGTGGTATCGCGGCTTCCTCTACCGCGGCTTTGACCAGACGAACGAAGGCGCGGTCGAGTTCTACTACTTGCCCCACGAACTGCTGGCCAAGCTGGCCCCGGCCTCGGCCGCCGTGGCGCGCGAAGCCCCGCCGCCGGCGGCGCTGGAGCCAATCGAAGCGCCGGAGCAGACCCGGCCGCCGCTCGACGACGCCGTGGACGACCTGACGACGCTACTGGCTTTGGCCCAGCGCACCGGGCTGCAACCCGACCGCCTGCCCGACCTGCACGGCCTGCTGATGAACCCCGACCGCGACCGGCGCTCGCTGCTGCTGACGCTGGCCACGGAGATGTCGCTGTTGCGCCGCGCCGAAGAGCGCTTGCGGCCGACGCGCGCCGCCCTCGACTGGTTGCAGCGCAGCCGCGAAGCCCAACTGCGCGCCCTGGTGGACGCCTGGAGCCGCAGCATCTGGAACGAACTGCGCCACACGCCCGGCCTTATCGCCGACGGCGAGGGCTGGCAGAACGACCCGCTGCTGGCCCGCACGGCGCTGATGGACGTGTTGCCGGCCGATGGGCGCTGGTACCGGCTGGCCGACGTGGTGGCCGTCGTGCGCCAGGCCGACCCCGACTTCCAGCGGCCGGACGGCAACTACGAGACGTGGTACCTGCGCGATGCCGAGACGCGCGAGTATCTGAGCGGCTTCGCGGAGTGGGAGCGGGTCGAGGGGCGGCTGTTGCGCTACCTTATTCAGGGGCCGCTCTACTGGCTGGGCATGGTCGAGCTGTCGGCGGCGACGGACGCGGCGCGGGCGGCCTACCGGCTGGCCCCGCGCGCTCTGGCCTGGTTGGGCGACGAGCCGCCGCCGGCCGACGAGGTGCGCGTGCCGCTCATCGTCCAGCCGGAGGGCGTGCTGTTGGTTCCCCACAACGCCAGCCGCTACGAGCGTTTCCAGGCGGCGCGCATCGCCGACCCGGAGCCGTTCGTCCCCGGCAAGCCCTATCGCTACCGCATCGTCCCGTCGTCGCTGGCCCAGGCGCGCGAACAGGGCATCGAGCCGGAGCGGATGCTGAAGTTCCTGGAGACGGCCAGCGGCCGGCCCGTGCCCACCAGTGTTCGTCGCGGCGTCACCCGCTGGGCGGAGCACGGGGTGGAGGGGCGGCTGCAATCGGTCGTCGTCCTGCGCGTCGGCGACGCGGCCATCCTGGAGACGCTACGCACCAACCCCAAGACACGCGACTTCATCACCGAGAGCCTGGGCGAATTGGCCGTCGTCGTTCGCACCGGGCAGTGGGAAGCATTCCGGCAGGCGGTGGCGGGGTTGGGGTTGTTGCTGGATGTGGAGGTCAGGGATTAGGGATTAGGTGCTAGGTGCTAGGGGCTAGGGGCTGATGCACTGGCGCACTGACCTACTGACCTACTGGCTTACTCCGCTTCACCCACAACAATCAACCGCTCACTGTCCTCGTCGAAGCGCGAGTCGTCGTAGTCGCCCAGCAGCCCCAGCAGGCGGAAGCCGGTCAGGCCGAAGAGCAGGTCGTACTGGTGGGGGTAGAAGTAGTGGTAGCGCAGCGTGACGCGGGTGGGGGCGTCGTCGCCGTGGCTGCTCGACTCATAGACCCAGGTCACGTCCACCGCCTGCTCGCCGGGGACGGATTCGTAGGCGGTGAACTGGCGGACGGTGTCGCCTAGCGCCGGGTCGTGCATCTCATCTTCCAATTCAAAGTCAGGATCATTGCCCGCGGCCGACAGCGCCAGGGGGTGATCCACGTCAATGAGCAGCCGCGCCCCCGGCCGCAGCAACGGCCGCAGCCGCCGCAACGTCGCCGCCGCGGCCGTCTCGTCCAGGTGCAGGAAGGTGTTGTAGCCGAAGTAGGCCAGGGCGAACGGCTCCGCGCCCGGCAGGGCCAGCGAACGCACGTCCCCCTCCACCAGCCGCACACGAGCGCGCACCTCGGCCGGCTCGCCGGCCAGGCGCATCGCCGCCCGCGCCAGCATCTCCGGCGAGTTGTCTACGCCGACGACGGCCACGCCGGCGCGGGCCAGCGGCACCAGCAGCCGGCCGCTGCCGCAGCCCAACTCCAGTGCCGGGCCGCCCGCCTCCGCCGCCTGACGCAGCAGGAAGGGGATGTCCTCGACGAGCGGCTGATGGCTGAGATCGTAGAAGCGAGCGATGGCGTCGTAAGTCGGGTTCATGGTTGGTGTTCCGGGATGGCGTCTTCGCGGTTGAAGCGCGGCGGTCGTTTCTGGGCGAAGGCGGTCATGGCCTCGATGTGGTCGGCGGAGGGCCACAGGTTGATGAACAGTTGCGCCTCCAGCCGGTTGGTGTCGGCCGGGGGCAGGTGGGCCGCGGCGTGGGCCAGGCCCTTGAGCGCCGCCAGGGCGCGCCGCGGCAGGCGCAGCAGCTCCCCGGCCCAGGCATAGGCGGCGTCGAGCGCATCCTCGCCTGGCGCGGCCAGACGGTGGACGAGGCCCAGTGCCTGCGCTTCGGCGGCGTCGAAGGTGCGGCCGGTCAGCAGCAGTTCGGTGGCCCGGCTCTGGCCGATGAGAGCCACCAGCCGCCCCGCGCCGCCCCAGCCCGTCGTCAGGCCGTTGTGTACCTGGCGAAAGGCGAAGCGTGCGTTTGGCGCGGCCAGCCGCAAATCGCAGGCGGTCAGGATTTCGCAGCCGCCGCCGATGGCGTCGCCATTCACGGCGGCGATGACCGGGCAGGGCAAGGCGACCAGGGCATCGAGAGCGGCGCTCATGACGCGGTTCAGCCGTTCGCCGGCGGCCGCCTCGGGGTGGTTGGCCAGCTCCTTCAGATCGCCGCCGGAGACGAACGCCTGGCCCGCGCCGGTGACGATGAGTGCCCGCGCGTCGGCCGCCCGCGCCGCGGCCACGGCCTGGGCGAAACCCTCCTGGGCGCTCCAGGTCAGGGCGTTGCGGGCCGTGGGGCGGTTGACGCGCAACAGGGCCACGCCGTCGCCGTTGACGCTGAATTCGATGCTGCGACTCATAGGCGCAACGATACCAGAAACCGCGCCGTAGCGCGATTCTCCAGAATCGCGCTCTGGCATTGAAGCGCGATTCTGGAGAATCACGCTACGGCAGAGGGCGCGATTCTGGAGAATCGCGCTACTTAAGGTCACTCGTAACCGGGCCGGTCTAAGATGCTGAACAGACGACTTCCGGCGGTCGCTGCCGCCGACCATGACGATAGTAACGATGACTCAAAACGCCAAACGAATCCTGATCGTAGACGACGAAGCGCCCCTGCGCTTCCTGTTGAGCAAGCAACTGACCCGCGCCGGGTTCGAGGTGCTGACCGCCGCCGATGGCCCGGCCGCGCTGGTCGTGGCCGCCGAATCGCCGGTTGACGCCGTGGTGCTCGACGTAGTGATGCCCGGCATGGACGGCTTCGAGGTCTGTCGCCGGCTGAAGGCCGACCCGCAAACGGCCGGCGCGCCCGTCCTCTTCCTGTCCGCCTCTATCAGCGGCGACTTCCGGCGGCGGGCGTTTCTTTTGGGCGGGGCGGAATTTTTGGCCAAGCCGTTCCAGATCGAGGAGTTGCCGGCCTATCTGCGGGCTATTCTAGATGGTTGCCCGCCGGCCGACCGCCCCGCGCCGGCCGGGCGCGTCGTGTCGGTCATTGGCCCCGAACGCGCCGCCGGCTCGGCTGCCGCGGCGGTGCGCCTGGCCGAGACCGAGGCGCTGGCCGGCCACTGCCCGGTGATGCTCATTGACCTGGAGTTGCCCGCGGGGGGCATCGGCGCGCGGCTGCAATTGGCCGGTGGGCCAAACGTGCGTGTCCTGCTGCAAGACACGGGTGAGCCGGTCTCGCGCGAGGAGATCGACCGCGTGGCCCAACGGCTGCACTTTGGGCTGGAGGTCATCCCGGCCCCGTTCGCCCCCTCCATGCTGGGCCACGACGAACCGGACGCGCGGCGATTGGAAGAGACGCTCGATTTGCTGACGGCCGCCGGCTATCTGGTGGTGTTGCACCTAAGCCCCCGGCCGGACGAACTGACCGCGACCGCTTTGCGTCGCTCGCAGGTGGTCTACACGGTCATGGGGGCCGGGGCCGGCGCGGAACAGCGCGAGGCGTGGCACGCTTCGTTGGCGGCCGGGGGCGCGGCCCGCGAGCGCATCACGCTCCTGGGCGAAGCGACGGCCGAAGCAACGAACGGCCGCGGTCGCGCCCCGGAGAGCGTGCCCACGCGCTCGCGCCCAGTTGTCCGCGCGCCGGAGCCGGCGCTGGCCTACTAGCGGGCAGGCCGCGCCGACCGCCTGGCGGCGGCAACGCATGTGGCTGAAAGCGACGGTCCGGCGCTAGAACAGTTCCGACGAGTTGTTGGCTCGCTCCGTCTGCCGCGCCCAGCGGGATAGCTCCGCGATGAGTGGTTCCAGTTCGGGCGGAGTAGACGTGTCCGACGCTTCAATTGTATGCTGGACGCCGGCCACTTCGACCGTCACCCGATAGCACATCTGATCGGCACCCGGCAGGCTCTCCAGCTCACTGGCCGGCGGCTCCGGCAGGGTGAAGAAGTCGGTGTCTTCCACGATTGTCAACAACTGCAATGCTAATTCGGGCGGCAACTCGGTGGTATCCACCGTGGTCGAGATCTCGCGACCCAGAAAACCGCCACTTCGCTCAAAATAGATCTTCATGACGGATCATTCCTCCCGCGTGCGCGGACTGCGGCTCCCCTGCTTACCGTCGTGGCCCAAACAACGACCGCGCCAGACTGGTTAGCGTCGTGGCGCAGCCGGGGCGCGTGCCGGGGTCGGGCGGCGTGGTGTCCTCCACGTTGATGCCGACCTCGGCCCAGCCGGCCTTGACGGCCTGCTGTTCCAGACTGCCCTGGCCATACAGATCACGCGCGGCTTCATAGGTCTTGGCCGCGACGGTGACGAAGTTGGCCGACTGACTGAGTTTGCCATACAGCGTCGCATACCAGATCTGCCCCGCCTTCTCCCAGGCGAAGCCACCGATGTTGAACGCCGTCACGTAGAACGCCCGATTAGGGATGCCGGAGTTGATGTGGACGCCGCCGTTGTCGGACTGGGTCTGCACGTAGTCGCGCATGTGGCCCGGCTGGGGGTCTTTGCCCAGCACCGGGTCGTTGTAGGCCGTGCCCGGCTGCTTCATGTTGCGGATGCCCGCGCCGTTGACGCGGCTGGTGAACAGTCCTTCGCCGATGATCCAGTCGGCCTCGGCCGCTGTCTGGCCCTTGGTGCGCTGCTTGACCAGCGAGCCGAATACGTCGGACATGGACTCATTGAGCGCGCCCGACTGCCCCTGGTAGATGAGGTTGGCCGTGAATTGAGTGACGGCGTGGGTCAGCTCGTGGCCGATGATGTCAATGGCGATGGTGAAGCGGTTGAACAGACGCTGGTCAACGGGTAGGTCTTCGTCACCGTCGCCGTAGACCATCTGCTGGCCGTTCCAGAAGGCGTTGTCATAGCCGACGCGATAGTGGACGGTCGAATCGAGGCGCGCCCCATTGCCGTCAATCGAGTCGCGGTTGTAGATGTCCTTGTAGAGGTGATAGGTCGCGCCCGCGCCGTCGTAGGCTTCATCGGCGGCGGCGTCGCCCGTCGCCGGCCCGCCTTCGGCCCGTACCTGCTGTCCGGGCAGGGTGCCCCCGTTCTGGGCGCTATAGACGATGCGGTCCAGCCCGCCGACTGCTTCCAGCATCCCCTGGGTCGGCCCTTCCTTGGCGGCCACCTCGCGCTGGATGCGCACTGCCTCGGCCGAGACGAGGTTACGCAGCGCTTGCTGGCGCTGCTCGGCCGTGCCGTTCTCGACGATGTTGCGCAGCATGTAGGGCGGGACGATGCAATGGAGCGAATTTCTGCAACCGTGCATGGTAAATCTCCTTCATGGCGCGACGCCATGCGTCTCGCCTGAGCCTGTGTCATTGTACACTAAGTGCGCCGCTGCGGTAAACAGGTGATGGCGTCTACGCTGGAATGCCTAAGCCGGCTTTTGTTTCAGCTATAGTGGCCTTCTCTGGATTAGAATCGGTGAGAGGCGAGTGGTATTGTCTCCGCCAACTGCTAGAATAGCGGTCAAGAGGTCGCGCAATGGACGAGAACGGAATTAAGCTCCTATTGGAGTACGACGTCAATCAGGACACGTTGCAGGAATACTATCAGTTCATCATGGGCCAGTATGTGCCGGCATTGCAGTCAATGGGCCTGCAGATGAGCGAGGCCTGGCACACGGCCTACGGCAGCGCGCCCAACCGGCTGGTCGGCTTCGTCTGTAGCGACCGGCCGACGATGGACCGGCTGCTGGATAGCGACCTGTGGCTCGATCTCAACAACGAACTGGAGAAGTACGTCACCGACCTGCGCTACAAGGTCGTCCCCTATCGCGGCGGCTTCCAACTATAAGAAAGAGTCTCACGCCAAGAACGCCAAGACGCAAAGTAAGAACGAGCTTCTTTGTTTTGCGTCTTGGCGTTCTTTGCTTACGAACTGCTCCCAAATATGTTGACACCCCGCATCACCAGCCCCAGCAACCCGCGCATCAAACAGGCCCGCGCCCTGAGCCGGCGCAAGGAGCGCGACGCCAGCGGCTTGTGCGTCGTGGAGGGCATCTTCCACGTCGGCGAGGCGCTGGCCGCGGCCGAGATGAGCCGGGCCGCGGTTGAGTATCTGCTCTACGCCCCCGAGCGGCTGGTTAGCGACTTCGGCCGCGACCTGGTGGCGCGGGCGGCGGCGATGGGCATCCCTGTCTATGAGACGGCGGCCGGCGTGCTGGCCGCCGTGGCCGACAAGGACAACCCGCAGGGCATTCTGGCTGTGGCCCGGCCGCGCCGCACTCGGCTCGATGAACTGGACGCGGCGGCCTGCCCGTGGCTGGTGGCCCTGATCGCGCCGCAAGACCCCGGCAACGTCGGCGCCATCCTGCGCACCATTGACGCCGTGGGCGCGTCGGGGCTGCTGCTGCTCGACGGCGGCGTGGACGCGCTGCACCCCGCCGCCGTGCGCGCCGGCATGGGCGCTGTCTTCCACAAGCCAATCGTCAGCGCGCCCTTCGACGACTTCCTGGTCTGGGCGCGGGCGGGCGGCTACCGGCTGATCGCCACCTCGGCCCGCGGGCGTGACAACTATCGTGCCGCTAACTTCGCGCCGCCGCTGGCGCTGCTGCTGGGCAGCGAGCGCGAAGGGCTATCGGCGGCGCAGATCGCCGCCGGTGACGAACTGGTGCGTCTGCCCATGCACGGCCGCATCACCTCGCTCAACCTGGCCGTGGCCGCCGGTGTGCTGCTCTACGCCGTCCACGACAGCCTGGCCGCCCAGGGCCTATTGCCCGCCTGACTTTCTCCTCTGACCAATTTATACCGCTACTGGGCGATAACCTATACCTCCGGCCTATAGAGAATTCTGTCGGCCCGTCGTACTGTATAGCTACGCTGAGCGGCGGCGATATATCGCTTTCGTCAGCGACGATACTGTTTGATTGGCACGGAACGAACAGGAGAGACGATGACCCAGGAAGACCAGTTGCACGATGAAGTTCTGCCGCGCAAGGAAGTGACGCCCATTACGCCGACTCCCGGCGTGAAGGTCTATGACCGGCCTAATCGTACGCTGCCTTTGCCGACGTGGGCGCTCATCCTGTTGGCTCTACTGGTGGTGGCTGGCCTTTGGCTCGTCTTCACTTACGTGATCTAGTAACAGAAAGGAGAAACGATAATGAAAACAATTGTTGGACTGTACGACAACATGAAGGATGCCGAACAAGCCATCACCGCTCTGGTGCAGGCCGGCTTTGACCGCGCTGACATCAGCCTGATGGCCGCCGAGCAGGCCACGGATGAGCCTCATGGGGCAACCGTCTATGGCCGCGCAACGAATGGGGATACTGTGGCTATGACGACCGACACGACGGCCGCTGACGTGGCCACGACCGGCGAGCAGATGGCCAGCGACGTGACGACCGGGGCCGTGACCGGCGGCGTGGTCGGTGGTCTAACCGGCGTGCTGCTGGGGTTAGGCGTGTTGGCCATCCCCGGCTTTGGGCCGGTGTTGGCCGCCGGGCCGCTGGTGGCCGGGCTGGCCGGGGCGGGCATCGGCGCGGCCGTCGGTGGTCTCGTTGGCGCGTTGGTTAGCTGGGGTGTGCCGGCCGAAGAGGCCGAGCTGTACGCCGAGGGCGTGCGCCGCGGCAACATCCTGGTCGGTGTGAAGACCGAGGACGAGCTGGCCCAGCAGGCCGTGAACGTGATGAATAATTACGGGCCGGTAGACGTGCAGCGCCGCTCCGAGTACTGGCGGGCCAGCGGCTGGAACGGCTACGATCCCAACGCCGCTGCCTGGGCCAAGAACGACATCGAAGTGGATAGCCGGCGCTACAGCAGCTATCTGGACTACTCGGCCTACTCGCCCGCGTTCCGCGAGCACTATCAGACCGCCTATGGCGCGTCCGGCCGCGATTACACCCAGTACGATCCGGCCTACCGCTTCGGATACACGCTGGCCGGCGATAAGCGCTACGACAGCTACGACACCTGGGACGAGATGGAGGCCGACGCCCGCAGCGCCTGGGAAAGCGGCGAGAACGCCGCGCAAGGCGCGTGGGACGACTTCAAGGACGCCGTCCGCCGCGGTTGGGAAGAGGTGAAGGACACGCTGGACATGGAAGCCGACTACGCCGACTTCGAGACCGGCTATCGGCAGCACTACCAAACCACCTTTGGCAGCAGCGGCCGCGATTACGACTGGTATAGCCCGGCCTACCGCTACGGCTACACCCTGGCCGGTGACGAGCGTTGGGACGAGTACGAGACCTGGGAAGAGTTGGAGGCCGAGGCCCGGCGCGATTGGGAAAGCCGCGCCAACGACGGGTTGGGCGGCACGTGGGATGACTTCAAGGACGCCATCCGCCGCGGCTGGGAAGACGTGAAGGACGCTTTCGACGCCGAGGACGACTACGCCAGCTTCAGCCCGTCATTCCGCGATCACTTCCAGACCAACTACGGCAGCGGCAGCCGCGACTTCGACTACTACGACCCGGCCTACCGCTACGGCTACAACCTGGCCATTGACGAGCGCTACGACGCCTTCGATAGTTGGGACGAAGTGGAGCGCGATGCCCAGAGCGGCTGGTCGGAGTTCGCCGGTTCGGTCGAGGGCACGTGGGAGGAGTTCAAGGACGCCGTCCGCCACGCCTGGGAAGACGTGCGCGACGCGCTGGACATGGAAGACGACTACATCGGGCGCGAGCCGCGCTACCGCGAGCACTATGAGACGCTCTACCGCAACAGCTTGCGCGACTACTCCTGGTATGAGCCGGCCTACCGCCACGGCTACGTGATGGGTATGGACGAGCGCTACGACGACTTCGACACCTGGGAACAGGCCGAAGCGCAGGCCCGCGAGGACTGGGAAGCCAGCGACTTCGCCGGCAACAGCACGTGGGAAGAGATCAAAGAGGCGGTGCGCCAGGGCTGGGACAGCGTGCGCGAGGGACTGGACGTTGACGACGACGACATGATCCCGCCGGCCACCACCGGCACGGGCATCTATCGCGCCACCAACGGCTAAGTTTCGGTAACTGCGGCCTTTAGAGAGGAACGCAGAGAGACGCAGAGAAAACGCAGAGAGACGCGGAGAAAGAATATATCTCTTCTCCGCGTCTCTCTGCGCTTCTCAGCGTTTCTCCGCGTCCCTCTTACTCTTGCACTCCCAAGTGCTCGACCAGCCAGTTGAAGACGTTCTTGCGACTGCGCACGTTGCCGGGCAGGGCGGTGCGGATGGCCATCTCGACCCGCTTCACGTCCTCTTCCGTCTCATAGCCGAAGTGGTTGACGACCTTCTGGATCATCGGCATCACTTCGTACCCCTGCCGCCGGTTGAACATGATCCGGTCGTGGGCGACGCTGGTCTTGCTATCCCCTTCGCCTGCCTCCCACTTGTACTTCCCTTTGTCAATCATCGCCCGCTTCACTTGGATTGCCACGTTTACCTCCATGTCTACCAAAGTCACGAGTTGAAGAACCCCTATCCCACCCTCACCGCGGCGACCGATCAGTACGTTGGTGATAACTTTACCCGCTACCCGGTACGTTTGTGACGTTACTGGGCATACACGGTTAGCGTGGGGTGTCCACAGACGTGGCCCCTCACGTCGTCAGGGTGAAGGCTTAACCCCGCCCTCAGGGGTGTACTCGCCTCGGTCGCAACGGCTACCAGCTTCAACTCAGTCTATTAGATCGACCAGCCAGTTGGCGGCCTGAATCTTCGTGTCCAATTCGCGGTACGCCTGGGCCAAGTTGTCGGCCTGGCGCTGTAAGGTGAGGATATCAACGCTGCTATGAAAGCGCACTTCGCTCTTGGTAAAGCGATCTTGCTTGATGATCGCCGCCTGAATCAGGCTGGTGATGATGGAATGGCGCAATTGCAGCGTGTCGCGCTCGGCGATGGCGTCGGCGATGGTGCGGCCGTCGTCCAGCGGCGTGGCCGAGTTGGTGCGGTTGATGCGCTGGATGAGGCTGGTCAGGGCGGCGGCGGTGCGATCCATTTCGGCCAACAGCGTCGCCGGGTCTTCGGGCGGGGCGTCGCCTTCCTGCACGCGGGCCACGCGCACCAGGCGCTCGCGAAGTTGGTCGAGCCGCTTGCGGTGGTCGGCGCGTTGGATGAGGGCTTCGGCTAGTTTCATGGCTTATGTTCTCAGCAATGGAAAGTTGTGTGCTTCAATAGCACCATTGTTGACACTGAGCTTACTGCGTATCATAGCATAGGCGATGGCTTACGGCACAAGCGTATGGGCTGAAGATCCACTCAGCCAGCTACATTGTATACAATTCAATACATGAATTTCGGCGCTACGTTCAGCGCAGATAAGGTCAATAAAAATGATGGTTCGCAAGCACTTCCGCATTACAAGACGCCAAGACATGCTGATCAAGCGCATTGCCAAAATGCGTGGCCTTAGCGAGTCAGAGGTCATTCGTCAGGCGATTGAACGCGAGACCAGCCGGGAACCAATCAGTGAAGCGCCTGAAGCTAATAGCGTGTTGGCTGAGCGTAAAGAACCGTTGGACACGTCTGTTGAGTAATTGAGGACTATAATCCCCGCTATGGGCCGAGTATTCGCCGACACCGACCAAGCTATCGAAGACGAACTTGTCCGCCGCCTGCGTGAGGTTTCGCCGTCCCGCAAGTTGGAAATGGTTTCGGAACTAGGCGCGGCTGTGCGCCAGCTTTTGGTCATCGGTCTGACCGAACGCCACCCCGATGACACGGCGGAAGAGACGCGCCGTCGTCTGGCGCAGTTGCTCTACGGACCGCACCTGGCGGACATGCCCCTCGGCCCGACAAGGACTCTTGCCCCCATGACGCCCCAACCCACCTTGGTCATGTTCAGTGTCACGAACATTCTGGAGCACCTGAACGTGCCCTACGTTGTCGTCGGTTCGATGGCCTCCGCCATGCACGGTATCAGCCGGGCCACGGTCGACGTGGATGTGCTGGCCGCGTTGAAGGCTGAACACGTTGCGCCTTTGCTCTCTGCGCTCGGCCCGGATTACTACGCTGATGAGTCAGCAATCCACCAGGCCATCGAGCGACGCAGCAGCTTTAACTTGATCCACGTGCCCACACTCTACAAGGTAGACGTGTTCGTAGCAACTGAGCGGCCGTTCGACGACCACCAACTTCAGCGGCGCATTCGACGCTCGCTGTCGGATGAGGCGCAGGGGAATGTCTACCTCCTCTCAGCCGAGGATATTGTGCTGGCCAAGCTGGACTGGTTTCGGCTGGGTGGGGATGTCTCCGACAGGCAGTGGCAGGACATTCTGGGCGTTTTGGCCATGCAGCGCGGGCGGCTCGATGAAGACTATCTGCGCCGGAGCGCGGCCGAACTGGGCGTGGCCGACCTGCTGGAGCGGGCGCTGGCCGAAGGAAACGCATGACCGATCTCTTCGCCCACAGCGCCCAACAGCGCATTCAGCAGGAAGCGCCGCTGGCCGCCCGCATGCGCCCGCGCACGCTGGACGAGTTCGTCGGCCAGGGCCACATCGTCGGCCCCGGCCGCCTGCTGCGCCGGGCCATCCAGGCCGACCAGCTCTCCTCGCTCATCTTCTACGGCCCGCCGGGCACGGGCAAGACGACGCTGGCGATGGTCATCGCCAACAGCACGCGCAGCCACTTCATCACCATCAACGCCGTGCTGGCCGGGGTGAAGGAGATTCGCGAGGCGATTGAGGTGGCCAAGCAGCGGCGCGAACTCTACGGCCAGCGCACGACGCTCTTTGTGGACGAGGTTCACCGCTGGAACAAGGCCCAGCAGGACGCGCTGCTGCCCCACGTGGAGAACGGCACGATCATCCTCATCGGCGCGACGACGGAGAACCCGTACTTCGAGGTCAACAAGGCCCTGGTCAGCCGCAGCCGCATCTTCCAACTCCGGCCGCTGACCGAGGACGACCTGCGCGCCGTGGCCCGCCAGGCGATCGCCGACCCGGAGCGCGGCTACGGCAAGCTCAACGTCGCCCTGTCGGCCGAGGCGCTCGACCACCTGGTGGACGTGGCCAACGGCGACGCCCGCGGCGTGCTCAACGCCCTGGAGTTGGCCATCGAGACGACGCCACCCGACGACAACGGCGTCATCACCGTTGACCTGGACGTGGCCGAGGAGTCGATCCAGCGCCGGGCCGTACTCTATGACAAAGACGGCGACGTTCACTACGATACCATCTCGGCCTTCATCAAGAGCCTGCGCGGCTCCGACCCCGACGCGGCGCTGTACTGGATGGCCAAGATGGTCTATGCCGGCGAAGACCCGCGCTTCATCTTCCGCCGTATGTCGATTTTCGCTGGGGAGGACGTGGGCCTGGCCGACCCGACGGCGATGGGCATTGTCGTCAACTGCTGGGAGACGTTCGAGCGCATCGGCATGCCGGAGGGGCGCTTCCCGCTGGCCGTGGCCGCGCTCTACCTGGCCACCGCGCCCAAGTCCAACTCGGCCTTCGCCTTCTTCGACGCGCTGGGCGTGGTCGAGAAGGAGCGCGAGGCGGACGTGCCCAACCACCTCAAGGACGGCAATCGCGACAAGGAGGGCTTCGGCCACGGCGAGGGCTACCTCTATCCCCACGCCTACCGCGACCACTGGGTGGCGCAACAGTACTTGCCCGACGCGCTGCAAGGCAAGGTGTTCTACCAGCCGGGCGAGTTGGGCTACGAGCAGCGCATCCGCGACGAGGTGGCCCGGCGGCGCGAGGCGCAACTGGCGGCGATGGTCGAGGGGGAGAGCGAGCCGCATTTGGAGGTGTTGACCACCAGCCCTACCAACCGTGGCAAGGACGCCTGGCTGCAACGGGCCGTGGCCGGTAGCGGGCGGCAACTGGCCGCGCTGCGCGACCGGCTATTCGAGATGGCCGCCGTGCAGCGCCACCACCTGGTGCTCGACCTGAACGCCGGCAGCGGGCTGCTGACGTGGGAGGCGGCCCGGCGCGCGCCGGAGGGCGGCGTCTGGGCGCTGACGGCCGACGCCACGACCGGCGAGGCGCTGCGGCAACAGGCGGCGCGGCTGACGGAAGTGGAGCGGCCGGTGATCCTCATCGGCGCAACCAACGAACTGGACTACTTGCTGAGCTTGCGCGGCGAGACGGACGTGCGCTTCGACCGCATTCTGGGGCGCAATCCCTTCACCGCCGTCAGACCTCAGAGGTCTTCTGAGACCTCTGAGGTCTATAAAACTCTCGTCGCTCGCCTGTTGCCCGGCGGTCGCCTCGTCCTGGCCCAATCCATTCCCCGCCACACGCAACGGCTCTACGACCTTGTCAGTTGGGGCCGGGCGACGGCGCTGCGCGAGAAGGTGGTGGCCGCCGAGGAGGCGATCTATGCTGACGCGGCCGACCCGCTGGTGAATTGGGACGCCGACGACTTGCGCGCGGCGCTGGCGGCGGCCGGGCTGAGCGACGTGCGGCTGACGGTTGAGGAGCAGACGGAGGAGCGGCGGATTACGGGTGGGCATTTGGAGCGGTGGTTCCCGGCTGCGTCGGGCGAAGACCCTCTCCCTAACCCTCTCCCACAGGGAGAGGGAATCCGATCCCCCTCCCTTCGGGAGGGGCTAGGGGAGGGCAGCGAGAGGAAAGGCTCTCTCCCAAACCCTCTCCCACAGGGCGAGGGAACCGGCGCGCGACTGAGCTACCGGGAACGGCTGCTGGCCGGTGGGTTGACGGCGGCCGAGGTGGGCAAGGTGGAGAAGCTGTTCCGTGAGCAGTTGATGGAGCAGACGGTGGGTTGGGCATCGCGCCTGGCCTTTGTCAGAGCCGAGAGAATGGAGTGATCATTCTGCTGTTAGCCATTATCCTGTTGTCCCCATTGTATGCGCTGGCGCAGGAGGTCATCACGCAGGTACGCTTGCAGCAACAGAGCCGCCAGTAAGGCCGCTGGCACATACCCTACGTTCAGGCCGTCATAGAAACCGGGTTTCTCCCAGAAACCCGGTTTCTAACCCTGACCAGGAGTGCGACAATGCAATACCAAGCGACGAAGGTCTGGACCGTCACGTATCCTGATCCCATTCGCGGCTCGGCCGGCGACCGGCTGGCCCTCGGCCGCCGCGATGACGAGTACCCCGGCTGGGTGTGGGCCACGGCCGCCGACGGCCGCGCCGGCTGGGTTCCCGAAGCCTGGTTGCGCGTGGAGGGGGAGAGCGGCGTCCTGCTACGTGACTACATTGCTGCCGAATTGGCTCTGGAGATTGGCGACGTGGTAACGGGTGAACTGAGCGAGGGCGGCTGGCTGTGGGCGACGGCGGCCGATGGGCGGGCGGGCTGGGCACCGCTTGATTGTCTGGCAAGCTGCGACTAGCTCACAGGCAAAGCGACTAGGCAAGAGGGGTGTTGCCATTCGGCACACAATGTGATAGACTATGAGAATAGAGGATATTCACTGGAACAGCGAAAAGGATCAGCAATTGCGTGAGAGTCGTGGCATCTCTTTTGAGAGCATTGTGCCTTATATCTTACAAGGCGACATCCTCGATATCTATGATCACCCCAATCAGGAACGATACCCTGGACAACAGTTTTTCGTTGTTCAGACCGATACCTACGTTTACCTTGTGCCGTTCCTTGAAAAGGATGGACAAGTCTTTTTAAAGTCGATCATTCCAAGTCGCAAGGCGAAGCGAAAATATTCTAAGCGGGAGTGAGATGGACGACTTCGAGTTGGACGAAGAAGAACGGGAAATACTGGAAGCCTTTGAGAGCGGTCAATTGACCCCTGTCTCTAATAAAGAAGAGGTCATCGCCCGCCTTCAGTCCTATGCCCAGGGCGCTCAGCGCAAGGACCGCCGCGTCAACATCCGCCTGACCGCCCACGACCTGGCCTCGTTGCAAGCCGTCGCCGTCGAAGAGGGCATCCCCTATCAGACGTTGATGGCCAGCATTCTGCATAAGTACGTCACCGGCCGTCTGGTCGAACGGCCGCGTTCCATGCCTCAACGAGTCGAAGCTATTGCTCATGAGGAGCGGAAACCGTAAAAGCTTATCTAATTTATTGGCAAGCGGTCTTACTGAATGGGAGAATAGGTACATGATTGCCTACAAGCGAATTGTAACGATCCGCGACTCCAAAGAATTGGTGCTGCACAATTTACCCTTTTCGCCTGGGCAGCGAGTGGAAGTGTTGCTTCTGGCAGAGGAGACAACATCGAGCACCTCACCTCAGTTGCTTTCTGATTTGGAGGCGTTGTTCCGCGAAACTCAAGCCCTCCCACAGGTACAGTCGATCAGCGAAGAAGATATCGCTCTTGAGATCGCCGCCTATCGAGCCAGTCATGAAAGTGCTGATTGATACCAACGTTCTCGTTTCGGCTGTGCTTCGTGATCGGACCCCTGAAGAAGTAATACTCTTTGTTATCGGTCAACCTGATTTCGACTGGATTGCCTCATCAGAGATCTTGCTAGAGTATCGAGAGGTACTGCGGAGACCGCGATTCGGCTTGCCTATTCAGTTACTTGAACGTTGGGATGCCGTGCTCGATGGTCATACAACGTTAGTCGAGTCGCCAATGCTTATTGAGTTCCCTCGCGACCAAGGCGATGCAAAGTTCCTGTCCTGTGCCCTTGATTCAGAAGCCGATATTCTAATAACAGGTGACCGCGATTTTGAAGAAGCGCGCAAGCTCGTCAAAACCACGATACTTACCGTTTTTGCATTCAAACGCCTGTTTATCAAGTGAATAGAGGAGTAACAACTTCGTGAAAGCGGGCATCAGCCGGGCCTGACTTGTGCTTAATCCTGTGAAATCGTCAAAGTCAAGGAGATGTACATGCTAACGACCCAACCTGACGGCTACCTGGCCGCCCCGCCCGGCGGCCGCGGCGACCCGGTTCTCGTCCTCCACCCCTGGTGGGGGCTGAACGCCACCATCAAAGCGTTCTGCGACCGACTGGCCGCGGCGGGGTTCGTCGTCTTCGCCCCCGACCTTTATCACGGCAAGGTCGTTGACACCATCGCCGATGCCGAAGTAGCTGTAAAGGCCCTCAGCAGCAACTATCAGCAAGCCCAGGCCGAGGTCGCGGAGGCCGCTACGTTCCTCAGCCAACGCGCCGACGGCCGCAACTTGGCCGTGATCGGCTTTTCGATGGGCGTCTACTACGGTCTGGAGTTGGCTTCGGCCACGCCTGACCTCGTCGGCAAGGTCGTCATCTTCTACGGCACCGGCGACGCCGACTTCAGCGCCTCGCGCGCGACTTACCTGGGTCACTTCGCCGGCGACGATGACTTCGAGCCGCGCCCATACGTGGACGGGATGGAGGCCGCCATCCGCGACGCCGGCCGGCCGGTGACGTTCCACCACTACCCCAACACCGGCCACTGGTTCTTCGAGCCTGATCGCGCCGATGCCTACAACGAGGAAGCGGCTGTTCTGGCCTGGGAGCGGACGGTGGCCTTTTTGAAAGAGTCATAACCACAGATGGAAAGTGGTCGTTAGTCGTTGGTCGTTAGTCTGAACGACCAACGACTAACCACTAACCACCAACGACCAACAACCAACGTTGCCCTGTAACGCAACTATTAATGCACACTGCCTAGAATAGTTGTTAATGATAAAGGACTACCGCGCCATGACCGCGCCCACGCTGACTTATCCCGACTTTAAGGAAGAGGCCGCCGCTCTCTTCGACGACATGGTGCGCGTGCGGCGCGACTTGCACCGCCACCCCGAACTCGGCTTCCAGGAGACGCGCACGGCGGCCATCGTCGCCGAGACGTTGACCGGCCTGGGGCTGGAGGTGCAGACCGGCATCGGCCAGACGGGCGTCGTTGCCCTGCTGGAGGGGGCGCTGCCCGGCCCCACCGTCCTGCTGCGCTTCGACATGGACGCGCTGCCCATCCAGGAAGAGAGCAGCCACGACTACGTCTCGCTCAACCCCGGCGTCATGCACGCCTGCGGCCACGACGGCCACGTGGCGATGGGGCTGGCCCTGGCCCGCATCTTCGCCGCGCGGCAGGCGCAGATGGCCGGCGCGCTCAAGTTCCTCTTCCAGCCGGCCGAGGAAGGGCTGGGCGGGGCGTTGGCCTGCATTGCCGACGGGGTGCTGGAGGAGCCGCGGCCCGACGCGGCCCTGGCCATGCACCTGTGGTCGCCGGTGTCGTTGGGGCAGGCGCGGGTCAACGACGGCCCGGCGATGGCCTCGTCGAGCGTTTTCACCATCACCGTCGAGGGGCGGGGCGGCCACGGCGCGGCCCCCCATCTCTGCACCGACCCCATTCTGGCCGCGGCGCAGATCGTCGTTTCCTTGCAGAGCATCGTCAGCCGCAACACCAACCCGCATGAGAGCATCGTCGTCTCCATCGGCGCGTTCGAGGCGGGCACGACCTTCAACGTCATCCCCGAGCGGGCGGTGCTGAAGGGCACGGTGCGCAGCTACGACACGCCGTCGCACCGCATGGTCTACCGGCGCATCCTGGAGATGGCGACGCACACGGCCACGGCCTTCGGCTGCAAGGCAACGATGGAGACGGTGGCTATTGTCGCCGCCGTGGTCAACGCGCCGGAGCCGACGGCCTTCGTCCGCGCCGCCGCCCAGTGTGTGCTGGGTCAGGCCAACATCCTGGAGCACCGCACGATGGCCGCCGAGGACATGGGCTTCGTCTTGCAGGAGATTCCCGGCTGCTACTTCTTCGTCGGTTGCAGCAACGGCAACGCGACCAGCTTCCCCCACCACCACCCCTGCTTCGACTTCGACGAGCGGGCGATGATGGACGGCGTGGCTATCATGGCCGAGGCCGCCGCTCGCTACGTGTTGAGCGGCGACGACGGCCGCGCCAACGGCAACGGCCACCACGCACCGGCCCCCACCGATCGGGCGAACGGACGCTAAACTAAACCCATCCAGATTCACAGCGCGCCCCTTCGCCCGATCTGTGAGGGCCTGTGCGGCAGAGTAGAAACCACAGATTACGCAGATTCCACAGATTATTCTCTTTAATACACTGTTACCCAAGAAATATGATCCGCAGATTTGGCAGATTTAGCAGATTCCCTTTCTTGAATCTGCTAAATCTGCCAAATCTGCGGATCAATAATCTTTCTGTAACACTGTATTTAATCTGTGGAATCTGTGTAATCTGTGGTTTCTTTCTTGTTTGACTACGGCTCAACGCTGATGGGCGCGGGGGCGATGGCGAAGCTGTGGCGGGCGCCGGCCTGGTTGCCGTCGGCGTCGTAGACCGTCACCAGCAGCGTGAACGACTCCCCCACCTGCTCGGCGTCCGTCGGCTGGACGAAGATCTGATCAGTCTGGCGAAAGGGGTTGATCTCGTCGCGGCCGAAGCCGGCGACGGCCCACTCGGCGCGGACGGCGTTTTCGCTGATGAGGGTGAAGTAGGTCTCTTCGCCCAGCGGGGCCTCGGCCGGGCCTTCAATCTCCACGGCCAACGGCGGGGCAGGCGGGGCATCGGCCGGAGCGTTGGCGGCGCGCAACTGGAGCAGGCCGAAGACGCCGGCGATGAGCGCCGTCAGCAGCGTGGCCCCGGCGGCGATGAGGGCGGCGATGATTTGGGGGTTCCAATGGCCTTGTTCATTCTGAAGCAGTTTGCGCATGGGCGTCTACCTGTACGGTTAGATTGGGGCGATAGTATAGGAGCATAGGCCGGGATGGTGCAAGCTACGACGCGCGGCCAACGGCCGCGCCACGACCTATCAAGTGAAGACTCCCGCCTCGGCCACGCGCCCGCAGGTGTCGCAGATCAACTGGAATAGGCCGTTGAAATGCAGCGTACCCAGCAGACAAGATGGACATGGCAGGCCCTCGCGTGGGGTGGCTTGGCAGTCGTCCCCACCTGACCGGTTGGTGTTTTGCCACCAACGTCCGTTTGCCGGCCGCCGGCTTGCCTCGTGAGGTTGTTGGGCGTCCACAGGGTGAGCATAGCGGCGACCCGGTTGACCGGCAACTGTTATCAATCGGCTTGGGGCGTCTCAGGCACTAGCTGTAACCAGTGCTGGCAATGGGTCGTGGCCGGCGTCACGTAGCACGGCCCATCTTGCACGTAGACTTCTTCAATCGCCATGTGATGGGTTTCGGGGTTAATTGTGCCATACACCAGCGCGGTGCTGCCGGCATACGGCTGCCACGCGGCGGGCAAAGTGGGCGGTTCAGTGTCGTCGGTCAGCAGTCCGACCATTGTTTGCAGCGGGCCGCGTAGCCAGATGTAGGGCACGTCGGCGGCCGAGACGATGGCGTTGGTCGGAAAGCCGTTCTCCTCTTCCCAATAGGGGGCCATCTCGACCAGCGTCTCGCTGAACCACGTTGGCATCAATCCGTCGCGCTCGATGGTGATGTTGCCGGCCACTACCTCGTTAGGCGCAATAAGCCGGCCGGTGACGGTGACGCGCTCGCCCGGCTGTGGCGGCCGGACGGTGTTGGCGTTGAACCAATAATCAATCGGCTGGCCGCGAAAGTGGATGCGAAACGGTTCGCCGCGGATGAGAGTGGTTTCCCCGGCGTCGGTCACCAGCGTAAACCGGAAGGAAGGCCACTGCTCCTGCCAGCTCTCGACGACGCCCGTCAGGCCACCCAAAGGGGTAAGAGGCGCAGTCGCCGGTTCAACAGGTTCGCCGGCGGCCGTCTCTATCGGCCGCGTGTCCACGACCAGCCCCGCGCCAACTTCCCAGCCGGTGGGAATCACCGTCTGCCCGTCCGGCTGACCGAAGATCAGTAAACTCTCCAGCATCGCGCGGTAAATCTGCGGCTCGCCCTCCGTCACCGGCAGCGTGGCGCTGTTGAAGTAGATGCGATAGCGACGTTGGCCGGTCACGAACAGCGTCACGGCGAAGTCGTTCGTGCCCCAGCGGGCGGGGTGGTAGTGAAAGACGGCCGGCCGGCCCAAGACGGTGGCGTTGTAGGTCAGCGGCTCGTCCGGAAAATCAAATACTGCCCTGGCCGGATCGGCATTAACCCATTCCACTAGATCGCCCTCACGCCCGGAAAGCTCCCAAACGTTTATGGTGACCGCCGATCCCGTCTCCGGCGATGTAAAAACGGCTCTATAGCTAATCCCACTGCTCTGCAAGATGCCGCTTCTCTGTAAACCTACAGCCACCGTCCACGTTGCGGGGTAGGCGATGCGGAAGTAGCTTGGCCCATAGGTGGTGTTTTCATACCACTGCCAACCGGCCGGCAGCGGCGCGGCCGTCGGCAATGGCGTGGGCACAAGCGTGGCGGTGGGTTCGGGCAAATCTGTGGCGGTTGGTAGGGCGGTGGCGGTTGGCGCGAGTGTCGGCTGCGGGGCAACAGTGGCGACCGGCGACGGCGCGACGGTTGCCACAAGCGCAACCGGAGTGGGAGGCTCGGCCCGCGAATCACAGGCCACCAGCCAACCCAGCGCCCCGACAAAACCAGCCACTGCCAAGCGTGAACAGTGGTTGACCATATGTTCATTATAGAAGGAAGCCACTCCCCATTACAAGTGGGGTAATACCCAGGCCTGATAAGAAAGAATCCACAGATTACGCAGATTTCACAGACTTGAAGAAATATGCTCCGCAGATTGGGCAGATGGTCGCAAGATAGGAGCTTCCCTTCTCTTCTGGAAATCTGCTAAATCGGCGCAATCTGGGGATAAACCTTCTTCAATCTGTGGAATCTGCGTAATCTGTGGTTTCTTTCCTCTTCTGCAGCGGATGACAACCGGCCCTTTCTGCCGGATAATTCACCCATGACTACCGACTCCCCTTCCCCTCGCGTTGTCTGCCTGGCCGGCGGCGTCGGCGGGGCGCGGCTGGCCGATGGGCTGGCCCGCGTTCTGCCGCCCGACCGGCTGACCGTCGTCGTCAACACCGGCGACGACTTCCGCCACTTGGGGCTGACCATCTGCCCCGACCTGGACACGGTCACCTACATGCTGGCCGGGGTCAACAACGACGAGACGGGCTGGGGGCGGGCGGGGGAGAGTTGGCGGGCGTTGGACGAGGCGGCGCGGCTGGGCGGGCCGGAGTGGTTCCGCCTGGGCGACCTTGACCTGGCCACCCATCTGGCCCGCACCCATTGGCTGGACGCGGGCGAATCGCTGACGAGCGTGACCCGCCGTCTGTGCGCCGGCTTCGGCGTGGCTCCGGCGGTGCTGCCCATGTGCGACCACCCCGCGCCGACGCTCATCGTCACCGACGGCGGCGAGGTGCTGCCCTTCCAGACGTGGTTCGTGCGCGAACGCTGGCAACCGGCGGTGCGGCGCGTGGCCTTGCCGGAGGACGCGCGGGCCACGGCGGCCGTCGTCCGCGCTCTGGAGGCGGCCGACGTGGTGGTGCTGGCCCCGTCCAACCCGTTCGTCAGCATTGACCCGATCCTCAACGTCTACCCCATCCGGGCGCTGATCGAGGACGTGCCGCGGGCGGTGGTGGCCGTCTCGCCCATCGTCGCCGGGCAGGCGCTGAAGGGGCCGGCGGCCAAGATGATGGGCGAATTGGGGTTAGAGGCGTCGGCGGCGGCCGTGGCCGGCTATTACGGCCACCTGATTGACGGCTTCGTCTACGACCAGCAAGACGCGGGCATGGCCGCCGAGGAGGGGCTGGCGCTGCTCTGCACCGACACGATCATGCGCGACGCGGCCGGGCGGGAGCGGTTGGCGCGGGAGGTGTTGGCCTTTGCCGGTGAGTTGATGTAAGAGAAGACTGGAACACGGATGGCACGGATTGGCGCGGATTTTCACGGATAATAGGTAGAAACCACAGATTACGCAGATTTCACAGATTCAGAAAGGGTTATCCGCAGATTGGGCAGATTCGGCAGATTTCAGAAGAGAAGAATTCTCTTCTTTCTGATAATCTGCCGCATCTGCCCAATCTGCGGATCATATCTCTTCAATCAATCGCTTTCTATTCGCGAAAAATCTGCGTCATCCGTATCATCTGTGAGCTATTCCTTTGCCGAAGTGCCCAGTTCGATGGTCATCTCCTGTGGCGCGCAATCCGGCGGCGCATCGGGAGTAGCTACACCCTCGTCCTCCCAGCCGGCGAACGCGCCGTCCGCCACGCGCTCTAACTGAGGCTCGCCCGTGGCAAAGGAGTAAAACCAGGTCTGGGCCACGCGCGGGGTGTTGGTTTGCAAAGTCTCAATGGCTGCGATGACCTCAACGGCCAGTTGTGTCTCGTCGGGCGACAGATAGGCGTTGTAGATAGCCAGTTCGGTGAGGATGCTCAGAGCTTCGTGCCCCAGTATTGCGCCCGTTCTCGAATCAACGACGAAGCCTGTGGACACGTAGCTGAGTTCCGTCGCCGCGATGGTAGTGCTCCTGGGCAAGTAAGTGGTGTGGGCGATTTTGCGGAAGACGCCTTCGCTTGGCAGAAACCAGTAAGGCGTGGCCTGAATCTGTTGCGGCGGGGCAAACGTTCCGGTGGTCCAGATCGAGTAGTAACCGTCGGCCGGCAAATTGGGCGGCGTCACGATTTGCACGGTTCCAACGTCCACATCCAGAATGGCGCTGTAGTCCTCAAAGAACAAAAAGACGTGCCGGCCATCCTCGAACACGGCGGCCGACTCGATCCATCGCCTGTCAATCTTGGCGTTCTCTTCAGGGTTCAGCGCCGGAGACCACATCTCGCCTGACCGTTCGAAGGTCCAAAACTGATAGGCGTCGTCTCTCATCAGGAACCGATTGGGTGGGACAAACCACATGTCGGTCATTCTGGCCGGGGCGTTGAGTGATTGCTGCGTCGCGATGGAACCCGTGTATACCTGGCCCTGGTCGTCTATCCAGGCCAGCCGTTCCAACGGCAACCAGGCGGCAATGTATTTGGGGTTGTCCCTATACTCGGTTCCTAGAACCTTGGACGCGCCGGTGGCCACATTGACAAGGACGTTGGCGGCGACGCTCGGCCGGCCGTTGTCGGTCGTGACTGAGATGACCGCCAGCGGGCTGGCCGGGTCGGGCGGGCGCATGATTTGATAGACGCCGTTGTCCTCTGCGACAGGCGCGACAATGGTGTAAGTGCCGTCGTCAAGGCGCCAGCGCACGTAACCCTTCGCGCCGTCTTCCGCGTTGAAGGTGAGGATCGTATCGGCGCATGGGGCGACTGGCTCGGGCGTCGGTTGTGGCTCTGGTTCGCCGGTTGAAGTTGGGGAAGGTAGCGTAGACTCGGATTCTGTCGGGCGGCTCGCGGATGTCGCGTGAGCCGCGGTGGTACTTATTGGCCCGCCCGTCACCGTCGGAGCAGGAGGTGATGCGGCCGCCGGTGCGGTGACTGGGGTGCTAACGGCGGGAGAGCTACAACCCAATAGCCATGCGCTCAGAAGGAGCATTGCGCTAAGCCGAAGGCCGCGACACAAGCGCCTCATGACCTATATGGTAAACTGAAAAGCAGGCCCCGGCTAACCGGCTGCGCATAGATTCATTCCAGGTTCATACTTTGCATCTTTGCGCCTTTGCGTTGATTCTTCATGTATAATGGGCCGACCTATGCCCACCCACGCCGTCATCCCCGTCAAGACCCTCCACGACAGCAAGCGCCGTCTGGCCCATCTGCTCAGCGCCGAGGAGCGGGCCGACCTCATCGGCCGCTTCCTCGATAACCTGCTGCTGACCCTGAGCGCCACGCCGGGCATTGACCGCACGCTGGTCGTCACCTGCGACCCGGATGTCGTCCGGCTGGCGCGGCGGCGCGGGGCGGAGGTGCTGCTGGAACCGGCCGCCGACGGACTGAACGCCGCCGCCGCCCGCGGCGCGGCCCACGCCGCGGCCCAGGGGGCCACGGCCGTGCTGCTGCTGCCGGCCGACCTGCCTTTTGTTCGGGTCGAGGACATCGAGGCGATGCTGCGACCGCTGACCGCCGACCGCCGACCGCCGGAAGAGGCTCACGCAAAGGCGCGAAGGAGCGAAGGCGCTAAGGAAGAAAAGCAAGAAGATAGCTCTTCTCTTCCTTTGCGCCTTAGCCCCTTCGCGCCTTTGCGTGAGTCCTCTTCCCTGGCCCCTAGCCCCTGGCCCCTAGCCCCTTCTTTGGTGGTTTGCCCGGACGAGACCGAGGACGGCACCAACGCCCTACTGCTGGCTCCGCCGGGCGACTTCGCCTTTCACTATGGCCCCGGCAGCTTCCGTGCCCATCTGGCCGAGGCCGCCCGCCGCGGCCGTGCCGCCCACGTCGTCCCCGCCCCCGGCCTGCGCTTCGATCTGGATACGGAGAGTGATTGGTTGATGTATTGCGAATTAGGAATTACGAATTAGGAATTAGGAATGAGGAGCGCGCTCTTCATTCCTAATTCCTAATTCGTAATTCCTAATTCCTAATTCCTAATTTGTACTCGTCACAACAAGGAGAACACAATGGATCGCGTAGCCCTCTATCTACAAGACGCTCACTCGTTGCAGGAAGGCATGGAACTGGCCCAGTACGCCGAGGCCAAGGGGTTCGAGGCGGTGTGGCAGGCGGAGAGCCGGCTGGTGCGCGACGCCATTGTGCCCATGGCCGCCTTTGCCGCCGTCACCAAGCAGATTAAGGTCGCCAGCGGCGTCATCAACAACTGGACGCGCAACATCGGTCTGCTGGCGGCGACGTTCCTGACCCTCGACGACCTGGCCCCCGACCGCATCATCTGCGGAATTGGCGCGTGGTGGGACCCGTTGGCGCAGAAGGTGGGCATTGACCGGCGCAAGCCGCTGCTGGCCATGCGCGAGACGATCGAGGTGCTGCGCCGGCTGCTGGCGATGGAGAACGTCACCTTCCACGGCGAGTTCCACCACGTGGATGGCATCCAGCTTGACGTGGTGCATGGCCGCGTCGAACCGCGCAACGTGCCCATCTACATCGGCGCGACGGGCATGAAGATGATGGAGATGGCCGGCGAAATCGCCGACGGCGTCTGCCTCAACTACCTGGTCAACCCCAAGTACAACGCCGAGGCGATGGATGCGCTGGAGGCCGGGGCCAAGAAGGCCGGGCGCACCATTGACGCCATTGACCGGCCGCAACTGGTCATCTGCTCGGTGGACAACGACCGCAAGCACGCCCTGGACATGGCCCGCAAGATGATGGTGCAATACCTGGGGCAGCAGCCGCACTTGATGAAGGCCAGCGGCGTCAGCCAGGAGTTGCTGGACGAAATCCACCAGGTGCTGACCTGGCCGGCCACGGAGGAGGAGATCGAGGGGGCCATGCATCTCGTGCCCGATGACGTGGTGCAACTGTGTACCGCCAGCGGCTCGCCCGAAGAGGTCAAGGCCAAGGTGCGCGAATACATCAGCAGCGGCGCAACCTGCCCGATCCTCTACCCGCTGGGCGACCCGAAGCTGATGATTGACATCTTTAGCACCGGCTATAACTAACCTGCTCCTGGTGCATCGCCCGCCGGGTGCATCGCACTTTCTTGAGTGCGTTGCACCTTCCGACCAGGCGACACAATAAGGTGCATCGCACGCCCGGTGCATCGCACTTTCTGAAGTGTGTTGCACCTTCTGGCTAGGCAACACAAGAAGGTGCGACGCACTCAAGAAAGTGCGACGCACCAAGACTGTGCCCTTGACAACGATACAGGTCTGTATTATACTACTCAAAGTATGATACAGACCTGTCTCGTTGTGTGAGGGAACAAGTATGAATATCGGTGTCATCGGATCGGGGATCGTTGGGCAGAGCGTGGGCGGCAAGCTGGCCGAGTTGGGCCACAACGTCGTGCTGGGCACGCGCGACCCGGCCAACGTGGACGAGAAGAAGGGCTACGCGCCCAGCCTGGGTGAGTGGCTGGCCGGGGCGGGACCGAACGCGCGGCTGGGCACGTTCGCCACGGCCGCGGCCCACGGCGAGGTCGTCGTCAACGCGCTGAACGGCTTGGTGTCGGTTGAGGTGCTGCGCCCACTGGCGGCGTCGCTCGACGGCAAGCTGCTGATTGACATCTCCAATCCGCTCGACTTCTCGCGCGGCATGCCGCCGGCGGTGCTGACCTATGAGGGCGGCGCGTCGCTGGCCGAGGAGATTCAGCGGGCGCTGCCGGGCGCGCGAGTGGTCAAGACGCTCAACACCCTGACCGCCTCGCTCATGGTCAACCCGCGCCAACTGGCCGATGGCGACCACTCCGTCTTCCTCAGCGGCGACGACGCGGCGGCCAAGGCCCAGGCGGCTGACATCCTGCGCAGCTTCGGCTGGCGCGACATCATTGACATGGGCGGCCTGGCCTCAGCCCGCGGCGCGGAGTTAATTTTGCCCATCTGGCTGCAACTGTTCGGGACTTTCGGCAACCCGCAGTACAACTTCAAGATTGTGCGCTAGTGAGTGGGGGGAAGAATGGCACGCTGATAGACGCTGATTTGAACGCAGATTGGCGCTGATTATCAGTTTGCCAGCCTCGCCGTTCCCGACCCAATGAAAAGCCCCGACCGATCTCATGAGACCGGCCGGGGCTTGTTTACAAATCGGGAGCGCAGACGAACTAGCCTTCGGCGCTGCCTTCCATCGGGAACATCTCCGGGAATTGCCCGGCGATGGCCCCGGCCAGGGCGTCGCCCAGGGCCTGCATGTGCAGGTAGGCCATGCGCAACTCGCTGTAGGCCGCGGTCGGGTCTTCGGCCGCCTGGGCGTCAACGACCTTCGCCAGCCCCATCACGTGCTCCTGCAAGCCCGCTTCCAGCGCGTCTTGCGGCAGCTCGGTCGCGCCGGCCAGGAAGGCGGCGAAGCCGGTGATGTAGCCGCCCAGGTTCTCGACCGCCGCGGTCTGGCCCGCTTCGTCACCGGCGGCCGAGGCCGTGGTGTAGTCCACGAAGAAGCCGATGTGGGCGCGCCACTGGGCCAAAAACTCCGCGCCCGCCTCCTCGCCATAGACCGAGGTGATGGCGTCGGCCAGTTCGACCGAGTTCTCGTCCAGCGCCGCCGCTGCCGCCTCGAAGCCCGGCGTGTTGCCGTTCAGCGCCTCATCGGTGGCGTTGGCGGCCAGGAAGGTGTGCTCAGCCAGCAGATTGTTGAGCGCCACGCGCAGCCCGGCGGCTGAAGCCATGCCGTCGCCGGTGAACATCTCCGGCTGTTGGCCGGCGATGGCCCCGCTGAGCGCCTCGGCCGTCATGGCCATGTGGGCGTAGGCCTCGCGCAGAGTGGTGTAGTGGGCCGTCTCGTCGCCGGCGGCCTGGGCGTCAACCACGGCCTTCAGCCCCAGAACGTGCATTTGCAGGTTCTCTTCCAGCGCCGCCGCCGGCAAGCCGGTCGCCCCGGACAGGAACTCGGCGAACGACGTGGTGTAGGCCACCAGGGCATCCACCGCCGCCTGTTGCCCGTCGGCGTCACCGGCCGCTGTGGCCGTGGTGTAGTCCACAAACAGGACGATGTGCTCGCGCCACTGCGCCAGGAACGACGCGCCGGCCTCTTCGCCATAGACGGCGGTGATGGCCGAGGTCAGATCGACCGAGTTGTTATCGAGTTCCGCCGCCGCCGCCTCGAAGTCGGCCGTGCGGCCATCCAGCGCGGCATTGGTAGCGCCGGCGGCCAACAGGACGTGTTCGCCCAGCAAGCGGTTGAGGGCCACCCGCAGCCCGGCGGCCGTGCCGTCGAGCATCAGCGGGTCTATCGCCGCCATGTCGTGGTCGGTCATAGCCTCTTCGGTGGGAGCCATCTCTTCCATGACCTCTTCGGTGGGGGCCATCTCTTCCATGGCTTCCTCAGTCGGGGCCATCTCTTCCATCATCTCGGTGGCCATCGGCGACGGCTCGGCCGCGGCCTCGTCCATCATTTCCTCGGTCGGGGCCATCTCGCTCATCTCGGTCGGCTGCGCCGCCGGTTCGGCCGCCGGCTCTTCCGCGCCACCACAGGCCGCCAGGCCCAGGGCCAACAGGACAATCCAGATCACAATGCTCTTCCGAAACAGAACTTTCATCGGGTTACACCTCTTTCTCCTCGGTTTGACCATCTGGTCTGCCCTGTCATACGCGCGGCGGCGACGCGCCCATGTGTGGCCGCGGGGCTGTTCACGTGGCGCTCATGTTGGGCGGGGAGCAGAGGGGCGGGGGAGCAAGCGAAACGTGGAGTCCGCATCCTCAGATGCGGGCGGCAAGGCCGAAGGCGGCGCATCTGAGGATGCGCACTCCGCGGGTGGCGGGTGGCGCATCTGAGGATGCGCACTCCGCGGGTGGCGGGTGGCGCATCTGAGGGTGCGCACTCCGCGGGTGGCGGGTGGCAAGCTCGAAGGTGGCGCATCTGAGGATGCGCACTCCGCTGGCGGCGGGTGGCGGGCGGCGCATCTGAGGATGCGCACTCCGCGGGTGGCGGGCGGCGCATCTGAGGATGCGCACTCCGCGGGTGGCGGGCGGCGCATCTGAGGATGCGCACTCCGCGGGTGGCGGGTGGCGCATCTGAGGGTGCGCACTCCGCGGGTGACGGGTGGCGCATCTGAGGGTGCGCACTCCGCGGGTGGCGGGCGGCGCATCTGAGGATGCGCACTCCGCGGGTGACGGGTGGCGCATTTGAGGATGCGCACTCCGCCACCCGCCACCCGCCACCCGCTACTCGCCCAACATCCGGTCGGCCATCTGCTCCACGTCCATCTCGGCCGCTTGCGGCTGGGCGCTGAGGGTTTCGATGAGCGCGGCGCGCACGGCGGCCACGTCGCCACCGTTGGCCTCGATGATCGCCGTCAACGTCTGCCCCTCGGCCATCTGGGCGCGGATGTCGTCCACGGTCAGCCCGGTGGCCTCGGCCGCGGCGGCCAGCGCGGCGTCGAACGACGGCCCGCCCATGCCCATGCCGCCGCCCGGCCCTCCGGCGGGGGCCTCGCCCGTCTTGGTCTGCAACAGGCGGACGACCATGCCAGTCAACATGCGGGTTTGCATCTCGGCCGGGTCCATGTCGGCGAAGGCCGCCTCGCGCGTGGCCAGGTCGTCTTCGCTTATCTCGCCGCCGGCAAAGCCGCCACCGGGCATCGCGCCGCCGGGCATCGCCCCACCACCGCCGCCACCGCCGCCCGGCCCGCCGCCGGCGGCGAAGTCGCCCGGAGGCCCGCCACCGGCCATGCCGCCCTCCAGAGTCTGGAAGTCGCCATTCGTGGCCCCGGTGGCACCGCTGGCTTCGTCGCCGCGGGCGAAGCCGCCGAAGCCCAGCTCGCCGCTCGCCTGCATCTCGGTCAGGGTGTCGGCCGTCAGATCCATGCCGGCGATGGCCTGCACCTGCTCGGCGGTCATGGCCCGCTGAATCTGGCCGGCCAGCGCCTCCAGTTCGACGGCCGCCGTTGTGTCGCTCTGGCTCAACGTTTGATACGCCTGCCACAACGGCAGTAGCTCGGCGGCCTGCGTCTCGCTGACGGCCTGCTCTGTTTCTTCCAATTGCACTGTGCCCAGCGCCAGTTGCGCTGCGACCGACAGATCGCCATTGGTCAACGTGACCTCGTTACTATCGGCGGCGGTTGTCTCGGCCGTGCCGCCCGTTGGCGAACATGCTCCCAGGGCCAGCAGCAAAACCAGCCCGATTACAATAATCCACGATTTCATAATTTACCTGCCTTGAAGACGTATTGATCCGCAGATTAGGCAGATTAGGCAGATTGTTGGAGGCGCAGTAGAGAAGACTTCTTATTCTGAAAATCTGCCCAATCTGCGGATCATTCCTTTTCTATTCATGCCGCAGCGCCTCGATCGGGTCGAGTTGCGCCGCCTTGTTGGCCGGGAAAAAGCCGAAGAACACCCCCACCGCCGCCGCCGAGCCAAAGGCCAGCAGAATCGAAGAGGGCACGATGACCGTGCGCATGTCGCTGGTCGCGCCGAAGATGTAGGAACCGACGACGCCGATGAGCACGCCCAGCAGGCCGCCCACCAGACTGAGCATGATCGCTTCGGTCAGGAATTGGAGGCGGATGTCGGTCGAGGTGGCCCCCACTGACTGGCGGATGCCGATCTCCTGGGTGCGCTCGGTGACGCTGACGAGCATGATGTTCATGATGCCGATGCCGCCGACGAGCAGCGACACGCCGGCCACCCAGGCCAGCAGGTTGCGGAAGGCCTCGGTGGCCGCGCCGCGCGTTTCGATCACGTCGTCCTGCGTCTGGATGGTGAAGGGCAGTTCGTCAACCGTCACGCCCTTGCTGTTGGCCAGCTTGTACTCGATCTGCTGGATGACGGCGTCCATGTCGGCCTCTTCGTCAATTTGGGCGTAGATCATGCGCACGTTGTTGCCGACAAAGCGGGCGAACTGGTTGGGGATGAACTTGTCGAAGACCAGGGTGATGGGCACGTAGATTTGGGCGTCGAAGTCGGTGCCGCCGACGCTGCCCTTCTCGGCGGCCACGCCGATGATCGTCACCTTGGTTGTGCCGATGGTGATCTGCTGGCTGATCGGGTCGGCGTCGCCGAACAGGTCGGCGGCCACGCCCGCGCCCAGGATGGCCACCTTGGCCGTGCGATCCATGTCCTCTTCATTGAAGAAACGGCCGTCGGCAATACCCACCTCGCGCACCGAGGGGAAGTCGGGCGTGGTGCCCACGACCTGGATGTCGGTCAGCGTCGTGCCGCCGGCCTTCACCGACTGGCTCGTCGTCTGGTCTACCAGCGTGCCGACGACGCCGCCGACGCTGCCGACGACAGCCGTGTCGTCATAGACCAGGTTGATGGAGTTGCCGCCACCCGGCCCGCCGCGCATGAAGGAGGACTGGATGAACACCAGGTTCGCGCCCAGCCCCTCGATCTGTTCGGCGATAGTCGCCTCGGTGCCGGCGCTGATGGCGATCATGATGATGACCGCGGCCACGCCGATGATGACGCCCAGCATAGTCAGCAGTGAGCGAATCTTGTTGCGCACCACGCCTTCCCAGGCGATGGCCATGATCTCCCGCGCGGGGATCATGCCGCCGGCATCGAGCACGGCTTGCCGCGCCTCAGCTTCGGCCGCCGCCGGGGCGAGCAGGACGTCTGGGGTCGTCGTTGTCATTGCTTCTCCCTGCGGTTGTCGTGGGCCGGCTTGCCGTCAACCAGGGTGATCGTCCGTTGCGTCTGCGCGGCGATGTCGGGTTCGTGCGTGACCATGACGATGGTGCCGCCGCGGCCGTGCAGGTCGTGGAGCAGGCGCATGATCTCGTCACCGGTGTGGGTGTCCAGATTGCCGGTCGGCTCGTCGGCCATGATGAGCACCGGGTCGTTGACCAGGGCGCGGGCGATGGCCACGCGCTGCCGCTGGCCGCCCGATAGCTCGTTGGGCAGGTGGTTGGCCCGGTCGGCCAGCCCCACCGCCTCCAGCGCGGCGATGGCCCGCTCCTGCCGCTCGGCCGGCGTCGCGCCGTTGCCGCGCTTATAGACCAGCGGCAGCATGACGTTGCCCAGGGCGCTGGTGCGCGACAGCAGATTGAACGATTGGAAGATGAAGCCAATCTGCCGGTTGCGGATGGCCGCCAACTGCTGGTTGTTCAGGTCGCTCACGTCCTGCCCGGCCAGCCGGTAGCGGCCGTTCGTCGGCCGGTCGAGGCAGCCGAGGATGTTCATCAGGGTGCTCTTGCCCGAGCCGGACGGCCCCATGATGGCCACGAACTCACCGGCGTCAATGCGGATGTCCACGCCGTCGAGCGCCTTGACCATGATGTCGCCCATGCCGTAGACCTTGGTCAGGCCTTCTGTTTGGATGATGGCTGGTTGGGTCATTGCGTTTTCTCTCTGTTAGGGGCTAGGGGCTAGGGATTAGGGAAGAGCGTTCTTCCCTAGCCCCTAGCCCCTAACCCCTAGAACCTATCTAGAAGCCTCCACCCGGCGCTCCCAGCGGCACGGCGTCCACCGGCGGCGCGCCCTCGATGGGGGCGGCGGTGTCGGCGTCATTGGTGGTTTCGTCGGTGGCGGCCGAGTTCGTCTCGACCACGCCCGTCGTCACCACCTCGCCCTCTGCCACGCCGCTGAGTATTTCGGCAAAGCTGTAGTCCATCAGGCCGACCTCGACCAGGCGTAGCTCCGGCACGCCGTCAACCATGACGAAGACGCTGTACTGCCCGTCGCCGATATCGCGCAGCGCCTCGACGGGCACGAGCAGGGCGTTCTCGGTGCGCCCGCCAATGATCTCGACCGTGGCGTTCAGGCCGACGGGTAGCGTCTGGGGCTTGGCGAACGACGCGGCGTCCAGTTGCACCAGGGCGCGCACGGCGCTGACGCCGTTGGACGTGACCAGCGTCGGGTCAACCTGCGTCACTTCGCCGGTGAAGAGCTGGTCGGCCAGGGCGTCGAAGCTGACCTCGACCTCATACCCCAGCCCAACCATGTTCAGGTCGGACTCGTCCAGATAGACCTCCAGCAGCGGCTGAGTCAGGTCGGCCAGAGTGATGACCGCGCCGGAGGCGCTCTCGCCGACGTTGGTATTGATGGCCGTGACGACGCCAGCAAAGGGCGCGGTCAGCACCGTGCCGGCCACGTCGGCCTGGGCCGATTCGAGGCTCAATTGCGACTGCTGCAAGCTGAGGGCGTTGGCTTCCTGATTGAGTAGGGCCTGTTTGAGGGCCAGTTCGGCCGTGCGCAGCGTCGTGCGGGCGGTGGCAATCTCGTCCTCGGTTGGCCCGGCCTGGGCCGTGGCCAAAGCCTGTTGCGCGGAGAGTAAGTTGCTTTGGGCCGAGACGGAGCCGCTGTAGTTGGTGCCGGCGACGGTCGCGTTGTAGTTGAGTTCAGCCACGGTCAATGACTCTTGCGCGCTGAGCAGATTGGACTCCGCCCGGTCGCGTTCCGCCTCCAGAGCGTCGGACGTGCGTGGGTCGTTCAGTTCCCAATCGCGGCCGGGGTCGAAAGCGGTCGTGTAGGCGGCTTCGGCTTCGGCCAGTTTGCGCTTGGCCTGCTCCAGGCTGATGGCCTCGATGTCGACGTTGGTGCTGCTGGCCGCGTCCTGGCCCTGGGCGGCGCTGTAGCCGGCCTCGGCCGAATCGAGTTGCGCTTGCAACAGGGCGATCTCGTCGTCGTCGGCCACCCAATTGGTCAGTTCGCCCAGCGCGGCCTGGGCCTCGTCCACAGCCATCTGGGCCTGCTCGACGCTGATGTCGTCGAAGCTGATGCCCGTCTGCGTCGTCGTGGCGTCGGTCTGCATGGCCGCCTGCGCCAGTTGCAGTTCGGCCACGGCCAGGGCTTGCTGGGCGGCCGTGTCGTCAATGCGCGCCAGTTCGTCGCCGGCGGCCACCGAGTCGCCGACAGCGACCCGGAGTTCGGTTAGCGTGCCGCTGGTGGCGAAGGCGAGGTCCACCTGCTGGGCGGCGATGACTGTGCCCGCGCCGGTGGCCGAGACGGTGATGCTGCCGGTGCGGACGACCGAGGTCTGCACTTCCTGGTCGGCCTCGTCCTGGGCGGCAGCGGTGTTGGCGTTGCTATAGACCAAATAGCCGCCGGCCACGGCCAACACGGCCACGACGGCGACGATGATCCCGATGTTGCGCTTGCGTTGCATGATGTTGCCTCCACTGAGTGACTATCACTGGCCAGTGTAGGCCGGGGTTGTTACGAAATTGTTAAGCAACTGTTGCCGCTTGGTAAACTTACAGGGAGCAAGTCCACAGATTACGCAGATTACACAGATTTTTGAAAATCTGTGTAATCTGCGTAATCTGTGGATGCTTTCCTCTAACCGTTGCCAGATTAGACCATTTGTGCTAGACTTCTCTGTTGCGCGACCGTCTCAGCCGTCCAACGAAACGCTAATGGTAGTAGGCCCCTGGCCGTGCTAGAATAGCGAGTCGTCTATCATGGGTGGGTCGCGCGGAGGTTGTGGGTATGGCTCTCCTTCGCGCAGCAGGAAACGGAAGTATGTCGTTAGACAAGATCATCGTGCGCGGCGCGCGCGAACACAACCTCAAGAACATAGACGTGGAAATCCCCCGCGACAAGCTGGTGGTCATCACCGGCCTGTCGGGTTCGGGCAAGTCGTCGCTGGCCTTCGACACCATCTTCGCCGAAGGGCAGCGCCGCTACGTTGAGTCGCTGTCGGCCTATGCCCGCCAGTTCCTGGGGCAGTTGGAGAAGCCCGACGTTGACAACATCGAGGGCCTCAGCCCGGCCGTTTCCATTGACCAGAAGGGCGTCAGCCAGAACCCGCGCTCGACCGTGGGCACGGTGACGGAGATCTACGACTACCTGCGCCTGCTGTTCGCCCGCGTCGGCACGCCCCACTGCCCGGTGTGCGGCCGGCCGGTCATGCCGCAGTCGGCCGAGCAGATCGTCGGCAACGTGTTGACCATGCCCACCGGCACGCGCATTCAAGTATTGGCTCCGCTGGTGCAAGACCGCAAGGGGCAGCACCAGGGTATCTTCGACGATGTGCGTAAGGCCGGCTTTGTCCGGGTGCGCGTCAATGGCGAAGTGCATCAGGTGGACGATAAGATCGAACTCGACCGCTACAAGAACCACACCATCGAGGCCGTCGTTGACCGCCTGGTCATCCGTCATCCACCAGACGACATGAGCGAAGAGGCCGCCTCCGACCGCAGCCGGCTGACCGACTCCATCGAGACGGCGCTGCTGTTGGGCAAGGGTATCGTCATCATCAACGACGTGACCGACGCGGCCAACCCGACCGACCACCTCTACTCCGAACACCTCTACTGCCCCTATGACGGCACGAGCATTCCGCCCATCGAGCCGCGCACCTTCAGCTTCAACACCCCCTACGGCGCGTGTCCCGATTGCCAGGGGTTGGGCATCCAGAAGGAGATTGACCCCGACCTGGTCGTGCCCAACAAAGACCTGACGCTGACCGAGGGGGCCATCACCGGCTGGCCGACGGAGGACAAGGCGGGCTACTACTGGCAACTACTAAAGGCCACGGCCAAGCACTTCGACATCCCTCTCGACGTGCCCGTGCGCCAACTAAGCCAGCAGCAGCTGCGCATCCTGCTCTATGGCAGCGGCGACGAGGCGATCGAAGTGCGCTATCGCAACCGCGAGGGGGCCACGCGCCACTACGGCACGAAGTACGAGGGCGTCATCCCCAATCTGTGGCGGCGCTTCCGCGAGTCCACGTCCGACTACGTGCGCGAGAAGCTGGAAGAGTACATGGTTGACCGGCCCTGCCGCGTCTGCGAGGGCACGCGCCTGCAGCCGGTCGCCCGCGCCGTGGACGTGTCCGGGGTGACCATTGTGGACGTGACCCGCCAGACGGTCGTCAAGGACCTGGCCTGGGCGCTGCAACTGGAAGACCCGCAGCAGACGCCGCTGACGCCGCGGCAGCAGATCATCGCCAAGCCCATCCTGAAGGAGATTCGCGAGCGGCTCAACTTCATGATCAACGTCGGCCTCGACTACCTGACGCTCAACCGCATGGCCGGCACGCTGAGCGGCGGCGAGGCGCAGCGCATCCGGCTGGCGACGCAGATCGGCAGCCAGCTCATGGGCGTCCTCTACGTGCTGGACGAGCCGAGCATCGGCCTGCACCAGCGCGACAACGCCCGGCTCATCCACACCCTGCAGGGGATGCGCGATCTGGGCAACACCGTCCTGGTCGTGGAGCACGACGAGGAGACGATGCGCGCCGCCGACTGGCTGCTCGACCTGGGGCCGGGGGCGGGCAAGCATGGCGGCGAGTTGGTGTCGCAGGGCACGCCGGAGCAGGTGGCCGCCGACCCGGCCAGCCTGACCGGGGCCTATCTAAGCGGGCGCAAGCGCATCCCCGTGCCCAAGAAGCGCCGGCCGGGCAACGGCGAGTGGCTGGAGGTGCTGGGCGCGGCCGAGAACAACCTGAAGGATGTGGACATGCGCATCCCGCTGGCCAAGTTCGTCTGCATCACCGGTGTCAGCGGCAGCGGCAAGAGTTCGTTCCTGGTGGAGATTCTCAGCAAGCGGTTGAGCCAGCACTTCTACGGGGCCAAGGTGCTGCCCGGCCGCCACCGCGAGGTGCGCGGGCTGGAGCATCTGGACAAGGTCATCGAGATTGACCAGAGTCCCATCGGCCGCACGCCGCGCAGCAACCCGGCGACCTACACCAACCTCTTCAACCAGATCCGCGACCTGTTCGCCAGCCTGCCCGACAGCAAGTTGCGCGGCTATGGGCCGGGGCGGTTCAGCTTCAACGTCAAGGGCGGCCGTTGCGAGGCGTGCCAGGGGCAGGGGCAGAACCGGATCGAGATGCAGTTCCTGCCCGACATCTACGTGCCCTGTGACATCTGCAAGGGGGCGCGCTACAACCGCGAGACGCTGCAGGTGCGCTACAAGGAACTCAACATCGCCGAGGTGCTCGACCTGACGGTGGACGAGGCGCTGGAGTTCTTCGCCAACATCCCGCCGCTGCGGCGCAAGCTGGCGACGATGGCCGACGTGGGGCTGGGCTACATCCACCTGGGGCAGCCCGCGCCGACGATGAGCGGCGGCGAGGCGCAGCGCGTCAAGCTGAGCCGCGAACTGTCGAAGATCGCCACCGGCCGCACGCTCTACATCCTCGACGAGCCGTCGGTCGGCC
>WBZP01000317.1_pt1 | contig 66733 bp, 65 predicted proteins | sample 5204301 | NCBI WGS metagenome assembly WBZP01 (sample SAMN12412401, study PRJNA552823) | activated sludge metagenome | isolation source: activated sludge from nitrification reactor of wastewater treatment plant... | place: USA: Pennsylvania | collected 2017 | reverse complement strand
ATAAATATAAAAACATTTTAGTAGTGTTTTTGATGCAAAAGGAGTTTATTAAGTATGTCCCCAGCTTTATTGGAAAAATATCCTGATTATTTACCTCAGGCAGAAGCTTTAACAGATGAAGATTTAGAAGCTGCAATTATTGCAGTTAGCGCAGTCAAAGAAGAGCTTAAGCGCAAGGGGACGCCCAAGGAATGGCCTATCCCTGAGACTGTTGCCCAGAAAGCTGCAGAAATTAGAGATGGATTCCCAGAACCAAACAGTGCCACGGCAAAAGCAGCAGCAGAAATTGCTATTATTGAAACAAAATTGAGCACAGAAAAAATTGTGCCAGATGTTCAGCTTTAATTTTTTTCAAGTTCTTTTAAAAAATTTGAGCTAGTTTTAAGCTTGGGTCTATTTGCTCTAAGCGCATTAGTTCGTTATATTTTGCTACGCGTTCGCTTCTTGATAGGCTGCCGGTTTTAATTTGGCCGGCACCTGTTCCTATGGCTATATGAGCTATTGATACATCTTCTGTCTCTCCGGAACGGTGCGAAATAATAGTTTTCCAGCCATTTTCTTTAGCTAGCTTAACAGCACTGATGGTTTCTGTTAGTGAGCCAATTTGATTTGGTTTTATTAAAATTGCATTGGCTGCGTCTTCTTCTACTGCGTACATTAATCTTTCGGTATTAGTTACTAGTAAATCATCTCCTACTAGTTGAGTTTGGGGCAGTTGTTTTTTTAGTGTTTTCCAGCCTTGCCAATCATCTTCTGCAAGACCATCTTCTATGGAGACAATAGGGTAGTTATGGGCTAGCTGCTTATACCAATCTATAAGTTCATCTGCACTAAACATACGGTTTTCTGAATTAAAGTGATACAAATTATCTTTATAAAGCTCGCTAGCCGCTACATCTACCGCTAGGGCCACATCTACACCTGCCGCGTAACCTGCGCTTTCTATTGCTTCTTGCAATAAATCGAATGCTTCACTGTTACCGCCGTGGACATTTGGCGCAAAACCACCTTCGTCGCCCACGGTAGTTGAGTATCCTTTTGAAGCAATAACCTTTTTGAGCTGATAAAAAATCTCGGCACTTATTTGAATGGCTTCTGCAAAAGTTTTCGCGGCAATAGGAATAATCATAGATTCTTGAATGTCAGTTGAACCTTGGGCGTGTTTACCACCGTTAAGTACATTAAGCATTGGCATAGGTAGACAAAGTTCAGTTGTTTGAGAAATGTCAGCAATATGCCTGTAAAGTAGGACGCCTCTAGACTTAGCTGCCGCATGAGCACACGCCAGTGAAACAGCTAGTATTGCATTAGCTCCTAAGTTGGATTTATTGGCAGTGCCATCTAAATTAAGCATTGTTTGATCAATACCGAATTGATCATCTGCTCTTTTGCCAATAAGTGCCGGCTGAATTATATCAATTACATTCGAAACTGCTTTATAAACAGACTGTCCATTAAAGGCCTTTTGGCCATCTCTAAGCTCATGAGCCTCATGGCTTCCGGTAGATGCTCCTGACGGCGCTGCGGCTCTACCAAACGAGCCGTCTGTCAAAAAAACATCCGCCTCTACAGTTGGGTTACCCCTTGAGTCTAGTATCTGTCTTGCAAATATTTGTTTAATTTCCATAACAATATATTCTCATAAAGCTAATGGTTATGCCATAATATATACAAATGGCACTTATATATTTTTACGATTCAACACACATAGACAAACAACAATTAACAGCAGGGCTTATAGAAACCGATCATCACTGGGAATTCGTCGAAGAGTCGATAAACCAAGATAATATTAACTCTGAAGCTGAAGTAATATCAGTATTTATAACCAGCGTTGTCACAAAAGAAATGATAGAGGCAATGCCCAAACTTAAGTTAATTGCCTGTAGGTCAACGGGCTTTAACAATGTAAATTTGCAAGTTGCAGCAGAAAGAGGCATTGCCGTAGTTAATGTACCAACTTATGGTGAAGAAACGGTTGCCGAATATGCCTTTGCATTGCTGCTTTCGCTTTCCAGGAAGCTGGTGCCTACCCTGAAAACATTTGGAGAAGAAGCTCCCACTGAAAAACTTTGTGGTTGGGATTTGCATGGAAGAACTATTGGCGTCATTGGTACGGGTCACATAGGTTGTTCGGCCATTAAAATTGCTAAAGGTTTTGGCATGGAAGTAATTGCTTCTGATCCGTTCCCTAAGGAAGAAATAGCTGTTCAGCTAGGGTTTAGTTATGTAGAACTTGATGAACTTATGCGAAGAAGTGATGCAGTTACTATACATGCACCATATTTTCCTTCGAACCATCATTTAATAAATGCCGATAACTTGAAATTAATGAAGCCAAACGCTGTTCTTGTAAACACCGCGCGCGGTGAATTAGTAGATACTAAAGCATTAATAGACGCACTTTCTAACAAAACAATTGCCGGAGCTGCCTTGGATGTTGTAGAGGGCGAAAGGCTTATGCATGTAGACGATGAAGTTGAGTTATTGCGCCGAAGCCACACAGTAGGAAGCGATATGCTTAAATACGGTGTTGAAATACTAGCACTTAGCCATATGGATAATGTTATTTTAACTCCACACAATGCTTTTAATACTACAGATGCTATTCAGCGAATTAACACCGTTACAACCGAAAATATTATTAAGTTCTGGTATGGTGAAACACCCAATTTGGTTAAGCAGCCACCAAAACAAACTGGTAAGTTAACAATTGTCAGACACGCCGAATCTGAATGGAACGCTACCGGACAGTGGACTGGAATAACAGATGTTCACTTAAGCGATAAGGGCTTTAAAGATGCTGGTAGGCTTGGAAGATTAGTAGCCGATAACAATTTAGTTTTCGATAAAGCTTACTGCTCAGAACAAATAAGAACACTAGAAACTCTAGAGGGAATTTTAGATGCCTCTGGTCAATTTGATGTAAGTTTTGAAAGAGCAGGAGCCATAAACGAAAGAGATTACGGCGAATATACCGGTAAAAATAAATGGGAAGTAAAAGAATTAATTGGCGAAGAAAGATTCCAGGCTATCCGAAGAGGCTGGGATGAGCCAATTCCTGGTGGCGAGACACTTAAAACAGTTTATGAAAGAGTGGTACCGTTTTATAAAAACGAAGTTCTGCCCCAATTATTAGAGGGCAAAAACATTCTACTTGTTTCGCATGGCAACGGCATTAGATCTTTAATAAAGTATATTGAGTCTATCCCCGATTCAGAGATAGAAAATCTAGAAATGATTTTCAATACAATTTTAGTTTACGATGTTGATGAAGAAGGCAAAATAAAAGACAAACAAACTTATTCAGTTGCTGAAGCTGAATAATTATTGAACAATTTTCTGAAATAATTTTTCAATAATCGATTCCGTAACTTGCTCTCTAGATAAAGATCCATCTACCCTAATTAAGAGTCCCTTGGAATCATAGTAATTAAGCACTGGCATTACTTTTTGGTGGTAACTATCTAGCCTTGTTTGTAAAACGGCTTTATTGTCATCGGCTCTTTCGCCTCTGTCTTTATCAAGTCTAGAGGCGTCGAATCTGTTCCATATTTCTGCATCTTCTAGTTCTAGAAGAATAACCGCCTTTTGATAGTGTCCAGATTCCTCGGTTGCTTTTTCAATAACAAATTGTTCGCCCATCAGTCGGCCAACTTCGCTTAATACCAAAGGTTTACCATTTAACTCATCTCTTTTAAAATATGGCACCACCACAGTTTCCCACAATGAGGTTGGAATTATTTCTCCGGCTGCCATAATTCTCTGAAGCTCTTCGTTGTCTTTATTTTGCCTTAAAATATCGCCGCCAGATATCATGATTCCGCCCAGCATATCTGCAAAGATTTTTCCTTGAGTGTCTTTTCCGGCAAAAGGCAGCCCGAAAATATTAATTGAACCACTGCCTAGCCATTGTTTTATTGTTTTTATTTTTTCTTCCATAATGCTTGTAGTATAACACCATTGTTTTAGCGTTTTTAACAGGTAGTGAAAAAATAAGCATTAGTGGTATCATAAAAAGTGACAATAATATAAAAAGGGTAGGGTAATGTACAAGTACTTAAAGTTTTTCGAGGAATTATCAATAGATGATATACCACAGGTTGGAGGCAAAAATGCTTCTTTGGGTGAAATGTATCATCATTTACGACCGCAGGGAGTTAATCTTCCTAACGGTGTCGCAACAACAGCAGATGCCTATAGGTACTTTTTAGAAAGTGCTGGTTTAAGCGATGGTATTCGACAAACCTTGGAAGGCTTAGACGTTAGCAATGTGCACGATTTAGCTGCCAGGGGTGCCGCTATTAGAGACATGATTGTTAAAGCCCACTTACCACAAGATTTCGAAGAAGAAATAAAAAGAGGCTACTTAGAGCTTTGTCAAAAATGCGGACATGATGGCGATATGGTAGTTGCAATTCGCTCATCTGCTACCGCAGAAGACCTACCAAACGCTTCTTTTGCTGGCCAGCAAGCTACATTCTTAAACATTAAAGGCCAAAACGAAGTAGTTCAATCTGTTAAAGAATGTATTGCATCACTATTTACCGACAGAGCAATTGTTTACCGTGTAACTAACGGTTTTGATCACATGAAAGTTGCCCTATCTGTTGGAATCCAGCAGATGGTAGCCGTACGCTCCGAATGTGCTGGCGTTATGTTCACTATTGATACCGAATCTGGCTTTAAAAATGCTGTAGTTGTTAGTTCTATTTATGGCCTGGGCGAAAATATAGTTCAAGGACATGTTAGCCCAGATGAGTTTATAGTGTTTAAGCCAACCATGGCTATACTTAAGCGTCATTTAGGAACTAAGAAAATGAAGATGGTTCCTAGTGCCGGCAACCGAACTAAAAACCTACGAGTTTCTGTACATGACCAAGAGCGCTTTTCTATCAATGATGATCAAGTAAAAACCTTAGCGCACTGGGGAATTCTTATTGAACAGCATTATGGACACCCTATGGATATTGAATGGGCGCTAGATGAAGACGACAAACAACTTTACATTGTTCAGGCTAGGGCAGAGACCGTTCAGTCAAGAAAAGACACCAATATTATTGAAGAATATCGTTTAACTGAAGAAAGCAGACTCATAGTTAAGGGAACAAGCGTAGGTAGTAAAATTGGCTCCGGTAAGGCTAGTAAAATTATGAGCGTTAAAGACATTGACGACTTTAAAGAAGGTGATGTTTTAGTTACCGAAATGACAGACCCTGACTGGGTTCCTATTATGAAAATTGCCAGTGCAATTGTTACCGATAAAGGTGGCCGAACCTGCCATGCAGCTATTGTTTCAAGAGAACTTGGCATTCCTTGTGTAGTTGGGACTGGTAATGCCTCAAGTCTTATACATGACGGCCAAGACCTAACAGTTAGTTGCGGTGGAGGTGGCGACGAAGGTAAAGTTTACGAGGGAATTCTTAACTATGTTGTCGATAGAACAGATGTAAAAGACCTTCCAAGACCAAAAACTAAAATAATGATGAACATTGGCTCACCAGAGCATGCATTTTCTTATTCTCAAATACCAAACGATGGTGTTGGCCTAGCTAGGGAAGAATTTATTATAGATTCTCATATTAAGATTCACCCACTAGCACTTCTAAGATTTGATGAAATTAAAGATAAGGCCGTTAGGGCAGAAATTAACAAGATTACCAAAGGCTATGACGACAAGGCAGAGTACTTTATAGACAAACTTGCTGAAGGAGTCAGTATTATTGGCGCATCATTTTATCCTAATGATGTAATTATTCGCTTTAGTGACTTTAGGACAAATGAATACGCTGAGCTTATTGGTGGAAAGCAGTTTGAACCAGAAGAAAGAAACCCAATGATAGGCTGGCGCGGTGCTAGCAGGTACTACAGTGAACAATATCGGCCAGCATTTGAGCTAGAATGTAGAGCTCTAAAAAGAGTAAGAGATGAAATGGGTATTACTAACATTAAAGCCATGGTTCCTTTCTGCCGCGATCTAGAAGAAGCCCGAAAAGTTCTAGAGATTATGGAACAAAATGGTCTAAAAAGAGGCGAAAATGGCTTTGAAGCTTATGTAATGATAGAAATTCCATCTAATGTTGTTCTGGCCAGAGAATTCGCTCAGTTATTCGATGGCTTCTCAATTGGGTCAAATGACCTAACTCAGCTTACTCTTGGAGTGGACAGAGATAACCATGAAGTAGCCCATGTTTACAACGAAAACAACGATGCCGTTAAGTCACTAATTAGAAATGTTGTTGCCATAGCGAAAGAAACACATACTAAAATAGGTCTTTGTGGACAGGCGCCATCAGACTATCCAGAATTTGCTAGGTTCTTGGTTGAAACCGGAATAGACAGTATATCTTTAGCACCAGACACAGTTATTAAAACAACTATAGATATCAAGCAAACAGAAGATAGCTTGGGTCGGTAAGCGCGTAGCTAATTTTTAAAGAAATGCATAAGATAGTACCCAGTAGCCCGGTTGAAAACTATAAACGGACTAAAATCATTGCTACTTATGGTCCTTCTATGTCTAGCTATGAAAAGTTGCTAGAAGCAATTAAGGTGGGCGCCAACGGTATTAGGCTTAATTTTAGTCACGGAAGTCACGATGACCATGCAGCGGCAGTAAAAAATATTCGTAAAGCCAGTAAAGAATCCGGTAAGCCTGTTGCTATAGTCCAGGATTTGCAAGGTCCTAAAATTAGACTAGGTGATTTCGAGGGTATTTACCAAGTAGCTAAAGGACAGAGCATTAGACTAAGGTATGATGCTAATTTTGAAAACGAGGGAATTTTACCTACCCAGTTCGATATAAGCAAAAAAGTTAAAAGAGGCGAAAGGGTGCTATTTTTTGACGGCAAAATAAAAACAACAGTAACGAGCGTTAAAGATTCGGTTGTCTATTTGCGGGCAGAAAACGATGGTTATTTAATTTCTAAAAAGGGCATAAACTTACCAGACACAGATCTTGAAGGTGACATCATAACCACTAAAGACAAAGCCGATATATTATTTGGTACGGAAAATACTGTAGATTTTGTCGCACTGAGCTTTGTTCAGTCAGCTGCCGATGTTCATTCTTTAAAAAGGATGCTCAAAAATCTTGGCAGTTCGTCTAAGGTAATCGCTAAAATTGAAACCAGGGCCGCAGTCGATAATTTAGAAGAAATTGTCGAGGCTAGCGACGGAGTTATGATCGCCAGGGGAGATTTAGCTATTGAAACAAGTGTTGAAGAAGTTCCGATTATTCAGCGCACTATAATTCGGTTAGGAATTAAATATGCCAAACCAACAATTATTGCCACTCAAATGTTGGCTTCTATGGTAGATGCTCCCGATCCAACAAGAGCAGAGGCAGGTGATGTTGCCGGTGCAGTACTTTCTGGCGTAGATGCAGTAATGCTAAGTGATGAAACAGCAGTTGGTAACTATCCGGTAGAGGCTGTAGAAGTAATGAAGAGAATAATTAGATATGCTGAATCAAATACCCATGAAAAAACCTTAATTAATTACGACAAAGAATCTCACACTAGGCAAACCGCCATTAGTAAGGCAATCATTAAGTTATCTTACGATGTTGGTGCACTTGCAATTGTGCCCGAAACAAAAAGTGGCGCAACCGCTTACAAAATAGCATCTTACAGACCAGACTTACCAATTATTGCTGTCACAAGTAGCCAAATTGTAGCTAGACAATTATCTATAGTATACGGAGTAAAAAGTTTTGTCAGAAAAGACGAACCATACCAGGCTGCTCACTTAACTGAGTGGCTTCAGCGAAATAAAGTCTTTAAAAAAGGCGATATAGTAGTTATTGCATCTGGTGAAAAACCAGGAGTTGTTGGAACTACCGACACAATTAAGGTTAGGATAATTGAGTAAGGAGAGACCCATAGTGTTTAAAAAACAGACTATTTATGAAATGCCCGACCTACAAGGCAAGGTAGTTATTGTTAGGGTTGATTACAATGTTCCGGTCAATGAATTTGGCTTAATTACAGACGATTATCGAATTCGGCAGTCGTTGCCTACAATTGAACACTTAAGATCTTTGGGCGCCAAAATTGTGTTAATTTCGCACCTTGGTCGTCCTTCTAGCAAAGAAGATAAGCAGTATAGCCTTGCGCCGGTTGCTGAAAAACTTAAAGATCTACTGCACTTACCAGTAAAGTTTGTTGACGATTGCCAGGGTTCTAAGGCTCAAAAAGAAGTTAATGAACTAAAAAATGGCGAAATAATACTACTAGAAAACCTTAGATTTTACAAAGAAGAAGAATCTAATGATGCAAAATTTGCTAAAAATATAGCCTCTTTGGGTGATTATTTTGTGCAGGATGGTTTTGGTGTCGTCCATCGTGCACATGCATCTACTAGCGCAATAACTTCATATTTACCAAGTTATGCCGGATTATTGCTTTCAAAAGAAGTAAATACCATAGAACAGTCGCTACAGAACCCGAAAAGGCCACTGCTAGTAGTGGTTGGGGGAGCCAAAATTTCCGATAAAATTGAATTGCTTAAAATTTTCATTCAAAAAGCCGATTTTGTAGCTGTGGTAGGAGCAATGGCAAACAACTTTTTAGTAGCTGAAGGCCATAAGGTAGGTAAAAGCTTAATAGAAAAAGATGCCATAGACAGCGCTAAAGAAATAATTCAGCTCGCTAACAATGAGTCAACAAAAAGAAACTTTACCTTTTATTTACCAGAAGATGTTGTTGTTGCCAATGAAATAGATGCAAAAGCTCAAACCAGAGTTGTAGATTTAAAGGCCAATACTTGGGCCGACATAACAAGCTACCCAAAACAGCCTAAACAGTCTTTGTATAGCGTTCAGACAGATGAACTTATATTAGACATTGGTCCAATATCTAGTGCTTACATAGCCGGGGCAATTAAGCTTGCAAGCACAGTAATTTGGAACGGGACTGCAGGAGTAACAGAAGTTAAGGGCTGGCACGGAGCGTCTGATCCTTTTGCACACGGAACTAAATTTATATCATCGGCAATGACAAACGAAAAATCAGGCCACAAAAACAAACCGTTTGTTTTAGTAGGCGGCGGTGACACTGTAGGTTTTGTTGAATCGGTTGAAGGATTAAGAGAAAAACTTGGTTTTGTTTCTACTGGCGGCGGCGCTAGTTTAGATTTAATGGCCGGCAAGAAGTTACCTGGGGTAGAGGCCTTGCTAGATTCAAAAAGCTAATGATTGTATACTAAGCACTAATAGGGGAGATAGATGAACAAAAAGTATTTAATTGTAGGCAACTGGAAAATGAACCTTAATGTAAGCCAGGCTAGTTTACTTGTTCATCGTCTTAATGAGCACATTTCACAGCATAAAGATATAGAGGTAGTTTTAGCTCCTACAATGCTTGCTCTGCAACCCATTAGTCTGCAAATAGATCATCGTAAGTTTAAGCTTTCGGCACAAGATGCCTATTATAAAGATGAAGGTGCATTTACTGGGCAAGTTTCATTTACTATGCTTAAAAACCTAGTTAAATATTCAATAATTGGCCATTCCGAAAGAAGGCATATTTTCGGCGAATCTTTAGATACCGTAGCCCTTAAAATGGCCGCAGCAGTTAGGAACAATATCATCCCAATACTGTGCGTAGGCGAAACAAAAACAGAAAAACTGGCAGGTGAAACTAATCAGGTATTACACGATCAGGTAGAGACCGCGCTTGCGAACTTAACAACTGAAGATATTACAAATTTAGTCATAGCATATGAGCCAGTTTGGGCAATTGGTACTGGTGATATTGCGACTCCGGATCAAGCAATTGCAGCAGCAAAAGTAATTCGTAACGACGTCAGGGAGCTCTACGGAGATGAAGCGGCTTCTAATTTAAGAATTTTATATGGCGGCAGCGTCAAGCCTGAGTTCGTTCAAGGTTTTTTATCTAGCGATCAAATTAATGGTCTTTTGGTCGGCGGTGCAAGCCTTAACTATAAGCAGTTCTCGGACATTGTAAGTAACACATATAAGCAGGCACATAATATTAGAAGTAGGGATGATTAATGGCGGACAAAATTACGAAAATAGCGGTTTCAGATACTATCAATGATTTAAAACAAGAAACTAACGGCGATACAACTAAAGTAGATACTCCTACTGAAGCGCCCATAGAAGAAAAGCCAGAGGAAACTCAGAAAGAAGAAAATACAAGCTCTAATACCACAAAGACTACAGTAACGGGCGAAAAGCGCATAGAACCGCTAACAAAACCAGAAGAACAGTCTGAAAAACCCGCAGCTAATAATATTGCCGCCGAGCCGGAAGAGCATCCAACGCCAGATTCTTCGCAAATAATGACTGCACACGCCGAAGAACAAATGCAAAACCCTAGAATATTTGACACAAAAGAATATCATCTGCCAATTACTCAGTCGGTTCATGGTCACGGCTCTAAAGTTGGAGCTTTACTTTTTGGAGTTATATTTGCATTTGCTGTTATTGCTGCAGCTATATATTTTTTGCAATAAAATAACACAACACTTTTAAGCTAATAAAATTGTTAAAATATATTACTAGTGCAATCAAAATTTACAAACGACTTAAATGAAGAACAGCAAAAAGCCGTCTTAACCACAGAAGGTCCGCTTCTTATACTAGCCGGCGCTGGTAGTGGTAAGACAAAAACAATTACTCATCGTATTGCTTATATTTTAGAAAAAAACTTGGCAATTCCTACGCAGATTTTAGCTGTTTCTTTTACTAATAAGGCAGCGGGCGAAATGAGAGAACGGGTTGCCAACTTACTAGGTTTACCAGGTTATGATAGGTCGTTTATGCCATATATGGGTACTTTTCACGGTATTTGCGTTCGTATTTTACGACAAGATGGAGATTATATTGGAATACCAAGGAATTTTGTAATTTTCGATGAATCTGACAGATTGGCACTAATAAAGCAGTTGTCTAAGCAGCTGCAAATAGACGAAAAAAAATATCCAGCACGGGTGATCGGCTCATTAATAAGCTCTGCTAAAAATGAACTAGTTGGGTCCCATGAGTTTGCCAGCTTTGCCAGCAGCCCAGCGCAAAAAGTAGCATCTGATATTTTTCCTTTGTACGAGCAGTCTTTAAGGCAACACAATGCACTTGATTTCGACGATCTTATTGGCCGAACAGTTTCCTTGATGGCTACTCAAGATGAAATTAATCAAAAATGGCGTAACCAATTTAAATATATTCTTATAGACGAGTATCAAGATACAAATTCTGCCCAGTATAAATTAATTAAGTTACTAGTTAATGATAGTAAAAATTTATGTGTTGTTGGAGACGATTGGCAGAGCATTTACAGCTGGCGTGGAGCAGATTTTAAAAATATACTCAACTTCGAAAGAGATTATCCAAACGCAACCGTTATTAGGTTAGAGCAAAATTATAGAAGCACAAAAAATATTCTAGATGCAGCCCATAGTGTTATAGCTAAAAATACTCAAAGATCAGATAAAAAATTATGGACTGCCAAGCAAAGTGGTCAGCCGGTAGAAATTATTAGCGTTCATAACGAAAGAGCCGAAGCAGAGACAATAGTTAGGAGGATAAAAACCTTAGCCGATATGGGTCTTAGGAATTATGCAGATTGCGCAATCTTATACAGAACAAATGCTCAAAGCCGTGGCCTAGAAGAACAATTTATGCGCTTTGGCGTACCCTACAAAATAGTCGGAGGTGTCAGATTTTACGATAGAGCCGAAATTAAAGACATTATTGCCTACCTAAGGCTAATGTATCAATCAGAAGACGAAACCAGCTTTAGAAGAATAATAAATGTTCCAACCAGAGGTCTTGGGGCTAAATCGGTCGATCATTTTTTTGAATTTAAATCATTACACAACTATTCAATAGATCAAGCTCTGCTAAGTGTCGATCAGGCAGACTTAACTCCAAAAGCAAAAAACTCTTTTAAAGAGTTTGCCGATATTATTCATAGCTTTAGAGCCGAGAGTGAGTCCATAACCGTCGCAATTTTGCTCGAAAAATTAATTAAACGACTAGGCTTCGAAAATTATTTAGATGACGGAACGCCCCAGGGAGAGGCCAGAAAAGAAAATGTTAAAGAACTTCTTAGTGTTGCTAAGGCATATTCTGAATACGGTTTAAGTAGCTTTTTAGAAGAAGTTGCTTTAGTAAGTGACCTAGATTCACTAAATAATGACCAAAACTCGGTTACGTTAATGACAATGCATGCCGCCAAAGGCTTAGAGTTCCCGGTAGTTTTTGTTCCCGGAATGGAAGAGTCAATTTTCCCCCACTCAAGAGCTTTGTACGATCAGTCAGAAATGGAAGAGGAGCGTCGACTTTGCTATGTGGCAATGACAAGGGCCAAAGAAGAGCTTTATTTAATATCGGCTAGTACCAGAATTTTATATGGAAACCTTCAGGCCAATCCACCGTCTAGGTTTTTGGCAGAAATTGCAGAAAAAAATAATCTAAATAAAACCAAAGAAAACACTTTTTCTAGCTCTATGGGCAGTTATCAAAACACCGAGCCTCGTTACGAAGTCGACTTGCAAGAGGGAGACGTTGTTAGGCATCAACTTTTTGGAGAGGGAACTATTCTAGAAAAAAACAACAATGAAGTGGCTGTTTATTTTAAAAATAAAGGCGTAAAAAGGTTAAATACCAGCTTTGCTCCGCTTGAAAAGGTTGAGTAATGAAAATAATAGGTAAGCTAATATACCTTTTTTCTTTTCCATTTATATTATTAATAATACGAAACAGTAAAAGGGTCTATGCGGCAATAATTTTTGAAAATAGAATTTTAGTTACAAAAAACTTTCTAGGTTTTCATAATGCATGGAGACTTCCTGGAGGTGGCTTAAAAAAGGGAGAGCCCGAAATTCAAGGCCTAATAAGAGAAGTCCAAGAAGAAGTGGGCATATTAATTACTGCAGATAACCTTTCTTTAATAATTTCAGAGAAAAAACATAGAAAAAATTTTTTCTACAGTGTCTATTTGTGCAATTTAGAACAACTACCTGCTATAAAAATAGATAATAAAGAAATATTAGAAGCCAAGTTCATAGCTATAAATGAGCTAATTTCAAGCTCTAACTTGTCGGAATCAACAGAATCGGTTGTCAAGTATTTAATGAGCGATTAATTGGCAATAAACGGCATAATTTGTTAGAATATTAGTTAACGATTTGAGTTAAACCAATATTATGACCAAAAAATTCAAATCAGTTTAGTATGAAAATTAATTTAGAAACATTCAGTAACTTCGTTAAGCGCCATGCTTTTGCTTCTGGCGTTTTTGCCATAATTTTTGGCTTTGTTTTCTTTTCGTTTAGTTTGGTAGCAGCTAATGGTCAAACTCTTGGGCCAAGCGATAATCACATAGTCAGCCTGTACTCAGACAACTCTTCGTCTTCTATTCCTACTAGAGCCGAAACCGTCGGAGAATTCTTAGAAAAAGCACAAATTAATTTAGGAGAGTACGATTTAGTTGAACCGTCTAGGGACACTAAAATTACAGAGGATAATTTTAGAATAACTGTTTATAAAGCCAGGCCAGTAACTATTATTGATGGCGAAAATACTTCTTTTGTGATGACTCCCCAAAAAAGCCCTAGGCTAATAGCCGAGAAAGCCGGAATAACCACATATCCTGAAGATAATGTTGAACTAACAAGTGTTAATCAGTTTATAGAAGAACAAACCATTGGCGAAAAACTAATAATAGACAGAGCAACTCCTGTTTCTCTAAGTCTTTACGGTGCTCCATCTGCTGTTTACAGAACAAGAACAACAACTGTAGGCGAATTTTTAAAGCAAAACAATATTAACCCAGAAGCAGGAGCAACAATTTCGCCGGCAGAATCTACGCCTTTAACAGAGAATATGTCTGTATTTATTTCTAAGTTTGGCAAAAAAACAGTTACCGAGGAAGTTGAGGTTCCTTTCGACAAAGAAACCACCAATGATCCTAACCAACCAGCGGGAAAAATTACTGTAATTACACCAGGTACTCCAGGCAAAAAACAGGTAACCTACGAACTAGATCTTCGCGACGGAAAAGAAATTGGCAGAAGAACCATTCAAGAAGTGGTCACAGCTCAACCAAAGAAACAGGTACAAACTAAGGGGACTAAAGTTGCCGTAGTAACTGGCGACAAAGTAGAGTGGATGCGTGCTGCTGGTATTAGCGAATCTGAGTTTGCTGCAGTAGATTTTATAATTGGCCGCGAATCTGGCTGGCGACCTGCTGCTATGAACGCAGGTGGCTGTGGCGGATTAGGTCAAGCTTGTCCCGTTTCTAAACTAGCTAGAGTTTGCCCTAACTGGCAAACCGACCCAGTTTGTCAGTTAAGTTTCTTTGGCGGATACGCCAAGGGTCGCTACGGAAGCTGGACAGGGGCTTATAACTTCTGGCTAAGTAACCGTTGGTGGTAATATGTTTCTGCCCGAAACAGACAAGTCTTTAGGTCAGCATTGGCTAACAGATGACAGTATCCTTGAGGATATTGTAAATGAGGCAGGTATTGGCCCAGATGATTTAGTAGTTGAAATTGGGCCCGGACCGGGTTTTTTAACAGCCAAGATCCTTGAAAGAACAAATAGGCTTATCGCAATCGAGTTCGACGAAAAACTTTTTAATAATTTGCAAGATAAATATAATCAAAATAAAGATGTAAAAATTATCAATCAAGATATTCTAAAATTTAATTTTTCTGAAATTTCAGAACCGTACAAAATTGTCGCCAATATACCCTATTATTTAACCAGTAATTTACTAAGAATTTTGTCAGAAATTAACAACGGTCCAGATAGGGCAGTTCTATTAGTGCAAAAAGAAGTTGCCGAGCGCATAAATTCTAAAGATGGTCAGCACTCTAAGTTGAGCGTTTTTATCCAAAATGTCTACAAAACAAGTCTTGGGCCTACTGTTACAGCAGATAATTTTACTCCACCGCCTAAAGTCGATTCCAGAGTAATTATACTAAACAAAAGGGAGCAGCCCGCTGTGCCCGGTAACCTAAAAAAGGAGTTTTCGTCTGCAGTAAGGGCAGGATTTTCAGAAAAGCGTAAAAAGTTACGAAGCAGTTTAAGTGGTGGGCTTCAAATCTCTAAAGAAGACGTAGATTTAATTCTAAAAAAAACTAACATAAATCCAAATTCAAGAGCTCAAGAATTATCAATAAAAAATTGGATAGAAATTGCAAGTCACTTTACAAAGTAAAGTAAATAGAGTAAGCTTTTATTAAATTAAGTAAGAGACTATAAAAGAAATGACTAAAAAAATTAAAAATCATCCCCTTTTAGCCGTCTTCATGACGGTTTTTATAGATTTGTTAGGCGTTGGAATTTTAATTCCAGTATTTCCGCAACTGGTGACCCCAACTTCGCCCGATAGTATACTGCCTGCTGGCTGGACGGTAGCTCAAGGATTCATTTTACTTGGTTGGTTGAGTGCGGCGTATCCTTTGGCTCAGTTTTTAGCAGCGCCCATTATGGGTCAACTTGCCGATAGGTTTGGCCGGAAACCAGTTCTGGCTATTTCTATACTAGGCACGGCAATTGGCTACGCATTATTTGCAATTGGTTTAATAACCAAAAACATCCCCTTATTGTTCTTTTCAAGAATTTTAGATGGTTTTACTGGCGGAAATATTTCTGTTGCCCAAGCTGCCATTGCCGATATTAGTACATCAAAAAATAGAGCTAAAAACTTTGGGCTTATTGGCATGGCATTTGGTCTTGGATTTATTCTTGGACCATATATTGGTGGAAAGCTCGCCGACCCCACTGTTGTAAGCTGGTTCAGTGCATCTACACCTTTTTGGTTTGCAGCTATTCTATCTTTAGTGAATGTTTGCCTGGTATTGCTATTCTTGCCCGAAACCTTAAAACTTAAAAAAACCCAGAGACTCGATCTTGCTAAGCCTTTTCACAATATTGCCGCTGCTTTTTCTAGGCCTGGTATACGTAGCGTAATGCCTACTAGCTTTTTGTTTACTGCCGGCTTTACGTTCTTTACTACCTTTTTTGGCCTAGTTCTACTAAATAAATTCGGGTTCACGCCAAGTAATACCGGAGATTATGCTGCCTATGTAGGCCTATGGATTGCTATTGTTCAGGGTGGCGTTGTGGGTTTTGTGGCCAAAAAACGCAAAGACTATCAAGTAGTTAGGCTAGCACCGTTCATTACGGCTATTGGTTTAATGGCTTATTTCTTTATTCCTGCCGGAGAATATAAATGGCTATTTTTGGTTGCCCCTTTTCTAGCGCTTGGAAACGGTCTAACAATGGCCTTTATGAGTTCTTTGGTTAGTAGAGTTACAGCGAAGGAAATTCAGGGCGAAGCGCTTGGTATTAATGCAAGCGTTATGGCACTAGCTCAAAGCATTCCAGCAATACTAAGTGGCTACATTGCTACTATTAACGATAATTTACCAATTTTAGTAGCTAGTGTAGTAATAGCTCTTGCCGGTATTGCCTTCTGGATTTTCTTCAAACCCGGTAGAGACGATAAATTCGGCGCACCAAGCGGAGCCGAAACATAAAAAGCTAACCATATATACTATGATTCAAATTATTGATAATAAAGAGCCTTTAGTGGACCTAAGCAGTGTATGTGAAAAAATCAAAATTAATCTTGAGCCATCAAGGTTAAAAACGGAGAAAAGTGTTTTTTTAAGAAAAACACCGGCTTTTATGCTGGCATCTGCAGAAAAGCTACTTCCTGATGGCATATATTTTTGTATTAACGATGCTTTTAGGCCAATATCTGTGCAGCAGAAATACTTTAATCAGTATATGAATAAATTTAGAAAGCTTTACCCTGAATATGATGAATCTAAGTTAAGAAAACTGACTGCAAAATTTGTTATTGACCCCAACGATATACAAAGAGCTGGTCATTTGACTGGCGGAGCAATAGATTTAGTACTGGCTAAAAATGGCAAAAGCCTGCCAATGAAGAGCCTATCTTTAAGTTTTGAAAAAAGATCAATGACCTCTATTGATCAAAAAAATGATTATATTAATAATAATCGAGTGCTATTGAATAGCGTTATGACTCAGGTTGGTTTTGTTAATTACGCAAACGAGTACTGGCACTATAGCTATGGTGATTATATGTGGGCCGAGTCAACAAATAATAAAACTGCTATATATGGTCAAATATAGCTTTTTCAATGCGTTTATGTTATAATTTTATCTGAGAGATATTGCTGGCTAATGCCAAAATATCTTGGCAAGGTGCGCTTGGCGCACTATAGACGAGGGGCTGAATCAAGCTCGACAATGGACCTTAACAAGTTACAAGGCAAGTCGGTTTCGCACCGTTACCGTGAAAACTTAGTAGATGCAAAAACATCTCTATTAGGCAAATGGGGCAACTTCAGTTTCGCTCCACAAGCCGTTGCTGCTTAACTAATAAGTAGCGATCCCTAGGCTAGACATCAGATATAGCAAAGGGGTCTTATATTTATCTGGTTGCCAACCATAGTGCCGTTTGAGCTATGGTTGTAAGACTGCCAAACTGCGCGTTGTTAGCCTTTTGTTTATTTACCAGCTATTTCGCAAAGACAATTAAAATAAACTAAACTTGTAGAATTGTAACAATTTGTTAACCGTTGGACGCGGGAGTGTTACCCGCCAGCTCCACCAAAAGAGACTTATCTATTTCTGATAGGTCTTTTTTGTTTGATTGATAAAGTATTTAACTTGTAAATTAGCTATTTTTAATAAACGACTCTGTCAAGAATCAATTAATTATTCTTCAGTTTCTATGCCTAGAGCTTTAAAGAAGCCCTCTAGGTTCTTGGCCTTTTTCTTTAAATTTTCACCATTACCAATTTGGATAGGACCAAGTACTCCGCCAGGTAATGTTATATGTGACAGACTACCATCTGGGTTTGTATGCCTAATTCCTTTTTCCGCAGCAGAAAGCCTCTTATTGCTAGACTTGACTGGTTTTATTTCTGGGAGTTCACCGTTCCACCGTTCTGAATTATTCATAGAAAACTCCTTAGCTTAAAATCTATAACAATGTAATGAAAATTAATTTATCGTCAAGTATAATAGACATTAATGCTTCAAGCAAATAAACTTGTTAAAACTTATGGCAAAAAAGATAATATTTTTTTTGCGCTTAAAGATGTAAATATTGAAATACAAGAAGGCTCAACGACTGCAATTGTTGGTAAAAGCGGCTCGGGCAAGAGCACGCTTCTGCATTTACTAATTGGCCTAGATAAACCAACTAGCGGAGAAGTGCTGTTTAATGGTAAAAATATTACCAAAGATCTTAAAACAAATAAGTGGCGCAGTGAAAAAGTGGGAATTATATTTCAGCAATTTTTTCTGCAGCCGCAAGATTCAGTGATTGAAAATGTTGCTTTGCCGCTAAAGATATTGGGTAAAACTAAAAAATATAGACACGGTCAAGCTTTAAAAGCTTTAGAACTAGTGGGCTTAGAGTCAAGAGCAAAAAGCAAAGCTAATGACCTTTCTGGCGGACAAAAGCAAAGGGTGGCTATTGCCAGAGCGTTAATTAATAAGCCTTCCCTGCTAATTGCCGACGAACCAACAGGAAATTTAGATTCAGAAAACGGCCAAGTAGTAGAAGACTTACTTTTTAATTTAAATAAAAAACTAGGAACAACTTTGGTGATTGTGACACACGATAAAGACTTAGCCAAAAAGTGCCAAACGGTAATTACCATTAAAGATGGCCAGGTTGAATCTATAAAAAAGGGCGCTAATAAATGAGAGTATTAGATATTGTTAAAACAGCTAATAAGAACCTGGGCCGTTCTAAATTAAGAACTTTTTTAACTTTACTTGCTATTTCAATTGGGACATTTACTTTGGCTTTGAGCCTAGGCTTGGGCCAGGGAGTAAAAAACTACATATCGTCCCAGCTTGGCACTTTCGAGGATATTAATTTGTACCAAGTAAATAAAAAGAATGCTAATAATTTTAGCGGAGGTTTTGGCAGCGGTGAACCCGTTGAATATACTGGGGAGTCTACCGCCAATGCTGGTAACTTTGATCAGTTATTGCTTAAACAAGAAGATATAGAAAAGATTAAGCAAACAGAAGGGGTAAGTGGTGTGATACTTCCCTACCAGCCAAATTTTGAATATTTAACTAACTCTAGCGGAAAACAATACAACTCTCCAGTTGAGATGAGATACCAAGATTTACCAATAAAAATAGTTGCCGGCTCCGACATAAGCAGTGATAGTTCTGGCCAAATATTAATTTCTAGAAAGTTTATTTCTGCAATTGGTGCTAAAGACTCCCAGGATGCGGTAGGAAAAACACTTAAAATGACGTACAAAACGGCCGGCGGTCAGGTTATTACCAAAGAATTTAGTGTTAAGGGAGTGTTCGAACCGACAATTATTGATCAGCCTATAAAGCTTTCTGAATCTGACGCCCGGACTATAGCCACAGAACAAGCCCCTTTTGGGCAACTGCAGTTTTTTGCAATTTTTGCATCAAAAAAATCAGGTTTTGATGAAAATGCTTTAAAAGATAATCTTTCTAAAAATGGCTACGAAGCAAGTAGTATTGCCGATATTAACAATACGTTAAATAGCGTTGTAACCGGTATCCAGGTTGCTCTGGGGGCGTTTAGTGGCATAGCAATTCTTGCTGCATTAGTTGGAGTTATTAATACGCTATTTATGGCTGTGCTTGAAAGAACAAAAGAAATAGGGCTTTATAGAGCGCTTGGCTCGTCTAGAAAAACTATTTTTGGACTATTTAGTGTAGAAGCAGCTTTATTAGGTATTTGGGGTAGTTTATTTGGCTTAGCGTTTGCATTTTTAGCGCAAAACCTTATTAACAAAGTGTCGTCGCAAACTTTCCTTAAGGGCATAGAGGGGCTTAAGCTACTAGACATTAACATAACTATGATGGCGTTTATTATATTATCTGTTGCGGTCATTACTTTACTCGCCGGAATATTGCCGGCAATTAAGGCATCTAAGCTTGACCCGATTGAAGCTCTGCGCTACGAATAAACATGTTATAATAACTTAGAATGACAAAAAACAAAAAAATATTGTTGGTTGGGGTGTTGGTTTTAATAGTTATACTTGCTGGAGTAACGGCATTTTTTCTTATAAAAAACAATAAAAAAAATAATTCCGAAACAGCAGTTAACGGATCTGAAAAAGTTGCTTCGCTAAATATGCAACAATCTGACACGGTGCCACTAGGAGGCTCAACAGATAACTCGGGTAATGATAATTCTCTTAAAGTGAATGAATCGCAACCTAGCAATCCTTCAAGCTTAGGTAGTGGGACTTCAAGAAATAGTTCTAGTTCTTCAAATAATTCAAATGGAAATAGTAATAGTTCAAGCAGCGCACCGGGCCCTGAATCTTTTAAGGAATACGAAAAGTATAAAGAATCCCAAAGTGCCCTATTTGGCGATGTACAGCAGGGAACTGGTAGTGAGGCTACAGTGGGTAAAAAGGTTGCAGTTTACTATAAGGGTTGGTTAACAAATGGCCAATTATTCGACCAAAGTGTTAATTCGACATTTGTTTTTAAATTAGGAGATAGACAGGTAATTCCGGGATGGGAACAAACAATACCCGGAATGAAGATAGGCGGCATAAGAAGAATTATTGTACCGCCTAGTGTTGGTTATGGAGCTCAAGGCCAAGGCCCAATCCCTGGTAATTCAGTACTCGTCTTTGATGTGCAGCTAGTGGCCGTAGAATAGTATAATTTAAGCCTATGGAAGATTATGAAGAACAGAAGTTGCCTTGTTCGGAAAAGTTAGCTTTTGATAGTGCTAAAGAGGCTGAAGCTGCTGCCTTAGTTGCCACTATTCAGCGTGGTATAGTTTTAAGTGTTTATAAGTGCCAATTTTGTAGTCTGTGGCACCTTTCTTCATCTTAACCTGATACAATAATAGGTAACTATGAATAATTATTTTGTTACAACCTCTATTCCTTATGTTAATGGCGCTCCTCATTTAGGGCATGCTCTTGAATTTGTGTACGCCGATGTGCTGGCGCGCTATGCACGGCAACAGCCAGATACTAAGGTTCTTTTTAGCACCGGAACTGACGAACATGGCTCAAAAATAGCCGAAAAAGCTAAAGAGTTAGGAGTAACTCCGTTAGAGCTTTCGACTCAGAACGCAAAAACCTTTGTAGATTTACTAAAGCAAATGAACATTTCTTATGACAGATTTGTTAGAACAACCGACCCAGCTCATGAACAAAGGGCTCAGATTGTTTGGCAAAACCTAAAAGACCACATCTATAAAAAAGAATATATCGGCTGGTACTGTTTTGGCTGCGAGGAGTTTGTAACCGAAAAGGTTACCAAAGAGAATGAGGGACAGTGCCCTAATCATAATCGTCCTTACGAACAAATTGCCGAAGAGAATTATTTTTTTGCTTTAAGCAAATTTGCAAATGTAATTAAGCGAAGCATAGACAGAGATGAGTTTAAAATCGTACCCGAAACCAGAAAAAATGAAATTTTATCTGTTTTTAAAGAAGGCTTAACTGACATTAGTATTTCACGCCCTAAAAGCAAGCTAGACTGGGGAGTTCCGGTGCCTGGCGACGAAAGTCAGGTAATGTATGTTTGGTTCGAGGCTTTACTTAATTACATTACGGTGCTTGGCTATCCAGAATATGTCGACTTTAAAGACTATTGGCCAGCAGACGTTCAAATAATTGGTAAAGACATTATACGTTTCCATGCAGCAATTTGGCCTGGCATTTTGCTTGGCCTAGGCCTAGATTTGCCAAAAAATTTATTTGTGCACGGCTTTATTAATGTAGATGGCCAGAAAATGAGCAAGAGTTTAGGTAATTCAATTGCACCATCTGAAATTTTAGATAAATATGGTACTGATGCCTTTCGGTATTATCTATTGAGGCATTTTCCCAGCTATAGTGATGGTGATTTTTCCTGGGATAAAATAGAAAAAGTTTACAATAGCGAACTGGCAAATGAGCTTGGTAATGCGGTAGGCAGAGTAGTTGCTATGATTGGGAAGTACCAGGCGGATATTGTTGGTAATATTCCTGAACCGAGCCATGATATTCATGACTATGAAGAGGCTTTACAGAACTTTAGGTTCGATAAAGCACTAGAAGAGGTTTGGGAGCAGGTTAGAGGAATAAATCAGTATATAGATACCGAAAAACCTTGGGAAATTGCCAAAAAAGGCGATACTCAGCACTTGCAAGAAGTTTTAGCTTACTGCGTTAGCTGTTTACTTGAAATTGCTGAACTACTTGAACCGTTTTTGCCAGATACCGCTCAAAAAATAGAAGCTATATTTAAAGACGGTCTTGTTACGCCTCCAGATGGCCCGCTTTTTCCAAAACATGATGCCTAATAGCTCGGTCGATTAAGAAGGGATGTGAACCATATAAATCGCTGGGTATTTCATTTATATTGAACCACCGTGCTGTTTGGGCGTCGTCGTTTGCTTGAACCATTGGCAGTTCGGTTGTTTTTGTTTGAAAATACCATAGGTCAGTTTCGATCCAGGCATGAAGGGTTGTTCTTGGGTCTAAAACTGGTCCAGAGTATAGATTTTGACCATAATTAATAACCTCATTGGCTTCTATGCTTGTTTCTTCTGTTGCTTCTCTTGCTGCTGCATGTAAGCTTGTTTCGTCGGGCTCTACAAAGCCACCCGGCAGAGCCCATTGTCTGGTATCTTTTCTTTGAACCAATAATAAACACTCTTGGCCACTGTTATTGCTAGCAAATATTGCCGGGTCCGATGCATAGTTGGCGCCCCAATGGTAAAAAAAGCCCTTGCCAATAACACCGCCAATATTAGGATTAAAGGCCATTTCTTTCCACCAAGGGTGCAGGGGTCTATAATCGGCATCTAGTTCGCAAAATTTTGGGTAACCGTAATTTTGCAGTACGTCTGAATATTTTTCTGTATGGGTTGGGTATAGTTCCCCGGCTACCCAAGGACCGTTATTGTCAAACTGAACATGCCCGTTGTGGTTTAGGGGAGTCGAACTTAAGTACATTCTATTTTCTGCCTTGGGGTAGCCATTAGCAGTAGTACTCGATACCGTATGGGCATAAATATCTAAAAGAAGCTGTTTATTAATTTGCTTTTCGCCAATTTCTAGACTATTTATGTTATTAGGCAAATACATTTTGGTACCTTTTGACATTTTCAGATGATCCACTGTGCTTGCCGGGACTATCACTTAATTTTACTGTTTCGGTATCGTTTACTTTTACGGCTTTCATTACGATATTTAAAGCCGGCAGTCCAAGATCGTTTGTTAAGCTAGTACCCCAGCCATAAGCCGTTTTTATTTGACCTTTAAAATGATTATTGATATTAACAATATCATCTATGTTTAGGCCATCGCTAAAAACAATAATTTTAGACTTTGGGTCGATATTTTGTGTTTGGTAATATTTAACGGCTTGCTCGCCGAATTGTATGGGGTCTCCTGAGTCTTGTCTGAGTCCATTCCAGTTTTTGGCCCTGTCGTAGTTAAAGTCATTAAAGAAAAAGTCACTGCCAAAAGTATCTGTTAAGGCAATAGAAAGGTTTTGCCCATATTTTTCATACCAATCATCTAACATTTTGCCGTGAGACTCTTTAATATCTTGACCATTTTGTTCGGCTAGTGCGGCATAAACCATAGGCATTTCGTGGGCAAATGTGCCAATTGGTTTTTTGCCAATAATTTTTGATAACCCAATATTGGAACTGCCCATAAATTGTTCTGGCAGTTCTTGAGCTAGGGCTTCAACTACGAATTTATGCCAACGGTAAGAAAATCGGCGCCTAGTCCCAAAATCGGCAATTTTAATGTCCGGATTTTGTTTTAAAGTTTGTATTTTGGCATTTAATTTTTTAAGGCCCATATTGTATAAGTCCATAACGTCAATATTTTGTTCTCTGGCTAAGCGTTCAAAGTATAGTTCGTTAATTTCTGACATTACAACCGTTTCCCAAAAAGATACCATAGGCCACCGGCCGTTAGTTTTTACAGATAAGTCGTTGGTGCTGTGGTCGTATTCAACACTTACATTAGGAAGCTGGCCATTCTTTAAGTAACTAAGGTAATCTGCATTAAACATAGGAGTGGTGCTGTTGTCTAGGCTGGCTAAATATTTAATTTCATCATCAGAAAAGTTTTTCTCTTGAATACAATTTAGCCTATCTTGAAGTTCAGTGATATTAACAGCCTCGGCTAAATTATCTGCGTTTCTGTTGGTTAGCTTGAACTCTACTACTGCCTCGGGGGCTTTTTCGTAAGCTAGTTGGCTCATTGTTGCTTTATAAAAATCAAGATTGTTAGTAATTTCTTGTTTGTAAGGTCCGTGTTCAATCATTTTAATTAATCCTTAAATTCTAAAAGCTCTGCACCCGCTTGGTGCATTTGGGCCAAAGCCTGACTGCCGTCATTCTCGTTGACATTAACCGCTTTAACGGCATTTGTGATAGCAATAACACTTAGTTTTTTTCCGAGCTTTTTCTTTAGTTTTAGGGCATCTAAAACCGTAGCCTTAACGCAATAGTCTGTAGCTAGCCCACCTATTTGAACAACTACTTCAGAGGCATTTTCGGCTTTGCTAGTAATAATTTCATTTATTGTCTGCCCAGCAACAGTTTGGCCATCAAACCCAGAATATCCGTCTTCATCTTTTGCAGTGCCTTTGCTGACAATAAGATCAGACTCATATATTTCTAGATCTGGGTGAAAACTTGCTCCGTTGGTTTCTTTAACGCAGTGAACCGGCCAGTTGTAGAAATGGGACGTTTGGGCAGGGTGCCAGTCTCTGGTGAATATAACAGTTCCTTTATTTTCTCGTGTTTGCGCGGTTAGTCTATTAATTACAGGTACAACTTCGTCGCCGAAAGGCACAGCCAATGATCCTCCTTGGCAAAAATCGTTCTGAACGTCTACGGCTATGGTTATAAATTCTTTATTCATTAGTATTCTCCTAGTTATTGTGCATAATACACTTACATTAATAATAATGTTATGTTATAGTATAGATAGTGTATTGTCAACACTAATAATTTAATATAAAATATTATTATGCAAAAAATTCAACAAGTCGGTGAAAAGATACTTCCTTTTGTAGCTTACGGTGATTCTTCGGGATTACCTTTTGAGGCCAAGAGTAGTTCATATATGAGAGAATTTATTAGTGAGCATGGAAGTATATCTGGGCTTAATGATACAACTACCAATCCATATATTGGTTCCTATCCAGCCGGTACATGGAGCGATGATACTCATTTAAGTATTGTTATGGCACGGACACTAATTAATAGCCCAGGTTTTAATATTTCGAATTTGGCTGATGAACACTGCAGAGCTCTTGAGCATGTTAATGGTCGTATGGATACTCCCGATTTAATCCCACCCATTTTAAGTGAAAATGGGAAAACTGGTTGGGGTAAGGGCACAATTAATGCTGTGGAAAATTTACTATCTGGTATCGAGCCCTCACTTTCAGGAGTTGACACTGCTGGCAATGGTGTACTAATGAAGATTGCACCATTGGTGTTTTGGCAAGTAGCTCAGAAAATCAATGAGGAAAAAGCCGAAGATCAAATAATTGCAATAACTAAAATGACACATAATAATCCGGTTGCTATCGCATCTAGCTTAACTCATAAAAAAATACTAGAATACTTACTTTCAGATACCAATTTTCGTGCTTTTGATAAAAAGCAATTTATAGAAAATGCATCCATGATTGCCAAGAAATATGAGCGTAGATTGGGATCTAATGATGTGTTGAGTAAAGGGCTAGAAAAACTTAACAAGCACTTTCGGAATAATGATTGCTACGCGGATATAATTCTTTCATTGACCCCAAAGCACGGATTCTATGCACCTGAAACGCTAATTATGGCCTATGGTTCTTTTTTGAGCGAAAACATTTTTCCTGAATCAGTCTTTAGGGCAATTGAGCTTGGTGGTGATACAGACAGTATTGGCTCTATAGTTTCGACTATGTCTTTGTTTTTGAATGAAAACACACTATTGCCGGCAGATTATGAAAAAATATATGACTATGAAAGATTGATGAAAATATCGAAGCAGTTAGCTAAAGTTTCAATTAAAGATTAATCGAAGCTTCTGGCCAATGATTCAAGCTTTTGTGAGTTGAAAGTATAAAGTCTTGCGGGACGATGAGCGCCATCTTTTTGGTATTCATTGGTTGCCCTAATTAAACCTAAGCTGAGAAACTTTTTCCGAAAGTTTCGCTTGTCTAGTTCTCTGCCAAATATAGCTTCGTATGTTTGCTGCAGTTGGGTTAGTGTAAAGAATTGATCTAATAGAGAAAAAACAGCGTTGGTGTAGGTTATCTTTGATGAAAGGCGGTCATGGGCGTATTTTATTATCTTAGCGTGATCATAGGCAAGAGCCGGTAAATTGTCAACCGGATAAAAACCAGGAGATTGTGTTGTTTTTGATTCTATCGGTACTATGTCTTTCCCGCACCCCATATAGGCGATACTTACTGCGTGGCCGCGAGGGTCTCTGGCTACTGTATCAAAAGTATAGAGTTGTTCTATTAATTTTAAAGAATTAATAGATAATCCAGCCTTTTTAGCAGTAACTCTGTCAAGGCATTCTTTGGTGGTTTCTCCGGCTGCACTATAACCACCGGGTAATGCCATAGCGCCCTTGAAAGGGTCATTGGCGCGCTCAATAAGAAGGACAGACAGGCGGTTATTAACAATCTGGAATATTACCGCATCGACAGTAACAATTGGTGGCACATAAGCTTTCATGTTTTTATTGTACACGCACCTGGCTATTGCCACAAAGCACTGTTCATATCTGAGGGCATGCGCCAATCACCTCGCGGACTCAGCGCGATTGTACCTACTTTAGGGCCATCTGGCATAGCAGAACGCTTAAATTGACTTTTACTAAACCGTTCATAAAACTGATACAACCAAGCAGAAATTTGTTTTTTTGTATAAATGCCAGCAAAAGCTTGAGCCGCCAAATAGGCTATTTTTTCTGGAGTATCACCGTAGCGAATACATAGATATAAAAAGAAGTCATGAACAATATAGGGTCCAAGAATTGCCTCTGTTGATTGACTAATTTCATCTTTATTAGTTGCTGTTAATTCTGGTGATATTGGAGTTGAAACAATTGCATGCAATAAATACTTCATTTCAGAATACTCGGGTAGTTCGGCCACATAGCCAACAAGGTCTTTAACGAGCGTTTTAGGTATAGATGCGTTGACATTATAGTTACTTAAATGATCACCGCCATATGTACACCAACCGAGCGCTAGCTCGCTTAAATCACCCGTACCTACAACTATTCCTCCTACTTTATTGGCATAATTAAATAATAAGGCAGTGCGGGTTCGTGCTTGAACATTTTCGTATGTAATATCATTCGTATGAGGGTGCCTAAGAGTTAAGAGTTGCTTTTCGGCAATGTCGTTAATTGGATAGATTTTTGTAGTTGTTCCTAATTTTCGCGCCAAAGAAATAGCGTTAGACTGGGTACTATTGCTACTGGCCGGTCCTGGCATCACTATAGTATGTATAAATGATTTATTTGTACGCTCAAGAATTGCCGCAGCCTTTATGCAAACTAGAAGCGCAAGGGTTGAATCTAGACCCCCAGAAAGGCCGAGTACGCAATGGCGGGCGTTTGTTGCTAATATTCTACGAGAAAGCCCATGAGCCTGAATCTCAAGTATACGAGATAAACGCTTTGTTTTTTGTTCTTGATTTTCAGCCAGTGGCAAAAAATAGCTGGTTGGGTAGGTTCGTGCGATATCTGTTTGGAGCCGGCTTATCCTAGTTGGAATTATTGTTATCGGAGTTAAGTTGCTTTGCTGGGTTGTATTTTGGATTCTATCGTGAACGAGGTGATCAATGTCAATATCGGCAACTAGTAAGTGCTTATCTTTACTAAAAGGCATTCGTTCGGCTAGGATACTTCCATTTTCTGCTATGAGAGCGTGCCCGCTCATGACTATATCGGTGGTTGACTCTGTCCAGTCTGCCCCACAATATATATAGGCGCACCTCTCAACGGCAGATGTCATACTTACAAGTTCTTTTCGATAATCTGATTTACCTACAAGTTCAGGAGATGCAGATAAATTTGCAATAATTAGAGCGCCTGCTTCAGTCAGTGACCGAGAGGGCTGGTTAGGTACCCACATATCTTCACAAATTTCTACCCCAAAAAGTACGCCATCAATATCAAAAAGTATATTATTACCAAAAGCTATGATGTGCTGCTGTAATTTAGTTGTAGCAGTTCCGTGAAATTGTTGATACCATCTTTGTTCATAAAATTCGCAGTAATTTGGAAGATAGCTTTTTGTAACTAGGCCTTTTATTTCTCCATCTGCTAGAACTGCAGCGCAATTGTATAGTCGATTGTTATGCTCGTATGGTAGCCCGACTATCATTGCTGTATCTTTATCTGCAGTACTTTCCGCTAATTTCAGCAATGCATTCCGCGCTGCCTGTAGAAGAGATCTCTGGCGAACGGTGTCTCCAAGACTATAGCCAGTAATGCATAGTTCCGGAAAAATAACTAAACTAATTTTTTCCGTCACAGAGGCTTCATAAAGTTTGCTTATTGCTTGTACATTAGCATTCACATTGCCAATTGCTACGCATGGGCTTGCGGTTGCCACGCGCATAAAACTTTTATTAGGAATGAATTTTTTCACAGGGTTAAATCCTTGCCGCTGATTCCAGCATTAAGGCGCATTTGCCTATTGATATTTCTTATTGCTACTTCAAGCCTGTTTTCTGGAGAGCCAGAAACAAAAATATAGTTTTTACCCCAGTAAGTCAAAGCATCGACAAATTCTTGGTGCATCCACTCCCTTATGTTCTCACCGTCTCTGTAGCCGTCTTGGTTGAAGGGTGTTTTTGGATCTGTGAGTATGTATAAGCCAATAGGAGGACGCTTAGCTGCCATACTTTCCACTAAAGGTGAACGGGTTCTCAGGTATCTTTTATGCCATATACTAGTTGCAAAAACATCTGTGTCGAAAATAACTAGTTTATTGGACTGAGAGGCTTTAACATCTTCTTGGCGGGCTTGCAGTTTTGCAATTTTAGTAAAATCGGCACTAGACCAGGTATAGTTCCATATATTTTTTATGATTTTTTCCGTGTAAGTCCGGCCATACTCTGGTACCCAGTTAGTTCTGTAGTGTTTTGCTAATGCCTTCGAAAGAGTTGTTTTGCCTGTAGACTCTGCCCCAATAACACAAACGCGAAAAGCAAAATATTCTTTTACGGAGCTACTAAGGTAGTCCCATTTTTCATAAGGGTTATTGCGCACTGCAGTCCCCGAACAAGGGAAGGTAGTCCGATCGATGTCAATCAGCTTATGATCACAACCTATTGCTTTTGACCATGGTTCACCATAAGATTCAGAGGTAAAGACAATATCAATTGAACCATTCATTTCTTTTAGTGCTAGCTTTGCCCATTCGTTAGAGTCTAGATCATCAAGCTGGTCATTAATCACTCGAATATTGACATTAGGGTGCTCTTTGCGTAGCCACTGTGCTCTCAGTTTGCCTGGTATAAGATGCTCGGGCCTGTCACAAACTAAAACAGTCAATTCATCGCAGTGTTCTTTTCCACTCCTAATTAGGTGATGGTGTCCGGCGTGGGGCGGGTAAAATTTTCCCACAATTAATCCTTTTTTCATGACTCAGCTTCCTTGCTATTAATTAAGTTACTCCGCTGAGTCCGGCTTTTGTGCCAGGCTATTAGGCCAGAAATACATAGGCTCAAGAATACTGCATATAATATGCTTGTAAGATACAGCTCCCTATAAGTGTAGAGACCAATATATATTACATCTGCCGCAATCCAAACAACCCAGTTTTCTATAAATTTCCGAGTAAGCATATATTGAGCGCTTAGGCTCATAACTGTAGTCAGGGCGTCTAATGTTGGCGCAGAATCACCAATTGATACGAGGTAATTGCGCATAGCTATAGTCGCAATTACAGAAATAGTTAAAAGTACTAGAGCATGGACTTTACCAATAGATTGAATTTTAAGGGCTGAATTATTATCGCCACCCCTTAACCACCAATACCATCCAAAAACTCCCAGAATGATATAGATAAACTGCAAGGCCATATCTGCATAGAGTTGTGATTGATAAAATAGAACAATAAACATAACAGCATTAATAATTCCTACTGGCCAGTTCCAGATATTTTGCTTAACTATTAGCCAAACACAAAGAGCACCACTGATAAACCCGAGCACTTCAGTTATTGAAGCGGGTATGAGCGCATACCTAGACAGAGCAATTAAAGAAATGCTTAATAACAGCCAAAAGACAGTGCTTTTATTTATGATTTTACTAACTTTGTTGAGTATTTTCATGAGTTCTCCTTTATAGTAAGTGTATATTTAACACTAAATGTAACTTTAATCCTTAATTAGTGTATTGTCAACACTAATTTATTTTTTGGCAAAAATAAGGTAATATTAATGGGCTATGAAATTTATAGATACCCATTGTCATATTCAAGAAAAAGACTACAAGCTAGGCGCTAATGAAGTCATAGAAAACGCAAATAAATTTGGTGTTAGTAAAATGATATGCGTCGGAACAGATGAGAATACAAGTTTAGAAGCTGTTGAATTTGTTAAAAATAAAGATAATATTTGGGCCAGTGTTGGGCTTCATCCTCATGACGCCAGTCTGGGCGATGAAGCCATAGATAAGATTGATAATTTGTCAAAAATGGACAAAGTTGTCGCTATTGGTGAGTGTGGGTTAGATTATTTTTATAATCATTCCTCTAAAGAAGATCAAATGAAAGCACTAAGACAGCAGATTGAAATTGCTCTAAATAGAAATTTGCCAATGATTTTTCATATAAGAGATGCCTTTGAAGATTTTTGGCCTATATTTGATAGCTACAAAGGGCTTAAAGGGGTAGTACATAGTTTTACTGCAACTGAAAAAGAGTTAGATCAGGCGCTGAGCAGAGGATTACTTATTGGCTTAAATGGAATCATGACTTTTACTAAAGACCAAGCTCAACTTGAAGCGGCCAAGAAAGTACCCCTAGAATCTTTGGTGCTAGAAACAGATGCTCCCTTCTTGACGCCAGTGCCACTTCGTGGTAAAATAAATGAGCCTAAAAATGTAGTGTTAACAGCGGAGTTCTTAAGCGAGCTTCGTAAAGAAGATTTAGGGGAACTAGCTGCTAAAACTACAAGAAATGCCGAAAAGCTTTTTGGCATATAAAGACTAAGAGATTATGAACCACGAAGAATGCAACACACCAGAATTAAATGCGGCCCAAAGTCGGATCGCAAAGGTTGATTATGCCGCAGCAAATCTAGATGCTGTTTATGCAAATTTCTATTCTTTTGCTCAGCCCTCAGAAACCCAAATTAACAAACCAGAGGAAATGTTTACTCAGAATAATCAGCAACAAGCTGATGTATCAGAAAAAAATGTTGCTAATTTTGCTGCTCACGAAGCAAGGAAAGTAGTAGAACAAGTCTATAGACAAGAGAATAACTTTCCTATCCCACAAGATAATAATTTGGCGGCATAAGTTATGATTGGAAAAATACTCTCTCAGGCCAAGGCTCAATCACAAGCTCAGAAGCAGGCAGAAGAGTATCGCAAGCTTATTAGAAGAGAAGCAAAAATTGGTGGTACAATATTTGGCCCAGTTCCAAAAGGTCACCGCAGAGAATTTTTTTGTCTAGATGAACATTCTTGGGTATGGCACGAAGAATGGATAGATAGAGCGGGGATCAAGCAGATACGAAACATTCGGTATGACATTCGGCCAAATGGCATTGTAAAGGTTCAGAACGGTAAGGGATATACCGCAATCAGCCCAACTGAAGCTAAACATTTGGTAGAAGCAGCTAAAATTTATTGCCAACGCGTTAAAACTGAACTTTACGGAGTTTAGTTTATAATAAAAACCTATGAATAGTGACTATGCGGGCTACTTTGATTATGCGGCTGCGACTCCTTTAGATTCGCGGGTAAAGCAGAAGATGGAGCCTTTTTTTAATGATCTTTTTTATAACCCTTCGGCGATATATTTAAAAGCAAGAGATGTCCGAATAGCCAAAGAAGAAGCCAGACACAGAGTTGCCCGAGCAATTGGCTCAAAAGAGTCGGAAATTATATTTACAGCGGGTGGCACAGAAGCTAATAATTTAGCGGTTGTTGGACTAAGTAAGGTTCATGCAAAGGGACATTTTATTTGCATTGCAACAGATCATGATTCAATGATTAATCCGGTAAAATCAACCGGAAATTTTGATATTGTTGGGGTTGATAACAAGGGTTTTGTGAATATATCAGAGCTTAGTGAAAAAATATGTGATGACACTGTGCTGGTAAGCGTTTGTTATGCCAATAATGAAATAGGCACAATTCAGCCAGTAAAAGAAATTTTGGCCGTTATTGAGAGCGAGCGTAAAAGTAGGCTAGTAAACAAGAATTCTAATCCAATTTACCTACATATTGACGCGGCACAGGCCACAAACTATCTTGATTTGTCTGTTTCAAGGCTTGGCGTAGATTTAATGAGTATAAATTCCGGTAAAATTTATGGCCCCAAACAAGTTGGTTGTTTATTTGTTAAAGCCGGAATTAAAATATCTCCACTAATTGAGGGTGGAGGTCAAGAAAATGGCCTTAGGAGTGGTTCTGAAAACGTAGCTGGTCTTGCAGGTTTTTCTTATGCAATAGAGCAAGCAGTAAAAAATCGTAAATCTGAAAGTTTAAGATTAATTCAATTGAGAGATTACTTTATAAAACAAATTAATCAATTTGCCGAAAAATCTTTTGTAAATGGCGCTAAAGGCAATAAAAGATTAGCTAACAATATTAGCTTAACTATTCCTGGAATTGACAATGAATATTTCTTAATGCAACTAGATGAACTTGGGTTTATGGTGGCAACAGGTTCGGCATGCAGTGCAAGTAGTGAAGAGCCCTCGCATGTTTTGCAATCTATTGGCCTAAGTAAAGAAGAAATTTTTTCAACTGTTAGAATAACTTTTGGACGATTCACCGCTAAAGAATCTATTGATAATCTCCTAGGTGCAATTAAAAATACTCTTAAATAAATTGCTATCGTCATTTAGTCTTGTTAAGGTTATAATGTAAGCATTAGCATTTGAACTAAAATGAACATTCAAACAAACAAAAAAATATGGGCACTAATTCTAGCTAGTCTAATAACTGCTATTTTTGTGCCGGCTATTGTATTTGCTCAAACGGTTACCAGAGGCTATTCATCTGATATTTTGTTGCAAAAAGGCATGATAGTTAAGCTCAAAGATGATGATCCGAACAAGGTAGAGCCAGTCAAAAAAGAGAATGAAGAGAAAATACAAGGAGTTGTCATTAACCCTACCGATTCAGCGGTACTTTTAAGCGGTGAAGATCAGAAAGTTTTTGTATCTAATACCGGCCCTTATTATGTTTTAGTAAGCACGCAAAATGGCCCTGTTAGTGTCGGTGATTATGTCACAGTATCATCTATTAGTGGAGTTGGTATGAAGGCTAGCGACCTAGATAAAGTGGTAATTGGTAAGGCTGTTGAGTCTTTTGACCAGGCCGATATTACCAAAGTTCGTTCAAGCGCCAAAATAAAAGATTCGGTTGGCAATGAGACAGAAGTAAAAATTGGCACAATTAAGGTCGACATAAGCGTCGGTCGAAATCCCTCGCAGAGAGTAAATGCGTCTCTTCCGGTAGTTCTTAAGCAGGCATCGGAAACAATTGCCGGAAAACCCGTTACTCCGGCCAGGGTTTACCTGAGTTTTTTTGTATTTTTAGCCACATCTATTATTGCCGGTACAATGCTCTATAGCGCCGTTAGAAGCACTATGATTTCTATGGGCAGGAACCCGCTTGGTAAGAAGGCAATTATTAAAAGCTTAATTCAGGTGGCTTCCGTAGCGGTTATGATTTTTATTGTGGGGCTTTTTGCCGTATACTTATTGTTAAAGTTATAAAGAGAAAAAGGTTTAAGGGGTGGGGAGACTTAAATGACAGCAGTACAACTAATAGCCATACTGGTTGTTTTGTTAGTTTCTGGCGCAATTGGCATATGGTTCGTCGTTAAGGGCGACAAAAACAGCCAAAGTAAACAAAAAACCGGCCAAGAAGTCGATGATAAGGTTTCGAAAATTGCCCAGCAAGATGTTGAGCATATTTTTGATGATGAATTCAGAGAAGAGCTAAGAAACCGCGGTAGGCTTCATTTTGAAAAAATCATTGGCGAAAATGCCATGTTTTTGCAGCAAGATCTTAGGCTGACTACTAGCCAGCTTAATGATTACATGAAAGATGAAATTAAGAGCGTGCTACAGGAAGAGTTTTCTAAGTATGAGGAATCTATCGCTAGCGCTAAAGACTTAGCGCTAGAAAGTATAGAAAAAACTAAAACTGCCATAGACCAACAAAGACTGATATTAGAAAAACAAATGAACGAACAGGCAGAGGCCGAAAAGCAGAGAATACTTAATCACTTTGAAGCTAACATGGCAGGCATAGTTAACCACTATGTTCTATCTGCAATTGGTAGCGAAATAGATTTAACCACCCAACTAGACTATATTTTTCAGAATTTAGAAGAAAATAAAGAAGATATGATAAAGGACATCAGGAGTGGCACTTAAACTACCAAATTCTATATCCACTCGTAAAGACTTAGCTCATATAAACAGAGAGCTAAGGATTTTTTATGACTTTATGATTCAAAGTATTATGCGTCATGATAACCCTGTGAAATATACTCCTATTTCAGATCAGCTTAGAGAGCTTGCTATTGTAAACCAGATAGATCTTAGGGATCAGTCGGCTTGCGAGAAGCTCATAGAAGAGCTCCAAGAGCTAAAGACAAATGCACCTTCAGTTCATATTAGTTTTCCGGTTGAGCCCTCAAGAGATGCCCTAGATAAGCTTATAGAGTGGTTTAGGGCAGAAGTAGACCAGTCTATAGTAATTTCAGTTGGCCTGCAGCCTTCAATTGCCGTTGGCGTAGTTGTCAGAACCCCGAATCATCAGTTTGACTTTTCGCTTCGCAAGCATCTGGAGAATAGTAGAGAAAAACTAAAAGAGGCAATTGGCAGTGTCTAATACTCATTTTGAAAACCTAATTAATTCCGGGCACCCAATAGGTGAAGTTATTGCTGTTGACCGCTACTTGGTCAAGGTTAAGGGCCTACATCCTGTTAATCAGCATGCATTAGTTATGTTCGAAGATGGCTCAAAGGGCTTTGTTCATCATATATTTGAAGATTTTGTTGTTATTCTGCATATTGGCGACAAAGAACTAACTGCCGGCCAGACCGTGGTTGTCCAGCATACAGAGCTTGTAACAAAAGTTGGAAAAGATTTTTTGGGTAGAGTTATTAATGTTTCTGGCGAACCCCTAGATGGTAAGGGTCCAATTGCTGCCGATGCTGTTCGTAAGGTTTTTAATGATGCTCCGCCTATTTATCAAAGAAAGCAACTGTCTGATCAGCTAGAAACTGGCGTAACGGTTGTTGATAGCCTTTTCCCCATTGTAAAAGGGCAAAGGATGGCCCTGCTTGGTGACGGTAAGGTTGGAAAATCTACTCTTGTAACCCAAATGACCCTACACCAAAAAGACACAGGTGTTCCAACTATTTATGTTCTAATTGCCAAGCGGCGGGCCGATATTGATATTTTGCTTACAAGGTTGGTTGAAAAAGATGCTCTTAAAAATACCATAGTTATTGTTTCTACATTATTTGAATCGCTTGTTTTAAGTTATTTGGCGCCATATGTTGGAGCTGCAATGGCCGAATATTTCTGGCAAGAACTAGATCAGGATGCAATTATCGTTTACGACGACCTAACGGCTCATGCTATGGCCTACAGGGAAATTTCTCTTATTGCAGGTGTTAGTCCTGGTAGAGATTCGTATCCGGGTGATATGTTCTATGCTCACAGTAGTTTACTTGAGAGGGCCGGTCGTTTAGCTAGTAATGCCAAGACTTTAACTAGTTTTCCTTTAGTACTGGCTAGCAACGGTGACATTACAGCATATTTGCCAACTAATATTATGTCTATAACAGACGGGCAGTGGATCTTAGATATGGATATTTTCCGTGACGGTATTAGGCCTGCACTTAATGCCGGACTGAGTGTTACTAGGGTTGGCGGTGTTGGTCATAACGACAGACAAAAGAAAATTGTTGGCCGGGTAATGAAAACCCTTGCTTCATATAAGCAAGCTTTGGAATTTTCTAGGTTTGGTTCGGAGCTGGCAATAGAAGCCAAAAATGATCTTGCTTCAGGTAAGCGTATCAACGAGCTTCTGACTCAATCACCTAATGTTACCCATTCGCTTTTGGCTCAGCAGATGATGTTTGAAATTATTTTAGACTTAAAAGAGGGTGAAATTCTAGATATGGAAACTCTTAAGTTAATTTCGAATGAATACGCTGATAAAATATCTGAAGACGAATCAAACTATGATGAAATTAAACAAGCTTTACTTGCAAAAAGCCTACTGGAGATAAAAAAATGAAAAGACCGGTAGAAATTCAAAAAATGATTTTAGGCACCCAGACTCTTGTTAATTTAACAGGTGTATTTGAGGGGATTGCTAGTATGCGGATTGCCCAAATTAAAAACCAGGTGCTGCAAAGCCAGAGCTATTTTGATAGGCTTTGGCAGATGTATAGTCAAATTACCATTGCACCTTTTGGATTTGGTAGACAGCACACCGACCAAGAAGTTATCAATAAAGAATTATATATTGTTATAACTGCCGAGGGTGGATTTAGTGGTGACATTGACCAAAAGCTCATCACCTGGATGCTAGAGCATTACGATAAAGATAAGAATGAAATTGTAGTTATTGGACACCATGGTGCTATTCAGTTATCGCAAAGAGGTGTTAGTTTTAAAAAATATTTTAAACTGCCTAACAGAGATGACAATATTAATGTAAGCCCAATAATTAGAGAAGTCCAGAATTATGCATCTACATCTGTTTTTTATCAGACTTATGTTTCTCTATCTGTTCAAGACGTAAAAAGAATTAGCTTGTCAAAGGCTGTTGAAGAACAGGGTAAAAATGTCAAGAAAAGCGGTGAAGTCATTAATGAAATTACTTATATTTTTGAACCAAGCGTCTTCGCCGTGGTTAACCACCTAGAGAGGTCAATGATGAAGATTGCCTTAACGCAGGTTATTTTGGAGTCCAAGCTGGCACAATATGCCAGTAGGTTTAGGGCCATGACTGCTTCGCATGATTTAGCTAACGAAACACTAACAGATTACAAGCTGGCTTATCATAGATCTCAAAGGGCAATTAAAGACGAACGCTTAAAAGAAATGATTAATGGTCTTAGAAAGGCTCATGTATGAACCGAGGGGTCATTACTATTGTTAAAGACTTGGTTATTCATGTTGAATTTGCCGAGAATGTTCCTGAAATTGGAGAAATGTTAATTGTCGAAAACAAAGACAGAGCACCACTGCTTGTAGATACAATTAAAAACGAATCAACAGTGGTTTGTATTAACTTGAGGGCCTCTAAAAATATCCAAAAAGCTATGCCGGTATTGTCAACCGGAAAAGGTGTCGAAGTGCCAGTTGGTGAAGCTGTTATTGGTAGAATTTTTGATGCGCTAGGCGCGCCACTAGATGGCAAAGAGGCTGTTCCAGAAGACTATCCAAGAAAAAATATTCTTAAAATTCCAGGTAAATCAACTAACTTTTCTGCTGCTAAGCCAGAAATTCTAGAAACTGGAATTAAGGTTATAGATTTCTTTACGCCATTCGTTAAAGGTAGAAAAATTGGCGTAATTGGTGGTGCTGGTGTTGGTAAGACTGTTCTAACCATGGAATTAATTCACAATATTGCAAAAACAAGTAAAGGTTTATCTTTCTTTGCTGGTATTGGTGAGCGCGTTAGAGAGGGTCACGAACTTTATGAGACTTTACAAGAATATGAGCTTCTTGAAAACACTGTAATGTTTTTCGGGCAGATGAATGAAAATCCTGCTCAAAGATCACTGGTTTCTATTTCTGCGGTTGCAGTAGCTGAATATTTTAGGGACGAAGAAAAGAAAGACTTACTATTTTTTGCTGATAATATGTACCGTTTTGTGCAGGCCAAAAATGAACTTGCTACAATTATGGATCAAATTCCAAACGAAGGTGGCTATCAGCCGACTATATTTTCAGACATGAAAACTCTTCAAGACCGGCTCAGCTCTAACGAAAATGGATCGATTACTTCTGTACAGACAATTTATGTGCCAGCTGACGATTTATCCGACCCGGCCGTTCAGGTAATTCAGCACGAACTAGACTCAATTATTGTCCTTAGCCGTAAGGTTGCTGAACAGGGAATTAGACCAGCAGTTGACTTGAACTTAACGTCTTCAAGCCTTTTGAGCCCTGAAATTGTTGGAGACAGACATTACTTACTAAGTGTTCAAGTACAGTCAATTCTCCAAAAATATGAACAGCTAAAAGGTATTATTGCAATTATTGGCGAAAACGAACTTTCTCCTGCAGATAGAGCTGAATATGCTAAAGCTAAGCAGTTAATTCAATATTTTTCTCAAGATGCTTTTGTTGCCGAAAGATTAAATGGAAAACCAGGACAATACAGTACCAGGGAAGAAACACTAAAAGGCATAGAAGAAATAATAGCGTAATAATATGGCAAGGCAAGACGCAAGCACAGGCCAAATAGTGGAAGATCAAAAGCAAGAAGTTCCTGATGGAATGTTTCACTGCCGGGTTTATTCTCCATACAAAACTTATTTCGAGGGAATGGTCACAAGCATCTCTGCAATTAACGACACAGGCAATTTTGACATTTTAGCTAAACATCATAATTTTTTAACCTTGCTTATACCATGTGAAATTGTTATTAGGGGAATATTAAATGCTCCAGCTGACAGAGAAGAAATTATAAAAATATCTAGAGCTATCATGCAGGTGACACCAGAAGAGGTTGTCGTCTTTTTAGATATATAAAAAATATAATTTTCTAATAGCTAACAGCTAATCAATAGCTATAAAGTCAAAAGCACAGCTAGATCCAGCTGTCCCGGCATTTGTAGAAGCTACTGAAAAGCCACCTGTGCTTCGGTTTACATAGTAGTTTAATTCAGCACAAGATGATCCTACTGGAGTTATCACAACATGAGGAGCTTGGGTGAAGCTATTTCTAAATGTTATATTAGCAATTATTCCGGGTCCACTTCCGGGTCCAAAATTAATTGAAATTGTTCCCGCTGTATCTGTACCACTAACTGAAACAGTTCCAGATCCGCCGACCGCTGAACCGCGGCTAACACCAGGGGTTGCACCACCGGCATCTATGTGTCGATTAATTTGCAGATCACTATTAAGGACTATTTTGTCTATTGTAATTTGAGGAGCAGATATTGTACCCCCAAAACTTGCGCCTCCAGCTACGGTTAGGTTTTTTTGAACGGTAAGCGCCCCCTGAACCGATGCATTTCCAGCTATAGATAGATTAGATGCAACAGATACATTTTCAAAAGTTGAAGTTCCTGAAACAGTAATTCCTGGTAGGCTTAGTGCTCCGCCTACCTTAATTGTGCCAGCAACATCTAAGTTGTTTTTAACAAGTACCCTACCGTCAAAAATTGCATTTGATGCTATGGTAAGTGTTTGTTTGGCGTCGCCAACGGCAGTCTCCGATTGGTTAATTTTTGCTAGTTCTTCGGCGCTTAAGTCTTGACCAAGAACATTGGCGTTCTGTTCGGCGTCTTTAGATGTTCGGTAGCTTATAAATGCTGCAAAGCCGGCCAGGGCAAGCACTGCAAGAAAAAGCAATACGTAAACGTTTACTTTTAATATTGCATCTTTAACTCTTTGTCCAAAAGGCTTTTTGGGCGGTTTGTAATTTGTTACAGTTTCTTGTGTGGCATCAATTACAGAGCCATCGGCATTTGTTGTTGCCGATTGCTTTACCTCTGTATCTTGAATCTCAAGAGAGCTATCTAAACTATCTGTTGCGCTGTTATTTTCTTGGTTTTCAGGCATTTTTTAATTTTTCTCCACTACCTATTTTGACAAAATTATATCAAATTGTTCTATAAAACACTAGCGATTTGAATTATTGCAGAATAAAATGGTAAAATAAGAGCCATAACTCTAAGACTTATGACAGATAAAAATTCAAAAAAAAGATTCTCTGTGTATATTTCCCTAGCCTGGGCTCTCTTAATAGTTTTTGCTAGCGGAGTATCTATGGCGGCACCTACATATGTTTCTCCTAGCTATGGTGTAGACGAAATTCAATTTGGCGCGGGCGGTACTAACGACTGGAATTCTGCCAACTATAACGCGAGAGCCTCGCTTGGAGATTTAGCTATTGGAAATTCGGCCAGTTCGGCGTATCAGGCCTATGCTGGGTTCACAACGACCGATGAACCATTTATTGAAATGACAGTTCCCGCTGCTTCAATTGAAGTTGGTAGCGGTACGCCTAAAGTCCTTGCTCTTAATACTCCTGCGGCTGCATCTGCGGGCTTTGAAATTAGAGCATGGCTTGCTGATGGCTACGTTGTTGTTAACGGATCAGATCCACCAAAATATGGTAGTAGAACGTTTACGAATTTGACTTCCCCAACTGCTCCCAATTCGTCACAGGAACAGTTTGGAATCAATTTGGTAGCCAACACTAACCCTTCTAATGTTGGTTCCAACCCAGTTCAAGTGCCAGATGCTTCTTTTAGCTTTGGAGCTGCAGCAACTGGTTATAACACTGCCAACCAGTACAAATATGTTAAGGGTGACACAATAGCTTACAGCCCTAAAAGTAGCAGTATTACTCAGTACACTATTACTTATATGTTTAATGCCGTTGCCAACACCGCTGCTGGTCAATATATTATGAATCATGATCTAGTTGCCGTTGGCACATATTAGTAGTTATCCACAGTTTTTGGGGATAATTGTCGTAAATATCACTTGCATTTACCTATGCATAAGCTTTATTCTAGGGGTAATCGCAGTAATCTCTTATTAAAATCCGCAATAAGAATAAGTAAGGAGAAAGAAATGGTTAATGCCAAATCTTTTGCCACTAAGTCAATTGCAGTAGTTTCTGCTGTAGCATTGACGGTGGCTGCAGTGGTTCCGCTGTTAACTAGTTCTGCAGGTGCGGCTCAGGTGACCTCTAGGTCAATACAAATGGGTAAATCGCAGGCTAGTGCTACGGACACACAATATGTAGTAAAATTTACTACTCCATCTGGTAGTTCTTCGAACATTGGTGGTGTGGTGGTACAGTTCTGTGCTAACAGTCCTATTGTCGGTATCGACTGTAGTTCTAATGCACCAGCTGGTTTCGATTTGAACGAAACAAACTTAAATGTAAATGGTGTAGTAGGGCTTTCGGGCTTTACAATGAATGCCGCAACAGACGCCAACACATTTATTTTTACTAATGCTACTCCACAATCTGTGGGTGCAAGTACAGCCATAACAATTAACTTAGGTGATGCTGATCAAACAGAAACTTCACCAGCCGACGGTGTTACAAACCCAAGTGGTGCTGGAACTTTCTATGCTCGTATCATTACTTTTGACACAGAAGCAAATGCAACCAACGCAGCTGTTTCAGGTGATCAATCTGGTGTATACACAGGCGCTCAAGATTATGCTGGTGTTGCCCTAAGTGTTAACCCAGATATTAATGTAACGGCTCTAGTTCAAGAAACATTGAACTTTGCAGTAACAGGTACTTCTGTAACTATGGGTACTGGTACTCCTCAGATCATAGATGATACCCAGCAGTGGATTTCTAATGCAGTAGGAGTAGACCTTGACACTAACGCAACTAGCGGTCTTAACATAAGACTATTTGGAACTCACTTAACATCAGGTAGCAATACCTTGTCTGGTAGCGCAACCCTAGGTGTACTTAGCGGTTCAGCAGGTAGCCAATTCGGTATCTGTGTTAAGGACTCTACTAATGGTCAGGTTGTTGGTGACGCAGTTTATGAAACACTTGCTGCTAACTGTACAACTCCCGGAACCTCTACTTTTGCTTGGGATAATACAGCTACTTCAGCTGTAGGTGGTGACACCGTATTTACCTCAGCAGGACCAGTAGATGATGCTGTTAACTCAAATGTTAACATTTACTACGCTGCACGAGCAGACAACAATGTGCCAGCTGGTCAATACCAAGCTACACATCAACTAATTGCAACAGGTACTTACTAAAGTTTTTACCAAAATAAGTAATTAGCAAATATACCCTCTGTCATAGGAGGGTATATTTTTATTAAAAAACTGTGGATAACTTATATAAAATATTGTTGCTAAAGCTTATTTGGGCAATGTACACTAAGAAGTGCATAAGGTATAAACAAAAATATCAAAGCAAAAACAAATAAAAAAAGGAGAAAGAAATGGTTAATACCAAATCTTTTACTACTAAAGCATTTACGCTAGTTGCGGCGATTGGTTTAGTAGTAGCTACGGTTGTACCATTGTTGACAAAGTCAGCGGATGCGGCGCAGGTTACTGCCCGGTCAATTCAAATGTCAAAGTCAACAACTAGTGCAACGGGCACAACATATCAAGTGAAATTTACCGCTAATACGGGTGGTACAGTGAGAAGTATAGTAGTTGACTTTTGTAAAAACAGTCCAATTATTGGAGTCTCTTGTACTGCACCAGATTCACCATTTACAGTGGGTGGTTCGCCTTCTATAACTGTTAATGGTGGTATTACAGGTTCTTGGACGGCCGCTTCATTGAACAGTGGTAGAACTCTATACCTGTACAAGGCTGCTGGTGATACACTAACGGCTGGAACTACAGTTGTAGACTTTACTATTAACAACGTTACAAACCCAGGCGGAACAGCTGGATCTTTCTATGGAAGAATTCTAACCTATGCCGATAGTGACGACGATGGAAACGGTTGTACAAGCTCTGACGACTACGCTGGTTGTTATGTAGCCGGTACTGAAGGTACAGAATCAAATACCTATACGTTAGATAATTCTGGTACTTCATATACTGACAAAGGTGGTGTAGCGCTTTCAACTGCTGCTGCCATTACTGTCACAGCTCTAGTTCAGGAAACATTGAACTTTGCAGTTACAGGCACTTCTGTAACTATGGGTACGGGAACGCCACAAATTATTAACGATACTCAAACATGGATATCTAGTGCAGTAAATATTGACCTAGATACCAACGCAACAACAGGTTTAAACATTAGATTATTTGGTACCCACCTTGTTTCTGGGTCAAATAGCTTGACAGGTAGTTCTACTTTAGGCGTATTAACAGGCTCAACAAACAGTCAGTTCGGAATCTGTGCAAAAGATTCTACTAATGGTCAGGTAGTTGCAGACGCAGTTTATGAAACACTTGCTGCTAACTGTACAACTCCAGGCACATCTACATTTGCATGGGATAACACAGCTACTTCTGCGACAGGTGGTGACACTGTATTTACCTCAGCAGGCCCAGTAGATGATGATATAAACTCTAATGTTGATATCTACTACGCTGCACGAGCAGATAACAACGTTCCTGCCGGTCAATACCAGGCAACACATCAACTGATCGCAACAGGTACATTCTAAGCTTTAGACTAAAAACTTTTATAAGCAGAAAGAAAATATTAGAATTGAAACATGAACCACATACAATATAAAAGCCAACAGTTTTATAAAGTATGTGAGAAAATTGGCAAAGCACTCCTAGCTTTAGGAGTGCTTTTTGCTATGGTAATGAGCTCCTATAATGTTCAGGCCCTAAATGTTTACGATAGGTACATACAAATATCAAATAGTATCCCTCAGGCAAATGGCGTGGTTTATTCTGTGGGCTTTACAATGCCTTCTGCACAGACTTTAGGGAGTGTTGTTATAGAAATTTGCGACAATTCACCTCTTTATTCAGTTGCCTGTGTTCAACCAAATGGCTTTAGCTGGTTAAGTGCAACTCTTAACTCTGAATCTGGTGCAACCGGATTTTCTATTGACCCCAGCACAACCGCTAACAGAATGGTTCTAACAAGAGCTCCCGGGCCAGTTGCCGCCGGAACCGTTCAAAGATTCTCGTTCAATAATGTTACTAACCCTTATGATAGTGGCACCTTTTATGGCAAAATATTTACTTATGCTACAAACGACGCCACCGGTCCTGATACTGACTTTGGTGGAGTGGCAATGAGTTTAAATGATTCTATGTCCGTACAGACAGAAGTCCCGCCATATTTGTATTTTTGCAGCGGAATAACTATAGATGGTTTCGATTGCCTGACTGCAACGGGAAGTTATATTAACTTAGGTGAATTAAGTAAAACAGGCACCATAGGCGCTACATCTCAAATGGTAGCGGCTACAAACGCCGATTTTGGCTATAATATTACTGTTAGTGGAACAACCTTAACATCTGGTATAAATGTTATTCCTAATTTAACTACTCCGTCGAGTCCTGCGCCTGGTTCTTCTCGTTTTGGAATTAACCTTAGGGCTAATTCAAATCCTGGTGCTGGGCAGGATGTTAGTGGAGGTGGGGTAGCTACTCCAACTGCCGATTACAACACTCCAAACCAGTATAAATTTAAAAATGAAGACACTATTGCCCAAACACCCGATGTAAGTTTAGAAAACAAGTTTACTGTTACTTATATGGTAAACGTTAGCCCAAATCAGGCCCCCGGCATCTACAACTCGACATTAATATATAATATTCTTGCAACGTTTTAACATAAGCTTGTATAATGTATATTAACAATTAACAAAATAAATATTATATAAGGAGACTTTGTGAGAAAACTTTCTTTTGGCGCCATAGTATTATCGGCGTTTGCTGTATTTGCAGTTGGGGCTGTAGCTATTGCTCAAGATAATAACGGATCAGGATATAGGGTATCGCCCGTAAGAGAAGAAAAAACTATAGAAAAGGGCAAATCTGCCGTAACTAAAGTTTATGTTGAAAACACTACTAATGGGACGGTTGAAACTAAAGCAGTTGTCAATAATTTTGTTGCCGACGGTGAATCTGGTCAACCGAAAGTAGATCTAGAAAACAAACTTGAAATTTCTAACGATTTTAGAAAAATAGTTAGCCCAATACCAAACTTTACTCTTGCGCCTAAAGAGAAAAAAGAAATTCCTGTAACAATTTCTATACCTGCAGACGGAAGCTCGGGTGGATATTACGGAGCAATTAGGTTCTTGCCGGCAAGTGCAAGTGACGAAGATGCAAGGGTTAGCCTTTCTGCCAGCGTAGGAACAATCTTCTTAATTAACGTTCCTGGCAACTTAACTGAAAAACTTTCACTTGAAGAATTTGCTATAACCAACAATGGTAAAAAAGGTTTTATGTTTGTTAACGCAAGCGACGGAATGGCAACATTAATTAAGCTTAAAAACACAGGTAACATTCATACTAAACCTTTTGGCAAAGTAACAATTACTCAAGGCTCTAAAACTGTAGAGGAATTTGAATTTAACGATAAAGACAGTGGATCTGGCAATATCTTGCCTAATCAAACAAGAGCCTTTGAAAACAAGCTTAAAAATAACAAATGGTTTGGAAAATATACCGTTACAGCTAACTTAAGCTATGGTGGAGGCGGTGATGTTATTACTGCGTCTAAGACCTTTTGGGTTATTCCAACCTGGTTAGCCGTGCTATTTGTAGTAGTTCTACTTGGACTTGTTTTCGGAGCAGTTTACTTCTTGGCTAGAAAATCAAATAAGACAAAGTCAGCCCATAAAAGGCGATAACACCTAACTCCAATATTAGGAGGCAAAATGACCAACCACAAAAATAAATTACTAAGCAAAACTTTTTGGGTAATTTTAGTGGTTGGTTTTTTGATGGCAGCATTTAGTGCAGTAGCCGGTGCTGTTGTTAACCCACAGTCTGATGGTGTTGGTGTTGAAGGCAAAATAAGCGCACCACCACCAACTAGCGCACCAACAATATCAAACCCTACTAATGGAAGAAACATAACAGAGCTACCAATAACGGTGACTGGAGTATGTCAGACAAATCTACTTGTAAAGCTTTTTAAGAACAACGTTTTTGCAGGTTCGGCCTTGTGTCAAAACAATACATACAGCATAATTACAGACCTATTTAGTGGAAGTAATGAACTTGTTGTTCGTGCCTATGATGACTTAGATCAAGCTAGTCCGGACTCTAATTTGGTTACTGTTAATTTTCAAGATGCCGCAAGGCCCCAGACAGTTAGTAGAATAACTATGATAACCAATTTTGCCAGAAGGGGTGCAAACCCTGGTTACGAATTACCATGGCCAATTTCAATTTCTGGTGGTGTTGCCCCTTACGCTGTTAGCGTAGACTGGGGTGATGGCAGTCAACCTGATATATATGCCGTCGCTGTACCCGGCGAATTCACGGTAAAGCATAAATTTGAACAATCAGGAATATACAGGGTACTTGTTAAGGCAACAGACAAAGAGGGTAATACAGGGTATCTTCAGCTAACAGCAATTTCTAACGGTAGTCCTGGACAAAGCGACGTAGAGGGTGCCGAGAATACAAATGTGAAAAGTAAAACAAGAGTATTATGGCAGCCCATGCTTATATTCATACCTTTACTTATTTCTACATTTTGGCTAGGCAAACGGTATGAACTACTTCGTATTAAGAACAAATTTATGCAGGGCGAAGATCCATTCTAGGATTAGTCTGGCAAATGTTTGCTAAAATATCCTAGGTGAAAACAATTTTCGTTGGACTTTCGGGTGGTGTAGATAGCTCTGTAGCAGCTCTGTTACTTAAAAAACAGGGTTACAGAGTCGTCGGTGTTTACATGAAAAACTGGAGCAAAAGCTTGCCCGGCTTTAATTGTCCCTGGAAAGAAGACTATCAAGATGCCAAAAGAATAGCTGTCCAGCTTAAAATTGATTTTTTATTATTTGATTTTGAGCAAGAATACCAAGAAAAAGTTGTTGATTATATGATAGAAGAATACAAGCTTGGTAGAACCCCAAACCCAGATATTGCTTGTAACCAAGAAATAAAATTTAAGCTTTTTGCTGAAACCGCCTTTAAGGAAGGTGCAGAATATATCGCTACCGGACACTATGCCAAAACAGAATCAGGGAAGCTCTTAAGGCCGGTCGATTCCGAAAAAGACCAAACATATTTTTTGTATAGAGTAACGTCTGCAGCTCTGAAAAAGACATTATTCCCACTATCTGAATATAAAAAAGGGGAAGTTCGCAAAATTGCTTCGGAAAATAAGCTTGTAACTAGCTCAAAAAAAGAAAGTATGGGCATATGTTTTGTCGGAAAGGTTGGCATTAAAGAATTTTTGTCTAGTTTTGTTGAAACAAGTCCTGGTCCTATAGTTGATCAAAATGGAATGATTATTGGAGAACACGATGGAGCAATTTTCTACACCATAGGTCAAAGACATGGATTAGATGTAGGCGGTGGTTTGCCCTACTATGTTATTGGTAAAAACATGCAAACTAATGAAGTTTTTGTAACAAGTAAAATTAACGATAACAAACTATGGACCGATAAGCTTTCGGTTGATTCTTGGCATTGGATAAACAGTGCACCGGCAAAAAACATTGAGTACTCCGTGAGATATAGGCATTTGGGTCCACTCGAGCCAGCTACCATTGACGAATCAAACATTATGCTAAAGAATGAGATTAAAACGGTTAACCCCGGTCAATCTGTGGTAGTTTATGATGGCAATCAAGTTTTGGGCGGTGGAATAGTAGCATTTTAGAAGCTATTTTAACTGTAAAGTAGGCACATATTTTTATTTATGAACCACGAAAGTTATTAATACTTCTTGTGCTAAAATATAATACGAAACTATGCTTAAAAAATTTAAAAAAGTTAAGGATAAAGTTACTAATTCTGGCGATGGTCCAGAAGAAAAATTAATGATAGGTCTTGATATTGGTACCGAATATGTAAAGGCAGTAATTGCCAAGGTAGAACCTGGGAATGATCTTAAAATTATTGGAGTAGGGCGACAAAAACAATCATTAAGTGACATGAACGCAGGTGCAATTTCTGATATTACCGCTGTTGTGGCCAACTGTGATTCTGCGCTTAGTGAGGCCGAGCAAATGGCTGGAGCTAGTGGCAGGAGCGCTGTTATTGGCATTGCGGGTGAATTGGTAAAAGGTAACACAACAATAGTTAGATTTGCCCGTAAAGATCCTAATAAAGAAATTACCGTAGAAGAGGTAGACCGAATTTTTACTTTGGTTCAAGAAAGAGCTGAAACGGTAGCAAAAAAACAGCTCGAAATGGAAACTGGTGGCAAAGATATTGGCCTGAAACTAGTTAATAGCGCATTGATATCCATAGAAATAGATGGATACCAAGTCACTAACCCGATAGGTTTTCAAGGTAAAAACGTATTAATTAGTCTTTATACAGCTTTTGCACCACTGGTACACATAGGTGCAATAGAAAAGGTTGCCGAACAGTTGGACTTAGACCTACTAACTGTTGCCGCCGAACCATTTGCCGTGGCAAGGTCGGTTATTGGAGATGACCCAAATGCAAGTATTACCGCAATTTTAGTAGATGTTGGCGGAGGAACTACCGATATCGCAGTGGTTAACGAAGGTGGCGTTGAGGGCACTATAATGTTCGGTATTGGCGGTCGAGCTTATACTAAATCTATATCTTTGGATCTTGGAGTTGAATTTGACAGAGCAGAAGAACTAAAGCTTGGCCTTGAAGAAGGTAAAATCCCATCCTCTAGAAAAGAAAGTGTAGAAGATGCTTTAAATAAAACGTTAGAGGTATGGACCAGTGGCTTAGAGTTAGCTTTAGAGGAATTCGACAGACTAGATCACCTACCTAATCGTATTTTGCTTTGCGGAGGCGGCTCAAGTCTAAAAATCCTAACCGATAAACTAGCCCAAACCGATTGGTACAAACAGCTCCCATTCACAAAAAAGCCAATAATTCAGCTTATTAAGCCTTCTCAGGTTAAGGGAATAGTTGATGAAACAGGAAAAATTAATGATCATACTTTTATTACCGCAATGGGGCTTTTAAGGGTAGGAATGGATACTGTTTTACAATATGACGATGAGACAGCTACAATTAAAGACAAGATCAATAGAATGTTAAGGATATAACAAATATATGGCTAAAGATGTAATTTATATTGACTCAGATGATGAAATCGCTGCAGTTACCTCTAAGGTGAGTAGCTCTAAAGAAAGTGTCGTAGCTTTAGTTTTGCCAAAAAGATGCCCCTTGCTTCAAAGTTCGGTAAATATGAAAATTCTTAACAGGGCCGCCAATGCATCTTCTAAGCAAATTGTTTTGGTGACTAGTGAGCCTGGAATACTTAAGCTTGCCGGACTGGCGGGTGTCTTTGTGGCTGGTACGCTTCAGAGCAAGCCATATGTTCCTGAAGCAGAGAAGGCACTACCAAAAGAAAATCATATAGAAGAAATTACAGACGAATCAAGTAGTGATGAATTAGCCGAAAACACCATCCCGGAACAGACTGAAGCAAAGAATGTTAAGCCAGCAAAAGAATCGCAAAGTAGCAACTCAAAGAATAACAAAAAAAGTAAGGATAAAACTAAAAAAGACAGTAAACTCAAGGTGCCAAACTTTGATAGTTTTCGGACCCGCTTATTTGTAATTGGCGGAGGAATCTTTGCCTTAATTGTTATTTTTATTCTGGCTTTTTATGTTCTTCCAAAAGCCAAAATTACCATAGTATCTGAAACTCAATCAGTTAAAGTAGCTACAGACATAGAAGCTAACCCTAAAGCAACCTCAGATAATGTTGAATCAAAAGAGTTTATTTTAAAAACAAGTACCATAGACAAGTCTGACAGCAAAAAAACTGCTGCCACCGGCCAAAGGAATGACGGCACAAAAGCAACTGGCAAAATTACAGTTTATAACTGCGACTTTAAGGATGGCTTTACAATTCCTGCCGGCTCTACATTTACTACTGGCTTTTCTGGTGGAACAGCAAGTTTTGTAACCAGTGACGCTGTTATTGTTCCTGGCTTTACTAGCTCTAGTGCTTCATCGTGTAAGCTTACTAGTCCATATTCTGGCTCAGGAAAGGCGGTAGCGTCAGTAACTGCCGTAAACCCAGGCTCTCAATATAATCTAAGTAGTAACCGAACGTATACTGTCCCAGGTATTTCAGATGTTAACGATGTTGTTGCGGTTGGTGATGCTATGGGGGGTGGGCAGGATAAAATTACAAAAATTGTTTCTGCCGAAGACTGCGATAAAGCAAAAAACGATGTTCAATCTGCAATTAGCGGAGGGGACTACCAGAAGCAATTAACCGCTGAATTCGAGAAAAAAGGTATTTTTCCAAGCATAGACACATTTAGTGCAAAAACAGTAAGCGTTAGTTGTTCTCCTCAGCCTGGAAATCCTGGGGAAGAAGTAACCGCGACCGCTAAAATGCAGTTTACTATGTCTGGAGTTGATTCCAAGGCCCTAGGCCAGTTGGTTGATAATAGCGCGCTCGCCCAAACAGGTCCAAACCAAACAGTTGTCAATAACGGTCTTAGTGACGCTACACTTACCCTTAAGCAAACAAAATCCGGGGGTACTCAAGTATTTACTCTTGATACAACGGCCGAAGTTGCCGTTAAGCAAGATCCTGAAGCAATTGCCAGCCAAGTAAAAGGCAAAAATGCAAGACAAACAGCAGAAATCATTAAATCAATCAATGGTGTTAAAGATGTAAAAGTCGACTATAGTCCATTCTGGGTTTCAAAAACACCGACAAACACTAAAAAAATCCAAATAATATTTGTCAATGAATCAAATAGTTAATATTTTAGGATTAGACATTGGAGAAAAAAGGATAGGTGTTGCCAGGGCTAATTCTTTGGCAAAATTAACCGAACCTTTGATAGTTTTAGAAAATAAAAAAGATTTTATGCAAAAATTACAAGATATTATGCAAGAGCACGATATAAGTTTAGTCATTATTGGTTTGCCAAGAAGCCTTGAGGGTAACGAAACCGAGCAGTCAGCATATACTAGGCGTTTTGTTTCAGATAACTTTCAGGATATACCTGTAAAGTTCCAAGACGAAACTCTAAGTTCGGTAGAGGCAGAAAAAAGATTAAAAAGCTTTGGCCTCGAGAACCGTCCAGATATGCTAGATGCTGTTGCTGCCTGTATAATACTAGAGGATTATTTTAATTATGAAAGTCACTAAGAGACATTTTTACAGATCGAGCCGTGCCAAAAAGGTTATTTTTAGTACCTTGGCAATTATTCTTTTGCTATTTATTGCTGCTGCTATAGGAGTAAATATATGGTACCAAAATAACCTTAAACCAGCGAAAAATGAAGGCTCTGCAATTATTTTCGTCGTAGATGAAGGACAGTCCGCCCCACTAACCGCCAAAAGCCTCCAGGAGCAAAATCTAATTAGAAGTTCCCAGGCATTTTTATGGTACCTAAGAAATCAGGGCACAACTAATAAGATTCAAGCTGGTAGCTATGAAATAAAGCCTACCCAGAGCTCTCAGGAAATTGCTCAGATGCTGACAACAGGTAAAGTATCTTCTAAGTTCTTTACCATTCTTCCCGGAAAACGACTAGATCAAATACGGCAAAATTTTATTGATGCTGGTTTTTCTGCAGAAGAGGTTGATAAAGCACTCGATCCAGCAAATTACTCTAATCACCCAGCTTTAATAGCTAAGCCGACAGATCAGTCATTAGAAGGCTATATTTACCCAGAAACCTTCAAAATTGATTCATCTACAACTCCTCAGCAGATTGTTAGGCTTTCTTTAGATGAGTTAGCTTCGGTGCTAACACCTGGTTTAATAGATGCCTTTCAGGCACAAGGCCTAGGTATTCATAGAGCAATAACCCTAGCTTCTATTATTGAAAAAGAAGCAGCCAATGCTCAAGATAAAAAAGATATTGCCGGGGTATTTTTTAACAGACTTAAACAGGGAATGCCACTTCAGTCAGACCCTACCTATAAATACGCTGCCTTTCTAAAAAACGAAGCTCCATCACCGGCAATTGATTCCCCCTATAATACCTACAAAGTATCCGGATTGCCCCCTGGTCCAATTAGTAACGTAAGTAAAAATGCCCTACAAGCCGTTGCTTCGCCGACAAAACATGATTATCTCTATTTTGTATCAGGAGATGACGATATAACACGGTTTTCTAAGACACTTCAGGAGCACGAAGCTTTGGTAAAGCAATACTGTATTAAGAAGTGCGCTACTTACTAGTGTTCTACCCCTGTTGATCATACACAAAAAATGGCCAAAAAACTTGACATTTTAGGTTGCAAAATATAGACTAATAAGTACGATTTTTGGTGATATTGTCACTGAAGAACAATAAACAGGTTCTTAAAAAATCGGTCGTAGTCTACTAGCTATCTAAATGGCCTTATGGTTCATGCAGCGTTTTTTTCGCAGACAACTAATAATTAAACGGTAGATACTACGAAAAGACTCTAGAAAGAGTCAGGAGAGTTGTATTAGTAACTTAATTACACCTGCTAGTTCAGGTAAGGTTATCACTACAAACACAAACATTCCCAAAATTGGCTCTTCAGATATAAAGAAGGCAGCCAAGTCAAAAGCTCGAAAAAGTAAGAAATCATTCAAGAAACACGCGCTTCTTATAGCTAATGTTTCTATATTATTAGCAGTTGCAGGTCTAATATTCGCAGGTCAGACAAGTTCTAGCGAAATTAGCTCTAAATCGGCCCTACTTAGTCAAACAGGTACTAGTAGTGCTGCTGCACCCTTAGACTCTTTATCTTCGGCTGATATTGCCGCTAACATCGCTCAGGTTGTAAATATGCCTGAGGTTATTCCAGTTTCAAACCAAGCCGATTCTGTGAATGCTCAGCTATCACAGGCTGATGCAGTAGAGGCTGTTGTAGACAAGCCGCAATTAGTTGCCGGTGGCGCAAAGACTAAAGAAGACATTCAGAAATACACAGCCCAAGCAGGTGAATCTGTAGCATCTATTGCTGAAAAGTTCGGTGTAAGTGTCGATACCATTAAGTGGTCTAACGGTATTGCAACAGATACAATAAGTGCTTCTAAAGAGTTGGTTATTCCACCAAGAAACGGTGTTTTGTATAAGGTTCAGGCCGGTGATACTGTTGATACTTTAGCATCAAAATATAGTGCCTCTAAAGAACAAATTATTGCTTTTAATGATATTGAAATAACAGGAAATCTACCTGTTGGTGAAAATATTCTTATTCCTGATGGTAAAAAACCTGCAGATCCCGCTCCTGTTGCAACAACCAGGACAACTACTAGCTCATCAACCAGTACAGCATCATCTTCTACGGCAACTTATGGATTTGTTGCTCGTTACGGAGGTAACGGCTATGTTCCCGGATACTGTACTTGGTATGCTGCTTCCAGGGTCGCAATTCCAAATAACTGGGGTAACGCAAACACCTGGGACAACAGAGCACGTGCAAGTGGCTGGACAGTAAGTTCTGTTCCTGTTGCTGGCGCTATTTTCCAAACTGATGCCGGTTGGGCAGGTCATGTTGGTATCGTTGAAGAGGTCCATGGAGATGGAACGATGACTGTCTCTGATATGAACGGCTTCTCGGGCTTTGGTCGAGTAGGATATGCTCGAGTACCAGTAACCGCTTATCCTAACTATATTTACAGATAAAGCAAATATTCGTAAAAACTCCTCTTATTTTTTAAGGGGAGTTTTTTATTTGTATATAATAGATAGCAATGACAGTAAACATGAAACAAAGACATTTTTTGCAATCAGACGAATGGGGTAGGGTTCAGGCTGGTTTTGGTAAAGAAGTAGTTAAAAGAGAAGGTCCAGATTGGAGTTATCAAGCTTTAATAGGCTCAAACCCTGGTAGAATTGGCAAATATATTAAATGTGTCTTTTTACCTTACGGCCCAGTCTTTAGCAGCCAGAAGGGCCTTAAAATGGCTCTAGATGATGTTTATGAACTGGCCTTAGCTCGTAAAGCCGACCAGATTGTCGTAGAGCCTTATTGTATATCTGAAATATCAGAGATTTCGGACGTCATGGAAGGTTATATAAAGTTGCCTAAATCTCGCCAGCCAGAACTTACGCTTGTGACGGATTTATCAAAGCCCTGGGATGAAGTTCTGCTAGGAATGTCAAAAACTAACAGATACCAATGGAAATATCTTGAAAGGGATGGGCTATCTTTTATAAAAAGCTACACCCCAGAAGATGTAGAAGATTTTGCGAATATGATGCAAGCTACTACCAACAGGACCGGGGCTCATTTCCCTGGTATTAGTTACTATAAGCATATTTTAAAAACCTTAGGCCCCGAAAAAAAAGCAGGACTGGTTTACGGTTACCATGACGGTAAAAGGTTGGTAGGTACGCTTTTTATAGACGATCTTGAGGCAAAAAGAAGATACTATTTATACGCCGGTTCGTTCGATGAAATGAGAAATGTCAAAGCGGCTCTTAATGCCGCACTAGTCATGTATCTACAAAAAGATGCCCAAGACTCAGGGTTGCAGTCTCTAGATTATTTCGGAGTTGCGCCTGTGGATGCCCCTAAAGACCACCCCTGGTATGGTCTTAGCAAATTCAAAAGGTCACTTGGTGGTGAAGATTTTTCTACTCTTGGCACATGGGAGAAAAACTTACATAAGAGTAAGGTGAGTTTTGTGAAACTTCTTCAAAAAATTATTTAACAGAGATTTATAGTAAGAAATTAGCTATAATTAGTTCGATGTTTGTAGATAAAGTACAAGTTAATGTTAAAGCAGGAGATGGCGGTGATGGAATCGTCAGTTTTAGGCATGAAATTTATGTCGATAAGGGTGGTCCAGACGGTGGAGACGGTGGTAAGGGAGGTGACGTAATAGCCAAAGCTACTCGAAACGAAAATACTCTGGCAAAATACCGCTTTAACAAGCTCTTAAAAGCTGACAATGGCAAAAATGGTGGTGGTCAGAAAAAAAGAGGCAAATCAGGCCAGGATTTAATTTTAGATGTTCCAGTCGGTACCGTAGTTATTTATAATGACGAAATTTTAGCCGATCTTACTGAAGATGGCGCCGAGGCGGTTATTGCTAGAGGAGGCGATGGAGGATTTGGCAATGCTCACTTTACTAGCTCTGTTAGGCAGGCACCAAAAGTGGCCGAAAAAGGCGAAAAAGGCGAAGAATTTGACTTTATTTTTGAACTTAAAATGATTGCTGACATTGGTTTAGTTGGTTTGCCAAATGCTGGTAAGAGCACGTTTTTAAGTGTTGTTTCAAACGCCAGGCCCGAAATTGCTGATTACCCTTTCACTACGCTAGTCCCTAATCTTGGAGTTGTCGATCTCGATAAAGATAAATCACTTTTGATTGCGGATATTCCTGGACTTATTGAAGGCGCAAGTTCCGGAAAGGGTTTAGGGGACGAGTTCTTAAGACATGTCTCTAGGTGTCATATACTGCTTCATTTAATTGATTCAAGAAGCGAAGATATAGTAAAAGACTATAAAATAATCAGGACAGAGCTTGAAAAGCACAGTCCAGAGCTAGCCACAAAACATGAAGTAGTCGCTCTTACTAAAATAGACTTAATAGACAGTGACATTGTTGAATATCAAAAAGAATTACTCGAAAAAAATATTCAACCCGACACTCCTATATATTCTATTTCTTCATCTGCCCACATGTTTGTTAAAGAGCTACTTTACGACTTATATAATATTGCCCAAGACACTAACAAACTTGAACAAGATGAAACTAGAGAAGATGGCTTGCCGGTAATATCATTGATAAGTAAACCTAAAGATGTTGCCTGGGTTTTAACTAAAAAAGAAAAATATTGGCAAATTAAGGGCAACAAAATTGAAAAATTTGCTAGAAGAACAGATTTTGAGAATCCTCATGGTGTAGCTAGGCTAAGAGACATTATGAAAAAAATGGGCATACTACGGGAACTTGATAGACAAGGGGCAGAAGTTGGAGCAGAGATTCGCATTGGAAGGCCGGTGGTCGGAAAAATTGAGTATTAAATGAAAGAATCTTTTTACTTTTATGATTTAGAAACAACTGGCCTTTCTCCGAAAAAAGATAGGATAATGCAGTTTGCTGGTCAAAGAACCGATAATAATTTAGAGCCTATAGGTGAACCTGACAATATCTATATAAAAATTACTGAAGATATTTTACCGAGTCCAGATGCTGTCATGGTTACCGGAATTACTCCTCAAAAGACATTATCTGAAGGAATATCCGAGGCAGAGTTTTTAAAATATTTTTATGACCAAATTGCTGTTCCAAATACCGTTTTTGTCGGATTTAATTCAGTAAGATTCGATGACGAGTTTATTAGATATTTAAACTACAGAAACTTTTACGATGCATATGAATGGCAGTGGTCAGAAGGTAGAAGTAAATGGGACATACTAGATGTTGTCAGAATGACCCGTGCGCTTAGGCCAGAAGGCATTAAGTGGCCGTTTAGTTCAGACGGAAAGCCATCTAATAGACTAGAACTGCTAACTGACTTGAATAAATTAGAACACAGCCATGCTCATGATGCTCTCAGCGATGTTTTTGCAACAATCGCGGTAGCGAAAATGATTCAACAAAAAAATCAAAAATTATTCGAGTATTTATTAAAAATTAGATCCAAAAAGGAAGTAGATAGCTTGGTTTCAAAGGGCGTGCCTTTTGTTTATTCTTCTGGCAGATACTCTTCTGAATTTAATTATACGACTGCAGCTACGGTTTTAGGGGCACATCCCGAAAAACAGGGTGCCTATCTTGTTTATGATCTTCGTTTCGACCCTGAGGAATATTCCAACAAATCAATAGATGAGCTTGAAGAAATGTTTAATAATCAGTACGGTGAGGGCGCTAAAAGATTTCCTGTTAAAATTATGCACAATAATAAGTGCCCGGCCCTAGCTCCGCTGAATGTTGTTACCGAAAAAAACTGGAAAGATATACAGCTAGAAAAAACTACTGTAGAGCAGAATTATCTGAAACTTGCCGCCAATGAAAATCTTAAATTAAAAATCATAGAACTATTCAGAAGAAACCAACAACAAATTCAGACCAGATTTATTAGCGATGAACAGACTGTTGACGAGCAACTGTATGACGGTTTCTTTGACAGGGGCGATAAAAATAAAATGAGAGTAGTAAGGGCTGCAGAAGTAGACGATTTGGTTGACTTAAGTTTTGATTTTGACGACCCACGCCTGAGAAGCCTTTTAATTTTATATAAGGCCAGGCAGTACCCAGCCTCTATGAACGAGAGCGAACAAGAATATTGGAACAATTATAAAAAAAATAGCTTGAATCAAAAACAGACCGATGGCACTTCTAAAATAGAGAGTTTCTTTAAGCGCTTAGAGCAGCTAGCTGAAATTCATCAAAGCGACCCGAATAAAATATATCTACTAGAAGAACTGCAGCTTTATGCCCAGTCAGTAATGACAACAGATTATTAAATAGATATATTCTTAAGTTTTGCTTGTTTGTTTGTAAATAGAAGCTTGTGCAGGTGGCTAAGCTTATTTTGTTTGAACAGAATAATTACTAATAACGATAGCGAGCCAACCATGGTACTAATAAATAGAAAATAGAAGTCGAATTGGATATTTGTACCAGGAACAATTCCAAGCACTAAAAAGCTAATTACATTTTTTTCTATTGAAAAAAAATCAACAGATGACAACGAGAGCAGTACATAAAATACCGGATTAAATAAGCTAATTAACCATAACATGGCAACCTCCGTTAATAATAATTTCTAGCCAAAGAGGCTAATACTATAATACTTAAATTAAAACATTCTTTTAAAAAATGCAATAATGTTTTTTCGAATGCTTATGATTAATTGTTTAATTCGGCTTATTCGATCACGGTTATAAATAAATTCAGATATAGCCAAGATTAATAAACTAAAACCTAAGGCCTTGAAAATTAATCCGTTGGCATATATAAAAATCCATACAGCAGCAGTTAGTAAAAATACAGCAATAACATCATGTAAAAGTTGGTATTTTGTATTGCTTGGGAAAATTATTTTGGCAAAGTCTTCACCCTTATTTTTTATATATAACAAAATATCTTCTGCCCATTTATTGTTTACAGCAAGTAAAGCTAGTCCGGCAATCAAGAGTGGTATGCCCCCAGGGCCCGGAAGCCAACCAAGAAGAGGAGCGGCAATTATCAACGATATTCCGGCCAAATCAGTTAGATATCTTTTTACTTGTTTTTTCATACTGGGCTATTATCTCATAAATAATCTGTGGTTAAGCTGTAGTAAAATAGTCAACCATTCTTTACAAATACGAAACACAGGAATAGATTAAAAGTATTAACCTTGTTAACAACAAAAAGAGGTGTAGTGAAAGAAAAGGTTTGTGTTGATAGTCGTAATTGCCTATCAATTAGCGACTATATTGTATCAGTATTAAGACCAGTAGACTACAAAGACGAAAATTATCGGGAATTTTTAAAGGCACTATCAATAATAACTGATGGTGCTTTTCGTTATAAGGATCCAGGCGGCCAAGCAATCTCAGTTATTAGTCCACTTCGAACTGCAGAAAAAGTATTTTCCAAAAACGGTCGCGTATTTGATAGGAAATGTCTAAGTGGGGTTAAGAGTCAAATAGCCTGCTTAGCCTTAGAGGGACTTTCGCTTAAGCCGATAATTTCCGAGCAAGACGGCTTGATAGAATTTAACAAAAAAGACTCTGGCTATGAATTATGGATGAGATTCGAACAAAACCAAGAACACCAGGAGGCCCTCGATCAATTGGCTCAAATTCTTATTTGCATGGCAGAACAGGCTGGTAGAAAAATTCATCAAGATGATATAGAGCTTCTGGAAAAGAGTAATGAAATAATGTCTCTGAAGATTGGCCACATAGCAACAGGCGAAATAGACGACTTTATGAAAACTGATATAGATATGGCAATTACTGCCCGCCAAAACAATCCTTTAGAAATTTTGACAGAGGCGTATTCGTATCGTATTGAAAAGGATGAAGCGGTAGAAGAGTCAATCCAGTATTTTGTAGATGACTCACAAAATGTAGATTTTGCACCACTTACCATTGATCTAATTAAAAGAAATACAAAAAGGAGTTCATGATATGTCACAATATTTTAATGTTCGTAGTGGAGGACCGCATATTGGTCGTCATAGTCCTTCTGCTTCAGATGCCGAAGAACGGCCGGCGCTTCTAAATGAAATAAAAAAAAGTAGCCTAGGGATATATAGACCTCTTAATTACGAATCTCAAGAAGACTTGCAAAATAGACTAGACGATGCCCTGCTTGAAATTACTCCAGAAATGGAAATTAGACGAGCCGGAATGCAGCTTGGGGATTTTGTTGTTAAGCAAGAAATGGGAATTACCTACCTAAAAGAGCGAGATTTCAGAAAGAAAAAAATAAATTGCCACTTTTTCTTGCTGGTTTTCGGCTAAAAAACGACCTAGATGCCATACAGAAGGGTGTGTGGATGCCTAAGGGAACTCCACTTGAGGTCGGTATTGATCTTGATCATATGGAATGGACTGATTTTCACGGCAGAAGTCTGGCCCTGTTCTTCGATAAATATTCAGAAGGCTACGAAAGACTACAACAAGAAAAAGAGTGTATTTCAAGTGTATTAGGTGAGTTTAGTGTAAATATGGCGTCAGCCGTAAATACTCCAAATCATTTGACAGTAATTAAATATGGTCAGGGTAATGACCATAACAAGTTGGGTTATAAAGATAAAAAATACATAATTGATAAAGTTGGTTCACACTTATCGGAAATGGGCATTAATAGTGTTTTGCTTGATCCTGTAGTTGCCGGAAAACAGTCGTCGGATTCAGAGGATAGATCTTATCGAAACGAGCATGAATATTGGGAAAAATCAGCTCGAAGACAAGCCCAGTTAAGAATAGTTTCTTGAACGTAAACTTCTGTATCACTAGAAAAATTTAGTCGTTTTTTGTATAATAACCCCTTACATGCAAGATTTTATTCGCGTACAAGGCGCTAGGGAGCATAATTTAAAAAATATTTCTGTTGATTTACCAAGGGATAGCCTAGTGGTAATCACTGGTTTAAGTGGTTCTGGAAAATCAAGCTTAGCATTCGATACCATATATGCTGAAGGCCAAAGACGATATGTTGAGAGCCTATCATCTTATGCAAGACAATTTTTAGGCCTTATGGAAAAACCAGATGTTGATCAAATTGATGGTTTGTCTCCCGCGATATCAATAGATCAAAAATCTACCTCCAGAAATCCTCGGTCTACTGTTGCAACTGTTACAGAGATATATGATTACTTAAGACTTTTGTACGCAAGAACGGGAATTCCTCACTGTCCAATTTGTGGTAATGAGGTATCTAGGCAGACCGCAACGGCCGTAGTAGATTTAGTTGGAAAAACATATGAAGGAAAAAGACTAATGATACTTGCGCCCATCGTGATAGATAAAAAGGGTGCATTTGAGCATATATCAGAAAAGTATCTTCGGGCTGGTTTCGCTCGTGCAAGAGTTGACGGTGTTGTTTATTCGTTAGATGAGTTCCCCGAGCTTGATAAGGCCAAGAAGCACAACATTGAAATTGTTATAGACCGGCTAGTTCCTGGCCCTGATGCATCTTCACGATTAAGCCAGTCAATTGAGCAGGCATTCGATATTGCAGAAGATAAAATGATCGTACTCGATGCAGACACAAATAAAGAAGAACTATTTTCGCTTTCATACGCTTGTGTGAATCACCCGGAAATTGCTATTCCGGAACTAGAGCCAAGAAATTTTAGTTTTAACTCCCCTCATGGAGCCTGTAATGTTTGTACCGGCTTGGGTAATAGGCTAGAAGTTGACCCAGAGTTAGTCATTCCGAATGGTAGGCTTACCATTGCCGAAGGTGCAATTAGGCCGTTCAATAGGCTTAGAATAGACAGCTTTTATCTTAAAAAAATAGAAATAATGGCAGAAGAAAATGGTTTTAGTATTCATACCCCTACGGGCAAGCTGAAAGACGAAGATATTAATAAGGTTCTTTACGGTACTGGCAAGCAAACATATATTATTCCTCTTGGGTCTGGCAGAAGTTATGAGTCAGAGTTTGAAGGTGTTATTCCCAATCTTGAAAGGCGCTACAAAGAAACGGAGTCCGATTTTATTCGTCGTGATATAGAGAAGTTCATGCAAGAGAAGCCTTGTGCTGCTTGTGGTGGTCAGCGCCTCAAGCCAGAAGTTTTGGCCGTTACTGTTAATGATAAGTCAATTATGGATGTTTGTAATTTATCTATTGATAATGCTCTTAGTTTTTTTGAAAAAATTAAACTCAGCGAAACAGACGAAAAAATTGCCAAGCAAATCTTAAAAGAAATTAAAGCTCGGCTTAGTTTCTTGCAAGACGTTGGATTGAACTACCTAAGTCTTGCTAGGAGCGCCACTACCCTTAGTGGTGGAGAGGCCCAAAGAATCCGCTTGGCCACTCAAATAGGTTCTGGTCTAACTGGAGTTCTTTATGTCCTAGACGAACCCTCTATTGGCCTACATCAAAGAGATAACAATCGACTAATAAACACACTGAAGAAATTAAGAGACCTTGGCAATACGGTGATTGTGGTTGAGCACGATGAAGACACCATGAGAACTGCCGACTATTTGCTAGATATTGGTCCCGGGGCTGGTATACATGGTGGGGAAATTGTAGCCGAGGGTACGCCTAAAGAGGTTATTGAAAATCCTTCTAGTATTACTGGTAAATATTTAAGCGGAAAAATTACAATAAAAACTAAAAATAAATACCGTCAGGGTAATGGTAAATTTTTAGAAATTATAGGCGCAAAAGAAAATAATTTAAAAAATGTAAATGTAAATATCCCGCTAGGGAAAATGGTAGTTGTTAGCGGTGTAAGTGGATCAGGAAAATCAAGCTTAATTAACGATATTTTAGCCAAAGAATTGTCCGCAAAATTAAATAGAGCCAACTTAGTGGCTGGTAAGCACGACGAAATAATTGGAATAGATAATTTAGATAAAGCAATTGTTATTGATCAATCTCCTATTGGTAGAACGCCAAGAAGCAACCCAGCAACATATACTGGACTATTTACTCCAATCAGAGAACTTTTTGCTGCCACCCCCGAGGCTAAATTAAGAGGATACGGTCCCGGTAGGTTTAGCTTTAATGTTAAGGGCGGTAGATGTGAAAATTGCTCAGGCGATGGAATAATTAAGATTGAAATGCATTTCTTACCAGATGTTTATGTTCCTTGTGAAGAATGTAAGGGCAAAAGATACAACAGAGAAGCTCTAGAGATTCATTATAAAGGCAAAACAATTAGCGATGTTCTTGAGATGACTACAGAACAAGCTAGCGAATTTTTCTCTAATATCCCGGCCGTCGCCAAAAAATTAGACACACTTGTTTCGGTTGGTCTTGGCTATATCAGACTGGGCCAGTCGGCTACTACATTAAGTGGTGGAGAGGCCCAAAGAATCAAGCTAGCTAGCGAGCTCTCCAGGCGCTCAACAGGTAAAACACTATACATATTAGATGAACCTACAACAGGACTACACATGGCAGATGTCGATAAGCTACTAAATGTTTTAAATGCTCTAGTAGATACTGGCAACTCAATGATTGTCATAGAACACAATTTAGATGTAATTAAGTCTGCAGATTACATAATAGATATGGGTCCAGAGGGTGGTGATGCGGGTGGCCAGGTTGTGGCAGAGGGCACCCCAAAAGAAATAAGCAAAAATAAAACTAGCTTTACCGGCCAATATCTTAAAAGAATCATTTAATAATATACAAAAAAATATATACTAAAATTAGTGACTAAAATAAAAATTTTTAATAATAAATATTATAAGTACCTAGTTATTGCCGGTATTCTGTGGGGTTTTTACCCATTAATTTTTAATCAAAGCCTTTTTTATTTAAGTATTTTAGCACTACTTTCGGGTCGATTTTTAGTGGGCTCTGCGATTCTATATTTGCGCAACAAAAAACTAAAGTTATTTAACTCTAAAAAAATCAACAGACAACTTCTTGTCTATTCTTTATTTGCATCCATAATTCCATTAAGTTTATTCACAATCGGACTGTCCTTAACCACTCCTGTGCATGCATCAATTATCTCCTTGTCGTTACCCTTTTTTGTTTATTTATTCTCCGCTTTGATTTTTAAAGACCAGGTACATAAAAAAGTTGTTTTAGGTGGCTGTTTGGCGACTGTAGGTTTATTGATAATAATTTTAACTCAAGCAAATGACTCTAGTCGGTCTAGTTTAATTGGGGATATTATGGTTCTTCTTTCAGAGGCATCATCGGCCGTGGCAACCATATTTGCTCGCCGCCTAATTCACAAAAAACAAGTTACCAACCCTGATCAGCTAGCTTATTATGACTATTTTATTGCAGCAATATTTTTTAGCGGTGCGTTAGTTGTGCAAATTCTATTCACTGGCACTTTGCCTGCATTTGGCCTACAGGGATTGTTTTGGGCTTTAGTTGCGGCTAGTCTTGGCGGGGTAATACCATACTTATACTTTTTAAAAAGCGCCAAGGGCTTACCCGCCGAAAAACTAGCGGATACAAACTATATAGCGCCAGTAACAGGGATAGCTGCTGCGGTATTATTAACCGGAGCGGGTGTTGGCTTTGCTGATTGTATTGGTTTTGCAGCCGTATTTACTGGTTTAGCTATTGGCAATAATAAGTTACATCCTATTGCTCATTTTTCAGGATTTTATTCTTTGATTTTATTTGAAAAAAATATTATTAATAAAAGCTTAGAATTTGAAAAAGTATTCGTTGAAAGCGCTAAAAGTAAATTCTAGTTTTTAAAAAAGTTTTTAAAAAATAATTTGTACTTGTTAATTAAAATTTTTCTTTGTTGTTCGTTCTTTAAAATATGCAAAAAGCTTGCCCCAAAAGTAAAGAAAGTTGCAAGCAGAATAACTGGTAGTAAGTATTTATCTATATCAAAATATTGGCCAATTAATCTACCGGCCAAATATCCAATCATGGTAACTGTTACGGTCCAAATAAATGCACCAACAACGTTATAAAACAGAAAAGTCTTGTAATACATTTTTCCAATTCCGGCCATTAAAGGAGCTAATGTTCTTACTATTGGAATAAATCTTGCCAGCAGTATTGTTTTGCCACCGTGTTTTTCGTAAAAGCCCTGGGCGCTCTCAATAGTTTGTGGAGTAAGCAGCAGAGCATCTTCTTTGGTAAATATTTTTGGGCCAGATCTGCGACCGATTTCATAACCCAACATATTTCCAAGTATAGAACCTAAGAAAATTGCTAACAGACTACCTATAAGGCTAATTTTGCCCTGGGCTGCAAAAAATCCAGCTGCAAATAATAGGGTGTCGCCAGGCAAGAAAAACCCTATTAAAAGACCTGTTTCCGCAAAAATCGTGGCTGCGATTGCAATGATACCCCCGGTTTCAAGCAAAATGGCAATATCTATATGTCTAGTCATTAGAAAAACTACTATACCAACAACCAGTATGAGTACGGCAACTCTTTTTATCACATTTATTGGCAAGCTTTTCATTCCAATAAAGTATATCGGATTGAGTAGTTAAGCTCCAATTATTTTAAAAAGCCTCCAGTCTGATGTTTCCAAAGTTTAGCGTAGACTGAATTATTCTGAAGCAGCTCCTCATGTGGACCATCTTCTACAATTTTTCCCTGATCTAATACAATAATTCTATCCATCTTCTGTACTGTGCTTAGTCTGTGAGCAATGACAATGGCGGTTTTATTCTTCATCAACTTCCATAGGGCATCTTGAATTAGTGATTCGCTATGGCTGTCTAGTGCGCTTGTAGCTTCGTCTAGTATAAGTATGTCAGCATCTTTAAGCATTGCTCTAGCAATAGCAATTCTTTGTCTTTGGCCTCCGGAAAGCTTGACGCCTCTTTCTCCGACCATAGTTTCGTAGCCGTTAGGTAACTTTTGTATAAATTTATTAGAGTGTGACTTAACTGCAACTGATTCAATTTCCCGCTTGGTAGCAGATGGTTTAGCGTAAGCTATGTTCTCTTTAATAGAACGGTGAAACAGGGCTGGATCTTGAGGCACATAGCTTATTAGCGATCGCAATTGTTTTTGGGTTATTTTATTCACCGGCAAGCCATTAATTAGAATCTGCCCATCGTCGATATCATGAAACCTTAGAATCAGTTTTGTGAGGCTTGTTTTGCCTCCTCCACTTGTTCCTACGACCCCAACCTTTTCTCCTTTATTAACAACAAAACTCAGCCTATCAAATAGTTTTCTGGTGTCGTCTTCGTAGCAGAAAACAACATTTTTAAATTCTATTGGTTTACTATTTTTGGGCATTTCTAGGTCAGCACTAGTCTTTAATCTGTCGATTATTTTTATTGGTTCTTCTAAAAGTTCAGCCATCTCAGAAGCATTTCCTAGACTATTTTCTAAATTTCTAATTATTCTTCCAACATTCCAAAAACGATTCGTAAGAAGCATGGTGTAGGTGATAATCAGATAAATAGAGCCCGCAGGAATACCTGCATAGTTATAGGCAAATACAGCCCCTAAAACCGCAGCGCCGTTTAGTAAAATAATCATATTGGTGGTTACAAAGTCTATTGGCATGTTTTGATAATCCCAGCTTTGTAATCTTTTCTTTCTTAGCTTTTCTGTAACGATACTAAATTGTTTTTTTTCATACTGTTCTTTGGCAAATGCCTTTATTGTATGAGCGTTCGTAAGTGAGTCTGCTAGTTGAGCAGTTTGAATGCTCTCTAGTTTGGCTCTTTCTTTTGTAATAACCAAGCGTTTTTTTGTAAGGTGTATTATTATTGCAAAATAAAAAATTAATATAACGACAAAAAGAAGTGCTATTTGCCAATACAAATTGCCAAGAATTATAAGTGCAAATATTACAGCTACGCCAACACCAATAATTTCGAAGACCAAGGTGTCATATACAACCTCGAAAGCGCTCAGGTATCTATTTGTTTTTGCAACTAAAGAGCCTGCAAAATTATTGGCAAAGAAAGAATATTCTTTTTCCATAAGACGGCTAAAGGTTTTGTTTGCCAAATATGCAATTACCTTAGAGTCTCCTCTGTTCATTATAAAAAGTATTATTCGCCACAACAGTTCACCGAACCACGCTGCTGCTAAAAAGCCTACAATCCACGGCATTAGTTCGTTTACGGTTGCGTTTTTACCCTGCGTAATAGAGTTCAGTATATGCGCGATAAATAGAGGAGGAATGTAATCTACCAAAATTCTAGCAGGTGCCGCCAATATTAATGGTGGCAATATTAATCTTTTATATTGCATTGCGGCATTTTTATACTGCGCAATTACTCTTGATACCATAAGTATCTCCTTTTTTATGTATTTAATTTGTTTTCAATTATTTAGAATGTTGATTAGAAAAACCTAAGACATATTATAACATATTATAACATAAACATTATTACTAATGCAAGTTTTTTTCCCAGACCAGAGTTGTTATATAATTAATAGCAATGCAAAAAATAATTTTATACTATAAATTTGTACCAGTTAAAGATCCCGAGTCTATTGTTCTATGGCAAAGAGAGCTATGCAAAAGACTTAACTTAAAAGGTCGAATAATAATCAGCGAACATGGTATTAATGGTACTCTCGGCGGAGATGTGGCAAATTTGAAGGAATATGTAAAAGAGAATAACCTAACCCTTTTTAAGGGA
>WBZP01000214.1_pt4 | contig 67115 bp, 54 predicted proteins | sample 5204301 | NCBI WGS metagenome assembly WBZP01 (sample SAMN12412401, study PRJNA552823) | activated sludge metagenome | isolation source: activated sludge from nitrification reactor of wastewater treatment plant... | place: USA: Pennsylvania | collected 2017 | reverse complement strand
GCGAGGGCAGCATCCCCTACGACACCTACCGCGAAGGGTCTGCCCAGGGTCTGGTTGACACCGAGCTTGTGAGCAACTGTCCGTCCCCGCAGGCAGGGCCGAAGCGTCGGTGGCGCAGGTGGCGAAGGACTTCGGGATCTCTGGGTCCCGCCTACACCGCGGGTTGGCACTGGCTGCTGACATCGAGGCAAGCCTGGCGATACAACGCCATGCAGGTTCCGTAGCGATCACGTCCCACCGTGGCGCTTGCCGCCCGCGTCAGCAATGAGGGTCCGCGACTCTTCGGTCGTTAAGGGTTCTGGCAATGTCGGCAACTGTCTGCCTCCGTCCAGAAACTGTGGGGAATTCATGCATGCCACCGTCGAATGCGGAGAAGCAGAGCATGGCGAACATTCTTGAATCCGACATCTTATTCAGAACCCGGAGTACTGCGCCATCTCGAAAGAACCTGGTTGTTTATGCGGGATTTCAACATTTCGAAACCAAGCGTGAATCACTATTCGATCACTGCGAATCTGCACTCTCACGAAGGGTGCCCTAGCCAGCAGGGCCGCCCCCAATGCGCTCCCGAGAAGCTCTACTGGGGCTCCCGTCGACGTAGCACCCCATATGGCGGCTCCTGTCAGGCCGAAGGTCAGAATGGCGCAGAGTAACGGGTAGAGCGTCCGCAACACGGTCCTGGGACGTCCAGAGGAGGTTGGAAATTGAATAACTAGTGGTCGCGCCATACCCATTCTTCATGGGTCGTAGTCTCGCTCCTGCGGCGACTGCGAACGTCTTGAGTCACGAGGGACAGACGAAATCGAGTGCCGCGAACTCTCGTTCGCTGATGACGTTCGAACTCTCGATCTCGACACCGTCATCCTTGTCCGGCAATTTGTCAAGAGTGGCCCCATGGCTGCCTCTATTTGCGCGCGGCCCCTCGACCGCCACCCAGTATCTGGAGTTGGCTTTGAGTGAAGCCCGCTCATCGACGGTGAGAACCCAGCCCGCTGGAGGGCTTCCAGTGAGGTCGAACACGAATATTGCGGTCGTCGTGTCCAGTTGCGTCGCGCGGACTTCCCAATACTTCTTCCAATCCTCATTCCCCAACGCCACCGCCATGGGCGGGTTCTGCTTACACCCCAGGACCAGGACGGTCGCACGCCCCGCGTCCGATCGAAATCCTATGCCAGAGTATGGTTCCGACGGAAGACAGGAGGACGCGCATAGGACGCAGGCGACAAGAAGAGCAGTCGCGCCCCGCCCGAGGGAGCGGAGGAAGCCTGCCGCACGCTGATCCATCAGGAATGTCCGTCCGCGATGCCTGCCGTTCCGGGACAGGAGCTGCTGCCGACCGTGCCGGCCCGGATCCGAGCCCTGCCCCGAGACCTGAGTTCCATCTCTTTCAGCTTCCTATTGGATATCCGGAGTGATCATGCTCACTGATCGGCAACTTCGTCAAGCCCCCTGGCGACAGCGCCCCACGCGTCGTTCGAGTGGTCCGGGAAATTCGCACGAACAGGATCTTGAGCAATCCTGTACATCTCTTCCCAAAGCCCTTCTTCAGTGAGCCGGCTCCCCAGGATCTTGACCAGGCCTTGTCCGAGCGTGCGGCCATCGAGCGTCAGTCGAGCTATGATCTCCTGAGGTAGTTCACCGACGCGCCGAATCCCATGAGGCCGACCCTCCTCGATCCTCGACAGGAAGCTCTCCAGCTCAGCGTTGATCCGGGCGCGCGTCGCGTCAGCGAGCCGAAAGGCCCATTCACCCAACAGTCCATTGTCAGTCCGGGGCCCGGCTCGCAGTCCCCCGATATGCACGGCCGTGCCCCGCCTTCGCTCGTTTCGCCACAGGGCACGCATGGCCTGGCCGAATTCCTGCTGCGCTCCATCGATGTCAAGGACCTCCAACTGCGGAAGATCTCCCGGGCCCAGCGCATCGGCTGCCGCAAGGCAGGATACATTGCCAATGGTCAACTCTCGCAGGCGCAATGCGCAGAGTGATCTGAAGTGCAGGAGGGTCCCGCCGTGCAACGAGAGCCGCACCAGGGAGGGGAACCTGGCGACCAATTGCGCACAATCCAGGACGGCATACTCGCTCGCGCTCACATGCCTGATCCCCGGACGTGCTCCAGGGCGGGCAACCTCTGCTGCGATGAAATCCCCCAACCAGAGCAACCCGGGCTCCAAAGCTCGCTCTGCATACGGATCGTGATCGAGGAATGCCACCGCCGCCTCACCAACGCCCCAGTAGGCGCCACTATACCCCGGACCGTGCTTCGGAAGATCGGCATGAGGAGCGTTGCCCAGCACGCGATACCCGCGCGGAAGCAGCCAGTCAACACGCTGCCAGGACGACGGCACGACCTCAGGAAACTCGTCCCCCAGATCACTCAAGGAGCTCGGCTCGGGGCCACTCCAGGCCAAATCGGCCAGCACGACCGTCTTGTCCCAGTCACTGACTTCGACTATTTGCGCCGCCACCCATCGGTCGGGAGTGTACGGAGTGATGACAACATCGCCTTCACCAATAGCCCGCGGAGGTGAGGACATACCTAGACCGTTGACGTCACGACCGTGGCGGCAGGCTCCGCAGGGCGGCCAGCACGACATCCGGCACCAACCCGGTGACATCCCCACCGAAGGCGTGAACTTCCTTGATGAGCGAACTGGACACGTGCTCGTAGGCGGGATTCCCGGGGAGAAAGACGGTTTCCACACCGGTGAGGTGGCGGTTCATCAGGGCCATGGGCAGCTCGTAGGCGAAGTCAGTGCCGCCGCGCAGGCCCTTGACGATGGCGCCGGCGGCCAGGTCGCGGCATACATCGACGAGCAGTCGATTGGCGAAGGCTTCGACCCGCACGTTCGACAGCCCCGGGGGCAGCGCCTGGCCGATGAGTTCGATGCGCCGGGCCACGGGGAAGGTGCCGGTCTTGGCGGGGTTGTGCAGCACCGCGACGACCACGTCGTCGAAGAGTGCGGCGGCCCGCACGATGACGTCCAGATGCCCATTGGTCACGGGGTCGTACGACCCGGGGCACACGCAGCGGGTGCTCACCCGGCGAAGGCTAGCAGCGCACGCACCCGAGCGATCGGGTCAGCTGCAGCTTCCGGTGACGGTCACGGCCCCGGTCGCGTAGTCGATCGTCGTCTCGCTGTCCCCGACGACGGCGCCGTCGGCGGCGCGCACGATCCAGCGGGCGTGGTAGCTGCCGGAGATCTGCTCTCCGTTGATGAGCGTGTCGAGGGTCGAGCCCTGCGACCCGTCCACCCCGCCGATCGAGTATGCCGCGCCGCTGGCCGGGTCGGTCAGCTTCACCTCGCCGGCGGTCACAGCCTCCACATAGCGGGTGGTGCCGTCGGGGTTGTCAGCCAGCATCGAGGCGAACCAGAACGACCCACCCGTCGGGCCGCCCGCCGCACGCAGGTCCACGCCGTGGCAGCGCAGGGTGAAGCCGTCGGCCGGCTGTTCCACCACGTCGGCCCGGGCCAACGACGGGAAGGCCACGATGCCCGCCGCCGCGACGAGCGCCACGACGGTGAGCACGCGATGGGCAGCGGGCCGCTCGGCGGGCGACCCGTGACGGGAGCGAGCAGACGGAGCGAGCCGCGGCATACGCATGCGTGTGACACTTTCCGGTCGAGTGTGACGACGCCGTTCCCCCCGGCGCCGTCACGATTCTCGTCGCCCCGACAGCGCCGGCGGGACCACCGTTCGGCCGACCGGACCCCGGCGATCTCCCGACCTGCGTCAGGCACTCTCGTCCGGATCGGGCAGCTGCGCGAACCACATCTTCGTTTCGCCGTACCGGCGTTCGGCGCGGGCGGCGAGGCCGGTGGGCCAGCGCGGCTCCGGTGAGCGGGCCGAGCGCTCGACGACGACGAGGCCGTCCGGGGCCAGCCAGGCGTGCACGACGAGGAGGGCGAGCACGTCGGCGAGCCGGCCTTCGTCGAGGTCGTAGGGCGGGTCGAGCAGCACCAGGTCATAGGGCTGCGGCGGTGCACCGAGCAGCACCCGCTCCACCGATTCGGCACGCACGGCGACCCGTTGATCCAGGCCCAGGGTCGCGACATTGTCGCGGGCGATCCCGGCCGTGGCTCGGTCGACCTCGACGAGCACCACCGCCGCCGCACCACGACTGGCGGCCTCCAGGCCGAGGGCGCCTGACCCGGCATACAGGTCGAGCACCCGGGCCCCGGCGAGCACGTCGAGGTGCTCCAGCCGGGAGAAGAGCCCCTCACGCACCCGGTCGGAGGTCGGTCGGGTGTCGGCCCCGGTGGGCGTGGCCAGCCGTCGGCCGCCGGCCGTGCCACTGATGATCCGCGTCATCGCCTCTCCTGCGCCCAGGTCGTTCGTGCGCCAGTCGTTGGTGCACCTCGGCGCTGCCTCCATGGTGCCGTGCGCGGCGTGCCCCCGGCGACCGTCCTGTGCCGCGTGTCACGAGTCGCGGGCGCCCGGCTGCCGGCCGCTCGGCATCCAGGCGTCGGCGGCGTCACCCGCGTTCCAGGTATGCCGCCTGCTCCTCGTCGAGGCGCGCGGCGACCCGGGCGGCGAGCACCGGATGGTCGGCGAGGGTCGGGTCGGTGGCCACCAACTCGGTCGCGTCGACGCGGGCGTCGGCGATGAGCTGCTCGTCGCCGGCATTGCCCATCCGCAGGTAGCGCACCGACGAGCCGCGCCCGCTCTGCCGGGCGCCGAGCACGTCACCCTCGCGGCGTAGCTGCAGGTCACGACGGGCCAGTTCGAAACCGTCGGTGGTCTCGGCGACCGCGCCGAGGCGTTGCTGGGCCTGCGGGGTCGGCGCCGCACCCACGAGCAGGCACAGCCCTTGGGCGCTGCCCCGGCCGACCCGGCCGCGCAACTGGTGCAGTTGCGAGATGCCGAAGCGGTCGGCATCCATGACGACCATCGTCGAGGCGTTCGGCACGTCGACGCCGACCTCGATGACCGTCGTCGCGACGAGCACGTCGATGTCGCCCCGGGTGAAGGCGTCCATCACCTCGGTCTTGGTGTCGGCGGGCAACCGACCGTGCAGCACCCCGATCCGGGTCTGCGCCAACGCCGGGTGCGCCCGCAACTGCTCGGCGGTCTCGTAGACGCTCGCTGGCGCTCGCCCGGCCGTCCCGAGGTCTTCGGCCTCCTCGTCGGAGGTGTCGGTGGTGAGCTCGCTGCCATCGGTGGGTCGCCCGATGCTCGGGCACACGACATACACCTGGTGCCCCTTGGCCACCTCCTCGCCGAGCCGGGTCCACATCCGGTCGACCCAGCCCGGGCGCAACGCCTCGACGGTGAAGGTCTGGATCGGCTGCCGACCGGCCGGCAGTTCGGTGAGCGTGGCGGTCTCCATGTCGCCGAAGACGGTCATCGCGACGGTCCGCGGGATCGGCGTGGCCGTCATCACGAGCAGATGCGGCGGAGTGCTCGCCTTGTCGCGCAGCGCGTCACGCTGCTCGACCCCGAAACGGTGCTGTTCGTCGACGACGACGAGGGCCAGGTCGAAGAAGCGCACGTGCTGCTGGATCAGCGCGTGGGTGCCCACGACAATGCCGGCGTCGCCGGTGACGACGGCATCGAGGGCCCGCCGCCGGGCCTTGCTGCTCTGGCTGCCGGTGAGCAGCGCGACCTGGGTGCCCCGGGCCGGCTCGCCGAGCAGCCCGCCGTGCATCCCGTCGAGCGCCAACGGGCCGAGCATCGTCGTGATGGTGCGGTGATGCTGGGCGGCGAGCACCTCGGTCGGTGCGAGCAGGGCGGCCTGGCCGCCGGCGTCGACGACGGTGAGCATGGCCCGCAGGGCCACGACGGTCTTGCCCGAGCCGACCTCGCCCTGCAACAGCCGGTGCATCGGGTGCGCCCGGGCCAGTTCGGCTTCGATGACCTGACCGACCTCGCGCTGGCCGGCGGTCAACTCGAAGGGCAGCCGGGCGTCGAAGGCCGCCAGCAGACCGTCGGGGCGAGCTTTCCGGGGCGTGCCACCGGCGAGTTCGACGGCCCGGCGCCGCTGCGCGAGGATGGTCTGCAACACGAACGCCTCGTCGTAGCGGAACCGGCGCCGAGCCGGACCGACGTCATCGGTGAGGGCCGGCCGATGGGCCAGCTCGAGAGCGGCACGTCGACCCAGCAGCCCACGGCGGGAACGGATCTGCGCTGGCAGCGGCTCGAGGATCGGCTCGACGGTGTCGAGCGCCGCGGCGATCGCTGCGCGGATCTTGTGCGACGTGAGCTGACCTGTCGTCGGATAGACGGGAATGAGGTGGCTGAGCAGGTGGGCGAGCCGGTCGGCGTCGTCCTCCTCGCTGCGGTCGAGCCACTCGACCTGGGGGTGGGTCAGCTGTTGGCGCTGGCGGAACGAGCTCACCGTGCCGGTGAAGATGCCGCGGCGCCCGGCGCGGACTCCGAAGTCCCAGTTGCCTTTCGTGAAGAAGGTGACGTCGATCTCGTCGTGACCGTCGGTGATCACCGCGGCGACCCGGGAGCCGCGCCGCTCACGCATCCGGTGCACGGCCACCCGGCTCACCTCGGCGACGACCATGACCTCGTCGCCCTCACGCAGCCCGGACAGCTCGGTCAGCTCGTGCGGGGTCAAGTAGCGCCGCGGCAGGTACTCCAACAGGTCACCGAGGGTGTGCACGTCCTTGGTCTTGGCCAGTGCGGCCGCGGGTTTGGGCCCCAGCAGCCGGCTGACCGGAGTCTCCTCCCGGTATGCCGCGAGCATCCCGCCTCCTGCTCCTCCCTCCCGGTCCGTCCGTCACTCGACGCCCAGCAGCAGTGGATAGAGCGGCTGGGCGCCCGTCAGGGTCGTCACGTCGAGCTCCGGGTGGCGGCGCCGCGCCCCGGCCGCCACCCCGGGCGCCAGGTCGGCCGGCGCGTCGTCACCGCTGATGACGGTGAGCAGCTCCCCACCACCGACGAGCAGTCGTTCGGTGACCTCGGCGGCGACATCGGACAGATCGGCGCCGATGACGACGAACTCGTCACCCACCGCGCCGAGCACATCACCGACCCGACACCACCCGGCCGCGGTCAGGGCTTCCTTGCGGGCGACGGTCACGGCACCGTGCCGGGTCGCCGTCGCGGCCTCGGTCATCGCCTGCAGATTGGTCTCCACCGACGCCCCGGTGTCGAAGACCGCGAGCGCGGCCAGGCCCTGCACCGCTGTGCGGCAGGCGCGCACGACCCGCACGTCACGGCCCTCGGCAGCGCCGCTGCCCGCGGCGGCCTGCGCGGCCAGCTCGGTGTCGGGGTCGTTGGGCAACACGAGCACCGCGGCGGCCCCGGTGGCCCGGATCGCCTCGAGCAGTTGGCCCGTGGAGGCCCGCCGGCCGGGGCCGGTCGGCACGACGGTGGCACCGGCCCCACGCAGCACCTCGGCGATGCCGTCGCCGCCCGCGCCCGCGACGACGGCCAAGGCCGGTCGGTCGGGCTCGTGCCGACAGGGCATCGGCCGGGTCGGGTCGGCCCGACCCGGAGCCGGCAGGTGGGCCACGGTGATCCGGTGCGGGCGGCCGGCCGCGATGCCCGCCTCGAGCGCGGCCCCGGCGTCGGCGACATGGACGTGCACGTTCCAGGTGCCCGCACCACCGACGACGAGCAGCGAATCACCGAGCTCACCCAGCCGGGCCCGCAGCGCCTGCACCCGCACCTCGTCGGTGTCGCTGAGCAGGAACTGCACCTCGTATGCCGCACCGCCCCCCTCCGCGCCCCCCTCCAGGCCCTCCTGCAGGCCCATCTGCGAGCCGTCCGCAGGGGCGCCGGCCGGCACCCCGCCAGCCACGAGCCCCGCCTGGGTTTGCGCCTCGGATGCCTCGCCCGGCTCGGGGCGGCCGGTCGGCGTCATGGTCCAGGTCGGTCGGCGGCCGAGCAACTGCTCGGGGCGGTAGGGCGCGCCGTGGACCACCCGGTAGAGCCCTTCGAGGAAGAGCAGGTATCCCGCTCCCCCAGCGTCGACGACCCCCGCGCGGGCCAGCACAGACAGCTGCGCGGGGGTGCGTTCGAGGGCGGCCTCGGCGGCCTCGGTGACGACCTGCAGCAGGCCGGTCAACGGCACCTGCGGGTCGGCCGCCCCGGCCGCGGCACCCGCCTGCGCCGCGGCCCGCGACACCGACAGGATGGTGCCCTCTTTCGGGTCGGTGACCGCGCGCCATGCGTGGTAGTCGGCGACCACCAATGCCTGGGCGAGGCCGGGCCCATCGAGGTGCTCGGTACCGCTGGCCAGGACGTGCTCGGCGATGCCCCCGAACAGCTGACTGAGGATGACGCCCGAGTTGCCGCGGGCGGTCAGCAGCATGGCCTGGGCCATCGCTCGGCATAACTGCCCGAGGGTGGCCCGCGCCGGCGGGCGCACCCGCTGCTCCAGGGCCTGCCGCGCCTGGTCGAGCGCGGCATCGAGGGTGAGGTACAGGTTCGTGCCGGTGTCGCCGTCGGGCACCGGGAAGACGTTGAGCGAGTCGATCTCGGCGCGCCGCGCGGCATACGAGGAACGCACCAGCGCGGCCCAGCGCAGGAAACCTGTCGCGTCGAGGCAGGCCACCGACGGCATCGGTTGCGCTGCCGGCACGGCGCCTCCTTCGTCGATCGGACGTGCGGGCCGCGTCGGGTCGACCCACCCGGGGCGGCGGCGTCAGCCTACCGAGCGGCACCGACCGGCGGACCAGCGCGGCGTCGCGACCGCCGGCACGCGGGTGCACCGCGCACGACGAGGCCGGCCGCAGCGGACTGCGGCCGGCCTCGTCGTGGCGGGTCGACCGCTCAGGTCGACCCGATCGGGCCCGGTGCGCGAGACGTCAGCGCGCGACCTTGCCCGCCTTCAGGCACGCGGTGCAGACGTTGACCCGCTTAGGGGTCACGCCGTTGACCACGGCCCGAACGCTCTGGATGTTGGGGTTCCACCGACGCTTGGTGCGCCGGTGCGAGTGCGAGATGTTGTGACCGAAACTCGGTCGCTTGCCGCAGACATCGCACGTGGCAGCCACGGTGGTCTCCTGTGTGGTCGGGGTGGGCCGGGTGTCGCCCGGCCGGCGCGATCGTGGGTCGACCCGCCGAAGCAGCCCGACGGGACAACCTGGCAAGAATACCCGAGCGCTCACGCACCGGCCAAACCACAGCGCAGACCACGAGCGCAGACCACGACCACGGGTTGACGTCGCGGCCGCGAGTCAGGGCCGCGTGTCACGGACGGAAGTGGTCCCAGCCACGGGGGGCCTGCGGTTGCCCGTCCAGGCGCACCCCGCCGCCGGCGACGACCCGACCGACGATGGCCCATTCCTTCGGCGGGGTCACCGCCGCGGGGAAGCAGGCCAGGAGCGAGTGCTCCTCGCCGCCGCCGAGCACGCAGTCCCACGCCGGGTCGGGGCCGACCGCGGGGGTGAGACGCGCGGCATACGGCTCGAGGGCGGTGCTGGACAGCTCGAGGCAGACCCCGCTCGCGGCGGCGATCCGGGAGCCGTCGCGCAACAGCCCGTCGGACAGGTCGAGCATCGCGCTCGCCCCGGCGAGTGCGGCTGCCGGGCCGGCGGCCAGCGGGGCGACGGGGCGGCGATGCACCGCGACGAGCTCGGGGCCGATGTCGGGGCGATCCTGCTCGAGCAGCAGCAGCCCGGCTGCGGAGCGTCCGAGGGTGCCGCGCACCGCCACGATGTCACCCGGGCGGGCGCCGGAGCGCAGCACGGCCCGGCGGCCGTCGAGGGAGCCCAGCGCGGTGACACTCACGGCGAGCTGCCCGGGCGGCGTCGAGGACAGGTCTCCCCCGAGCACCGGGCAGCCGGCGGCCGCGGCCGCCTCGCCGAGCCCGCGGCTGAAGTCGAGCACCCAGTCCAGGGGGGTCTGCGGCGCGGCGAGCAGCGTGACGACCAGGCCGGTGGGCCGCGCTCCCATGGCCGCGACGTCGGCGAGATTCTGGGTGACCACCTTGGCCCCGACATCGGCCGCGGACGACCAGTCGTCGCGCCAGTCGCGGCCGCGCACCATCGCGTCGGTCGTCACGACGGTCGGCCCCGGGTCGGCCACGACGGCAGCGTCGTCGCCGGGGCCGACGAGCACCGCAGGCCCCCCGGCCGTCACCAACGGCACGATGAGCTCGAGCAGGTCCGCCTCGTCCAGGTCGGCCAACGTGCGTGGCCCAGCCACGGCATACCCCCTCCGGGTGTGTTGTCGGGAAGCCTCAGCCCGGCCTGCGCGCCGGGGGCCGACGCCGACGGCGCTCCCTCGGGGCAGACGAAACCCTGACGAGCACGGTAGCGTCTGCCTTGACGGGTCGCCCCCGACCCGACGTCCGGCGGCGAGCCACTCTCCCGCAACCAGACGATCGAAGCGAGGTTCATCCGTGGTCCAGGCATACATCCTCATCCAGACCGAGGTCGGCAGAGCGGCCACGGTCGCCGAGTCGATCCGGGCCGTGTCCGGTGTCGCCTCTGCCGAAGACGTGACCGGCCCCTATGACGTCATCGCCCGCGTCGAGGCAGCCACCGTCGACGAGCTGGGCAAGCTCGTCATCGCCCGCATCCAGGACGTGCCGGGCATCACCCGCACCCTGACCTGCACCGTCGTGCACGTTTGAGCGCTGCGCGGCAGCCTCCATCCGTCCCCGCGGGGCGGCCTACCGGTTCCCTTCAACACCGGTATGCCGCCCCGCGGCCCATCTCCCGGGCCCGCCGGGGCCCCAAGACCGGACCGACAGGCAGGGCCCGGCCCAGCGCGTCCCTCGGGGCCGCGCTGATCGCCAGCTGGTGGTTGGCGGCGTGTTCGGCCGGCGCGGTGGCCGTCACCCTTCCGGAGGGTGCGGCCGATCCAGCCTGCGCCGCCCTGGCCGAGACCTGGCCGCGTGACGTCTCCGGTCGGCGGCCACGGCCACTGACGGTCGACTCCCCGGCAGCGCGGGCCTGGGGCGACCCGCCCATCGTGGCGATCTGTGGCTACCCCCCTGCGGGGCCCAGCACGCTGGAGTGCCTCGCGGTCGACGGCGTCGACTGGCTCATCCAACGGCGCTCCGACGGCGTGCAGTTCACCACCTATGGGCGCGCCCCGGCGCTCGACGTGCTGATCCCCGCGGCATACGCCCCCGAGCCGTTGCTGTTGCCGGCTTTCGGCCCGGCCGCCCGCACCCTGCCACAAACCGGATCGCACTGTTCGTGATCCAGCGCTGCGCGTGATCGAGCACGCGTGTTCAGCGCAATCCGACCCGCCGGGCGAGCGCCAGCTGCACCAACTCGTCGACGAGGTCGGCGTAGGGCAGACCGGAGGCGGCCCACATCCGCGGATACATCGAGTGCGGGGTGAAGCCGGGCATCGTGTTGATCTCGTTGAGCAGCACCCGCCCGTCGTCGGTGTAGAAGCAGTCGACCCGGGCCAGGCCCTCGCACCCCAGCGCGCTGAAGGCCTCGGCCGACAACTGCCGCACCTGAGCCGCGACGTCCGGCGGTATGTCAGCCGGACACGCCAGTTCGACATCGGTGTCGGAGAGGTACTTGGCCTCGAAGTCGTAGAACTCGTGCCCCTGCACGACCCGGATCTCGCCGACCTGCGAGGTGCGCGGCTCGTCGGTGCCGTGCCCCTCGAGCACCGCGCACTCCAGCTCACGGCCGAAGACACCGGCCTCGACGAGCACCTTCGGGTCGTGCTCACGGGCCGCCTCGATCGCCGCGGGCAGCCCGTCCGGGTCGGTGACCCGCGTGATGCCCATGCTGGAGCCGGCCCGGGCCGGTTTGACGAAGACCGGGAAACCCATCCCGCCGGCCGCCGCGAGCGCTGCGGCGGGGTCGGCGCGCCAGGCACGATCAGTGATCGCGAGGTACGGACCGACCGGCAGGCCATGACCGGCGAAGACGACCTTCATGTAGTGCTTGTCCATCCCGACCGCGGAGGCGAGCACTCCGGAGCCGACATAGCGGACGTCGGCCAGGTCGAGCAACCCCTGCACCGTGCCGTCCTCACCCCAGGGCCCGTGCAGCAACGGGAAGACCACGTCGACCGCTCCGAGCAGCGCCGGTGCCTCGCCGGGCTCGAGCACCCGCAGCTCGCTGTCGGCTGTCGTGCTCGGAGCGAGCACGGCGACACCGGAGCCGTCGACCTCCGGTACCTGCCCGGGTCCGAGCTCGAGAGCCCGCGGGTCGTCGGGCACGAGCACCCACCGCCCGTCCCGGGCCACCCCGATCGGCACGACGTCGTAGGCGTCGCGGTCGATGGCCCGCAGCACCCCCGCAGCGCTGGAGCACGACACGGCGTGCTCGGACGAGCGCCCGCCGAAGAGGATGGCGACGCGCGGCTTGCGGGGCGAGCCTTGTTCCGGACGGCCGGGAGGGGTGGTTTCGCTGGTCATCGCGCCCGACTGTATGCCACCTGACCGTCGGCTCCCTCGTAGGCTGGCCGGATGACCGATGCGCCTGCACCGTCCGCACCCGAACCGCCGTCCGGCGCGCCGGATCGGCTGGCCCCCGCGACGGTCGTCGTCACGGCCGGTCGGCCGCCGCGGGCACCCGGGGCGCCGGTCAACCCGCCGGTGGAGCTGTCCAGCACGTATGCCGCGTGGCCGGCCGAGCTGGGCCGCACCGGCTACGGACGCAGCCAGAACGCCACCTGGGATGCCTTCGAGGGTGTCGTCGGGGAACTCGAGGGCGGGGCCGCGCTGGTATTCGCCTCCGGGATGGCCGCCATCGCGGCGGCGCTGTCCGTGGCCCCGGCCGACCGCCCGATCCTCGCCCCGACGACGCCGTACAACGCGACGAGCGCGCTCCTGGAGGAGTACGCCTGCGCTGGACGCGACGTGCGTCGGGCGCCCGTCGACGACACCGGCGCTTTCCTCGCGGCCCTGGCCGGCAGTGGTCGCCCGGGCGGGCCCGCCGGCACGGTCTGGCTGGAGTCACCGACCAACCCGCTGTTGCAGGTCGCGGACCTACCCACCCTCATCAGCGCCGCGCACCACCACGGCGCCGTCGTCATCTGCGACAACACCTTCGCGACACCGCTGCTGCAGCGGCCGCTGGGCTGGGGCGCCGACATCGTGGTGCACTCGGTGACGAAGTATCTCGCCGGGCACTCCGACCTGCTGCTCGGGGCGACGGTGACCCACCCCGGTCGCGGCGACCTGCACGAGGCTCTGGTGACCCACCGCACCCGCCACGGTGCGATCGCCGGGCCGATGGAGACCTGGCTGGCGCTGCGCGGCATACGCACCCTGCAGGTGCGCTTCGAGCGAGCCGCCGCGAACGCCGCCGAGCTGGCCCGGCGGCTGGCCGGGCACCCCGCGGTGGCCCGGGTGCGGTGGCCCGGCAGCGGGGCGATGCTCGCCGTCGACGTCGCCGGCGACCCCGACGACCCCGAACCGGCCGATCGGGTCGTCGCCGCGCTGCGGCTGTGGACCGCGGCCACCAGCCTCGGTGGCGTCGAATCGCTCGTCGAGCGGCGCCGCCGCTACCCCGGCGAGTCGGCCGTGGTGCCCGAGTCCCTGCTGCGGTTGTCGGTGGGCATCGAAGACGTCGAGGACTTGTGGCGCGACCTCGACCACGCGTTGCAGGGGGCCATCAGATCCGCTCGTGTTTTCGAGAGCGGGACATGAGGTGGTCGACGACCTCGGCGGGGGTATGCCGCCCGTCGATCACCGAGGCCACCCCTTCGGCGATCGGCATCTCGACGCCGTGCCGCCGGGCCAGGTCCAACACCGAGTGACACGAGGTGACGCCCTCGGCGGTCTGGCGGGTCCGGGCCACGACCTCGGCGACGCTCAGGCCGCTGCCGAGATTGGCCCCGAAGGTGCGATTGCGTGACAGCGGCGACATGCACGTGGCGACGAGATCCCCGACCCCGGCCAGACCCATGAAGGTCTGCGGGTCGGCGCCCAGGCGCACCCCCAAACGCGCCGTCTCGGCCAGCCCCCGGGTGATGAGCGAGGCCTTCGTGTTGTCGCCCATGCCCATGCCTTCGGCCATGCCGACAGCGAGCGCGACGACGTTCTTGACCGCGCCGCCGAGTTCCGTGCCGACGACGTCGACATTGGTGTAGGGCCGGAAGTAGCCGGTGGCCAGCCACCCGGCGACCCGGGCAGCCACCGCTTCGTCGGTGGCGGCGAGCACTGCGGCGGCCGGCTGCCGACGCGTGACCTCCCCGGCCAGGTTCGGGCCGCTCAGCACGACGACCCGCTCGGGCGGGGCCGACGCCACCGACGTGATGACCTCGCTCATCCGCAGCACGGTGCCCTGCTCCACCCCTTTGCTCGCCGACAGCAGCAGCGCCTCGTCGGGCCAGAACGGCGCCCACGCCGTCACCTGCTCGCGCAGCGTCTGCGCCGGCACGGCGAGCACCACGAGGTCGGCCCCGTCGAGGGCCGCACGCGGGTCGGTGGTTGCGGAGATGGCGGCCGGCAGCGGCACGTCCGGCAAGTACTGCGCGTTGCCGCCGGCGTTGATCGCCGCGGCGACCGCCGAGCGTCGGGCGCACATCCGCACCCTCGCCCCGGCGTCGGCGAGCACGAGGGCCAAGGCCGTCCCCCAGCTGCCGCACCCCATGACAGCAGCGCTGGTCATGCCGAATCCGCCTGCGGCGCAACGTCCTTGGTGAAGTCGCCGATCTCGCTCACGCCGTGCCGTCGGGGGTCGAAACGCACCGCCGGCGCCGTCTGCCCACGCAGCACCTCCACGCCGGAAGTCAACGCGGCCATGATCCGGTCGGTCGCCTCAGCGAGCAGCGCCGCGTCGATCGGGCGGTCGTAGAGGTCGTCGAGCGCCACCGGCGGACCGGCCAGCACGTAGACCGTCTTGCGCGGGAACACGCGCAGCCTCTTGGTGTAGCGCTGCATGACCTCCTGTGCCCCCCATTGCGCCACCGGGATGACTGGGCACTTGGTCTCCAGGGCGATCCGGGCCGCCCCGGTCTTGCCGCGCATCGGCCACAGGTCCGGGTCGCGGGTGAGGGTGCCCTCGGGGTAGACGACGACGCAACGCCCCCGCCGCACCTCCGTGACGGCGTCACGATAGGCCTGGGTCGCCAACCCGGACCCGCGATAAACCGGGATCTGACCGGACTTGCGTAACAACTGCCCGAGCAGCGGCACCCGCAACATGGCCTCCTTGGCCAGGTAGAACGGCGGGAACCCGTTGGCGTAGAGGAACAACGCCATGACCATCGGGTCGTAGTAGGACATATGGTTGGGGGCGGCGACGAACCCCCGATCGCGCGGCAGATGCTCCAGGCCGTGCCACTCATGCTTGGTGAGAGCCCGCAGCAACGGCTCCAACCACCAGGCGACGAAACGGTAGGCCAACGACAAGGGGGGTCCGTACACGGCCACATCTTCGCTGCCTGACCGACAGGTGTCGAGCGCCGCCCCCGGCGTGCCCCGAGCCCGCCCGACGCGTCCATCCCGACGTGCCTGCCCGATGTGCCCGAGCCTTCCGTGCCTCGCGGCGCGGACGTGCGGCAGATCTCCCGGCACGAGAACGTGCCGTGGCGCGGCACGCCGGACGGGGTCGAGTACGGGAGACTGACCCCGTGGGCAGGACAGGTCAGTGGCGGCTCGTCGTGCCGGTCAAGCCGACGGCCGCGCCGGCTCCCCCCAAGAGCCGCCTGGTCGCCCCGCCCGGAGTCGATCACGACGCGCTCGCCGAGGCGTTCGCTCTGGACACCATCGCGGCCGCCGCCCACGCCGTCGGAGCCGCTCACGTGTATGCCGTGACGGCCGGCCGGCGCGCCCGGCACCTGTGGGCCGCCGCCGGCATACGAATCGTCGCCGACCCGGGCACTGGGCTCAACAACGCGGTGCGCGCCGGGCTGGCCGCGTGCCGCAGCGAACTACCGCACGGCGAGCGCAGCCCGGGCATCGGCCGTGACCCGTGGGGCGTGGGGGTGTTGCTGGCCGACCTGCCCGCGCTCACCCCGAGCGAGCTGATCCAAGCCCTGGCCGCCGCGATCCAGGAGCCGTTGGCCTTCGTGCCCGATCACCAGGGCTCGGGCACCGTGCTGCTCACCGCGCGCCTCGACCGGTCGGCACCCGGTGAATCGCCCGGCGGGGGGCGCCCCGTGGGTGCACTCGTGAACGCCGACGAACTCGGCAGCGGCGAGATCCGGCCGTCCTTCGGCCCCGGCTCGGCAGCCCGACACGAAGCCGCCGGTCACCGCCGGCTCGAGCTCGACCTGCCGAGGCTGCGCGCCGACGTCGATGACGCCGCGAGCCTGCACCTCGCGATCGCGCTGGGCGTGGGCCGGCACACGGCGGCGGTGCTGCGCCAGTAACCGTCTGGCGCGCAGCGACGCTGTGCTGCGACCGGGCCAGTCCTCGCAACACACCCGCCCGACACCCCATCCGGCAACGCGTCGGCGGGCCGGCCACCCCGAGGTGGCCGGCCCGACGACGCGATGCCGAGGCGCGAGTGCCCAGCGGTCAGCTCTTGGCTGCCGCCTTGCGGGCCGTGGCCTTGGCCGGAGCGGCCTTCTTGACGGTCGACCTGGCAGCGGCCGCCGGAGTCGCGCGCTTGGCCACGGCCTTGGCCGGCGCCGCTTTGGCCGGTGCGGCCTTCGCGGGTGCAGCCTTCGCGGGAGTCGCCTTCTTCGCGGCAGGAGCCGGAGCGGCCTTGGCCGGCGCCGCCTTCTTGGCGGTGGCCGCCTTGGCGGGGCTCGCCGCCTTGGCCGGCGCGGCCTTCTTGGCCGCCCGAGCCGGAGCGGCCTTCTTGGCCGGTGCCGGAGCCGCGACGGAACCCGCGGCGGCGCGACCGCCGGCGAGCGCACCCTTGGGCAGGCTGCGGGGGTCGGCGACGTAGCCCTTGAAGGAGGTGCCGGGGCGGAACCGGGGCACGGTGGTCTTCTTGATCTTCACGGGGGTGCCGGTGCGCGGGTTGCGTCCGGTGCGCGCGGCCCTGGACACCTTCTGGAAGGTGCCGAAGCCGGTGATGGCGACCTTGCCGCCCTTGGAGACCTCGCGAATGATCCCGTCGATCATGGCCTCGACAGCCCGGCCGGCCTCGGGGACACCCATCTTCGTCGTGGCGGCGACGTGCTCGATGAGATCTGCCTTGTTCACATTCCCTCCAGGGAATCTCGCCGGCTCCTCGCGCCGGATGGGTGATCGGGAACGGTCCGTTCCCCTGCGACGAAGGTAGGACTGTCCGGCGTGCTTGTCCATCACCGCGGGGCACGCATTTGCGTTGGCGCGCAACGCCATTGCCAGCGGCGCCGCCGGAGCGCGGCATACCGGGGCGGTCGCACGGCTCACGAAACCCGTTGCGGTTCAGTAAGGGACCGCGAAAACGCTTACCGCACAATGCTTTCGGCGATGCACACCAGCGATAGGGTGAGGGCGACAACGACCGCACGGCCGGGCTCGAGCGCGCGCCGGAGCGGCTCAGGGCCGTCGCCGATCGGATGCTGCGACACGCCGATTGGGTGTGTCCGCTCAGCCCGTGACCGGCAGATACCTCGGTCGGGAGGCCTCGAAGTCGGCGACGAGATCCTCGTGACGCAGCGTGAGCCCGATGTCGTCGAGGCCCTCGATGAGGCGCCACCGGGTGTAGTCGTCGACCTGGAAGGCCGCCACGATGTCTCCCGCGGTGACGGTGCGGGCCACCAGGTCGACGGTGACCTGCGCGCCCGGCTGCTGCTCGAGGTATTTCCAGATGAGCTCGACGTCGTCCTGGGCGACCTGCGCCGTGAGCAGCCCTTGTTTGCCGCTGTTACCGCGGAAGATGTCGGCGAAGCGGGAGGACAGGACCACGCGGAAGCCGTAGTTCATCAGCGCCCAGACGGCGTGCTCGCGAGAGGAACCCGTGCCGAAGTCGGGGCCGGCCACGAGGACCGACCCCGCGGCATACCGGGGGTTGTTGAGTACGAAGGTCTCGTCGGAGCGCCAGGCCGCGAAGAGCCCGTCCTCGAAGCCGTCCCGGGTGACCCGCTTGAGATAGACGGCCGGGATGATCTGGTCGGTGTCGACGTTGCTGCGCCGCAACGGAACTCCGATGCCGGTGTGGGTGGTGAAGGCGTCCATGAGGTCTCCTGCTCAGGCCGGCGGGGTCAGAGATCGGCGGGCGAGGACAGCGTGCCGCGCACGGCGGTCGCCGCGGCGACCTGCGGGCTCACGAGGTGAGTGCGCCCGCCGCTGCCCTGGCGGCCCTCGAAGTTGCGGTTGGAGGTCGAGGCCGAGCGCTCTCCCGGGGCCAGCTTGTCCGGATTCATCGCCAGGCACATCGAACAGCCGGGCAGCCGCCACTGCGCGCCGGACGCCTGGAAGATCTCGTGCAGACCCTCGGCCTCGGCCTGCACCTTGACCCTCGCCGAGCCTGGGACGACGAGCATGCGCACGGAATCGGCGACCTTGCGCCCGTTGAGGATCGCTGCCACAGCGCGGAGGTCCTCGATGCGCCCGTTGGTGCACGAGCCGACGAAGACCGTGTCGACGGCCACCTCGCGAAGCGGAGTGCCCGGGGTCAGGCCCATGTAGGCCAAAGCCCGCTCGGTGTCGGCGCGCTCGGTCTCCTCGACGATGCTCGCCGGGTCCGGCACGCGCGCGCTGAGCGGCAGGCCCTGACCGGGGTTGGTGCCCCACGTGACAAACGGGGTCAACTCGCTCGCGTCGAGGTCGACCTCGGCGTCGAAGACCGCGTCGTCGTCGGTGCGCAGCGCCCGCCAGGCCGCTACCGCGGCATCCCAATCGGCCCCGCGGGGGGCCCGATCGCGACCCTGCAGGTAGGCGAAAGTCGTGTCGTCGGGGGCGATCATGCCGGCCCGCGCCCCGGCCTCGATCGACATGTTGCAGATCGTCATCCGGGCCTCCATCGACAGTGACTCGATGGCCTCGCCGCGGTATTCGATGACATAGCCCTGGCCGCCGCCGGTGCCGATCTTGGCGATCACCGCGAGGATGACGTCCTTGGCGGTGACCCCCTCGGGCAGCCGGCCGCGCACGGTGACGGCCATCGTCCGGAACGGCTTGAGCGGCAAGGTCTGGGTGGCCAGCACATGCTCGACCTCGCTGGTGCCGATGCCGAAGGCAAGCGCCCCGAAGGCCCCGTGGGTGGAGGTGTGGCTATCGCCGCAGACGATCGTCATGCCCGGTTGAGTGAGCCCCAGCTGCGGACCCACCACGTGCACGATGCCCTGCTCGGCGTCACCCATCGGATAGAGCGGCACCCCGAACTCGGCGCAGTTGCGGCGCAATGTCTCGACCTGGGTCAGACTCACCGGGTCGGTGATCGGACCGGGAGTCGTCGGCACGTTGTGGTCCTCGGTGGCCAGGGTGAGGTCGGTCCGACGCACCCCGCGCCCCGCCAACCGCAGCCCGTCGAAGGCCTGCGGGCTGGTCACCTCGTGCAACAGATGCAGGTCGATGTACAGCAGATCCGGCTCGCCCTCGGCGCTGCGTACGACATGCGCCTGCCAGACCTTCTCGGCCAATGTGCCAGCCATCGACTCCCTCTCCGTGCACCGTCGTCACCGACGCTCTACAGTGGCCCTTACAGCCTTGTGTGGCCCTTACAGCCTTGTCCCAGCAGTGCCCCCAGGTCGGCCGGCGGCAGGAATGCGCCGCAGCCGAGACGGAAAGCCGCCGCAGGTTGTCAGCATCACGTCCGGCCTCTCACCTGCGAACTTGCGTCTCATGCGCTGAGACGGCAATATCATTTCATGGACAATTCTAGCGGCGTCGGAGTGCTCGACAAGGCGGCCACCGTCCTCAGTGCGCTCGAGGCGGGGCCCGCGACCCTCGCGCAGCTCGTCGCAGCCACCGGGCTGGCCCGCCCGACGGCGCATCGGCTGGCCGTCGCGCTGGAGCATCACCGGCTCGTCGCCCGCGACATGCAGGGCCGGTTCGTTCTCGGCCCGCGGTTGGCCGAGCTCGCCTCGTCAGCCGGTGAGGACCGGCTGCTGGCGGCCGCCGGCCCGGTCCTGGGCGCGCTACGGGACCACACCAACGAGAGCGCCCAGCTCTTCCGTCGTCAGGGTGACCTGCGCATCTGCGTCGCCGCGGCGGAACGTCCGATGGGGCTGCGCGACACCATCCCGGTGGGCGCCAGCCTCTCCATGCACGCCGGCTCGGCGGCCCAGGTGTTGCTCGCCTGGGAGGAGCCCGACCGGCTCCACCGCGGCCTGCAGGGCGCGAAGTTCAATGCCACCGCGTTGTCGGCCGTGCGTCGCCGCGGCTGGGCCCAGAGCGTCGGCGAGCGCGAGCCCGGCGTCGCCTCGGTGTCGGCACCGGTGCGCGGGCCGTCCGGGCGGGTCGTGGCCGCCGTGTCGATCTCCGGGCCGATCGAGCGGCTCTCCCGACAGCCCGGGCGCCTGCACGCCGCCACCGTCGTGGCCGGCGCGAACAAGCTCACCGAAGTGTTGCGCCGAGCCCAACAGGCCGGTCAGAGCTAGAATCGGACGAGTTCACAGTTCGTCGGCGACGCGTCCGTATGCCGCTTCGCCCGTCCCGCCACCGGTCCATCCCGGCCCATCCGGCGGGGCGCCGGGTCAACCCGCTCGGGGGGTGGGGCGTCCATAGAGCGTGCACGGCACCGCGGCATACCCGTGGGATCGTGGATCGGCCGCCCCGGCAGCCGACGACAGGGCCCGGCAACCGACGGCTGGAGGGCCGGGCAAGGTCATGCGGACGAGGTAGTGCCGACGAGGCAGAGCAGGAGCAGAGCGTGACACCGCTGGAGTCGAGCAGCACCGACCCACGCAGCCGGCGTGCCGGCCGACCCCGTCGGGTCGGCGCCCGGCTCGCGCTGCGCGCCGGCGCGACCGCCACCCTGGTGACCACCCTGACGACCGTGGCTCTGCTGGCCGGGTGCACCACGGGCACCGCACCCGTCGCGGCGTCCAGCGTCGTCACCGCGACCGCGTCCAACGCGACGTCGACCAGCCCCGCCAGCACGCCGACCTCGAGCGTCACCGCCGAGCCGACAAGCACGCCCACGGCGCCACCCCAGCCGACCGTGCCGGTCGTCGTCCCGGCGCTCATGACCAAGGGCGCCGAGTCGGCGCAGGTCCGCGAGCTGCAGGCCCGACTGGTCCAGCTGAAACTCTTCAAGGGCAGCCCCACCGGCAGCTACGGCCCGGTCACCGCCGACGCCGTCATGGCATTCCAGGCCGGCAAGGGCCTGACCGCGACGGGCGAGGTCGACCAGGCGACCTGGGATGCCCTGCTCGCGGCCACCACGACGCCGACCGCCCGCGAGCTCGACCCGCCGATCCTCACCCAGGGCGCGACCGGCGCGAAGGTGCGCGAGTTGCAGGCCCGGCTCAAGCAGCTCGGCCTGTGGAGCGGCGACGTCACCCCGACGTATGCCGCGTCGACGACCGCGGCGGTCAAGACCTTCCAGGGCAAGCGAGGCCTCACCGGGACCGGCGAGGTCGATCGGGCGACCTGGAGCAAACTCGTGTCGCTGACCCGCACCCCGACCGTCTACGAGCTCAACAACACCTCCCCCGAGGTCGCGGCCGCGGCCGCCGCCGCTGGGCTGGACCCCCGCTGCCTCGTCGGGCGCGTGTTGTGCGCCTCCAAGCAGGCCCGCAAGCTGTACTGGGTCATCGACGGGGTCGTGCAGCTCACCCTCGACGCACGCTTCGGCAAGCCGCAGTTCCCTTCGGACAACGGCCTGTTCCACGTCTACGCCAAGGACCGTGACGCCTACTCCTACAAGTACGACGCGCCGATGCCGTTCGCGCTGTACTACAACGGCGGCGAGGCGGTGCACTACTCCTCCGGTTTCGCGGCGCAGGGCTGGAACGGCGGCTCGCACGGATGTGTCAACATCCGCGACAGGGCCCGGATGATCTGGCTGTTCGACCAGGCCCGGGTCGGCGACACGGTCGTCGTCTACTGACCCCGACGCCGCTCGCGCCGACCGCCTGGGCCTGGGACGGATCCGAGAAAGGCTTGCCGCACATGGGACTACGGATCGGTTACAAGGCATCCGCCGAGCAGTTCGGGCCGCGCGAGCTGCTCGAGTATGCCGTGCTCGCCGAGCGGGTGGGTCTGGACAGCGTGTGGGTGAGCGACCACGTGCAGCCGTGGCGGCATACCGGCGGGCACGCGCCGTTCTCGCCGGCCTGGCTCGCCGCGGCCGGTGAGCGCACCGAGCGGGTGCTGCTGGGCACCTCGGTGCTCACCCCGACCTTCCGCTACTCACCCGGGGTGATCGCGCACGCCTTCGGCACCCTCGGGCAGCTCTACCCGGGGCGCGTCGCGCTCGGGGTCGGCACCGGCGAGGCGCTCAACGAGGTGGGCCTCGGCGCGATCGAGACCTGGCCGGAGTTCAAGGAGCGGTTCGCCCGGCTGCGTGAGGCGATCGAGCTGATCCGGGCGCTGTGGACCCAGCAGCGGGTCACCCATGCCGGTGCGTACTACCGCACCACCGACGCGACGATCTACGACCGCCCCGACGTGCCGGTGCCCATCTACGTCGCCGCCGGTGGGCCGCTCATGGCCCGGTATGCCGGTCGGGCCGGCGACGGGTTCATCTGCACCTCCGGCAAGGGGGCGGCGCTCTACCAGGAGCAGCTGCTGCCCGCGGTCGCCGAGGGCCTGGCCAAGGTCGGGCGCGCCGGCGCCGGGGGCGAGGCGGGCAACGCGGCGGGCACCGGGGCGGGCGGCGCGGCATACGACCGGATGATCGAGATCAAACTGTCGTGGGACCCGGATCGTGCTGCGGCCGTGGAGAACTGCCGATTCTGGGCGCCGTTGTCGTTGACCGCGGAGCAGAAGCACGGCACCACCGACCCGGTCGAGATGGAGCGGCTGGCCGACGCGCTCAGCGACGAGCAGATCGCCAGCCGCTGGATCGTCAGCAACGACCCCGACGAGATCGTCGAGGCGGTGCGCCCCTATGTCGACTGGGGCTTCACCCACCTCGTCGTGCACGGCCCCGGCCACGACCAGGCCCGCTTCCTCACCACCTTCGCCGACCGGGTGCTGCCGCGATTGCGCGAGCTCGCGGCCGACTGACCGCTCACCCATGGGCCGGCACCGGGCGGTAGTGCCGGTCCAGTTCGTGGGCATACCGAGTGCCGAGGTCGGCGGCGTGCGCGGTGATCCAGTCCGTGAGTCGCACCGAGCCGGTCGTCGGTGCGGTCGAGTCGGCCAATCCGGCGGCCAGGGCGCGATATTCGTCACGAGTGAGCACGGTGTCGCGCAGCATCCGGCCGAGCAGCCCGGTCACCACCGGGAAGACCGCGCCGGGCACCGGCAACAGCACGGTGCGGCACCCCACTGCGCGGCGGATGTGCTCGAGCAACTCCCGGAAGCCCACGGACTGCGGGCCGACGGCATCGACGGTGACCTGCGCCTCGCCCTCGGCGAGGTCGACCATGAGGGTGGCGAGGTCGCGCACGTGGATGCCCCGCACCCGGTATCCGCCGTCACCGCCGTAGAGGGTCACCGGCGACCGGCGCATCAGCCAGGCGATGTTGTTGATGAGCACCCCGTCGCCACCGAAGAGGATCGCCGGGCGGACCACGGCATACGGGATGCCGCAGCCGCGCAGCGCGTCCTCGACCAGGCCCTTGCCGCGGAAATAGGGGAACGGCGAGGCCACGTCGGCGCCGGTGATCGAGACATGCACGATGCGCCGCACCCCGACGTCGGCGGCTGCCTCGAAGAGCGCAGTGCTGCCGGCCACCCCCGTGTCGAAGGTGACCGCGCCGTGCGGGAAACGCACCCAATACGTGTTGTAGAGCGTGTCGACCCCCGCCAGGCTGCGGCGCAGGCCGCCCGGGTCGGTGAGCTGCAGTGGCCGGATCTCCACCGCCCGCTGCTCTGGGGTCAGCGCCCGGTCACCGGGCGGGTGGTTGGTCAGCGTGCGCACCGAGCGGCCCCGGCGCTGCAGCTCGGCGGCGATGACGGCCCCCGAATAGCTGAAGGCGCCCGTCACGGCGTCGATCATCGTGGCCTCCACGGGTCGCGGACGGGTGCGGCACGTGCCGTCCCCTCCGAGGGATTCGAGCAGCATCTTTGAGCAGACGCTCAATGATGAGCTTAGACGTGTTTGAGCAGTTGCTCAAGTGTCGCTGTCGGGCGCGAGGCGAGAAAGGGCCCGCGCCGTCTGGTTGCGCGCTCTCCCAGCGGAGTGGCGGCCCGAGCGAACCGGCAACACACGCGAGGATGCCGTCATGACGACGAGCGCGGAGGTGACCAGGGCCCGGCTGCGGGTGGCCGCGCTGCAGGTGGTGCGCGAGCAGGGGCTCGCTGCGGCCTCGGCCCGCACCATCGCGGCCGCCGCGGGCGTCAACCAGGCGCTGATCTTCTATCACTTCGGCACGGTCACCGAGCTCATCGAGGCGGCCTCGGCCGATGCGGTGACGACCAGCGTGGCCCGCTATCAGGGCGACTTCGCGGCAGTACGCACCCTGCCGGAACTGCTCAGCGTGGGCCGCGCGATCCACGAGCGCGAGCACCGGGAGGGCAATGTCGCAGTGATGGCGCAGCTGATGGCCGGCGGGCAGCACGACCCGGTGCTGGCCCGCGCCACCCGGCACGCGCTCTCGCTGTGGATCGAGCAGATCCAGCAGGTGCTCGACCGGGTGCTGGCCGGCACCCCGGTGGCGACCGTGCTGGACAGCGCCGGCCTGGCGCACGCGGTGAGTGCCGGTTTCGTCGGCGTCGAGCTCTACGACGGCGTCGACCCCGATGGGGCCGCCAGCGCCTTCGCCACCCTGGAGCACCTCGCCGCGCTGGTGACCACGGTCAACGACCTGGGCCCGGTCGCCCAGGCCGCGCTGCGCCGCACCACCCGCCGGGCCCGCACCCGGGCCGCCCGGCGACCGAGCTGAGCCACGGGGGTCCATCCTGCCGGCCCCGGCCGACCCCCGACGACCCCTGCCGACCCCACCGGCCAGTGCGCTGTCGGCCCGCTGGCCTAGTCTCGGTGGCGACATGGGGCTGCACGTGCATCGCGCCGACCGCACCGACCTGCTCGCCGACGGGCTGGCCGGGCTGCTCGCCGTGCCCCCGGGCGACCCGTTCGCCGCAGACGTCGTCGCGGTGCCCGCCAAGGGCGTCGAGCGGTGGCTCAGCCAACGCCTGTCCCATCGCCTCGGGGCGCAGCCGGGCCGGGGCGACGGGGTCTGTGCCGCAGTCGAGTTCCGCACGCCGTGGGCGCTGGTCGCGGAGATCGCCGGCACCGGTGACGACGATCCGTGGGCTCCCGCGGTGCTCACCTGGCCGGTGCTCGCGGCCCTTGACGCCGGCCTCGGCGAGCAGTGGGCCGCCCCGTTGGCCGCCCACCTCGGCGACCCCGACGACGAGTTGCGCCGCGGCCGGCGGCTCGCGCTGGCCCGGCGCCTGGCTCGCCTCTTCGCCTCGTATGCCGCGCAGCGCCCCACCGTCCTCGTGGCCTGGGAGGGGGGCCACGATTCCGACGGGCTCGGCGAGCCGGTGCCTGCCGACCTGGCCTGGCAGCCGCACCTGTGGCGGGCCGTGGTGAACCGGGTGGCGGCCCCGACGCCGGCCACGCGGCATACCGAAGTGCTTGCCGCCCTGCGGGATCGGCCCGACACGTTGGCGCTGCCGGCGCGCCTGAGCCTCTTCGGGCACACCCGGCTCAGCGCCACCGACGTCGAGCTGCTGGCCGGCCTCGGGGCACACCGCGACGTGCACCTGTGGCTGCCGCACCCCTCGCCGGCGTTGTGGCAGGCCCTCGCCGAGGCGGGGTGCGACCGGCCGGTGCGCCGGCGCACCGACACCAGCCATCTCGTCGTCGGGCACCCGTTGCTGGCCGGGCTGGGCCGGGATGTGCGCGAGCTGCAACGCACCCTCGGCCCGTTGGGGGCGGCCGGCGACGTGCTCGCACCGGGCGCCGACCGCTCCCCCGGCGGGCTGCCCGACCGCCTGCCGGCCCTGGGGCGAAGCACCCTGCTGGGCTGGTTGCATGCCGACCTGCACGCCGACGCCCGACCCGACGAGGCGACCCGCCGGGCTCGGCTGCTCGACCCGGCCGACCGCTCGGTGCAGGTGCACGCCTGCCACGGCCCGGCCCGTCAGGTCGAGGTGCTGCGCGAGGTGCTGCTCGGCCTGCTCGCCGACGACCCCAGCCTCCAGCCGCGCGACATCGTCGTCATGTGCCCCGACATCGAGGCCTACGCCCCGCTGATCATGGCCAGTTTCGGGCTCGGCGAGACGGTCGGTCGGCACGGGCACCCGGGGCATCGGTTGCGGGTGCATCTGGCGGATCGTGCTGCGCAGCAGACCAATCCACTGCTCGGCGTGCTCGCGGCGCTGCTCGAGCTGGCGGGCGGCCGGGCTCAGGTCAGCGCCGTGCTCGACCTCGCGCACACCCCGCCGGTGCGCCGACGCTTCGGCTTCACCGACGACGACCTCGAGCGGATCACCAGCTGGGTGACCCAGGCCGGGGTGCGCTGGGGCTTCGACGCGGCGCACCGCCGCGACGTCGGGCTCGGCGAGTTCGTGCACAACACCTGGCGCCTCGGCCTGGACCGGGTGCTCGCCGGGGTGGCCATGTCCGACGACACCGGCGTGTGGCTGGGCACTGTGCTGCCCCTTGACGACGTCGCGAGCAGCCAGGTCGAGCTGGCCGGGCGGCTGGCGGAGTTCGTCGACCGGCTGCGTGAGGTCACCGACGGGCTCGTCGGGTGCCACCCACTCGGGCACTGGCTGCGGGTGCTCGGTGACGGGCTGAGCGCCCTCACCGACGTGGGCGCCGCCGAGCACTGGCAGCTCGGGCAGGCCCACCGCGAGCTGGCCCGGATCGCCGACGAGGCCGGCCCGGACGCAGGGCTCACCGACGGGTTGCGGCTGCCCGACCTGCGCGCGCTGCTCGCCGACCGCCTCGGCGGGCGACCCACCCGCGCCGGCTTCCGCACCGGCACGCTCACAGTCTGCACGATGGTGCCGATGCGCTCGGTGCCGCACCGGGTCGTCGTGCTGCTCGGCCTCGACGACGGGGTCTTCCCACGGGTGGGCGGCCTCGACGGCGACGACCTGCTGGCCCGCGGCCCGGTCACCGGTGAGCGCGACGTGCGCAGCGAGGACCGTCAGCTGCTGCTCGACGCGATCCTCGCCGCCCAGGAGCATCTGGTCATCACCTACACCGGCGCCGACCCGCACTCCGGGGCCCGCCGCCCACCGGCGGTGCCGCTCGGGGAGCTACTCGACGCCCTCGACGCGACGGCGACGACGACCAGCGCAGCGGGCACTGCAGCGGGCAGTGCAGCGGGCGACGCGGCATACCGGCCGGAGCGGGTGCGCGACCTGGTCACCGTGACCCACCCCGTGCAGCGCTTCGATCCGCGCAACCACGAGGTCGGTGCCCTCGTGCCCGGCACGGCCTTCGGCTTCGACGATGCCGCGTTGCGCGGCGCGCAGGCGGCGGCCGAGCCCCGGCACGAGCCGCGACCGTTCCTCGACGGCCCGCTGCCGGCGGCCCCGCTGCCCGACGTGCGGCTCGATGATCTCGTCGGCTTCGTCAAGGCTCCGGTGCGTCACCTGCTCGGGCCGGCCCGGCTCGACATCGCGCTGCCCCGCGACGCCGAGCGGGTCAGCGACGAGATCCCCCTGTCGGTCGATGCGCTGGAGCAGTGGGCCATCGGTGATCGGCTGCTGACCGACCTGCTCGCCGGCCACGACCTCGACGCCGCGATGCAGCGCGAATGGCGCCGCGGCACGCTGCCCCCCGGGCGGCTGGGCTGGTCGATGCTGCGCGCGGTCGCCGACGGCGTGCACGCCCCGGCCCAGGAGGCCGGGCAGTGGCGCACTGCCGCAGCGCAGTCCGTCGATATCGACGTCGACCTCGGCGGCGGGCGCCGGCTGCAGGGCACGGTCGCGCACGTGTATGCCGATCGGCTGGTACCGGTCAGCTACGCCAAGCTTGGCCCCGGGCACCGGCTCACCACGTGGGTGCAGTTGCTCGCGCTCGCCGGCACTCACCCCGAGGTGCCTTGGACGGCCCGCACCATCGGGCGTGGCGGGCGCGACAGCACGGTGAGCTGGGCCGACCTCGGCCCGCTCGACCCCACCATGGTCGCCGCGGCGTTGGCCGACCTCGTGCTGCTGCGCGACCTCGGGCTGCGCGAGCCGCTGCCCCTGCCGCTCAAGGCCGGCGCCGCGTATGCCGCTGCCAGACACCGCGGTTCACCGGCGGCCGGGGCGCTGGCCCGGGCCCGTGAGACGTGGTCGGGCAAGTTCCCCGAGCGCGAGGACGCCGGGCAGGCGGCATACGAGCTGGTGTGGGGGCCGCGCCCGCAGCTGCCCGGGCAGCAGCCCGCCGAGCCCGCCCTGGCGCTGCCCGACGAACCGACCCGGTTCGGTGCGGCCGCGATGCGCCTGTGGGGGCCGTTGCTGGCCGCGGAACGGCGGGGTGGCCGATGAGCCAGCCGCTGCCCGAGCTGGTCGCCGAGCTGCCCGCCTTCGACATCCGCGGCCCCCTGCCTGCCGGCACCACCCTGTTGGAGGCCAGCGCCGGCACCGGCAAGACCTACACGGTCGCCGGGTTGGTCACCCGCTATGTCGCCGAAGGGGTGGCCCGGCTGGACGAGCTGCTCGTGGTGACCTTCGGGAGGGCCGCCAGCCAGGAGCTGCGCGAGCGGGTGCGTGAGGCGCTGGTGGGAGCCGAGGCCGCACTGGCCGACCCCACGGGGGCCGACCGCAGCGATCCGGTCGTCGACCTGCTGCTGAGCCGGCCCGACCTCGCGGCGGCCCGCGGCCGGCTGCGTGATGCCCTCGCCGACTTCGACGCCGCCACCATCGCGACGACCCACCAGTTCTGCCAGCTCGTGCTGCGCTCGCTCGGCGTCGCCGGCGACAGCGACCCGGGCGCCACCCTCGTGGAGAGCCTCGACGAGCTCGCCGAGGAGGTCGTCGACGACCTCTACCTGGCCCGGTATGCCGCGTCGCCGCGCCCGCCGCTGCGCCACGACGAGGCCCGCGCCCTGGCCCGTGACGTCATCGCCGACCCGCAGGCCGCGCTGGTGCCCGACGGGCTCGACCCCACCGGTGCCGCCGGCGCGCGGGTCGAGCTGGCCCACGCGGTGCGCGCCGAGCTGGAGCGCCGCAAACGGCGGCTGGGCATCCTCAGCTACGACGACCTGCTCAGTCAGCTGGCCGGCGCCCTCGAAGACCCCGCGGCACCGGCCCGCGACCGGATGCGCGGGCGCTGGCGGGTCGTGCTCGTCGACGAGTTCCAGGACACCGACCCCGTGCAGTGGCAGGTCATCGAGCGCGCCTTCGACGGGCACGCGACGATCGTGCTCATCGGCGACCCGAAGCAGGCCATCTATGCCTTCCGCGGCGGCGATGTCGTGGCGTATCTGCAGGCCGCGGGCACCGCGGCGACGACGGCCACCCTCGCCGACAACCACCGGGCCGACCCGGCCCTGGTGCGCAGCCTGCAGCGGATGCTCGTCGGTGCCGAGCTGGGCGACCCCCGGATCCGGGTCCACCCGGTGACGCCGGCCCGCCGGAGCGAACGGTTGCGGCTGCCCGACGGCAGCACGCCACCCCCGTGGCGGATCCGGGTGCTCGAACGCACCCCCGACACCGTCGGCTCGTCCGGCGACCTCATCCCGGTGGGTCAGGCCCGCTCCCTCGTGGCCGCCGATTGCGCCGCCGACATCGCCCGGCTGCTCGGCTCCGGTGCCACCTGGGACGGTGCGCCGATCGCCGCGCACCACGTCGCGGTGCTGGTCCACGAGCGGGGCCCGGTGCCGACCCTGCAACGGGAGCTCGCGGCATACCGGATCCACTCGGTCGTCGCCGGCGGTGGTGACATCCTGCACACCCCGGCCGCCGCCGAATGGCTCGCGCTGCTCACCGCGCTGGACCAACCCCACCGCACCGCGCTGGTCCGGGCCGCCGGGCTGAGCAGCTTCGTCGGCCTGCGTGCCGGTGATCTCGACGCCGGCGGTGACGGGCTCACCGACCGGATCGCCGACACGTTACGCGGGTGGGCCATGCTGTGGCGCAGCGGGGGCGGGGTTGCTGCGGTGCTCGAGGCGGCCGAGCACCACGCCGGCGGACTGGGCCCCCGAGTGCTCGCCGAGGTCGGCGGTGAACGGTTGCTCACCGACCTGCGACATGTCGGGCAGGTGTTGCACGAGACCGCGATACGCCAGCGGTTCGGCCCGGCCGCCCTGCTGGCCTGGCTGCACGAGGCGCGGCGCCGCGAGTCCGGCGGCGCCGAGCGCACCCGGCGGCTGGACAGCGACGCCGCGGCCGTGCAGATCGTCACCATTCACGGCAGCAAGGGACTGCAATACCCGGTGGTCTATCTGCCCTTCGAGTTCGAGGTCTTCACCCCTACCCAGCCACGGGTGCAGTTGTTGCACGACAGCACCGGCCGGCGCTGCCTCGACGTCTCGGGCGCGGGTCAGGCCTGGCAGGAGCACCTGGCCATCGGGCGGCGTGAAGACGCCGGTGAGCGGCTGCGGATGCTCTACGTCGCCCTCACCCGCGCCCAGTCGCAGGTGGTGTGTTGGTGGGCAGCCACCCACAACACCGCCGCCTCCGGGCTGCATCGGTTGCTGCTGGGCCGGGCCGTCGGCGACGCGGCGGTGCCCGAGGTCGCCCCGATCGGCAGTGACGCGGTAACCATCACGACGTTGCGCTCGCTGGCGGCGGTCGGCGGCCCGCACTGCGAGCCGGCCCGGCTGCAGCGGCCCGACCCTCCCACCGGCCCCGCCGCCGCGGGTCCGTGGCAGGTGCGCAGCTTCGCCCGGACTGTCGACACCGACTGGCGGCGCACCTCCTATTCCGGGCTGATCCGGGCCGAGCAGGAGCAGGCCGGGGTGCGCAGCGAGCCGGAGACCGGCGTGCTCGACGACGAGCCGGCCCTCGACGAGGCGACGCCCCAGGGGCTGATGGGTGGCCCAACCGAGGGTTCCGCCTCGGCCGAGGGGGCTGGCGACGCCGCGGTCACCGACCCCGCGGCCACCGACCCGGCTGAGGTTAAGTCGCCGATGGCGGCGCTGCCCTCGGGCGCGGCCTTCGGCAGCCTCGTGCACGCCGTGCTGGAGCACGCCGACCCGCAGGCGCCCGATCTGCTGGAGGAGCTGCGCGCCCATACCGCCGAGCAGTTGCGGTGGTGGCCCGTTGGGGCCGATGCCGACGAGATCGCCGCCGCGCTGCTGCCGGCCCTGCACACCCCGCTCGGGCCGTTGGCCCCGGGGCTGACCTTGGCCCAGCTGCCGCTGCGTGACCGGCTGCGTGAGCTCGACTTCGAATTCCCTCTCGCCGGAGGCGATTCGGCGGTGTCGGGCGGTGCCGAGGTGCGCCTCGGCGAGGTCGCCGAGCTGTTGCGCCGGCACCTGCCGACGACCGACCCGATGCGCCGGTATGCCGCGCGCCTGGCCTCCCCGGCGCTCGGTGAGCAACCCCTGCGCGGTTACCTCTCCGGGTCGATCGACGCACTCTTGCGAGTGCCCGGCCCACTGACCGGCTCGTCCGGCCCGGCCGGCACAACCGGTCACGGGCCGACCCGTTTCCTTGTCGTTGACTACAAGACCAACCTGCTCGGTGACCCGGCCCGACCCACGACGGCCGCCGACTACGGCCCCACCCAGCTGGCCGAGGCCATGCTGCATTCCCACTATCCGCTGCAGGCGTTGTTGTACAGCGTTGTCGCACAACGCTTCCTGCGGTGGCGGGTGCCTGGCTACGACCCCGAGCAGCAGTGGGGTGGGGTGCTCTACCTCTTCCTGCGGGGCATGTGCGGGCCCGACACGCCGGTGCTCCAGGGGCACCCGACCGGGGTGTTCGGGTGGCGGCCGCCGGTCGCGTTGGTCACCGACCTGTCCGACCTGCTCGACGGCCGGTATGCCGCGCCCGGCCCCACTGAGACGGGCGGTGCCCAGTGACCGAGAGCATCCCGCAGGCGGTTGGCTCCGCGCCCGGTGCCGAGCCGCTCGTCGAACCACTCGTCGAACCGCTCGGCCCGTACGACCGCCGGCTCGCCGCCTGCGGCACCGGCCTGGTGCACGACCTCAACGTCGCCGGGCTGCTGGAGACACCCGACGTGCAGGTGGCCCAACGGCTCGGCGAGCTGGCCGGTGAGAGTGACGAATCGGCCCGGCTGGCGCTGGCTCTGGCGGTGCGGGCGCTGCGCGCCGGGTCGGTGAGCCTGGATCTCGCGCTGCTGCCCGAGACCGACCCGCAGACCCTGGCCGCGGCCGCGCAGGCGGCGCAGGCACGCGGCATACCGTTGCCCGAGCCGACGCGGTGGGCGCAGGCGCTCGCCGACAGCGAGCTGGCCGCCCGGTCGGTGCTGCGCGTCGAGCACGGGTTGGTCTATCTGGACCGCTATTGGCAGCAGGAGCGGTTCGTCGCCGACACCCTGCGGGCCAAGATCGGCCAGCCGGCCCCTGCTCTGGATCCGGCCCGGCTGGCCGAGGCCGCGGCCCGGGTGTTCCCGGCCGGTTTCGACGAGCAGCGGGCGGCGGGTGCGGCGGCGGCCCAGCGCTGGACGGCGCTGGTCACCGGCGGCCCCGGCACCGGCAAGACGACGGCGGTCGCCGGGCTGCTTGCCCTGCTCGTCGACCAGGCCGCGGCCCGGAGCGAGCGGCCACCGCGGATCGCCTTGGCCGCCCCCACTGGCAAGGCCGCCGCCCGGCTGCAGGAGGCGGTCGCCGCTGCGACCGCGCGGCTGCCGGCGGCCGACCGCGAGCGGTTGGGTGCCTTGCCGGCGGTCACCATGCACCGGTTGCTCGGCTGGCGGGGGGCCAGCACCCGCTTCCGACACGACCGCGGCAACCGGCTGCCGCACGACGTCGTCGTGCTCGACGAGGCCTCGATGGTGTCGCTCACCCTGATGGCCCGGCTGCTGGAGGCGCTGCGGCCGCAGGCGCGGCTGGTGCTCGTCGGCGACCCCGACCAGCTCTCCTCGGTCGAGGCCGGCGCAGTGCTGGCCGACCTGGTCGCCGGGCTCGCCCCGCTCGACCCGGGCGCGGTGGCGACACTGCGCACCTCGCACCGCTTCGGTGCCGGGATCGGTGAGCTGGCGGCCGCCGTGCGCGATGGCGACGCAGCGACGGCGCTGCGGGTGCTGCATGCCGGGCGGCCCGACGTCACGCTGCTCGACCCGGCCGACTCGGCCACCCTGGAGCAGGTCCGCGCCATCGCCGTGCGCAGTGCGCTGGCGTTGCGCACGGCGGCCGAGGCGCCCGATGAGTCGGCGGCCCTGGCCGCCCTCGACGGGCACCGGCTGCTGTGCGCGCACCGCGAGGGGCCGTTCGGCGCTGCCCACTGGAACCGGCTCGTCGAGCGTTGGCTCGCCGACGAGACCGGTGTCGCGGTCGGCGCCGCGTGGGGCCGCGAGTGGTATGCCGGGCGCCCCCTCATCGTCACCGAGAACGACTACGGCCTGGGCCTCTACAACGGCGACACCGGCGTCGTGCTCGCCGACGCTGCCGGCACGAGCGACCGGGGCGCGCCGGGCGGGTCGGCCCTGATGGCGCTGATCGCTGCCGCGGGTGCGCCGCTGCGGCTGGCCACCTCGCGGCTGGCCAGCGTCGAGACGATGCACGCGCTGACCATCCACAAGAGCCAGGGCAGCCAGGCCACCGAAGTCACCGTGGTGCTGCCCGAGCAGGATTCGCGGCTGCTCACCCGCGAGCTGCTCTACACCGCGATCACCCGCGCCCAGCAGCACGTGCGGGTGGTGGCCACCGACGACGCGATCCGCCACGCCGTATGCCGCCCGGCCCAGCGCGCCAGCGGGCTGCGGCGCCGCTTGACCCGGTGAGCCTCGCCCCGGGGTGGGTCACCCGGCACAGGCCGGGCACGAGCCCAACCGACCGACGGCCCAGACTTCGACCTGTGCGACACCATGGCAGCGACCACCGGCCACCCCGGGTCCGGGTGCGCCGATGACGACACCCAGCACGCCTCACCCCCCGGCTCAGCTGCTCGACGACACGCAACTGGCCCGCTCCGATGCCGCGGCCAACTGCGTCATGAACCGTGAGCGGGGCCTGGTCGGGGTGAACAGCTACGCCCGTGACCTCGGCTTCGACCCGCTGCGCTGGCTGCTGGCCGCCGCGACCGGCGGCACGGGTGATCCACCGCCGCGCGGTAGTCCCGCCGGCGGCGACATCCGCACCTCGCGGGCAGGTCCCGGCCACGCCGAGCCCGGCGCGCCACGCGATGACCGGCTGCTGTGGGTCGATCTGTGCTGTGGCAGCGGTCGAGCCCTCATCGAGGCGGGCACCCAGGTCGACAGGTCACCGTGGGCGGGGCGGTTGACGATCATCGGGGTCGACCTCGTCGACGCCTTCGTGGCCGAACCCTCGCCCGACGGGCCGCAGCTGCACGTGGCGTCGGTGAGCACGTGGGCACCGCCGAGGGCGGTGGACCTGGTGACCTGCGTGCACGGCCTGCACTACGTCGGCGACAAACTCGGGCTGTTGCTGCGGGCTGCCTCGTGGTTGACCGATGGCGGGCGGCTGGTCGCCCACCTCGACCCGGCGACCCTGCGCCACCCGGACGGCCGCTCCGCCGCGCGCCGAGCCGTGGCGGCGCTGCGGCGCAGCGGGTTCGACTACGACTCGCGTCGACACCTCGTGAGTCGCGGCGGAACGACCGGTGTTCGGCTGCCGGCGACACCTGCGACACCCGATTGGGCCTACCTCGGAGCCGACGACCAAGGCGGCCCGAGTTACACCGGCCAGGACGCCGTTCACTCCTACTACCGGTTCGGCTGACTCCAACGGCGCGACAAACCTGACCAGCAGGTGGGTGCCGCCGGCCCACTTCACACAGGTTGAGTGCACTTCTGACCCGGTACGCCCTGTGGCAAGTGCACCTAACCTATGGGAAGTCGGGTGCCGCATCTCAGTCGACTCGCACGGCCCGCCTCAGACCGCCGGCCGGCCGCCGCGGCCCACCTCCGCACGCAGGCCCTCGGTTGCGCGGCCAGACATGACGAAACCCCCTGCGCAGCAGGGGGTTTGTGCTGGTAGCCCCGACGGGATTCGAACCCGCGCTACCGCCTTGAGAGGGCGGCGTGCTAGGCCGCTACACAACGGGGCCCTAGCGGTGCCTCAGGGCCGGGGCCCGTCGGACACAGGAGGAAACCTTACCGGCCAGCGGCGGTTCCACCCAATCGGTGGTGCTGTCGGCGAGCCGCGCCTGCGGCCGACCGGAGCTGGGGTACCAGGACTCGAACCTAGAATTGCGGAACCAGAATCCGACGTGTTGCCAATTACACCATACCCCAAGGGGTATCACCTCCCGCGCGCCTGATGGCCTTCGGAAGGCGAACCAAGGGTCGATGCTACCGGCTCGGCAGCCCCCACCTCAAACCGGTTCCCGTCGACTACAAACTGTCGCGCAACGACCGCAGCCGGGCAAGGGTGGAGGTCTTGCCCAGGATCTGCATCGACTCGAAGAGCGGGGGGCTCACCCGACGACCGGAGACGGCCGTGCGCAGCGGACCGAACGCGAACCGCGCCTTGATGTCCAGCCGCTCGACGATGGCCCGGCGCAGGTCGGTCTCGATGCGGGCGGAGTTCCATTCCGACTCCGAGCCCAGCAGGCCCCGCGGGCGGTCGTCGATGTCACCCAGCACGCGGATCGCCGCATCGAGCACGATGCGGGCGCGCCCGTCCAACTGAGCCCGGGCGTCGGCGGCGATCTCCAACTGGTCATCGGCGAGGAAGAACGGGCGCACCAGTTCGCTGGCCTCGGTGAGCCGAGCGATCCGGGTCTGGATCAACGCGGTGACCTCTTTGAGCCGACCCAGCTCACCCAGTGACGGGTTGCCGGACAGCACCCCGTCGGCCTCGAGATAGGGCAGCAGCCGCGAGGCGAGGTCGCCGACCTCGAGCCGCCGGATGTAGACCCCATTGAGCCAGCCCAGTTTGTCGAGGTTGAAGATCGGCCCGACCGGGTTGACCTTGGCCCAGTCGAAGTCGGTCGCGAAGTCACGGAACGAGAAGACCTCGACATCCTCACCCTCGGCGCCCTGAGCCGGCGGATAGGCAAGCAGCGCAAGGAAGTTGCAGATCGCCTCGGGAAGATAGCCTTCGTCACGGAACCAGGTGAGGCGGGCCGCGGGGTTGGTGCGCTTGGAGATCTTCGACTTGTCGGGGTTGCGCAGCAGGGGCATGTGCGCGAACTTCGGCTCGGCCAGCCCGAGCCACCGATAGAGCAGCAGGTGTTTGGGCGTGGAGGAGATCCACTCCTCGCCGCGCACCACGTGGGTGATGCCCATCTCGTGGTCGTCGACGACGACGGCCAGGTGATACGTGGGGAAGCCGTCGGCCTTGAGCAGCACCTGGTCGTCGGGCACCGGCGCACTGACCTCGCCGCGGATCAGGTCACTGAACCGAGTCGGGGCATCCGGCGGGACGAACATCCGCACGACCGGGGTCTCGGTGAAGCCGGGCAGGGCGGACCGCTCCTGACGGGTCTTGCCGTGACAGAGCCGGTCGTAGCCGGTCGGCAGCTTGTCGCGCTGTTGGCGCTCACGCATCCCGGTGAGCCGCTCCGGCGAGCACCAGCAGTAATAGGCATGTCCGGCGGCGAGCAGCTTCTCGACATAGGGCCGGTACGTCTGCAGCCGCTCGGACTGCCGATACGGCGCGCATGGACCGCCCAGGTCCGGGCCTTCGTCCCAGCTGAGCCCGAGCCAATGCAGCGTGTCGAAGATCTGCGCCTCACTGTCCTCGCGGAAGCGGGTGCGATCGGTGTCCTCGATGCGCAGCAGGAAGCGCCCGCCCTGCTGGCGTGCGAAGGCAAGATTGAACAGCGACATGTATGCCGTGCCGACGTGCGGATCCCCCGTCGGGGACGGCGCGACGCGCAGCCGCACGGCCCCCGGAAGCGTCTTCTCAGTCATGGTGGTGTCAGCGTAGTCTCTGGCCTCCCCCCACCCGGCTACCCTTTGCGGGTGAGCATCGAGCCCGCCCGTTCGCAGGCAGCCCCTCCGGTGGCCGTACCGACGGTGGGGGCACCGACGGTGGGGGCACCGACGGTGGCCCGCGGCATACCGTCGGGGTGGGTCGCATGAGCGGCGGGCTCGCCGCACTGCTCGACGACATCGCGGCTATCGCCAAACTCGCCGCCGCGTCCCTCGACGACGTCGGCGCGGCAGCCGGGCGGGCCAGCGTCAAGGCCGCCGGTGTGGTCGTCGACGACACCGCCGTCACGCCTCGCTACGTGCAGGGCTTCACCCCCGACCGTGAGCTGCCGATCATCAAGAAGATTGCGCTGGGCTCGATCCGCAACAAGCTCGTCTTCATCCTGCCGGCGATCATGCTGCTGTCGCAGTTCCTGCCGTGGGCGTTGACCCCGCTGCTCATGCTGGGCGGCACCTACCTGTGTTTCGAGGGCGCCGAGAAGATCTGGGAGAAGCTCAGCGGCCACGATGCGGGCGAAGCGGAACCGGCTCTCGTGCAGGGCGGCGACCACGAGAAGGTCATGGTCGCCGGGGCGATCCGCACCGACTTCATCCTGTCGGCCGAGATCATGGTCATCGCCCTCAACGAGGTCGCCGGCGAGCCGTTCCTGTCCCGCCTGCTCATCCTCATCGCCGTCGCGATCGCCATCACCCTCGGGGTCTACGGCTTCGTAGGGCTGATCGTCAAGATGGACGACATCGGGCTGGCCCTGAGCCGGCGCTCCTCCGGCGTCGCCCGCACCATCGGGCGCGGCCTCGTCGCCGCGATGCCGCTGCTCATGCGCTGGCTCGCGATCATCGGCACCGTCGCGATGCTCTGGGTCGGCGGGCACATCCTGTTGGTCGGCGCCGACACCCTCGGCTGGCATGCCCCCTACGCCCTCGTCCACCACGCGGAGGAGGCAGTACCCAACGCCGTGCTTGCGTGGTTCGTGAACACCGGATTGTCGGCCGTCGCCGGGGCACTCGTGGGGGCCGTCATCGTGCTGGTCATGCACCTGATTCCCCGCAAGAAGGCCCACGGGCAGGATCACCACTGAGCCGCAGAGCACCTCCTGCGCCACCAGAGCCTCCCCCACCCCGCCCACCCCCACCCCGGCACGTTGAGACTCTGCACGCACTACGCGTGCAGAGTCTCAACATCGCGACACCCCTCAAGGGCGAGGCGAACTGGTGCCGCGCTGGCTCTAGCGGCGGACGAAGGGGTTGTCCAGGGTGCCGATGCCCTCGATGGTCACGGACACCCGCTGCCCCGCCCGCACCGGCCCGACACCGGCCGGGGTGCCGGTGAGGATGACATCGCCGGGCAGCAGGGTGAAGAAGGTCGACGCGTAGGAGATGAGCCGGGCCACACCGTGGACCATGTCGGCCGTCGTGCCGTCCTGCACGAGCTCGCCGTCGCGGCGGGTGACGATCCGCCGGGGGGCGGAGCCGAGGTCGGTGACCAGCCAGGGCCCCAGCGGGCAGCTGGTGTCGAAGCCCTTGGCCCGCGCCCACTGACCGTCGCTGCGCTGCCAGCTGCGTTCGGACACGTCGTTGGCGCAGGTGTAGCCGAACACGCACTCCAGCGCCTGCCGTTCCGGGACTCCCTTGGCGATCGTGCCGATGACGACGGCCAACTCACCTTCGTAGTCGACGGTGTCGGAGCCGCGGGGGATGACGACGGGCTCACCCGGGCCCACCACCGCGGTGTTGGGCGCGAGGAACATCATCGGCTCGGCCGGCACCTCGTTGCCCATCTCGCGGGCATGGTCGGCGTAGTTGCGTCCGATGCCGATGATCTTGCTGCGCGGGATCACCGGCGCGAGCAGCCGGGCCTCGGCCAACGGCACCGGCTCACCTGCGGCCGGGACGACACCGGCATACAAGGGATCGCCTTTGATCGGGTGGATGGTCAGTTCGTCCGTGGACCCGTCCGCACCCAACTCACCGACGACGACCCCGTATGCCGGGTCGTCCCCGAGGGTGTATCTCGCTATCCGCACCCCTGGACTCTAGTGCCGGGCCGAACGCACCTGAGGGGGGTGTCGCGCCCGTGGCGGAGGCAGGGAAGGATGGAGCCCACCGGCGACGGAAGCCGGGTGGACACGGAGGTGTGACATGGGTGTCTCGCTCTATCTCACGGTCGACGGGGTCACCGGCGCGAGCCTTGCGGAGCACCACGCCGGCTCCATCGAATGCAGTTCCTGGTCCTGGGGTCTTACCAGCGACGGGCACCACTTCGGCGGCGGTCAGGGCGCCGGGAAGGCCCGGCTCGACGAGGTCGTCGTGAGCATGCCGACGACCGCGGCGCTGCCGCAGCTGCTCGGTCTGTGTGCCTCGGGGCGACACGCTTCCCACGCGATGCTCGCCGCGACCAATGGCGGCGACGTCGACCACACCTGGCTGCGGGTCACCCTGACCGATATCGCGGTCTCCCGGGTGGTGACCGCGGCGTCCACGCCGCAACAGCGCAGCGACGACGAGGTGCATCTCGCCTTCGCGACGATCAGCGTCGAACACATCGCCCAGGGGCCCGACGGGCAGGCAGAGGCGGCCACCGTCTTCGCGTGGGACGCCCGCCGACAGCGCGCCATCACCACTGCCGAAGGTGCCGACTCAGGCGACGACGGGGGCCCAAACGTCAGCGGCGCGGGTGGCTCCGACCGGGGCGGCAAGAAGGGGCGCAAGGGCAAGCAGCCCAAGGTCAAGGCCAAGGGGATGGCCCGGCTGCTCGACTGAGACCATCGCGCGGGACGTCGCGTCCCGGGCCGGGTCGACTCAGGCCGGTGCGGCCTCAGGCGGCCTCAGGCGGCCTCAGGCGGCAGGGGCGAAAGTGGTGGCCCGCGCCAGATTCGCCGGCAGCACCGCGACGACGGCGCGAGCCATCACGGCATACCCGGCGTCGTTGGGGTGGATGTCCTGGTAGGGCGTGCACATCCAGGTCCACTGGCAGATCCGGGCGACGTTAAGCGGCACGGTCATGCCGCCGAAGGGCACCAGCGTCCAGTCGGTCGTCGAGTATGCCGCGGAGACGTCGGCAACCGGCGCACCGAATGCTCCCGCAACCCCGGCGATCACGCCGTTCAGCTGGGCGATGCCCTCGACGGAGCCTCGCGCGAACTCCTGGCCGGCCGGGCCGGTCAACCAGCCGGCGAGATAGGGGTCTGCGTAGTTGAGCACGACGATCAGGGTGCGCGGGGCGGCCTTGCGCAGTTGGCCGAGGATGCCGGCGAGGTTGCCGCCGAGCCGGCGCAGGGTCGCCTCGTAGCAGACCAGGTCGACGCCGGTCGGGCTGATGCAGGCGCGGGCGTCGTTGCCGCCGATGTCGATGGTGATGAGCCGGGTGTGCTTGCCGTGGGCGTGCAAGAAGGCCAGTGCCGCCCCCAGCTGGCTGCCCGCGTGGTAGTCACAGAGGGTGCCGTCGAGGAAGGTCACCGAGGTCTCCCCGGAGCAGGACAGGTTGACCAACCGGGTCTTCGGGGAGGTGCGTTGCACCGCGTCGAGCACGAGCCCGGCATACCCGCGTTTGCGGTCGTCGAGCCGATCGGGCTGATAACCGGCGGCCAGCGAATCGCCCAGCGCGACATACCATCCGGTGGCGTGCTCGGCACCGCGGCCGGAGTCGGCGGCCGCGGCCGGAGCTCCCACGGCCAGACCGGCGACGGTGAGCGCGAGCAGCGCGACTCGGGCGGCAGTACGAGAGACTCGACGCATCATGGCCGCACAATGCCATGCTCGACGCCGCGCCGCAGCGAAGTGGGGATATTGCTCCGCTGGCCTGCCGAGCCGGGTCGGCCCGGCGGGGGTTACCCTGCCGGTCGTGACCCAGGTGCTCCCGCGGCAGCAGTGGCAGGCCACCGCCGCGGCGCACGAGCGCTGGGTCGACGCGTTGACCGAGGGCCACCGCACCCGCCGCGCCAGTGGTCAGACCCACCCGGTCGAGGACTTCCTCTTCACCTACTACTCCTTCACCCCGGCCGCGTTGCGCCGCTGGCACCCGGGCCCCGGGGTGCGCCTGGCTGATGCGGCTGCCACGGAACGGGCCGGCTGGCGCTTCGCCCGGGTGGTGGGCGGCGCTGTCGAGCTGGACCACGCGGCATACCTGCAGGCGCGCGGCGAAACGGTGCGCTTCGTGCGCGAGCTGACACACCGCACCGCGGCCCGACCGATGCAGCTGGGCTGTTTCGGGCTGCACGAATGGGCGATGGTCTATCGGCTGGAGCAGCACGAGGTGCGTCACGCCCGCTGGCCGTTGCGCCTCGGCGCGGCCGGCACCGACGCCGTCGTCGAGGCAAATGTGTTGCGGTGCAGCCACTTCGACGCCTACCGCTTCTTCACCGAGCCAGCCCGGCCACGTAACGCCCTCTCTCCCAAACGCGCCGATCAGCTGGAGCTGGAACAGCCGGGCTGCCTGCATGCCGGGATGGACCTCTACAAGTGGGCGATGAAGCTCGCCCCGGGCGTGCCGAGCGAGTTGGCCGCCGACTGCTTCGAGCTGGCCCGTGACCTGCGGGCGCTCGACATGCGCGCCTCGCCGTACGATCTGCGACCCCTCGGCTACTGCCCCATCCCCATCGAGACCACCGAGGGCAAGCTCGCCTATGTCACCGAACAACGCCGGTATGCCGCGCGCGGCCAAGCGCTGCGGGCCCGGCTGATCACGGCATGTGAGGCGTTGCTCGCGGAGACGGAGACGGAGTCCGAGACGGAGGCGGAGGGTCGGGCGCCGGGGTGAGCAGACTCCGGGCCCGGGCCAGGTGGGCCGTCGGGTCCGCCGCTGGGTGGCCCGGCGGGGCCAGCGGGATGCGCGCCAGCAATCCGGAACGGCCGTAGACCTGTTGCGCGCCGAGCTGCTCCAGGTGGACGTAGCCGATGTGACAGTCACACACCGGCCGGCGGCACGGTCGCGGGCGCAGGATCTCGGTCAGGTCGTCGTGCCACAGGTTGCCCAGCACCCGGGCGTCGAAGTGACAGCGCCTGATCGAGCCGTCGCCATCGACACTGATCACCGAATCCCCGGTGCGACAGGACTGGCCACGGCTGCGTAGCCGCAGCAGGCCCACCTCGAAGTAGGGGTCGACGGCCCGCAGGCGGGCGATCTCGTCGGGACGGTAGTAGCCGACGGCGGCGGCCCCATCGGTCATCGAGAAGGCGTTGACCCAGACCGGAACCGCTGCAGGCAGGTCGGCTCGCAGCGCCTCGATCTCGCCGATCGCGTCGCGGGTGCCGACGACCCCGACGCTGTGCGCGATCCCGAGTCGGCGCAGGGTGGCGCTGCGGGCCAGGAACCGCTTTCGGCTCACCTGGGTCGGGTGATAGGTCGCCCAGAGCGCCACGCTGGCCCGCTGCGCGGCGGCGAGCCAGTCGAGCGAGCCGGCGAGATTGGTCTGCACGGCGACCTGACGCACCTGCGGTAGCCGGCTCAACTCGATGAGCGCCTCGCGATATCGGGTGTGGTGCAACGCCTCACCCCACGGGGTGAAGAAGATGCGCAGCGGCCGCGCCGCGCCCCGCGCCCAAGCCAGCAGCCGATCGAGCGCCGCTGCGTCGGCGGCGCGTTCGACCGGGGTCTCCGGCCGCTTGGCGAACGGGCAATAGCCGCAACCGTAGTTGCACGAGGCGAGCGGGCCGCGGTAGAGCACGGTCAGCTCACCGTCGTGGGTCCCGTCCGAGTGGTCCACGTGGTCACCGGCTCTCGTGGCCGGCGCAACGGGCGGCGACTGCGCTGGAGTGTAACCACGGGCCGATCGCGTCGGACAGCTCCAGGCCGGCGGGGGTGAGACCCAGCCGCCCACTGCGCTGTTCCGCCAGCCCGGCGTCGACCAGGCGACCCACCTGCGGGAGCACGACCAGCGGATCCAGCCCGGTGGCCGCCCGTGCCGCCGCGGGGTCGAGGCCGTCGACATGCAGCAGCGACTGGAGCACGTAACGGCGTAGCCGTTCGCCCTCGTCGAGAGCGAACCCCCAACGTGCCACAGCGAATTCGTCACCCGAGGTGGTGCAGTAGTCGGTGATGATGCGCCGGATCCCGGTGCGGCGCACGGCATACTCGCGAGACCAATGCAGCGCCCGTGTGTAGGAACGGGCGCCGCAGCCCAGCCCGACCATCGCGTCGCTCTGGCAGGCGTATTCGTCGTCGGGCTCGGCGACCCGAGTGAAACGGCGCATCGAGGTCTGCGCATAGCCGGCGGCCGCGAGCCGGTCGACGGCGATCCGGTAGAGGGTGCGTCGTTGGTCGTCCCACGCGACGCGGCCGCTCAGACCGGTGAGCGGTCGCACGTAGAGCGGATAGCAGAAGATCTCCTCGGGTGCCCAGCTGAGCACCCGCTCGAGGGAGGCCACCCAGGTGGCCGCGGTCTGCGCGCCGAGGCCGTACATGAGGTCGACGTTGAGCACCGGCGGGCCGGCGGAGCGGATGAGGTCGAGCGCGGTGTGCACCTGCCGGCTGTGCTGGGGGCGGCCCACCGAATGCACCTCGGCCTCGATCATCGACTGCACGCCGATGCTGACCCGCCGCACCCCGAGCTCACGCAGCAGCCGCAACCGATCCCGCGTCGCGGTAGCCGGCGAGGTCTCCACCGACATTGGGGCCGCCGGCGCGCTGCTGTCGAAGACGTTGCGCAGCAACGAGATCACCTGCTCCAGCTGGGCGGGCGCCAGCAGGGTCGGGGTGCCGCCGCCGATCGCGAGTCGAGCCGCCCGGGGCCGGTCCTGCAGCTCACGCACCACCCTGGCCTCGCGCTCGAGGGCATCGAGGTAGTCGCCGACCACGTCGGCCGGTGGGTTGGCGGTGGTGAAGAGGTTGCAGAAGCCGCAGCGCATCTCGCAGAAGGGCAGGTGCAGATAGCCGAAGAGTGCGTCCTGGCGTTCCTGGGCCCACACCGGCCCGAGCGGCACGGCCGGTTCCAAGGCACGGTATGCCGTCTTGTGCGGATAGCCGTAGACGTAGCCGCGGTAGGGGTCGGCGTCGAAGCTCGCGCGCAGGTCCCGGGCCGACTGGCCGGCGCGCGCGGTCGGCTCGTCAGCGCCGTGAGTGGCTTCGCTGGTCTGCCGTGACGCGTGGCTACTCATGTGAGCACGACCTCGGCGTAGGGCACGGTGAGCACGAGCGGGTGGGCGATGCCGTGCCCGTGCCGGCCGTCCTCGCCGAAACAGTCCCCGTGGTCGGCGCAGACCACCAGCAGCGTGGGCCGACGCAGCCCGGCCAGCAGCCGCCCCAGGTCGGCATCCGCGGCGGCGAGGGCGGCAGCCTGGGTGTCGACGCCGTCCCGGTGGGCACCGTCCAGGTGCAGGTGCGTCGGCGCGTGCGTGGTCGCCACGTTGACCAGCAGGAAGAGCCTGGTCCCCGGCGGGGTGCCGGCGATGACGTCGAGCGCGTGGTCGACGACCGCGGCAGCGCTGACCCGGCTGGCCGGCCCGCTGGCCGGCGACCAGCGATGCTCGGCGAACAGGCTCGGCAGCACCGACCCGAGCGCCCCCCGCCCGGAGAAGAAGCCGACCCCGCCGACACAGGCCGTGTGGTAGCCACGAGCGGCGAGGGCCTGCGGCAGGGAGGGCTCGTCGAAGACGAACGACCCGGACCGCACCCCGACGGCGCCCTCGAACCGCGCGCCGAACATCCTTGGGGGGCGGGCCGATCCGGCCGGGATCGGCAGGAAGCCGGCGAGGAACGCCTGGTGGGCGGGCAGCGTGAAGCTGGCCGGCGTCTCGCGCTGCTGCCAGGGTGGCAACGCGGCATCCAGGCACGGCGTGCGCCCGGCCGCGCGGGTGGCGACCGCGACGTCGTGGCGCAACGAATCGAGGGTGACCAGGACGATGTCGTGACTGCCGACCAGCTGCCCGGCCGGGATCATGCGGCGCTGCCGTCGCCCGCGCAACCCGTGGGGTTCGCGCCGGAAGAGCCGCCCCAGCCGGACTCGAGAGCCGCCCATTGGGTCTGATAGGTGTCCAGCCCGTCGGCGAGGATGCCCTCGTGGAAGTCACCGAAGGCGTTGACCTCCAGCACGTGGGGCGCCCCCGAGGGGGTGACGAGGACGTCCACACCGGCATACAGGCACGGCTCGAAGCAGCCGACGGCCGCCTCGGCGACCCGCAGGACCCGACCCCAGACCTCCTCGCCGAGGGCCCGGCGGGTCTGTTGGAGATCGCCGCGGCGGGCGCCCAGATGCAGGTTGGTCACCGGCCCGGTGGCGATCCGCGCCAGCACGTGCCGGGCCTGCCCCGCGATGACGACGACCCGCAGGTCGCACGGCCCGCCGCCGGCCGACCACTTGGGCAGCCACCGCTGCACGACCAGCCCGTCGGGGCGCAGCACCTCGATCAGCTCCTGCACGGCTGTCCAGCCGCGCCGGGTGACGAGCCGGGCGGTGTTGCCGGCTCGCTGCCCGTCCCAGTCGATCGTCGTGCGGGCGATCACCTCGTCGCGGCCGCGCCAGCGCAGCGCGATCAGACCGGCTCCGCTGGAGCCGAATCGGGGCTTGACGAAGGCCTGCCCCCAGCCAGTGGCGACCAGGTCACGAGCCAGCTCCAGATCGCGGGCGAGTGCCGCGTCGGGGCCGGCGGCGGTGAGACGTTCGGGTTGCGGCACCCCCGCGGTGGCCAGGCGCCGGGCCGTCTCGGCCTTGTCGAACATCGCGAGCACCGCCTCGGTGCGCTGCATCCGCCGGTGCGCCGGCGCGTCGGCCAGCGCCCGGTCGACCGCCGACAGCAACAGGCCCAGGCCCCGGTGCCAGGCGGCGGTCGGCACCAGCTGCCCGGCGGCCACGTCGACCGCCGGCCCACCGCCCAGGCGCACCAGTCGGGCATCCAGGCCCGGGGTGTCGCTCGGCGCCTCGCAGCGCACGACGGCGCCGGGGCGCACCGGCAGCGGCTGCCCGTCGAGCACGGCGGCATACGGCACGACGCGGATCGGCACCCCGACGGCGGCCAGCGACACGGCATACGCGCTGCCACGGGGCCCGGCGCCGCCGCCCAGCACGACGAGCTCCGGCAGCGGGCCCGGGCTCACTCCCCGACGGCGACGGTGTAGTAGGTGGTGCCGTCGTATTCGTCGGGCACCTGCGGGTCGGACACATCGACCTCGGGACCAAGCGCCGCCAGCTGCCCGGCCAGCTCGTCGCTGAGGTAGTGGTGGTGCAGGTCGAGGCGGCGCAGCCGGGCGATGGCGGGGTTGGCCAACAGCGCCCGCCCGCCGACATCGGTGAGCACACCCTGGGAGAGGTCGAGGTCGGTGAGCCGCTCCAGCACCGGCGCCCCGGTGAGCGCCTGGGCGATCTCGTCCTGGATCACCGAGTCGACCAAGCCCAGCCGGGTCACCGTGGTGAGCACCTCACCTCGTAGCAGCGGCCCGAGATCCTCGACGGTGCTGGTCGCCCCGTAGTCGTCGTCGCCGAGATAGAGCGTGAGCTCCTCGAGGGCCGGCAGGTCGGCGGCGAGCACCTGGTGCACGACCGTGCGGTCTAGCCCACCGCACTCGATGCGCAGGGTGCGCAGCCGCGCCAGCCGCAGGGCCGGCAACGCGAGCCCGTCACTGCCGCGGATGAGCAGGTGCTCCAGCTGCGGGTAGGCCGCCCACAGTGGCGACAGGTCGGTGCTCTTGATCCAGGAGACCTCGCACTCCTCCATCGACATGTCGCCGAACACGAGCACCCGCAGGCTGGGCAGCCGGGAGGCGACGGCGACGAGCGCGGCGACGATGCTCGACGCATCGGTGTCGTAGGGCTGGCCCCACATCCCGACCGAGAGGCCCTCGAGGCGGTCGGCGCCGGGCAGCGCGACGAGCGCCTGCAGGCGGGCCACCCAGTCCTCGGCGGTGCCGTCGTAGTCGACGGCGACCCGTGGCAGGGCCTGCGGCGACCCGGCCAGCGGCAGCTGCGGCCACGGCGGGCTGGTCTGTGCGGGGTCCCACGTGTCGTCTATCGGATGCCCGGCGAATGCGCTGACGTTGTCGAAGGTCACCGCCCGAGCCTAGCCGCCCTCCCTCGACTCGGCAGGTCGAGCCGCAGGGGGTCGGTGAACGGTGTGGTGGACAAGTTCCGTTGGCGCTGGGCGTCGGAACCTCTACCGCCAGTAGGTGGCCCGCGCACCGCCGACGCCGCTGGTGCGGCGCACCGGAAGCTCCAGCAGCGGCAGGCTGCGCCCTGGGATCGAGGCGCTCAACCGCTCGCCGATCTGCTCGGCACCCAGGCGTCGGTAGAACTCGACGGCCTGCGGGTCGGACTCGATGAGCAGGTGCGTCCAGCCGTGCGCGCCGGCCACCCGGCGGGCGTCCTCGGCGAGCACGCGCCCGACGCCGGTGCCGATGAACTCCGGATCGACGAAGAGCATGTCCAGCGACCCGTGGCTGCTCGCGGTCACCTGCGAGCCAGCGCCGAAGGGCGGCGCCAGTGGCGAGCCGGGCGGGATCGGCGACAGCAGGTAGAAGCCGGCGGGGTGGCCGTCGACCTGCGCGACGGTGGTCTGCTCGGCGGTCTGCGGGCTCAGGGTGAGCTCGGCGCGGCAGGTCTGCAGGAAGGATTCCGAGTAGCCCCACCAGCCCTTGCTGCGCAAGGCCAGCTCGGTGAGCTGCTGCGCCTCGTGGCACGTGCCGGGTCGCAGCGACAGTCCGTCGGAGCCGGGGGTCATTCCGGTATGCCGCGGGGCCGGCGCAGTGGAAGGGGCCATGGTGATCGTTCTCACAGGTGTAGGACGTTCAGAAAGCGCTTTCATGTCACGGAAGGGCGCGGGTTCTTGCGCTGGGGTGCTCATCGGGCCGGCACTCCTTCGCGATGCAGCCCGTAGGTGATGCCGTCGACGAGGGCCATCCAGGAGGCCTCGACGATGTTGGCGGCGACGCCGACGGTCTGCCAGGTGGTCTCCTGGTCGGCGGTCTCGATGAGCACTCGGGTGATCGCGTCCGTGCCATGGGAGGCGTCGAGGATGCGCACCCGGAAGTCGACGAGTTCGAGGTGCTCCAGCTCGGGGTAGACCCGCGCCAGGGCCAGGCGCAACGCGTGGTCGAGGGCGTTGACCGGGCCGTTGCCCTCACCGGTGGCCACGTGCCGCTCGCCGCCGGCGGTGAGTTTGACGGTGGCCTCCGAGGTGGCTTCGCCGCCCTCGCGGGCATCGGTGATGACCCGCCAGGACTCGACCGCGAAGTAGTCGACGGCGACGCCGAGGTGACGGCGCAACAGCAGCTCGAAGGAGGCGTCGGCCGCGTCGAAGGTCCAGCCCTGCAGCTCGAGGTCCTTCACCTCGGCGAGCACCTGGGCCACAAGCGCACCGTCGTCGGACAGATCCCAGCCCATCTCCTTGGCCTTGAGCTCGATGCTGGCTCGGCCGGCCATGTCGGAGACGAGGGTGCGCATCGAGTTGCCGACGACGGCCGGGTCGGTGTGCTGGTAGAGGTCGGGGTCGACCTTGAGGGCGCTGGCGTGCAGGCCGGCCTTGTGCGCGAACGCGCTGGAGCCGACGTAGGGCTGGCGGCTGTAGGGCGGCACGTTGGTCACCTCGCTGATCGCGTGCGCGATCCGGGTGGCCTCGCGCAGCCGCTCCGGCAGCAGCAGCGGCATACCCTGCTTGATCTGCAGATTCGACACGACGGTGAGGATGTTCGCGTTCCCGGTGCGTTCGCCGTAGCCGTTGACGGTGCCCTGCACGTGAGTGGCGCCGGCGTCGACGGCCGACATCGTGTTGGCCACCGCACACCCGGTGTCGTTGTGGCAGTGGATGCCCACCCGGGCCGAGGTCGAGTCGAGCACGTCACGCACGACGTCGGCGACCTGGGCCGGCAGCATCCCCCCGTTGGTGTCGCACAACGCGATGACCTCGGCGCCGGCCTCGGCCGCGGCGCGCACGCATTCGAGGGCGTAGTCGCGGTCGAGGCGGTAGCCGTCGAAGAAGTGCTCGGCGTCGACGAAGACCCGCCGGCCCTCCCCGCGCAGGAAGGTCACCGTGTCGCGGATCATCGCGAGGTTCTCGGTGAGCGTGGTGCGCAGCGCCTGCTCGACGTGGCGGTTGTGCGACTTGGCCACGAGGGTGATCACCGGGGCACCGGAGTCCAGCAGTGCCCGCACCAGCGGGTCGTCGGCGGCCACCGTCCCGGCCCGGCGGGTCGCCCCGAAGGCGGCCAACGTCGCGTTCTGCAGTTGCAGCTCGTGCTGGGCCCGGGCGAAGAACTCGGTGTCCTTGGGGTTGGCGCCCGGCCAGCCGCCCTCGATGTAGCCGACCCCGAGCTCGTCGAGCTGGCGGGCGATGGCGAGCTTGTCCGCGACGGAGAGGTTGAGCCCCTCCTGCTGGGCGCCGTCGCGCAGCGTGGTGTCGTAGACGTGCAGATCGAGGGAGGACATCGTGGTTCTTCCGTCCGTGTGTGGCGCTCTCGGGAGAACGGCCTCGGGTCGTGGTGAGGGTCGTGGTAGGGGTCGCGGCAGGGGGTGGTGATGGTGAGTCCTGGGCAAGTGGCTTGATGGTGCAGCGTGTTCACCGACGGTGTTGTGCTGCCCTCGGTCTTCGTCTCCCTGTCGCTGCCGCCCGGCCGGGGTGTGGCCGGTGCAACAAAAAGACCCCCCGGGTCGGGAGGTCTGCGCGACGAGGGAAGAGCTCGTCGCGCTCAGGTAATGACGAGGACGCCGGCGATGGCCAGCTCGCTGAGGGTCCGGGTGACACGCTGCACGTAGTCAGAGTGCCATCCCGACCGCCTGTCGGCCGGCACATCTCAGGATGCGGACGTTCGGGCGTGTCGCCGTCGAGCCGAACGGACCGGGTATGCCGCGCGCCGTGAGCCTGCTGGGTATTCAAGCCCGTGTCGGCTGGTAGTAGACGTCCCGACGCCACCCTCGTCCGGCCAGGCCCTGACCCGAAAGCCGATCCCACCGAGGGGTCACGAGATCTTCGAGCAGGTCATCGTCGAACTCAAGGACGGACCGCTGGCCACCTACCCTCCGGGTCCTACACCGCCAACGTCGACTGGGTCGCCGCCGCCGTCATTTCGTTCAACCTCGCCCGCGCCGCCACCGTCACCACCGGCATGGCCACCACCCTCAGCCGTGGACCCTTGCGATACACCCGACCGACACGTAGGGGGTACACACGCCAAGGCCTGGGAATGGGGAACACCCTGCGTTCGCCGGGTCGACCGCAGTCGGCTGACCGCAGGGTTGGCCAGTGACCTACTCGCTGCAACCGTTTACGTTGCAGCCACCCTAGTCTTGCGCGATTCTGAATCTGGGCGGGCTACTTGCCCACCTCGAGTCAATGCAACCATCCCCAGATGAAGGAGAGTGATATGACTCACCCCCCGGATGTACTCACAATTCCTGATCTCAGCATTCTTGACCCTCCTCGTCGTTCTGGGGATGGGCGGAGCCCCCTCGGCCCAAGCTTCCGCAACTGAAAAGGGTCGCAAGACGCCCGCTGCGGTTCAGGACTATCTCGCTTCTCAACCAAACGCCTATCAAACCTCGACATACCAGGTAGCGTTCGGCGATGGTTCCGTGCGGATGAATTTCGTGCCAGAGGGATCAGATCACGTTGCCACTCCTGAATTGACTTCGGCGTTGGCTGCAACGAGCTATCTCAACCAATGTCCGTACGGGAACAGCACCTTCTGGTACTGCTTCTACCAACACTCGAACTTCAAGGGCGCATGTTGCAGTTCAAGACCTGCGGGCCATTCGGGGGGGCGTCCCAGAACCTCGCAGACTACGGCTTCCAGCAAGAGACCTCTTCATGGACGAACACCAATCCGAATGCCCGAATCTACGTCTTCAGCAACCCGGATTGGACTCAGCTACTTTGGATCGAGGACAAGGGACCAACGCAGTCATCCTGGGTCGGAACAGCTCAGAACGACCGAGCCTGGACGTTCACCGCCTATTGCTAGGCTGATAGCCCGAAGATTTCCTCTCTACTAGTGGGCCGCTCCGCGAACTGGCAGCCCACCAACTCAGAGGAGCGCTCGGGGCGCCGTGCGGCTGACTCATCCCCCCGCGTCGCCCCGAGCTCCCTGTAATAGATGTCCCTCTTCCGACACTAACGGTAGTGAGCGTGTCACCGGAACAGCACCTGTTCGTCTTGGCCTACCGCACCTACTACGGGACCGTCTATCGCTATGTCGTCAGACGGGTTCGGGATCATCATCTGGCCTCTGACCTGACCCAGGACGTCTTCCTCGTCGCCTGGCGTCGCCGCGCGGACATGCCCGACGAACCACGAGCATGGCTGCTGGCCGTATCCCGTCGGGTCGTTCTTGCCGCCCTTCGAGGGAGGTCCCGGGCTCCGGAGTCGCTTCACACCGTGATCGCGGATCTCTCGCCAACTGCACACGAAGTGCTGCTCAGCCGAGAAGAGCTGACCGTCGTTTCCAGGGCACTTGAACAGCTCCCCAAGCGTGATCGTGAAGTGATCCTGCTACACGCCTGGGAGAATCTGAGCAATACCGAGATCGGCCAGGTTGTGGGGTGCTCACCCGCGACCGCCGCCGTTCGCCTCCATCGCGCCCGTCGCCGATTAGCCGCGTTGTGCGATGCCCAACCCGCCGCGAGAAGAGGTGCGCATGTCTGATCCCATCGTTGCCCTTCGTCTAGCTCTGGACGAACGCTTCGAGCCGGACCCACTACGCGAGGAGTTGAGCTTGCGCGCGATCCTCTCATCCGAGCGCAAGGGCAAATCAGCGCTTCCACGGATGGCGATGGCGAGCGTGGCCATTCTTACCCTGGCGCTTATCTGCATGACAGCTCTCACGCCCGGCGCTCCGGTCGCTCGCGCGGCAACGCCTCCGGTGATTCATTCCCTATTGACCAAAGGACGAGCCTTGTCAACATCCAGCGATCTTGCGCGCGTGGCTCAAGCTGCCCGCTTATCCGATGATGCCGGACATCTGGGAAGTCGCTACGACGCGTGGTACCTCAACACGCGAGTGGAGAGTGAAGTCAGCGTATCGCTGGAACCCGAAATGAATGAGGTGTCTTTCGACGACACCGGAAGGGCCATAGCTACGACCACACGAGGTGCTCAGGAAGAACGACGGCTATTCCAGCCCGGGGAGTATGCACTCGTCTTCCCAGAAGGCTTGAGCCTGCCGAGCGATCCCGCAGCCCTTGCGGCGATCCTCGAGAGGGCGCACCCCCGCGCCGCAGACTCAGCTGCCGAGCTCCTCGTGGCTGTGGCGGACCTAAACCGGGAGCAGACGCCAACCCCGGCCGTGCGCGCGGGCGTGCTGACCGTGCTCGCTCGACACCCCGAGCTGATTTCCTTGGGGAGGGTCGAGGACCGACGGGGCCGAATGGGCCTTGGCTTTGCAGTCGACAGCGCGGATGCGAACACGCTGCCCACCCGAGTTGCCGTCGTCATCGATGAGAAGACCGGCGCATTGCTCAGCTTCGAAAAGATGCTCACCCGCGACGCTGGTGCCTTGCCGGTCGAGATACCGGCAGTTCTCGCATACGAGACGTTCTACCCAGCCACGGCATGAAGCCGGGCACACAGTGACTGTCACGAGCTGGCCGAGCGGATCATCGGGGCAGTCACTGCCCTGACCCCGGCAGCGACTCGCCGCGGGCAGACAGCCTCACACCAGCGACGGTGGTCAGAACGGACGGTGTTCACTGACCTCTGCGGGAACAACCGATCAGCATCCATCCAGCCGCGCGAGGAGCATCTCGAGGACGACGGCGACTCCGTCGTCGTCGTTGGCCGGGCAGATCTCGTCGGCGGCCGAGAGCACGTCGGGGTGAGCGTTGGCGACGGCATACGAGCGCCCGGCCCAGCCGAGCATCGGCAGGTCGTTGGGCATGTCGCCGAACGCCCAGACCTGGCTCGCGTCGATGCCCCGTTCGGCGCACCACCGGGCCAGGCCGGCGGCCTTGGTCACCCCGGGTGGGTTGACCTCGGCCAGTCCCCCGGCGCCGGAGTAGGCGAGCACGCCGCGCGAGCCGACGACTTCGGCCACGAGGCCTAGGAACTCGGCGACCGGCAGCCACGGGGCCAGGGCGAGCAGTTTGCCCACCGGGGTGTCGTCGAGCCCGTCGAGCGGGGCGCGCACGAACGTCGGGGCGTCGGCGACCCGGCGGGGGTCGGGGAAGTCCGGCTCGACCCAGGGGCCGGTGCTGCGCTCCGCGGCGAAGACGACACCGGGCAGCGCAGCCCGCAGGTCGGCGACGATCTGCTGCAGGGCCGCCGGGTCGAAACCTTCCTCGCGCAGCACGCGCCGGGCCAGGACGTCGTAGACGAAGGCACCGTTGCCGCAGACGGCCAGCCCGTGCGGGCCCACGACATGGGCCAGCTCGTGCAGCCACCGCGGCGGGCGGGCGGTTACCAGGACGGTCGGCACCCCGACCTCGTCGAGCGCCGCGAGCACGGCGGTGGTGCGCGCCGAGACCGACCCGTCGGTGCGCAACAGGGTGCCGTCGAGGTCCGTGGCGACGAGGCGGGGGCCGCGCGGCATACCCGAGGGCTCGGCACTCACCGGCGCCGGCTCAGACCAGCCGAGTCAACCACCCGTAGGCGTCCTCGGCCCGACCGTACTGGATGTCGAGCAGCTTCTGGCGGATCGTCATGGTCACCTCACCGATCTCGACACCATCGCGCCGATGATCGACCGAGCCTGCATCCCAACGCAATTCACCGACCGGCGTGATGACTGCAGCGGTGCCGCAGGCGAAGATCTCGACGATCTCGCCGGAGCGGGCGCCCTCCTGCCACTCCTGCATCGAGATGCGCCGCTCCTGCGGGTCCAGCCCGAGCTCCTTGCCGAGCTCCAGGATCGAGGCGCGGGTGACGCCTTCGAGGATGGTGCCGGTCAGCTCGGGTGTGACCAGGCGGTTGTCCTTGGTGACGAAGAAGAGATTCATCCCACCCAGCTCCTCGATGTAGGACTGGGTCGCCGAGTCGAGGAAGACCGCCTGGTCGCAGCCGTGCTCGATGCCCTCCAACTGCCCGGCCAGGCTCGAGGCGTAATTGCCGCCGCACTTGGCTGCGCCGGTGCCACCGGCGCCGGCCCGGGCATAGTTCGTCGACAGCCAGAGGGTCACCGGCTTGATCCCACCGCTGAAGTAGGAGCCCACCGGCGAGGCGATGACGAGGTAGGAGATCTCGGCGGCGGGGCGCACCCCGAGGAAGGCCTCGGAGGCGAACATGAAGGGCCGCAGATAGAGGCTCGTCTCGCCGGTGCCCGGCGCGGGCACCCAGTCGCGGTCGATCTCCACCAGTGCCCGCAGCGACGCGACGAAGTCTTCGGTGGGCAGCTCCGGCAACGCCAGGCGGCGGCAACTGCGTTGCATCCGTTCGGCATTGACCTCGGGGCGGAAGCTCCACACCGAGCCGTCCTCGTGCTGGTAGGCCTTGAGTCCCTCGAAGACCTCCTGCGCGTAGTGCAGCACCGCGGCGGCCGGTTGCAGCGTCAGCGGCCCGTATGCCGTGACCCGCCCGTCGTGCCACCCGGCGCCCGTGGTCCACGTCGCCCGCGCCATGTGATCGGTGAAGACCTTGCCGAAGCCGGGGTCGGCCATGAGCTCCGCACGCCGGGCCGCCGGCGTGGGGTTCTCGCTGGGGTGCACCTGGAAGCTCAGGCCGCTCATCTGTCGTCTCCCGTCACTTGGCGCGCCGGCCGGCTGGCCGAGGCCGCGTCCCGATAGGTTACCGACTCTTCGCCGAACACCCACCCGGTGTCAGCCTGCCCGGGTTATCGTGAATGGGCGCGACAGGGGTGCGCACGAAGGGGCTGAGATGGATTCGCGATCGTGGCGCGGAGACCGACCCGGCAGGTATGCCGCAACCGGTGGGCTGCTGCCCCCTCGCCCACGTCGGCCCCGTGCCCCAGCTGATCGGACCGCCGCAGCGGCGACTCCGACCGGGCGACCCGGTGCGACATTCCGCTCCGGGTTGGCGTGGCTGACCATGGCCGTGCTGCTGCTCCCTGGAGTCAGCGCCAGTGAGCCGGTGTCCTGGCGCGACCCCGCGGCATACCAGCTAGGCGGGCTGACCGCGGGTCCCGGCGAATCGCCGGCACCCGTCGGGGCCCGGTCCGAAGCCCGCGCCAACGGCCCCGAGACCACCACCGCCTCCCCGCCGACCGAGGCTGCCCAGCCCGGCCCCGGCGAGGCCCACGAGCCTGTCGACGCCTTGCCCGACCTCGGTGCGGTGCTCGTCGACTTCGCCGCACCCTCCGCGGAGGCGGTGCTCGCCTCGGGTTTCGTGCGACCCGTGGCAGGAGTGCCCAGCTCACCGTTCGGGCTGCGGCTGCACCCCATCCAGCACGTGTGGAAGCTGCACTCCGGCCAGGACCTCGCGGCCCCCTGTGGCACCCCGGTCGTCGCGGTGAAGGACGCCACGGTCACCTTCGTCGGCACGATGGGTGGCTACGGCGGGCGCATCGTGCTCGCTCACGGCGGCGGGCTGGAGACCACCTACAACCATCTCAGCGCGTATGCCGCCGTGCCCGGCCTGGTCGTGCACCAGGGCCAGGTCATCGGTTTCGTCGGCACGACGGGGATGTCGACCGGTTGCCACCTGCATTTCGAAGTCAAGATCCAGGGTGCCTTCGTCGACCCGGCGCCCTACCTCGGCATGGCCCCGGCCCCGCCGGTCGTCATCCCGCCCGCGGTGACGCCCACTCGGGTCGGGGCGGGCACCCCCACCGGCCCGGCCACGGCCACGGCCACCTCAGGCTCGACGGGCAACTCGTCGACCACCGCTACGACCAGGGTGCCGGCGACGACACCCCCGGTGACCACGCCCGTCACCACGCCGTCGACGACTCACCCGACGCCTACCGTGACACCGAGCACCGCGCCGACCACGAGCGCCGGCCCGTCGAACCCGGCGACCGGCGGCTGCCCGACCAGCGACCCCACCGGAACGTCGACGGCCGGCCCGTCAGCGACCTCCGGGGGGTGTGCCGGCACGGCGACGACAACTGCGGCGGCCACCTCCTCGGCCCCGTGACGGCGCCGTGACGACGGTGCCCTGACCGGCAGAGCTGCGCCACGACCCTGGGTCGTACTGGCGGTGGTGGGTGCGCCTCAGCCGACCCGAGCGGCGATGGCGTCACCGACCTGGGTCGTGGAGCGGGCGGCGGCCCCGCGCTCGGCGAGGTCGGCGGCGACCGCGGCTTCCACGCGGGCCGCGTCGGCCCCGAGGCCCACGTGCTCCAGCAGCATCGCCACCGACAGGATGGTCGCCGTCGGATCGGCCTTGCCCTGGCCGGCGATGTCGGGCGCCGACCCGTGCACCGGTTCGAACATGCTCGGGCTGGTGCGGGCCGGGTTGATGTTGCCGCTGGCGGCCAGGCCGATACCGCCGGCCACCGCCGCGGCGATGTCGGTGATGATGTCGCCGAAGAGGTTGTCGGTGACGATGACGTCGAATCGGCCCGGGTCGGTCACGAGGAAGATCGTCGCGGCGTCGACATGCTGGTAGGCGGTCTGCACGTCCGGGAAGTCGAGGGCGACGGCCTCCACGGTGCGCCGCCACAGGTGCCCGGCGAAGGTCAGCACGTTGTGCTTGTGCACCAGCGTGAGGTGACGACGCGGCCGGGCCTGGGCGCGGGCGAAGGCGTCGCGGACCACTCGCTCGACCCCGAAGCGGGTGTTGACGCTGACCTCGGTGGCGATCTCCGCCGGGGTGCCGGTGCGCAGCAGGCCGCCGTTGCCGGCATACGGGCCTTCGGTGCCCTCCCGGACGACGACGAAGTCGATGCCCTGGGGAGCGACCCGGGCGACGTCGAGCGGGCTGGCCACTCCCGGAAAGAGTTTGGCCGGGCGCAGATTGACGAAATGGTCTAGAGCGAATCGGATCGGCAGCAGCACGCCGCGCTCGAGGACGCCACTGGGCACCGTCGGGTCACCGATGGCGCCGAGCAGGATCGCGTCGTGGCCACGCACCTCGGCGAGCACCGAGTCGGGCAACGTCTCGCCGGTGGCGTGCCAGCGACGGGCCCCCAGGTCGTAGTCGGTCGTCGCGACCCGCACCCGGTCACCGGTCGCGGCGCGGAGCACCTTGAGACCCTCGGCGACCACCTCGGGGCCGATGCCGTCGCCGCCGATGACGGCCAGATCGAGCGAGGTGGGGGGAGACAGGGTCGAGGGCACGGAAGGCATGCCGTCAGCCTAGGAGTCGTCTCGATGCGCAGGAATCGGGTCTTGCATTCCGAACGCAGGGGGCTCCGGTATGCCGCAGGGCGGCGCCGGCCGCGCGCGGCATACCCGCGCTGTTCCGACGCCGCCCTGGTGGGAGCGAAGTATTCCGAGCGATCGCTACGACAGGTCGACGGTGGTGAACTTCGTGTCGCCGATCTGCTCCTCGAGCGTGGCGATCGCCGCGGCCGGGATCGCGCTGTCGAGGGTGAGCACGACGGTGGCCTTGTCCGCGCCAGGCATCCGGCCGATCTGCATCCCGGCAATGTTGACCCCGGCGGAGCCGAGCACCTGCCCCACGATGCCGAGCACGCCCGGGCGGTCGGAGTAGGAGTGGAAGGCCATGTGCTGGGAGATCGCAATGTCGAGGTCGTTGGCGTTGACCGAGGTGAGCTTCGGGACTTGCTTCGTGCCGGACAGGGTGGCTCCAACGCTGACCTGGCGGCCGTCGGGCATCGTGCCGCGCAGCATGACCTGGTTGCGGAACCGCTCGGTGCTGGGGTCCTTGACGAGGCGGACCTCGATGTTGCGGTCCCGGGCCAGCAAGGGCGCGTTGACGTAGGAAACACCTTCGGCCACGACGTCCTGGAAGAGGCCCTTGAGGGCGGCCAGCTCGAGCACCGACACGTCGGCACCGGCGATGGCCCCGTCGACTTCGACATCCAGCTGCGAGGGCGCGCCGCCGGCGATCGCGGTGAAGATGCGGCCCACGGTCTCGGTGAGCGGGATGTAGGGGCGCACGTCCTCGTCGATGATGCCGCCGGAGACGTTGACGGCGTCGGGGACGAGCTCACCGGATAGGGCCAGCCGCACCGACTTGGCGACCGAGACGCCGGCCTTCTCCTGGGCCTCGTCGGTCGAGGCACCCAGGTGCGGGGTGACGACGACGTTCTCGAAGGCGAACAGCGGCGAGTCGGTGCAGGGCTCCTTGGCGAAGACGTCGATGCCGGCCCCGGCGACCCGTCCGTCGGCGATCGCGTCGGCGAGCGCCTGCTCGTCGACGATCCCGCCGCGGGCTGCGTTGATGATGTGCACCGTCGGCTTGACCTTGGTGAGCGCCTCGGCGCCGATGAGGCCGACTGTCTCGGCGGTCTTGGGCAGGTGCACCGTGATGAAGTCGGACTGGGCCAACAGCTCGTCGAGGCTGACCAGCTGCACGCCGAGCTGCCCGGCGCGGGTCGGACCGACGTAGGGGTCGTAGGCGATGATGTTCATGCCGAAGCCGGCGAGCCGCTCGGCGGCCAGCTGGCCGATCCGCCCGAGGCCCACGACGCCGACCGTCTTGTCGAGCAGCTCGACGCCGCCGTACTTGCTGCGCTTCCACGCCCCACCCTTGAGGGCGGAGTTGGCTGGCGCGATGTTGCGTGCCGAGGCCAGCAGCAGCCCGACGGCCAGCTCGGCGGCCGACGTGATGTTCGAGGTCGGGGCGTTCACCACCATGACACCGGCCTGGGTGGCCGCCTTGACGTCGACGTTGTCCAAGCCGACGCCGGCCCGGGCGATGACCTTGAGTTGTTTGGCGGCGGCGATCGCGTCGGCGTCCATCTTCGTTGCCGAACGGATCAGCACGGCGTCCACGTCGGCCAGTGCCGGCAGCAGCTCGGCCCGATTGGCTCCGTCGCAGTGGCGGATCTCGAAGTCCGGGCCGAGGGCGTCGATCGTGGCGGGCGAGAGCTCTTCTGCGATCAGGACCACGGGCTTGGTCACGGGGGCTCCTCCGGTCGGGGCACCGACTCGCCGGGGGCAGGGTCGGGTGCAATCAGTCAGTCCCAGCGGCACGTCGGTGTGCCGGCGCCGAGTCTATTGGGGCCACCGTCGGCCCCCCGAGGGCGGTCGGAGTGCCGGTCGGGCGACCGGTCATCCCTGCGGCTGGCCGGTCGGAAACGTGCCGCCGGTCGGGTCGCGATGCGGGACCACCGGTCGGGCCGCGCGACGGCCGGTCGCCCGGCGGCATACCGGAAAGGGCCGGGACGGCGCGGCGACTCGCGGTGACGCCGACTCAGCGCAACTCGTCACGCAACTGGAACTTGAGCACCTTGCCGGTGGGGTTGCGCGGCAGCGCATCGACGAGGTGCAGCCGGGTCGGCAGTTTGTATCGTGCCAATTGGGTCGTGGCGAACTCGCGCAACTGCTCGAGGGTGACCGTCTGGCCGGGCTGGGTGGCCACGACCGCCGTCACCGCCTCCCCCCACCTCTCGTCGGGTAGCCCGATGACGGCGACCTCGGCGATCGCGGGGTGGCCGAAGAGCACGCTCTCGACCTCGGCGGGGTAGACGTTCTCCCCGCCGCTGATGACCAGATCCTTGACCCGGTCGACGATGGAGATGATGCCGTCCTCGTCGTACTGACCGATGTCGCCGGTGTGGAACCAGCCAGCCGCGTCGAACGCCGCAGCGGTGGCCTCGGGTCGGTTCCAGTAGCCCTTGGTGACGTTCGGGCCGCGCATGCACACCTCGCCGCGCTCCCCCGGCGCGGTCACCGCATGGCCATGGGGGTCGACGAGTTGGGTCTCGATGTAGAGCGGTGGCTGCCCGGCGGCACCGAGTTTCGTGAGGGCGTATTCGGCGACGAGGAAGATCGCCGCCGGTGCGGTCTCGGTGAGCCCGTAGCCCTGCAACACCCCGATGCCGCGGTCGGCGAAGGTGCGCAGCAGCGGTTCAGGTGCCGGGGCACCGCCGCAGACGGCCATCCGGACGCTGGACAGGTCGGCGTGCGCGAAGGTGGGCAGCTGGCTGATCGCGATGAACATGGCCGGCACCCCGAAGAGGGTCTTGACCTGGTAGCGGGCGATGTCGTCAAGGGTGGCCTGGGCGTCGAAACTGCGGTGCAGGACGACATGACCGCCGCGCATCCAGGTGATGCCGATCATGAAGTTGAGCCCGGCGATGTGGAACAGCGGCGAGAAGGCGAGCGTCGTGTCGTCGGCGCGGATGTCGATCCAGCTCATCAGCGAGATGTCGCTCCACCAGAGGTTCTCGTGGCTGAGCATGACGCCCTTGGGCGTACCGGTCGTGCCAGAGGTATACATGATGACCGACAGTTCCTCGGGTCGCACCGGGTCTGGCGCCGGCAGCGGGTCGGTGTCCGTCAGGGCGAGTTCGTAGTCCTCCCAGCCGTGCGGGGACCTCGACCCGACCGACTCCGGCTCGGCCACGAGCAGGTAGCTGCGCACCCCGAGCCCGTCCCGGATGGCGTCGATGGCCGGGCGCTGCTCGCCGCCGGCGACGAGCGTGTGCACCCCCGCGTCCTCGACGATGAAGGCCAGCTCCGGCCCGGCGAGCCGGAAGTTCAACGGCACGTATATCGCCCCGAGGCGGGCGGTGGCGATCCAGGTCTCCAGGGCGGCCGGCTGGTTGAAGCCGATGAAGGCGACCCGGTCGCCGTGCTTGACGCCGCGGGCGCGCAGCGCCGCCGCCAGTCGGTCGACCCGCCCGAGCATCTCGCCGAAGGTCCAGGTGCGCCCCTCGAAGGTCAGCGCCGGACGCTTGGGCGAGCGCGAAGCCCGGGCGGCGAACCACGAGCCGAGGGTGATGTCGGGCATTGTCATGATGATCGCTCCTGAGGCTCGGTGAACACCAAAAGGGCTGTGCTGGAATACCGCACGCCATCGACACCGAGCCGGTGTGCTCACGGGTCGGCGCCCCCCACCGTGCCGGGACCCGACTCAGATTGTCAATTATCTGACGATTGACCTTCCGCTCTGCGGGATCGGGCCCGGCCCAGGGGTTGGACGTTGGAGCCGCCGATCCGCCGCGGCCGGGCCCCGCCCTCCTCGGGGGCGGTCCGGGCGGCGGTCATCGTCTCCTCGAGTGCCTGCGACATGTAGGCCACCAACGGGCGCAGGTCACCGACCTGCTCGGGGGCGCCCATGAATCCGAAGCAGATCCGGTCGGTGTAGCTCTGCAGGGTGATATTCAAGCCGCCCCCGACAGACAGGAACGAGGCCGGCCAGTAGCCCTTGACCCGCACGCCGCCGACCTCGGCCGGTTCGTTGGGACCGCGCACGTTCGAGACCACGACATTCCACGGCCCGCGCGAGAGGGCGTCGGGTAGTTTCACCATGGCCCGGACGGCGAAGTTGAGCGGTGCCGATGGCATGAACCGGCTGGCCTCGCGGATCAGGCCAGTCGGCAACGCGTCGAAGCTGCCTTTGGCCCGACGAACGGCCTGGCGGGCGAAGCGGATCCGCTCCACCGGGTCTTCAAGGTGGGTCGGGAAGCGGGTGAAGATCATGTGCACGAAGTTGGCCCACTGCAGCTTCTCGTCCGCAGCACGGATCGAGACCGGCACACACACGACCAATGGCTCGTCGACCGCCACCCCCTGATCACGCAGGAAGCGGCGCACCGCCCCGGCGCAGACGGCCAGCACGACGTCGTTGATCGTGCCGCCCAGCGCCTTGCCGCTGTCGCGGAAGGGCGCGATGGGCAGGTCGGCGAAGACGTAGGTGCGTTGCGCCGACACTCGATTGTTGAAGGGCGTGCTCGGCGTGCGCAGGGTCGGCAGGTAGGGCTCGATCTCGGCGACCCCTCGTTCCCGCAGCGCTCCGTTGAGCAGCGCCTGACCGGGGCGGGCCAGCGCCCCCGGCATCAAGCGGAAGGGCAGCGCGGCCAAGGCCGGCAGCCCGCCCGAGCGCGCCGTGCTGGCCAGCCACGCGGCATACCGGGCCTGGAAAGCAGTCCACTGCAGCGGCTTGGCGACGGTGCCGAACAACTCGCGGGCCAGCAATTCCGGCCAACCGAAACGGGGTTGCCGGTGCAACACCGTGTATGCCGCGGTGAGCGGCCGGGTCGGCTCGTCGGCCAAGGCATCCCAGAGCACCGGCATCGATCCGCCGTCGATGACGAGGTGATGGATGCGCAGCAGGTGCGCGACCGAACCATCCTGCAGGCCGTGGATCACGGTGAGATCCCACAGCGGCCGGTCCATCGGCAGGGCGCTGCTCATGATCGTGCTCACCTCCGCGGCCAACTGGTCGTGCGTGCCGGGGCTAGGCAGCGAGATCTCCCGGACATGGTCGTGCAGGTCGAGCCGATCGACTCGGCCGAGATAGTCGTGATCGATGCCGATCGGCAGCCGGATCACCTTGCGGTGCAAGGGCGGTAGGTAGGGCAGCCGTTGGGCGATCCGGGCTCGCATGAAGCCGGCGTCGGGATTGTGCGCGCCCTCGGCCGGCGGCACGTGCAGGACCAGTCCGCCGAGGACGCCATTGGTCGTCTCGGTGTCCAGCGAGGAGAACAGCACGTCGAGGGCGGTGAGCTGTTGCATCGGACCTCCACAGGCAGCGCCGTCAGCCGACGTCCGGGGAGCTACGGCGCTGACGAACAAGGAAGACAGTGGGGTGACTGTCAATTATTTGACAGTCTAGAGGGCGGGGTGGCCCTCGCGCTGCCCCTACCGGGAGGTAATCTGCGCACGCTCCACCCCGGGCGCCACCGGTCGCGCGGCAAGAAGAACGCCCGTGACGTCGCCGGGAAGCACGGTGGCACGCGACCTGCGGCGCCGCCAGGCGCGCCATCGTCCCTCGCGGCGCAACGGCGGGGGCGTTAGGGCGGGCCGCCAATCACCTCTGGTCCGACCCGACGGCCGATCCGCCCCGGCCGGGTGGCTGCATCCGCGCCATGATGCGATCGCACATCGCGATGAATTCTGCCTGCTCGGCGCGGCCGAGCGCCGCGAACCAGCCACGCTCCAAGGCGTTCTGCTGCTGGATGGCCGACTCGATGAGCTCACGCCCTCGGTCGGTGAGGCGCACCGCCACCAGGCGCCGATCCGCGGTGGCGCCCCGTCTGCGGTCCACTAGGCCCGCGGACTCGAGAGTGCCGAGCACCGTCGAGGTCGTCTGCCGACTCACCCCGGCGAAGCGGGCCAGGTCACGGGCCTGCACCGGCTCGAAGAGCCACACCATGTAGAGCACCCGGAAGCCGCTGTAGGTCCAGCCTCTCGGCCGGTGGATCGCCGCCTCGGACAGATACTGGTGCGTTGCCGCCAGCCGGTGCAGGGCCAGATTCATCGCCACCGCAGTGCCATCGGTCTGCGGCTGGCGCGCCACCGTCGTGCGCACCGTGCGTTCCCGGAACTCAGCGCCCGGCACTCGGACCGGGCCGCCTGGGGTCGGCTCCGCATCGGCCGCGGACGCCGGAGCGCCGGGCGCCTCCGACCCAGCAGCCCTTACGTCAGCAGCAGCGGAGCCCGGAGTCTCGGAATCGCGGACGGGTGACCGGCCCTGCGACGAGCGACCGGCGGAACGGGGGGCCATCGGGTCAGCCTATTGGGCTCGCGACCTCACGGCAGGTCGGCGGTCTGCGCCGGCTCCGGGTAGGGGGAGGCGCGCTCGATCCGGCGGCGCAGCATCCGGGTGCTCAGCACCACGGCGAGCACCGCCGCGGAAACGACCAGCCAGAACCACCAGGGCGCGTGCCCGACCCAGGCCTCCACGACCGCGAAACCGACCGTCGTGTAGATCAGGGCCCAGACCAAGGACCCCAACACCACCGCAATCTCGTAGCGCCACAACGGCATACGCAACACACCAGCAGCCGCATTGACCGCCGTCTGGACCCCGACGGTGAGGAAGGACAGGGTCACCACCGGTGCCCCGAACCGAGCCAACACCGTCTCGGCCCGGCGCACGAGCGGAGCAGCCAGCATCCGGGACGCCCCCGTGCTCTCCCCGCCTCGCCGGGCCGCCCGGCCCAACCAGTACGTCGTATTCGCTCGCACCATGGCGCCCGCGAAGAAGATCGCGTAGGTCAGCCCGAACGGCAACGAGTCGAACACCGGCACAGCCTACGTGCTGCGCCTCATACCGGATCTTCGCCGCCCGACCACCCTGCCCCACTGGTGGACCACGTCGGGCCCTGCTCATCTCGGGACCGGGTCCGGCGACTAGATTGTCGCCCTCGTGTCTGTCAACGTGGTCCGCATCTCCGTCTGCCGTGACATTCTCACCGCTACCCCTCCCGCTGCCGTCCGCACCACCCCTTCACCACCCCCTGAACCTCTAACCACCCCCTGACCACCCACCTATCAGCGCCGCGCCCGCCGACGTGCGTAGCGGACGAACCGCGCGCGCTGGGAAAGCGCCCATGACGTCGCGACAAGGCGTGTCATCGCACGCCCCGGGACGCTTTCCCGGGCGCTCTCCCGCCGCGCGCCGCGGGGGACTGAGCGCTGCCGCGAAGGATTGAAACCCACCAACCGCACCAACCCTATTAGCCCCACCAGCCCAATCAGCCCTACTTGCCCCACCAGCCCTATCAGCCCTGCTAGCCCTACCAGCCCTATCAGCCCCATCAGCCCTGCTAGCCCCACAGGCCCCACCGGCCCCACCGGCCCCACCGGCCCCACCGGCTTGACCGGCGTAACCGGCCGGAGCGTGCCGGAGCGTGCCGGAGCGTGCCGGAGCGTGCCGGAGCGTGCCGGCGACAGGATGCTCGCGCGCGCCGGGAAAGCGCCAATGACGTCGCCACAAGGCGTGTTATCGCGCGCCCCAGGACGCCTTCTCGGGCGCTCTCCCAGCGCGCGCCCGGGGCGGGCGGCGCTCAGTCCGCCGTCCGGGCGCGCTTAGTGCTCGGCGCCGGCGGGCTGCCACCTCCACCCGACAAACCCGCCGCCAGCCCCAACGGCAGCCTTCCCCACCAGCCCCATCAGACCCACCAGCCCCACCAGCCCCACAGGCAGGCGCATGCGGGAGCGGGAGGCTACTGAACCCTCGCGGCGCGCTGGGAAAGCGCCCACGACATCGCCACAAGGCGTGTCATCGCACGCCCCATGACGCTTCTCGGGCGCTGTCCCACCGCGCCCGGCGCAGCGGGCAGCGCTGAGTCCGCCGCGGCAGCGCGCAGTCCTCCGCGGCAACGCTCAGTCCGCCGCCCCAGCGCCCGCCCGGGGGGCAGGCAGCGCTCGGTCCTGCGCGACAGCGCGCAGTCCTCTGCGTCGGCGTGCAGCCACCTTCACCCAACAAGCCCGCCACCAGTCCCACCGGCAGACCTCCCCATCAGCCCCACCGGTCCCACCAGCCGTATGCCGCGCGCCGGGTGGCGCGCGGCATACGGAATGGCTTTCCTGAGTTTCCTGAGCCCCGCGCGCTCGTGCGACGCGCGAGGCTTCGTCACCGAGCGGCGGACCCCTCCACGTAGTCGCTGTCCGTGTCCTTGATCCAAGACATCAGCTTGCGCAGCTCGCGGCCGGTGGCCTCGATCGGGTGCTGGGCACCCTTGGCTCGCAGCGCCGTGAACTCCGGGGCGCCGGCGTCCTGGTCGGCGATGAAGCGGCGGGCGAAGGCACCATTGCGCACGTCCTCCAGCACCGCCTTCATGTTCTCCTTGACGCTCGGGTCGATGACCCGCGGGCCGGAGACGTAGTCGCCGTACTCGGCGGTGTCCGACACCGACCACCGCTGCTTGGCGATGCCCCCCTCGACCATGAGGTCGACGATGAGCTTCACCTCGTGCAGGCACTCGAAGTAGGCGACCTCCGGCTGGTAGCCGGCCTCGATGAGGGTTTCGAAGCCGTACATGATCAGCTGCGACAGCCCGCCGCAAAGCACCGACTGCTCACCGAACAGGTCGGTCTCGCACTCCTCGGTGAAGGTCGTCTTGATGCCTCCGGCACGCAACCCACCGATCGCCTTGGCATACGACTTGGCCACCTCCCAGGCCCGACCCGAGGCGTCCTGCTCGACACAGACGAGCACCGGCACCCCACGGCCGTCGGAGTATTCGCGGCGCACCAGGTGCCCCGGGCCCTTGGGGGCGACCATGACGACGTCGGAGCCGGCCTCCGGGGTGATGTAGCCGAAGCGGATGTTGAAACCGTGCCCGAACAGCAGCCCGGCGCCAGCCTTGAGGTTGGGCTTGATCTCGTCGGCGTAGACGTGCCGCTGCACCTGGTCGGGGGTGAGGATGACGACGAGGTCGGCCTCCGCCACCGCGTCGGCGACCGACAACACGCGCAGCCCCTCAGCCTGCGCCTTGGCGCGGCTCTTGCTGCCCTCGGCGAGCCCGACCCGCACGTCGACACCGGAGTCGCGCAGGTTGAGCGCGTGGGCATGACCCTGGCTGCCGTAGCCGATGACGGCCACCTTCATGCCTTGGATGACGGACAGGTCAGCGTCGTCGTCGTAGATCATCTCGGCCATGTCGGCTGGCTCTCCTTGCGTTCTGGGGTGGACTTCGGGACGAGGGTATGCCGCGGGGCCGCGCCCGCGTGCGGGTGTCCGCCGGTGGGCACCGGGCCGCGCTCGGTCAGGCGCTGCGTTTCGCCCGGTCAGGCGCTGCGCAGTGCCCGGTCGGTGATCGAGCGTGGCCCGCGGCCGACCGCGACGATGCCCGACTGCACGAGCTCGCGGACCCCGAAGGGCTCGAGCACGGCCAGCAGCGCCTGGATCTTGTCGACCTTGCCGGTCGCCTCGATGGTGAGACTGTCGCTGGCGACATCGACGACCTTGGCCCGGAACAGCTCCGCGGTCTCGACGATGTGCGAGCGGGTCGCGGCATCGGCGCGCACCTTGACCAGGACGATCTGGCGCTGCACCGAGGACAATGGCTCCAACTCGACGATCTTGAGCACCTCGACGAGCTTGTTGAGCTGCTTGGTGACCTGCTCCAGGGGCAGGGCGTCGACGTCGACGACAACGGTCATCCGGGACACATCCGAGTGCTCCGTCGGGCCCACGGCGAGGCTGTCGATGTTGAAGCCACGCCGGGAGAAGAGCGCGGCGATCCGGGTGAGCACGCCGGGCTTGTTCTCCACGAGCACGGACAGGGTGTGCTTGGACATGGGTTTCCTTACCTGGTCCTTCGCTGAGGCTGGGGTGGTGGTGACGCTGGGGTTGGCGCGGTGGGTGACGTGATGGGGAGGAGGCGGCGGTCAGTCCTCGCGCTCCCACAGCGGGGCGCCGCCGCGGGCCACGAGGATCTTGTCGTTGCTCACCCCGGCCGGCACCATCGGCCACACCATGGCGTCACGGTGCACGACGAAGTCGATGACCACCGGGCGGTCGTTGATCTCCAACGCCTTGTGGATCGCCGCGTCGACGTCTTCGGGACGTTCGACCCGCAGCCCCTCGCACCCATAGGCGTCGGCGAGCTTGACGAAGTCGGGGATGCGCACCTCGTTGTGGCTGGTGTGCAGGTCGGTGTTGGAGTAGCGCTCGTTGTAGAAGAGCGTCTGCCATTGGCGCACCATGCCGAGGCTGGAGTTGTTGATGATCGCGACCTTGATCGGGATGTCGTTGATGACG
>WBZP01000315.1_pt1 | contig 67164 bp, 40 predicted proteins | sample 5204301 | NCBI WGS metagenome assembly WBZP01 (sample SAMN12412401, study PRJNA552823) | activated sludge metagenome | isolation source: activated sludge from nitrification reactor of wastewater treatment plant... | place: USA: Pennsylvania | collected 2017 | reverse complement strand
CCAACTGCTTGAAATATCTGATTTCGTCTTCTGTAAAAACTTCCATGACTCCAAAATTGAAACGCAAAGATCACAATTTATTTTTTACACGTCCCTAAAACTGTCTCACCCCGATGAGCAACGGGAAAGCCTGCTTTTTCAAAATGCCCTGATGGCGCATTTGCGCGTCCGATTGCCTGACCTGCATTTTCCGGAAGTCCTGCCTGCCGCCAATGGCGAAACCATCAACGCCGACGCAACTTTGGAGGCAACACCCCGATTGGTACGGCTGTTCTCGTGGGTGGAAGGGCGCTGCTGGGCAGAAGTCAATCCCCATAGCCCGGCACTGCTCGAACAGCTCGGTACTTTTTGTGGTCGCCTGAGTACGGCCCTGGCCGACTTCGACCATCCTGCGGCCCGTCGCTATCTGAAATGGGACCCTGCGCAAGCCCGCTGGACAGCGGGACATTGGCAACACGCTGCCCAAAACCCTGCGCCTACAGCTCCCGCCGCAGACAAAATAACACTGGCACAATACTTCTTTCAACTGTTCGAGGAGCGGGCAGCAGCGCATTTTGACCGCCTGCGGCAAAGCGTCACTTACAACGATGCCAACGATTATAACATTTTGGTAAGCCAGCACCCGACTCACCCTTCCATTCCGGCAGTGATTGACTTCGGAGATGCCGTGTGGAGTTATACGGTGAACGACCTCGCTATTGCCTGTGCCTACGCTACCCTGCACCATCCTGACCCGCTGACTGCCATGACTGCTGTTGTCCGGGGATATCACCGCGTTTTCCCGCTGCAGGAGGAAGAAATCGCTGCCCTGTTTCCGCTGATCGGGGCGCGTTTGCTTATCAGTGTCACCTGTTCGGACATCAACCGGACGGAACATCCGGACAACGCCTATTTGCAAATCAGCGACCAGTCGGCTTGGGGGTTGATGAAAAAAATGCGGGATATTCCACCCGATTTTGCCGAATACGTGTTGCGCGATGCCTGCGGCCTGCCGCCCTGCCCCCTACAAGCGGTATTTGACGGGTGGTGGAATGCACCGGATCGCCCCCGCGTTCACCCGGTGGTATCGGCAGATTTGGCAACCGATTTTGCATGGCTCGACCTGAGTGTGGGCAGCACCGAACTCGGTGTTTTTGAAAATGTTTTGGACGTGGAGGCTTTCACGCACTGCGTGGACAAGGTACTTTGGGAGCAAAAAAAAACCTTCGGCATCGGCCGCTACGATGAAGTGCGCCCCATTTACACCACTGATGCCTATCTGACCCCCGGCAACGAGGGGCCACAGTGGCGCACCGTCCATATCGGCCTCGACCTGTTCATGCCCGCCGAAACCCCCTTAATGGCCCCTTTAGACGGGTGGGTACACAGCTTTCGGGACAACGCCAACGACCGCGATTATGGCCCCACCATCATCCTGGAACACCGGCCCACCCCCGACCTGACTTTTTATACCCTTTATGGCCACCTGACGGCAGACTCCCTGTCCGGGCTGGCGGTCGGGCAAAAAATTGCCGCCGGCACGGCCTTTTGTCGCATCGGCGCACCGCCGGTAAATGGCAATTGGCCGCCCCACCTGCACTTTCAGGTATTGCTCAACCCTTTTGGCTGGCAGGGCGACTTTCCGGGCGTGGTTTTTCCGCACCAAAGGGCGGTCTGGCGCAGCATTTGCCCCGATCCGTGGCGCTTGCTCACAGGACAGCCCTGCCCGGCACTGCCCCGACACGCGGCCACAGAAATGATGCACTACCGCCAGCTGCATTTGCCCAAAAACCTCAGTCTTTCCTACGATAATCCCCTCCACATGGTGCGGGGCTATCGGCAATATTTGTTCGATCACCTGGGGCGGCGCTATTTGGACACCGTCAATAATGTGGCCCACGTGGGACATGAACACCCGCAGGTAGTGGCCGCCGGGCAGCGACAAATGGCGGTACTGAATACCAATACCCGCTACCTGCACCCCAACATCCTCGAAGCCACCGCCGAATTGCTTTCTACGGTACCCGCTCCTTTGGAAGTTGTTTTTTGGGTAAACAGTGGCAGCGAAGCCAATGAACTGGCTTTGCGCTTAGTCAGAACTTTTACACAACGCCAGGCAATGATCGTGGTGGAAGCGGGCTACCACGGCAATACCAACGCCTGTGTGGAGCTGAGTGCCTACAAATTCGACGGCAAAGGCGGACGCGGCCCTCTGCCCCACATCCACAAAGTCCCCCTGCCCGATACTTACCGGGGGCGGTACCGTGCGGAGCTGCCGGATGTCGGGGCGCGCTACGCCGCACACGTACAGGAAGCCGTGGCCGCCGCCGCCGCACAGGGCCGACCCGTTGCGGGTTTCATTTGCGAATCGGTGATCAGCTGCGGGGGCCAGATTCCCCTCCCGGCGGGCTACCTGGCCCCCGCTTTCGAGGCCGTGCGCACCGGCGGCGGCTTGTGCATCTCCGATGAGGTGCAAACCGGCTGTGGCCGCATCGGCGACCACTTCTGGGCCTTCGAGGCGCACGGGGTGGTGCCGGACATTCTGACCATAGGCAAGCCGATTGGCAACGGCCACCCGTTGGGGGCTGTAGTCACTACGCGGGCCGTGGCCGATGCCTTTGCCAATGGGATGGAGTATTTTAATACGTTTGGGGGCAACCCGGTGTCGTGTGCCATTGGCAGCGCCGTTTTGCGGGTTGTCCGGGAGGAAGCCTTGCAGGAAAATGCCCGCCATACCGGGGCATACCTTCTGGCACAATTGCGGTCCCTGGCTGACCACTTCCCCCTGATCGGTGATGTGCGCGGTTCCGGCCTTTTTTGTGGTTTTGAATTGAGCGAAGACCCTCTGACCCGCACGCCGGCCACCGAAAAAGCCCGCTACTTAGCGAACCGGATGCGGCAGTGCGGCATTTTGATGAGTACCGACGGGCCGGACAACAATGTATTGAAAATCAAACCCCCGATGGTGTTTGGGAAGAAGGATACAGATTTCCTGATCGGGTCTTTGGAGCAGATTTTACGGGAAGATGCGATGCGTAATGCATAAGGGACAGGCGGTATCTTCCAAAACAAACTTCATTGAGCAGATATTCATTTTTATATAATTTACTGTAAATAAGCAAATTATAAAATTCACTTCGACGGGGTCAACCGTGTGCTTTGCCAGCTGACCAGCTGCCAGATTTTCTTTTTTTGTCTGTAAACCGCGCTGTACAGCAGTTGTAAATCAAAGGGTTTGTCTTCCAAAAAACCTTTGACATGGGCAGTGCCGTTCACCAATGCGGTTTTCCCGAATAGACGCACCTGCGCTTCGGTGCGCTCCATATCAGTGTAGCGCAGGCGGCCTGCCACAATGGCCTGCAAATGGCGCATCTTGTCCTCGGTAAGGGCATTGGAATGGACATACAGCATATCGGTGGCCAACAAAGGGGCCAACCGGGCCGTGTCGGCCCGGATCATGGCGCTGAAGCGCCTGCTTTCTGTGTCCAATACCTGCGCCTGCCTTTGCTGTACGGAGGCGCAGCCGATGGCCCAACACAGCACCGGAAAAATTCCAAAGATGCTAATTCTCCTCATCTCCAAAAGACTCTCCTTTGGTCTGCTTCTTCGCTTTTCCTTTTTCGTCCAGCTGGTCGTTGTAAATATCGGGCGAGAATTCCTCGTCGGTGGGCGACTGGTAACTGCCCGAATAGGCGGCACAGTTGATTTCGATGGTCATATTGGCCGGTTTGACGAAGCGGGCGTTGTAGTCGTAGCCCGATTTGGGGTCTTTTTCCAAACGACCCACAAAGGCAGCCACCACCGGGCGTGCCATTTTCGCCCCCTGCCCGTCGTTCAGGCTTAAAAAGCGAATCCAGCGGTCTTCACCGCCTACCCACACGCCGGTCACCAAACGCGGGGTGATGCCCATGAACCACGCGTCGGTATAGTCGTTGGTGGTGCCTGTTTTGCCGCCGATCTCACTTTTTAAGCTGTTGATACCCGGCGCACCTTTTACATTATATTTGAGCATGTCCACCATCACGTAATTGGCGCTTTCGGGCAGGGCCACTTTTTCTTCAAAAGAAGCCTGATAGATCACTTTTCCGTTTTTGTCTTCTATTTTCCGAATGACATAGGGTTGGCTGTACATGCCCTTGTTGGCAAAAGTGGCATAGGCCGCAGTCATCTCCATCACCGTCAGATCGGAAGCGCCGAGGCAGATGGAGGGCTGGCGCGGCACCCGCAACTGCCCGTCGGCGCGGCGGGCCGAGGAGTCTATGCCCATGTTGTTGATGAGGCCCCGCACTGGTTCTGTATCGCCCAACTGTTTCATCAAAAATGCACTGACCGAGTTGACCGAATTTTTCAGGGCCTCTTTCAGGGTCATGCGCTGGCCGGAGTAGTGGCCGGCCGCATCTTTTGGTGTCCAGTCGGTGGAGGTGGTGAAATTCTGATAACCCGCCGGAATGGTCACTGCCTGATCATAGACTTCAAAACAGGGACTGACCCCCTGCTGGGTGATGGCAGTGGCATAGACAAAGGGTTTGAAGGTGGAACCCACCTGCCGCTGGGTGCGGGTGTGGTCCAACTGAAAATACTTGAAATTCACGCCGCCCACCCAGGCTTTGATTTCGCTGGTGGTGGGATCCATGGCCAAAAGCCCCGTTTGAAGAAACATGCGGTGGTAGCGCAGGCTGTCCATCGGCGACATGAAAGTGTCTTTTTCGAAACGCGGTGTCCCGTAAGAAAAGACCTTCATTTTTTGTTTCTGACTGTATTCTTTGTTGACCTGCGCGGAAAGGGCGCGGTACTGGTTTTTGATTTCCGGCCAGTCCGGCCCGCGCATGATTTGGCGGTAGGCTGCTGCCTGTCCGGCGCTGACAAATCGGGCGGCGTTCATTTTGGCCAGTGTGCCCGGCTTTTTGTCTTCTTTCAACATGCGCTCAATGTCTATGTCGCGCAATTCAAAGCCGTAGCCATCCTGTATTTTTTTGGAAATGTCGTCCATGTAGCGCGGCCAGGCCAACTGAAAACGATCGCCCTGCCGCACTAAGCCCCACAGGTTTTCTTTGCGGACTTGCACTTCTTCGTCGGTGGTTTCCGAGCCGCGATAAGTCCAGGGATCGCGCCCCCGCCATACGGCAAAAAAGCGATTCTGGGTTTTGCGCAGGTGTTCCATGACAGCGGCTTCGGCGTGCTGCTGATACACCGGGTCAATGGTGGTATAAATTTTCAGGCCGTCTTTAAAAAGGTCGTATTTGGAGCCGTCGCTGCGCCGATAGGCTGCCGAATCGAGCAGGGTTTTCAATTCCTGCTTCAGGGTGGCACACAGGTAGGGGGCTTTATCGTCCGTAAAAGTCACTTTCCTGAATTTGCTCATATCCAAAGGCCGCACTTTCAGGCTGTCGAATTGGGAGGGCGACAAAATGCCATTGTTTTTCATTTGGGAAAGCACAATCCAGCGCCGCCGGATGCACCGTTCGGGGTGGCGCACCGGACTGAAATAGGCCGGATTTTGCAACATGCCAATCAGGGTGGCCGCTTCTTCGGGTTTCAGGTTTTTTTGGTTTTTTCCAAAATACACTTCCGAAGCAGCGTGTATGCCATATGCATTGTTGATATAGTTGAACTGGTTGAGATACATGGCAATGATCTCTTCCTTGGTGTAGCTGCGCTCTAATTTCACGGCTGTGATCCATTCCCGAAACTTGCGGTACATCAGGGCAAATGTGCGCTCTATGGCATTCATGTCCTGAAAGTTGCGATCCGAATACAGCATTTTGGCCAATTGCTGTGTGATGGTGGAGCCGCCACCGGCACTCTGGTCGCGCAACAAAATGGTGCGCACCACCACCCGCGCAATGGCCTGTGCGTCTATGCCGCAGTGCTGATAGAAGCGCTCGTCTTCGGTGGCAATCAGCGCTTTGGGCAGCCAGGGACTGAGTTCTTCATACGGTACTGGTACGCGGTTTTCGGTGAAATAGCGCCCCAACACCTCGCCATTGTTGGCCAATACCTCGCTGGCAATGGCCGAAGCGGGGTCTTCCAACTCGCGAAAAGAGGGGATGGCCATCCAGCTGACCAGTACAAAAAAAGCAATGCCTGCAACGATCCCCGCGAAAAGCAGTCGCCAGGTCCAGCGAATGATGGTTTCGTATTGCGGCTGGCGCTTTTCCTGTAGCGCCGCTTTCAGGTGAATGAGACGTTGTGGTTCGGACATGGGCTATTCCTCCAGCTTTAAATCCATGCGCTGAATGAGGTCTATAACGCAGGGATTGATTTTTTTCATATTTTCCAGCTTTTCTTTTGCTGTTTTGGGGCGTTGCACCACCGGCTGCGGGGTGTCTTCCCGGCTTTTTTCTTCCAATGCGATCAATAAGGTAAGCGCCTGATCGTGCAGGCGGTCGCGCAACAGGGGCAGCAGGCGCGCCGACTCGGTTTGCAGGTGGTTGCGGTCTATGACGGAACGCACTTTGACCACCAGCTGCTTGTCCTGCAAGACCAACACCGCCGATGAAAATGCCTGTTGCACCAAAACAGATTCCACACTGCGGGTATAGGCGGCCCATTCATTCTGTATGTTTTCCAAAGACAGGCGACTGACGCGGCCTGCCACGGCAGCTTCTTCCTCTACCACCGCCGTGTCGTAGTCATCCAGACGCAGCGAAATAGCCTCTGCGCGCTTCAGGCCCTGCCGAAGCCCGGAAGCCAACTCGCGCATCTGTTGTTCGCTCAGGATTTGGGCGTTTCCTCCGGTGCTTCTTTCAGACATAAGGGGTGCAGGAGCGGCTATGGAGATGCCGTTTCCGTTGCTCATACCGGTTAGTGGCGGCGGGACAGCGGGAGTCAGGGGCTTGTGGACAAAGGCGGCGAAGGTTCCGTCAGGCGTTTTTTTTTCCGGGATGGCCGCTGCCGCGCCATTTTGGGCGGCCTGTACCATGCGCCCCAGATAACACATTTTCACTAAGGCCATCTCCACATGCAGGCGTTTTTGTCGGGCCATTTTGAACTGCACATCGCATTCATTGGCCAAGTGCAGAGCATTGACTAAGAAAGAGGCGGGCGCTAAGGCTGCCTGTTTGCGGTAGCGCTCGCGGAGGGTGTCGCCGGTTTCCAGCAATTGCAGGGTGGCGGCATCTTTGCACACTAAGATGTTGCGCAGGTGTTCGCCCAAACCCAGTACAAAAATGTCAGGATCGAAGCCTTTGCGCAGGATTTGGTCAAAAAGATTCATCACCGCAGGCAGGTCTTCCGCCAGTAGCGCGTCTGTCATGCTGAAATAATAGTCGTAATCGAGTACATTCAGGTTTTCGATCACGCCTTCGTAGGTGATGCGGCCCCCGGCTGCCGAGGCGCTGATGCGGTCGAAAATGGAGAGGGCATCACGGAGCGCTCCGTCGGCTTTTTGGGCGATGATGTGCAGGGCTTCATCGTCGGCATCCAATGCCTCTTTGTGGCAAATGGACTTCAGGTGCAACACCATATCGCCAATGGTGATGCGGCGAAAATCGAAAATCTGGCACCGGGAGAGGATCGTAGGGATGATCTTGTGCTTCTCCGTAGTGGCCAGAATAAAAATGGCATAGGGGGGTGGCTCCTCCAAGGTTTTCAAAAAGGCATTGAACGCCTGATTGGAGAGCATGTGCACCTCGTCTATGATGAACACTTTGTAGCGGCCCTGCTGTGGCTGAAAGCGCACCTGCTCAATCAGTACCCGGATGTGTTCCACCGAATTGTTGGAAGCCGCATCCAGTTCAATGATGTTGAAAGAGGCGTTTTCATTGAAGGCCCGGCAGGAAGCACACTGGTCACAGGCTTCGTGGTCGGGCGTGCGCTGCTCGCAATTGAGGATTTTGGCCAAAATGCGCGCACAGGTGGTTTTCCCCACCCCGCGCGGCCCGGTAAAGAGAAAGGCATGGGCCACGTGGTCGGTAGCCAATGCGTTCTTCAAAGTGCCGGCCACATGCTGTTGCCCCACTACTTCTTCAAACCGCTGCGGACGGTATTTGCGCGCCGATACAATAAATGCTGACATAGTCTGTTTCTGGCTGTAAAGGTACATGCTTTACAGCAATGAAGGGTCAAAAAGGCGTAAAAAAATGAAAATTGAAAAACCAGCCCGGGAAATGCCTGCTGTAACCCCTTGAAAGCCTCCCTGCAACCGTTCTGTAGCATCTGTTGTGGCACGCCGCTGCTCCTCAAAAACCCAACACCAGCCTGCCCGCCTGCCACTGCTCCCCGTTGAGCCGCGCTACCCAGTAGTACAGTCCCGGCGGCAGCCCGGCGGTCTCCACGGCGGTCTCCGACACCGACAGGGGCGTTGCCCGCACGGCGCGGCCCAGCGCGTCGTACAGCACAAAGCGCAGGTACGCTCCCGGCCCTGCCCCTGCTACCCGCACAGTAAAGACTCCGGCAGCCGGATTGGGAAACACCACCACCTTCCCCCCGCCGTTCCCCAAATCCTCCGCCGAAGTGGTACCCACGCGGATGCTCCGGCACAGCGTATCCGAAGCGTTTTCGTTTTTCACCACGAGGCACACCTCGTAGGTACCCGCCCGTGCGTAGGTGTGTACGGGCGAGGTATCGCGACTGAACGAGCCGTCGCCAAAAGTCCAGTACCATTCCGCCGGTTCGTAGTACGACAGGTCGGTGAAGGTGACGCGCAGGGGTTGGAGGCTGTCCTCCAGATCGTGCCGCCACAGGGCTTCGGGCAGGTTGTCTATGCCGAGGGTGTCGCAGGGGGAGTGGTCGAGGGGGCCGAGGCGGTAGTTGGGGTGGTTTTGTGGCCAAATACCTATCAATAAAGGATCACGCATGGCACGTTGTAGCATACCCGTTGCCAATCCTTTGCGATTGGGATAAGGCATGATATGCCCATATTCCCAGATAGAATTGACATAAATACGCCCGTCCGGCCCGGATTGTAGCCACCCGAAACCTGTTTTACCTCTGTTGACGGGATCGCGATATCCGTCATATATAGCCCCCGGTAAGCGGCTTTTCATTAAGTCCTTGGCCTTCACATCATATTGAAAAAGGGTATCGCCCACCAAAGTAGAAAAGTAAAGATACCGATTGTCAGAAGAAAAGGCCATGCTACTCCATGCATTGGTTGTATCTATGACCGTGCGCGGATTAAATAATAAACCACTACAGCGGTCAAACTCATAAAAGGTGAAGCCGAATCTGAAACTATTAGCATAGTAGCGCCCGTCAAAAGAAAAAAGGCTGTGCCCCGTAGTAAAATCATCTTTTGGATATTCGGGAAGCAGTTGTTTCCATGGGCCTTGTATGGCATCGGGAGTTACTAAAAAGCGATAGAAGGTATCTGTCTTGTTGCTATTAGCGATCAGCCACCAGTCCTGACCATTAGCGTGGCGCGTGGCTGCTATGTGCTGAAAACATTCATGGAATAGTGCACTGTCTTTATATACTACCCGACCACCGGGTACAGAAAAATCCAATTCAGAAACCAATATGTCTTGATTAATACAATTCCATTGTTCGAAGGGAGTAGAAACGGGATATGTGCGAATGTGAAACAAACGATAGCGATGGTTAGCAAAAGGAAGACATATTAATGAGTTAATCATGCGATATCCTGAGCCATTAGGCGGACACCAGAGTTCGTGTCCTTCCCCCTGATTTATTTTTTCTCCTCCCTGTACATCTTGATGCTGATCATTCTTCATACTGCATCCGTTTGTATAAAACAAAAGACGGCCTGTTGAATCAGCAAAAGTTAATTTACATACGCTGAATGGGTAATTTGTATTTGTCTTGTACGTCACCGGAGGATATTGATTAAAATCCAGTATGTAATTCTCTGGCCAGATATTACCATTCATCCATATATAATCATGTTTTTGACCATAACACAAAAACACAAAAAAAACGATAGACAATAAGAATAGTATCTTTTTCATGGAATCAAACAGATGAAGGGGTGTCTGCCCCAAAAGGAAACAGACACCCCTAAGAATTAAGAAAGAAATGATTAACGTGAAATAATCAATGTTTTAGCAGTTAATAGACGACCATCCTGTTCAATACGAACGTAGTAATTGCCTGTTATGATGCGGGATACGTCTATGGATTCCTGTGTGGTCGGAAGTTCTTTGCGCAAAACCGTCTGCCCCGTCAGGTTGTACAGAGTTAGTATCACAGGAGCGACAGGATTCAATGCAGTATTAATTTGTACCGTTAGTATATCAAGGACCGGATTGGGAAACACCACCACCTTCCCCCTGCTGTTCCCCAAATCCTCCGCCGAAGTGGTACCCACGCGGATGCTCCGGCACAGCGTATCCGAAGCGTTTTCGTTTTTCACCACGAGGCACACCTCGTAGGTGCCCGCCCGTGCGTAGGTGTGCACGGGCGAGGTGTCGCGACTAAACTTGCCATCTCCAAAAGACCAGTACCACTCCGCCGGTTCGTAGTACGACAGGTCGGTGAAGGTGACGCGCAGGGGTTGGAGGGTGTCCTCCAGATCGTGCCGCCATAGGGCTTCGGGCAGGTTGTCTATGCCCAGCGTGTCGCAGGGGGAGTGGTCGAGGGGGCCGAGGCGGTAGTTGGGGTAGTAGATAGGAGAGCCACTGCTATACGTTGGCAATTTCACAGACTGAAAACGCACACCCGATTCTGTGCCACGACGATTGGGCATCTCAATGGTATTGATGTAATCTATAGACGAGAACCATATATAAATTTTGCCGTCCGGTCCTGTGTGCATGTGACCAAAGCGATATACCGGAGCCATTGTATCCGCTATAATGATTTCAGAATTACCTAAGTTGGATGCCTTTAAGTCATATTGTACTATTCGGGTAGATTCATTGACAGCCCGGTACAGATAGCGGGAGTCTGGAGAGATCGTCATTCCAAAATTAAATAATGGCCTTAGTTCTGTCGGGTAGCGTGGCAGGTAGCGCAAATTGCTTAAAGTCCCATTGCACCGGTCAAAATCATAAACGGATACTCCGTGTGCCGTTTGATGAATAATATAATAGCGACCATCTGGAGAAAACTGGCTCCAGCCGCGATAAAAAAACGCTTTTTGAGCAGTTGGATTGGCAATTTCCTGCTGCCAGGGGCCTTGTAAGCCGGCGGGTGTCAATAAAAATCGGTAAAAAAGCCCTTTTTCATTATTGGCCAATAAAATCCACCAGTCCCGACCATTGGCATGGCGGTTGGCACTGCCTACCTGCAAATCCGCATTTACTAAGACACTGTCCCGCACAATCAATTTTCCGGCTCCCCCATTTTGTTTCATATCTAAAACAGACAGTAAAAAAGTTTTCATTACCAGACCTTCTTCTAAGCGTATATGAAAAATATAATACAGGTTATCTGAAGCGGGTATGGCAAACATACTTCTTTCCATTTCCCAATATGATCCTGCACCTGTAAGAGGACACTGCTCATTGTGCCAATACCCATTGTTTATTTGTTCTGCTCCCTGTATCACCTTATTTTGAGCATTGTGGATTTTACAACCATTAGAATAAAATAGCAAGTTACCCTCCTTATCAGACATAGAAAGATTGGTGGAAATAAAACCCATTGAAGTATTCATTTTTTTAAATATTGGAGGAAACTGAGCAAAATCCAAAGAAAAAATTTGAATTCCTTCATACCCACTCAGCCAGGTGTAATCATGTTTCTGTGCATAGGAAGTCATAGGCAATAGGCATAAGCAGAGTACAATATGGGTAATATGTAGATATCGCATAACCAAAAAATGGCTGATATATCTGTGCCATCGTATCAATGGAACAGATATATCAGCGGGTGAAAAATTTAGTGTAAATGACAATTTTCTGATTGGAAATAACCTTACCCTGCTTTGTAACAGTAGCAAAATAAAGGCCATTTTGCAAAGCACCTGTACTGACCGTATTTCTTACTCCGGTGAGTGTCTGTTGTAATATTACCTGTCCGGTGTGGTTGTGCAGGGTGAACAACATGTCGTTCTGATGAGGTTGCTGCTGCAATTGCACAGTTATATACTCGCGGGCAGGATTGGGATAAATACTAATCAAAGGAGTCAATTCTGCCTGTCTTTGCATCCGCTCTTCGCTGACCGTGCAGGTATTACGAGGAAGTGCCTTTGTCGTCAATAACTTATACAGGCTATTGGCAGCAGCAGCAGCTGGTCCGGCCACAAGAGGGCATTGTTGGCCCAGTGTTTTGAGTTCCTCCAATTGTGCTGCTGACGGTTGAAGTCCCTTCGCCGGATAATCCAAATAGAACAGCAGGAGCCACTTTTCATTGTTTTCAAAAAGGTTGGAGGGCGCGATATTGGCCACCGTCGCCCGCAGGGGTATCAGGCCCTGTTCAGTGGCAGCCTTCCAGTCGTTCAGATGGGCGGCAGCGGTCTCCTGCGCCGTTTTAAGGGTCAACGCCAGCGCCGTATCCGTAATCATCAGCGCTGTGGTGTCGTTGATCCCCGCCTGATTCGCTGCACTTTTGATCGCATTTTTGTCCTGATCGGCTAATGCTGCAAAGCTGGCAGCAGTATTATCAGTCACCGTGGAAATACTTTTCCGGGCGTTTATCAGTTGTGCAGAGGGCGTACCTGCCCGGCTTTGGGTAAAACTGCTCATCAGGGCATTGTCGGCAGTCAGGCCCGGATTACTGACCAATTTTTCGTACAAATTTCGCTCATTCCACCAGCGCGTGGCGGCGGCGTATTCCGTCGGATAGGGTATTGCATTGGCAACCACCAACGAATCAAAAGTATTGACTTCGGCAGGAGGGACTGACAGAGAAGCGCCCGGACACGAAACAGTGAAGGGTGGATTGCCTGATGCAAGATTGAACCATCCTGTAATATTAACATTTACAGGCCCTTCACCCGGTTTTACAAAATACCGCGATGTAGAAGTAACGCTTACATCATCCGAAAAAGCCCTTGTCGTCGGCGGTCCTTCCCAGCGGTTGCCCGAAGAGTACGTCTGGTTCCCCTGTGGGCCTGTGGCGGCCCCCGAAACATAAGAGAGGCCCAGCGTATTTTGCTTCATCGTATTGCTCAAAAAAGCTGTGGAACTTCCACAGGGCATTACAAATTGTGCACCGATACCCGGCCCCTGTAGCAGATTATTCATATATATGCCATTTGTCTGCGTATATACTTGCAGCAGAGTAGCACTGGGAGATTGAGAAATAATGTCATTGCAGAAGACAACACTCTGTGAACCTTGCTGTATGCTAAGGCCAGTTGCAGGTAGGGAAGGGGGCTGGGAGCCATCCGGTCCTATATAGATACCTGTGCCCGAATATGGGCTGTTGGTACCGTGGTTATAAATAAAATTACGTGCTCCTTCAACCGTAATGCCGGTGTTAGAATTATTTTGCAGGTTGATGCGATTAGAGAACATTGTATATTGAAACTGCTGATGACCGAAATCAAGTGAGGAGCTGGTTATGCCATTGAAACCCGCCCCGGCATTAAATACATTTTTGTATATTTCTAAATAACTGATTGACGTACTTGCATTGTAAATACCAACCGCATGATTGCCGCCATCATTCTCTGCAAAATCAGTAGCATCAATGACATTTTCGTAAATACCTTTAAACAAAGGATTTGGGTTGCCCTCTCCTCCACTGAAGGTTCCTCTTCGGGAAAACAGTAAAATACCCGTCTGCATACCTGTCATCCTTATCCTTGCAAGGTTGAGATTCGTACCTGTGTATTCCTTTCCCGGTATCTGCGAATACACATAAATGCCAATGGTAGTCTTCTCAAAGTCAATACCTCCGGAAAGCGCTCTTCCGGTATAAGACAGACTGTTACTACCTCCTTCAGGGGTATCCGTAAATCTAAGACCTGCTGTGCCATAATCCAGGTAACTGCCTGAACGAATGTGAGAGAAACGAGGCTGTCCTCCAATTTGCGTATCGGTGTCATATATGTCCAGCCCTACTGCTAAATTGCGAAATCTGAATTGAGCAGATTGAAAAGTGCCAAATTTAAAGTTAGCGTTTTTCCGCACATAGATACCCGCGTATCCCCTTTCAGTATTATAAGGAACGACACCTTCACTTTCAGAGTACGCTGTAAATGCCCGAATGTCCTGCTTATGAGCCTCTAATCCACAAATTGCTTTCAACGGCCCTGCTCCGTCAATGCTGCTTTCTCTTAGCGTGCGAGAGTAGGAGAATGCCTCTTCTGTAGAACGAATGGCAATAAAATTGCGTGCCAGTAAGGAATTGGCAAGAACGCTGATACTACAACCATTGTGTGTACGAATGGCGTACAGGGCATCGAAAACAGAAGAAGCATTGATGACTAAGTTGCCCCATACATACATACCCCGCCAGAGGCAATCGCAGGTAGAACTCATATCAGTACCATTGAGTAAAGAAAAATTCTTTTGCGCTTCTACGTTAAATCCGTTTAAGCCGGGATGAACTTTAACGGTGGTATGGTTAAATGTAAAATTTTTATCAATAGTGATGATGCCGGTAGTATAGACTTTCAGATTGCCATTGTAAGCATTTCCTGGCAGCGCACATTCATAATCTGTCAAAGGTACGGTATTGGCATTTATTTCACCAATAAAAACGCCAGAAGGAACAGGAATGGACTTTTCTACCTTAACAGTTCTACCACTATCACAGGTGACGGTATATCTCAACAGCAGAGCAGGAGTTATATCAGTATTGATGTTCGTAATCTGGATAGGAATATCAGACTGTATATTTCCTACCGATTTGATACATGGTGACAAGATTTCCCATTTTCCACCCTCGCATACCGGATTAGTGAGCAACATCAGTGCACTACAGTCAATATGGAATTGTGCGGTAAAATTCGCATTGCAACACGTCGAAGGCGGGCAGGTACCAATGCTTACCTGCGACGGGCAGGACTGCCCGAATATCGTACGCGTCACCGTATATACTCCCGGAGCAGCATAAGTATGCACATATGGGACAGTGGTTACGCTCACACTGCCCGAACCATCTCCGAAGTTGTAAGTACCTGTGTTGCGTACACTCAGGGTGCATCGCTCTACATCATAATTAAAAACACACTCGGAGTTATTCGTGCAACCTGTAAGTATGTCTTTAGTGCATTCGTAGGCCGTATTCACGCCATTTAATGATACGACTACCTCATGGAAAACTCTTTTAGTTGCATTGAAACCATAAAACGTGAAAACCGGATCTTCCACCGTAGAGGTGGAAAAGACGGAAGAGCCGGGAGTATGGTAAAATTTCCACAAATGCGAAACCACCGTCCCGGGCCCGCCATAGCCCGTGTTGAAAGTTCCCGTACAGCCATTGAGGCTGAATGCAAAATCCGCTTCCGGATGGCAGGTCTGTGCAGCGCCTCGGTACTGCATACATATCAGAAAACTAAAAATGAGTAGGGCGAAGCGAGCGCGCAGGGATGCAGGGATGCAGGGATGCAGGGAGCTGCATCCGAATACGTGACAATCGGCATAATAAGATAAGAGTTAGTGATGAAATAGACGGCAAAGGTATCGGCATGATTTTATAACTCCAAATTTATTTTTCCCAAATGCCAAAATTTAACATATTAAATATTTTATTTATTTTTTGCCATATATCCAAAAAGTGTCTTGCGAAGCAGGCAGCGGGCTTTCGGAGCAGCAATCAACAGGGTAAGAAAAAGTGCTTTCTTTTGTTATAACTCCTCCTGAACCATTTACCACTGACAAAGAATCCTGCTTACCTTTGTGCCGCCTGACCACCACCATACCCGCCATGAAGGGCAGCCTGCCCCGTCGGTACCTTTTTATAGTCAGGCAGCAAAGACCTGACCATATATGCAACACAAAATAAAACTGATCAAAAATCGCTCTGACATAGGCGCAGGCACACGCGGCTCCGATATGGGCGTGGATGCCATTGAAATTGCCGCCATCAATCAGGACAACGACTTTTTCAATCGCTTTGAGTTTGAAGATGTCAAAACCCACAACGAGAGCATCTACGCCAAGGTACACAATTCCTTTGCAAAACGCATTGAACACGTCTATGAGCAATGCACCCGCGTCAGCAAAGCCGTACAGCGCAACATCACCGAAGGCTATTTCCCGTTGGTCTTTTCCGGCGACCATTCCTCGGCTTTAGGCACCATCAGCGGCATCAAAGCGGCCATGCCCGGCAAAACGCTGGGGGTCGTTTGGATAGATGCCCATGCCGACCTCCATTCTCCCTATACTTCTCCCTCCGGCAATATACACGGGATGCCGCTGGCGGCAGCCATTGGCGACGACAACCTCGCCTGTCAGATCAACGACATTGTCGGCAATACCAAAAAGTACTGGGAGGCCATGAAAAACATAGGCACTTCCGGACCTAAAATGTCGGGCCGGCACTTAGTCTATTTCGGGGTGCGCGACACGGAGCAACCCGAAGAAAAACAAATGGAGCAGTTGAGCATCCGCAATTTCGATGTACCCGAAATTCGCCACCGGGGCATCAAACCCTGCGTGGAAGAGGCTTTAGGGATGCTTTCCGACTGCGATGTGATTTATGTGTCTTTTGATGTGGACAGCATGGACTGCGACATGGTGTCGCGTGGCACAGGTACGCCCGTCCCCAAGGGCTTTGATCAGTACGAGGTGCGGGCCATCATCCAGCAGGTACTCAAATCCGGTAAAGTGGCCTGCATCGAGATTGCCGAGGTCAATCCGCTGTTGGACACAGGCAACAAAATGGCGGAAACGGCTTTTCAGGTACTCACCCACGTTACTGATTCCCTGTTGTTTCAACTCACTTTTGGGCGCTTACCAAAATAACTCCCCCCTCCAATGCACTGCTTCAGGAGGCCAGCGCATTTTCCACATTAAACTGCAATTTCGCAAGGCTGCCATATACGCCGTTTTCCATGGCCGACAGCACCTCATGGGTTCCCTGCTCCACAATTTCGCCATTTTCCAGTACACAAATCACGTCCGCCTCGCGGATGGTGGCTAAGCGGTGGGCAATGATGATGCTGGTGCGCCCCTTCATCAGGCGATCCAAGGCTTCCTGAACCACTTTTTCGCTTTCAGCATCCAACGAAGAAGTCGCCTCATCAAGCAGCAGAATGGCCGGATCGCGCAGCAGGGCGCGGGCAATGGCAATGCGCTGCCGCTGTCCGCCCGACAACTTGATGCCGCGCTCTCCCACCACCGTCTCCAGCTGGTCGGGGAAAGTACTGATAAAGTCCCAGGCATTGGCTTGTCGGGCCGCTTCCATCACAGCCACATCGTCGGCCTGTGGATTGCCATAGAGGATATTCTCCCGAATAGTGCCGCCAAACAGGATCACCTCCTGCGGAACAATGGCGAAGTTGTGGCGGTAGGCATCCAGCGGGTAGTCATAAATGCTGTGGCCGTCTATTTCAATGCTGCCCCGATTGGGAAAATGAAACTGCAACAGCAATTGCATCACTGTAGATTTTCCGGCCCCGCTTTGGCCTACCAACGCAATTTTTTGCCCGCCTTCAATGGTCAGGTTCAGGTTTTTCAAAACCGGTACATCGGATCGGGTGGGGTAGGAGAACGCCACATTTTTAAACTCAATATGGCCCTGAAAGCGGCCGGGCGGGCGATTGCCGCGCTGCCACGACTCTGTTTCTATGGAAGAGCGCAAAATTTCGCGCAGCCGGTCGGTAGCGCCCACTGCGCCCACCAATTCCGTAAAAAAATTGCTCAGGCCCGCAATGGAACCTCCGATAATGGCCGTGTACGTAACAAAAGAAATCAGCTTTCCGGCCGTAAAAGGGCTTTGGTCAAGGGGAAGATAGGCATCGCGCTGCACCATGTACATGCCGTAGCCAATCACAAAAAACAGCGCCCCGAACAACATAGTAATAATAAAAACCGCAAAAACCGCCCGTGTTTTGGCGTATTTCATCGAAATGCCAATCACTTTCTGATTCGAGGCCCCGTAGCGTTGTACTTCAAACAGTTCGTTGGTAAACGCCTTCACCGCGTGTATGGATTGCAGGGTCTCATCCAAAATGGTATTGGTGACGGCCAGTTGCGCCTGCCGTTCTTTGGAGAAACTGCGCACCCATCGGCCAAAAAAAATGGCCCCGATCACCAAAACAGGGAAGGTGAGCAACATCACCAAAGCCAGCTCGTGTGACATCCAGAGCAATACCCCGATGCCCCCCACCAAAACAATAATTTGCCGCAAAAACTCTGCAATGATAAAATAGAAGGTGTTGTATAACTTTTCCACGTCGGTCGTCAGGCGGCTGACCAATTCCCCCACGCGGGTCTTTTCAAAAAACACAATCGGCTGCTGTATCAGGCGTTGATACAGGGCCGAACGAATGTCGGCGGTGGCGTATTCGCTCACTTTGGCGAACATCATCACCCGAAAATAAGAAACTACCCCCTGAAAGGCCAGAATGACCACCAACCAGATGGCGATTTTTTTCAGGTCAATATGGGCTGCTGCTTTCCCCTGAGCCACGTCCAACATTTGTCCGATAATGCCCGGAAATACCAAAAAAACCGTGCTGCTCAAAAACAGCAACAGCAGACCGAAAATGAAATGCCATTTGTAGGGCATCACAAAATCGAAAATGTGCAGCACCTCGCGCAGGGTTTCGCGGGTGATTTTAGGCCGGGGGCTTTCTTTTTCTGACATGGGAAAAAAGGACAAAAAACAAAAGGATAAGTACCTGACTGGAACAGATTTGTTCAGCGATTCCCGGTTTGCAAAAAGCCAATAAACATTTTTAACCGGGGTGTCACGCTAAACAAAGCAAACCATCTGCACGGGCGTATAAAACGGGTGTAGAAGCCCCGCCGGACCCTTCTTACTGCGTCGTCAGAACAACACTTTTTAGAAGGGGCCTGCTTAGTCAGCCTAAGGTCGCTTTCAGGTCTGCGATCAGGTCGTCGGCATCCTCCACACCGATGCTGAGGCGCACCAAAGAATCCGTAAGACCCACTTTCAGGCGCGCTTCGCGTGGAATGCTGGCGTGGGTCATGCTGGCCGGATGCCCGATCAGCGATTCCACTCCGCCCAGCGATTCGGCCAGCGTGAACAATTCGGTACCGCTCAGGATTTTTTCGGCGGCTTCGTAAGTGTTTTCGTGCAAATCAAAAGAAACCATTGCCCCGAATAGGCGCATCTGACGGCGGGCGATGTCGTGATTGGGGTGATCGGGAAAACCCGGCCAATACACTTTGGCCACTTTGGGATGGCTTTTCAGAAAATGTGCTATCGCTTCAGCGTTTTCGCAGGCACGTTGCACCCGCAGGTGCAGGGTCTTGATGCCGCGCAGCACCAAAAAACAATCCATGGGAGCCGGTACTGCCCCCGAAGCGTTTTGCAGGAAGCGCAGGCGCGCCGCCAGTTCTGCGTCTTTAACAATTAAGCATCCGTGTATCACGTCCGAGTGGCCGCCGATATATTTGGTGGCAGAATGCAGTACAATATCGGCTCCCAAATCCAATGGATTTTGCAGATACGGAGAAGCAAAGGTATTGTCCACGCAGGTCAGAATGCCGTGTTTGCGCGCAACCGCGCACACGGCCTCGATATCCACCACATTGAGCATCGGATTGGTGGGCGTTTCTATCCACAACATTTTGGTGTCTGCCGAAAGTTCGCGCTCCACATTTTCGGCATTGTACATGTCCACAAAGCGGCTTTTCAGGCCCCATTGTCCATATACGCGCACCATTTGGCGGTAAGAACCGCCATAGAGGTCATTCACGGCCACAATTTCGTCGCCCGTCTGCAAAAGTTTGGTCACTGCATCCTGTGCTGCTAAGCCGGAGGCAAAACAAATGGCCGCATGACCGTTTTCGAGGGCCGCTAAGTTGGTCTCCAAAACGCTGCGCGTGGGGTTTTGGGTGCGGGCATATTCGTAGCCCTTGTGTTGTCCCGGCGATTCCTGCGCGTAAGTACTGGTTTGAAAAATGGGGGTCATGACGGCCCCCGTAGAAGGATCGGGGGTAATGCCGGCATGAATGGCTTTGGTGGCAAATTTCATATCATTTTCAAAATTGAGGCGCAAAGGTACGAAAAAACGATCACATCAACCCCTCGCGCAATAAATCATGGAGATGAATGATCCCGGCGTAATGCCCGGCCGCATTGGTGACCAACAATTGGGTAATGGCATACTCGCGCATCTGACTCAGGGCCTCCACTGCCAATGCGGTTTCGGATATGGTTTTCGGGTGGGGCGAACAAATGTCTTTGGCACAAATGGCCTCCAAATTCTCCTCCTGTTCGAGCATCCGCCGCAGGTCGCCGTCCGTAATAATGCCCGTGATGTCCCCTGCATCATCGGTGACAGCGGCTGCGCCGAGGCGTTTGGAGGATATTTCGACGATCACCGCCCGCAACAGGGTATCCGGGCGCACCTGCGGACGCGGATGCAAAGCACTTAAATCGCCTACCCGCAAATAAAGCTGTTTGCCCAAAGCACCACCGGGATGAAGTTTGGCAAAATCGGCCGTCGAAAACCCGCGCAGGGAGAGCAGGGAAACCGCCAGCGCATCGCCGAGGGCCATTTGCGCAGTGGTACTCACCGTCGGGGCCAGATTGTTGGGGTCGGCCTCCTGCTCCACCGGGGTCCACAACACCCAGTGTGCCAATTGCGCCAGCGTGGATTGCCGCCGGGCGGTCATGGCTATCAGGGTATTGCCCAAGTTGCGGATCAGCGGGGCCAGTAACCGGATTTCGGGGGTTTCGCCACTTTTGGAAATACAAAGCACATAATCGGCGGGCTGTATCATGCCGAGGTCGCCGTGAATGGCATCGGCGGCGTGCATATAAAGGGCGGGTGTACCGGTAGAATTGAGGGTGGCCACAATTTTTTGGGCCACAATGGCGCTTTTGCCAATGCCACACACCACTAACCGACCTGCAGAGGCAAACAGGGCCGTCACCAACTGCTGAAAATCATCGGTTGCACCCAGACTGTCTTCCAAAGCCAGCAACCCCTCTGCTTCTGCGCGGATGGTGCGCCGCGCCGTATCCAATACATTTATCATAGCTGTATCACATTTTTGGTGGTTATTCGTTTATTTGACAATGATCGGAAACACAAAAGACTACCGGGTAAGCCCCTGCTCAAGCAACATGTTATAAAAAAAATATGTGTCAGGCAGGTGGGCAATCAGCAGTCCGATCACAGACGATTTGAGGAGATGACTACGTTTAATTAACATGAAGATGCGATTCATAAAATTCTGTTTTTTGGCGGTGCTGCCTTTGGCGGCCCTGCCTGCTCATCTGGCGGCTCAAAATACGCCCCCCGTCGGGTCGGTTGCGCAGGACACCACTAAAAAGTTGAAAATTGAAACGGCCCAGCTGGTAGAATATTTTGTAAAAGGCGACCGAACCCTGCAAAAACTCAGCGGCGATGTCAGAATGAGGCAGGAAAACACCCTGATTTATTGCGATTCCGCCATTTTGGACGAAGATCAGGCGCGCCTCAAAGGGCGGGTGATTATTGCGCAGGGCGACAGCGTCAGGGTATTTGCCGATTCGGCTTTCTACCGCTCCGACACCAAAATCAGCGACCTGTACAGCAACGTAGTATTGGTCAACGGGCAGCAGCAGCTGTTCACCTCCAAACTTCGATACGATTTGGGCAATAAAATTGCCACTTATCGCACCGGTGCGACCCTGCACAATGGCAAAAGTCAGCTGACCAGCACCTACGGTTATTATCACGTCAATCAGAAAGAAATTTATTTTAAAGACAAAGTAGTCGTTACCGACCCCGATTTCACGATGCGAACAGACACGCTCGTCTTCAACACCGAAGAACAATTGGTGCGTTTTGTGGCCCCCACAGTCATTTCGCAAAAGGAAGGAAAAATATATACCGAAAGCGGCTTTTACGACATAGAACAGCAATTTGCAGAGTTCGACCTCAATCCCCAATACGAAAAGGAAGGCCAGCAGGGCAAAGCCGACAAAATGCGCTATAACGGTGTCACAAAGGAGTATGTCCTTGAAGGCAACGCTTACATAGACGAGCCGACAAAGGGGCAACGGGCTGCCGCCGATGTTATTCGCTACAATCAGGAGACCGGCAAAAGCCTGCTGATTGGCAATGCTTCCTTCCGCGACAGCACCCGCAATATTGCAGGGGCGGAAATTCGCTACGATGCAAAAAACAAAAGCTACCAGCTGGCAGGGCGGGGTAAAGTGATAGACGGGGGCAATACGATTGAAGCAGACTCTTTAGATTTCAATGATGTATTGGGCAATGGAGCCGCGATTGGCAATGTGATTTGGCGCGATACCACCAGCCATTACACCATTCTGGCTTTCCGCATGGACTACAACAAACAATCGCAGTACCTCAATGCTTTTGGCGGTTACGGGCCGTCCGGCAGTGGCGGTCGCCCCTTGATGAAAACCCCGATGGACAGCGACACTCTCTATATGTCTGCCGATACCCTCAGCTCCTGGAAGCCCGATACCCTGTCCGACACGCGCCTTCTGTCTGCCCACCGCGATGTGCGCATTTTCAAGCGCGATATGCAGGCCCTGTGCGACTCCCTGTCGTTCAGTACCGCCGATTCTATTTTCCGTTTCTATCCCAAAGGCCGACAGCCGCTCGTATGGTCCGATACATCCCAGTTCAGTGCCGATACCATTTGGGTGTGGATGCACCATAAAAAGTTGAACCGGATATGGTTGCGCAGCAATACCTTAGTCATCAACTCAGAGGACGAAGTGCTGTTCAATCAAATAAAAGGCCGCCGCAACACCATTTATTTGAGCGACAACAAGCCCCGACAAATGTTTGTGGAAGGCAACGCGGAGGCCGTCTATTATGCGTTGGATGATAAAAAAGCGTACATCGGGGTCAATCAGACCACCTGTTCCGAAATGCGCCTGTTTTTTGAAGACAATCAGGTACGCGACATCAAATTTTATGAACAACCCTCCGGAAAATTTTCCCCCCTCAATAAAAGCAATCCCAAAGGCTTGGAACTGGAAGGATTTTTCTGGGAAAAAAAGCGCCGTCCGCGCCGCGTGACAGACCTGACAAGTGTTCTTTTAAAGGCCGATCAAGTACAAGGACAGAAGTAAACAACCTTATCAGACAGGGTTTTCAGGATTTACAGAGTTTTTAACTATTTTTTTATCCATAAATTCATCCTGTAAATCTTGTAAATCCTGTCAAAAGACCAATTAATTCTGTCTCAGTACTTAGACCTAAAAATCGCCCAGCTACGCCTTGGTTGGCTGTACACGGGCAGTTTCCGCAGTCGCTTCCACCGCTTCTTTCACCAGGGCCCAGGCCTTCGCATGGTAACTGTCTGCGGGCAGTCCCTTTGCAAACTTCACCTGATCGGCTTCTTCCAATAAAGCCGTGAGGGCCGGTAAAAGGCTTTTAGGAAAGGAAGTCGCTGCCAAAGCGGTCACAATTTCCGCGCTGACCGACTCTAAGGCCGGAAATCCGTAGCGTTTCTCTAAATATTCCCGGAAAATATAAGTCAAATCGGCATAGTAGGTCTTGACCTGTGTCGGGTGCTGACCATCAGGGCGTTTCAGCAGCTGGAGCTTGCGCAGGGCCAGTATATGAGCAGGCTGCTCGATCACTCGCTGTGCCACTACCGCAGGGCGGTTTTTGCGCCGCCTGTACCACCAGCCCGCTAAAAGGGCAAGCAAAACCAGAAAGCCAATGATCGCTATCCAGGGCAAATAATCCGTCCAGCGGGCAGGCTCCCTGTAAATATCCTTAATATCTTCAATATCAGCCAGTTCGTCGGGGGAAGGCGTAGCCATCACCACCAAAGGCAGGGAGTCTGTTGTTGCTGTTTGGCCGTTTCCCCACGCTACCTGCAAAGGCGGCAACAGCAGGGTATCTGCATCAAAAGTAATCAGGCTAAACCGATTGACATACGCTTCTCCTTCGGGTTTCCAGCCCGACTGGTTGTGCAAGTGGACACTGTCCTGCTCCCACGCCTGAAAATCTACCGGATCGGGCTTTCCCACATGGCGGGACACCGAAATTTCCAGCGTGAACAACTCCCCGGTTTCCACCCAGTTGCTGTCAAAGCGGGCGCTGACATCGGGGCTTTGCGCTTGGCCTGCTGCTGCCCGTCCAAGCAAAAAGAGTAAAATCCAAAGCGTCTTTCTCATGCTGTATCCCGGAGTGTGTATGCCCGTACGCAAACAGTATTTTAAATGTCCTGCGCTACAACCGCGCCAGAACTCCTGCGTACACCCCCATCCCGTTGATGCGGGCCTCCGGCTGTACAAAAACGCCGCCGCTGACAGTTTGTTGCCATAGCGACTCTACAAAAAGTACTGCCCGATGTCCAAGCGGCGCTTCCATGCGCAGCCCTGCATCTGCCGTCAGGTAATGATTGTCCTGGAAACTACCCTTTTCGAAAAGGCCGTTGGCGGTGTACTGATAAGGGGGAGCCGATGCAGGGCCATTCGGGTCGGGACTGCTGCCTGCATAATAAACTGTTTGAGGCTGAAAATCTTTGGTAGCGGCTACATTGGCTGTAAATCCTGCCACCGCATGGGCGGTCACCCGCCCTGCACGCGCCACGCGTCGGGTGACGTGTGCAGGAACCGACACCACCTCGGCGCTTGCTTCGCGGATGTAAGCGCCATATTGTCCTTTGGAGGGGGTTCCTGCGTAGATGGTCACTTGCGGTTGTGGCTCAAAGCGCCGACGGGCGTAGCGCGCACCAGTTTCTATGCCCCATTTTCCTTTGCGCCACAGCACATTGGCATCCAAAGAAATCGGACGCTGCATCATCTTGCCCGGCTCTATGCGGTCAATTTGCAATCCTGTGGACATGCCCGCATAAAAATCGGCCTTACGGCGCGGCTTTTGGAAGTGCAGGGGTTGTGTGGCAGGCAAAGCCGGGTTTTTAGCAGACAAACCCCAATTGCCGGAAGACAACATTGGTACCGATGGCGGGAGAAAGACCTTATCGCTGTTTCCGCTGCCTGCTTCCTGAGAGGACACGCTTCCAAGCACATTTTCGACCGAAATCTGTGTAAAATCTGCCGATCCGGCGAGGTCAGGAGCGACCAGGTTCCCCATCGGTATAGTCATTTGGGGCATTTCTGAAAACCCATCCGGCGTTTCTTCCGAATAAGCGTTCGTATTCTCACCTGCATTTTCAATGGGCAGCGCAGTAAGTCCCTGCAAAACAGGCGCTTTAGAGCCATGCGGGACGCGTTGGCGGGCCGGAGTACCGCTTTCCGGTACAGACTGCCGTGCTACGGGGCCGCCTTCGGGATCGAAGCCCGGCTGCATCAACAATACCTGCCCGAGCAGCAACAAAAAGATGGCGGCTTCCGCCAATTTGTAGAAAAAGACCACCCGGCGGCGGCGTTCTTCCTGATCCAATCGGGCCGACATGCGATCCCAATGGGCAGGCTGCCAGGGCGCTTCCATGTCTCCCAGCCGACGCGCCAATGGCGCGTCCATCCACGACCCGTCGGCAGGCAGCCGATCCAAGCGGTCGGCCAGCGTTTGCCAGGTGTCGGCATCGTAGGGAACTTCCACGTTTTCCAGCACCGTTTTCAGGCGTTCGTCAAATTGATCAAGATTCATGGCGCTCAAATTCAATGCGTTTAGCAGAAAAATATTCCTGAAGTTTAATGCGGGCTTTCACCAGATTGCTTCGGCAGGTGCTTTCTGTAATTTGAAGAACGTCGGCAATTTCTTTGTGGGAATAGCCCTCTACAACGTACAGGTTGAAAACCGTGCGGTAAGCGGGCGAAAGTTCTTGTACGGCATCCAAAATTTCTCTTTCGGTAAGGTTACTGAGTACGTCGGGGGCATCGTGGGCCACATGCAGTACGTCGTCTATGTCCTCGGTGCGTCGGCGCAACATACGCCGGTAATAATCAATACAGGTGTTCACCACAATGGTGCGAATCCAGGCGGGCAGAGAGGTGCCGGAATGGTATTTACCGATGTTTTGAAAAACTTTGATAAAGCCCTCGTGCAATAAGTCCAGCGCTTCGTCGCGCGAACCCGCATAGCGCAGACAAATTCCCATCATTTTTCCGTAATACTGCTGGTACAACTGTTGTTGTGCGCGGCGGTCCTGACGAACCAATGCGGCGAGAAATTCTTTTTCCGCATCGTGTTCTAAACTAAGCACTAATTCCATACGATGTTTTTCGTTAGCGAAGTAAAGACATTGTAAACCTCCCTGATGCTTTTCCGTACCATAACGTTGCCTGTCTGATTTCCGCTGCCTGCAAAACAGATATAATTGATGTTGTATAAAATATTATTGCTCCGACGTTATACAGGTTGTTCAGTGTTTTATTATAGCAAACCAATCCTGTGTGGCTTTCCTTTTGTCTGTTCCTCGCGCTTCTGTATGCAGTGCTTATGCTGGTCTATGCCTTTGGCTGGCTGACCTTGCCTGCTGCCCCGTCTGCTGCCCCGTCTGCTGCCCCGTCTGCTGTGGCTCGCCCGGTGCCTTTTCGCGTGTCGGTGCTGGTGGCAGCCCGCAACGAAGCCAGACACTTTACAGCGTGTCTGGACTCCCTCATGGCATCTGCTTACCCCTCCGACCAATGGGAACTCATCGTCATAGATGACCACTCCACCGATAACACAGCAGCCTGTGTTCGGGCGTGGATAACAGACCGTGCGCAGGCCACCACAATGCCAACCGTACATCTTCTGCAACTGGAAGGCAAGGCCCCGGAAGGCAAAAAGGCAGCTTTAGAAGCGGGCATTGCTGCTGCCACTGGCGCTTTGATCCTCGTTACCGATGCCGATTGTGTAGTCCCTCGTGCATGGATAGACCTGTTCGTCGCCCTGTTTCAGGATGAGCAGGTGCAAATGGCTACCGGCCCTGTGCTGCTTCGGCAGGAACACAATGCCTTCGAGCGGTTTCAGGCTCTGGATTTTGCAGGGCTGATGGGCATTACCGGAGCGGGCATTCATCTGGGATTTCAGCGCATGGGCAACGGGGCGAATCTGGCTTTCCGAAAAACCGCTTTCGAGGCAGCAGGAGGCTACAACGACGACCGCCTGTATGCTTCCGGCGATGATATGTTTCTGTTGCAAAAAGTGGAAAAAAAATGGCCCGGCAGTGTACGCTTTCTCAAGAACCGGGACGCGGTGGTGCATACCTGTCCCATGCCCAACGAGCGGCGATTTTTTCAGCAGCGCCTGCGCTGGGGTAGCAAGAATGCCGCCCTGCCGGAGTGGCCGATTCGGCTGGCTCTGCTGGCTGTGTGGCTGTTCTGCTGGAGTATTCTTGTAAATCTGTTGTACAACCTGTACGAAATTTTCCAGCGGCCCTCCGTGTTGCGCTTTGGGGCCCTTTTTGTGGTACAGATCATGACAAAAGCATTGGCGGACTATCTTTTTTTGTCCATCCTGTGCCGCTATTTCCGGCGCAAAGACCTGCTTCAGGCTTTCTGGAAATCTTTTTTAATGCATACCCTGTACATCATTGTCTTGGGTACGGCAAGTATTTTTCGGATGCGCTTTACATGGAAAGAAAGAAGAACGATCTGAAAAGCCCGTAAATTTCGAAGCGGCACAGTCGGTTAAGTACGTGATCAAAACACATTAACAAATTTATTTTGCTCTTTTCATAAAACCCTCTATCGCCCTGTGCAGGTTAATCATCATTTCCTCGGTAGGCTCGTAGCGGACAGAGGCTGTATAAAGGCTAAAAATGCTCTGAATGTCCTCCTGTGGTACTTCGGAAACCAGCGACAGATTGTCAAAAAACGAGGCATCGGTGCGCGGAATGCCTAAGTGATCGAGTGAGACGCTCAGGTTGTACTTTTCGCGCAACCAGCCCATGAACAGGCGCATTTGCTCGCGCGACATACCCCGGTAGTTGCGGCCCCGGAAGTACAGATTGGCAATGGTATTGATGAACTGCCACGAAGTATTTTCATTTACGGGCAGGACAGGGATGACGCGCTGCCGTCTTTTGCCCCGAAATGCAATCCAGAGAATGGCCAACACCAGCAACAGGTACCAGGCCCAAGCCAACGAAGGTTGTTGCAAAATATATTTCAGCGGGTGGTCTTCGGGCAGCGTTTCTCCGCCGTTGCTGTGGTTGCGCCGACGGCTCACCTGTTCGGGAATGGCGCTTACTGCATCCCAGTAGATGTGTCCCGGCGGCAAATGGGCCAGCAAATTGGCTGCATACTGGCGGACATCCGGGCGCAGCAAAGAGTAATTGGTCAGGGCTAAAGGGGTAGTGTACAATAAAAACTGGCCTTTGCCATGTGGAAAGGACGCAAAATTAATCAGACTGTCCTCTATATAGCCCAGGGGCCGTTGGTCGTATTCCGGGCAGAAAAATGCGCTTCCGATATAATGCCATTGATAAGGATGGGCCTCGTTTTGGCGGGCGTAGTGAAGCGTGGCACCCTGATCGGGATTTGGTTCTTTCAGGCGCACGGGCAGCGCTTTGTCACTGTAATACAGTTTATAATCGTCCCATTCTGCCCCGTCGCATTCTTCATAATAAATATGAAACATCAAATCGAAAGGAACAGATTTGCTGGCGATGAACGCAGTGTTTCCCTGTGCCACAAACGCCAGCAGGCGCGCCGTACTGAGCGAATCCAAATAGAGCGCTTCCCCGGCAAAGACATAATTACAGGATCGTCCGGCGTTTAGAGTGCTGTCCGCCGCCAGTACTTTGCCCACATTGGTGGTAATATCAGTCAACGTGCAATCCGCGCAATAATTCTCTAATAAACGATGTAGCACCTGTGTGCCGTAAGGTTGTTCACTGCGTGCGCTGTACGCTTCTTCCGTCCATCGGTCTTCCCAATTGAAGCGTTTTTTGCTTTCCTGACGATTCCAATACACAGCAACGGCCAGCAGCAGGGCTACAGGTACCAATAGGAGCAGAGCAATGCGCGACTTGTGCATGTGAACAGGAAAATAAAGGGCAAAAGTAGAAACTATTTCTGTGGCAAAGTCAGAGAAGTGTCGAAATAAGCAAAAATCGGGGCTTTACACGCACTTTTTGTTGTGCCTTTTCCGATTCTTTCATAACTTTGCCGATTAAAACAGGGTATTGGTATCATGGAAGCCATTATTGATTATTTCAACAACATTCCCTCCTCCCACAGAAGTGCCATTCTGCTTGGCGGTTTAACCTTTTTTTTACTGCTGGAAAGTGCATTGCCCCGTTTCAGATGGAACTATAACAAAGTGGGCCATACCGGCATCAATTTGTTTTTCACGGCTACCACGGTAATCATCAATTTTTTAATGGCGTTTATTCTGCTCAAATCCTGCGATTGGGTAGAGGCGCGTCGCTTTGGTCTGCTCCAATGGATGCCCGAAATGCCGCTCTGGTTGTATTTTATCACCGGGTTGTTGTTATTGGACCTGATTGGCGCTTACTTTGTCCACTTTGCCGAACATAAAATTCGTTGGATGTGGCGTTTCCACCTGATCCACCACACGGATGCCAACGTGGATACCACCACAGCCAATCGGCATCATCCGGGGGAGAGCGTGTTTCGCTTTGTTTTTACCACCATGGGCGTGCTTCTGGCAGGCACACCGATCTCCATTGTGATGGCTTACCAATCTGCGTCAGCTGCCCTTTCCCAGTTCAATCACGCCAATATCCAATTTCCAAAATGGTTAGACGATCTGTTGAGTTGGGTGCTGGTTACCCCTGGAATGCACCGCGTACACCACCATTATGTGTTGCCTTATACAAACAGCAACTACGGCAATATTTTTTCGATATGGGATCGGGTGTTCGGAACTTTTCAGAAAATGGACAACGATGCCATTGTATTTGGCATAGACACTTATCCCGACCCCTCCGAACATTCCAACTTGTGGCAGCTCCTCAAAATTCCTTTTTTGCCCTATCGCAAGGATTCTAAACAATAGACTTTTTTTGTTAATCCATTCGGGAAGATATTTCAAAAATAGCACTTTCCGGACACCTTTTTTACATAATGTTCTCTTTTTATCGCCTTCTGGTCTCTCTTTCGGTGTTTGCGTTGTCGTGCTGTTCCGTAGCAGCTCAAAATGAAGAACACCTGCAGGGGTGTGGCAACAAAGGCGTTTCCCCGTGGCTCAAAAGCTACCGCGCCCGAATGGGCCATACCGCGCCCAAAGGCTCTGATACTGCCTGGCTGTATGTACCCTGCACTTTTCACATTACCGGTACCAATTCCGGTATCGGTTATTACGATCTGGCCTCCGCTTTCGCTGATTTGTGCAACATGAATGCCCAGTTTGAAGAAGCGCGCATACGCTTCTATTTAGTACCCGGCGATGCGGTGCGTTACCACGACAATACGACCTGGCACAACCACGAATGGGAAGGAGGGGCAGAACTCATAAAAGAAAATAATATTCCCGACCGTTTTAATATTTATATTGTACAAAATCCCGCAGGTGCCTGTGGCTATTCCTGGTTAGATGCTGTGGTGATGGGTAAAGGCTGTTCCGGCCCCGGCAATGGCACTTGGGCACACGAAGCCGGTCATCATTTTTCGCTGCCCCATACCTTCTCCGGCTGGGAAGATACCACGCCTAATTACAACCAGTCTGCCCCCGAAACAATCAACGGCTGGAAGGTGGAAAAAACAGATGGCTCTAACTGTTACGAGGCCGGGGATCTTTTTTGCGATACCAAGCCCGATTACCTGAGTTTTCGGTGGTCGTGTACCGATAATTTGGAAAGCAGCCAGATACAGCGCGACCCCAATGGCGTACAATTCCGTTCTAACGCCCAATGGTTCATGAGCTACTCGCTGGATGCCTGCATGCGTTCCTTCTCTTCGGAACAAATTGCAGCCATGCGGGAAAACCTGCGCACCGAACATGCTTCCTATCTTCAGGGAGATGCTCCCCAATCAGAAATTCCCGACACAGCTTATGTGCGACTAATCAGCCCGGTTGATTCGCAAATAGTACGCTATGCTGATATTCCCCTGCGCTGGAGCAGTGTACCCAACGCCTCCTACTATCATGTGGAAATATTTTTGCATTCCTCCATGAACACCCGCCTTTTTTCCAAAGTCGTTTACAAAGATACCTCCCTGATCGTACCCAAAATTATTAATAACCGCGTCGTTTTTTGGCGCGTCCGGGCATATAGTGAAAGTGATTTATGTCCGCTAAAGGAAAAGGAGCAAAGAGGCGTATTTCAGACCCGCAATTTGCTTGCAGTCAACGAATTGGAGCAAAGCCTGACCCTCGAAGTAAGCCCAAATCCCGTTGTAGACCGTGCTACCCTTAGCGTGGAAACAGATAAAAACATGGAAGTGCGCCTACAGATAACCTCCCTCGAAGGCCGGGTGGTGTTCGAAAAAATCGCTTCCCTCTACGCCGGAGAAAATCAAATCGCGGTGTGGGCAGATCACCTCCCGGAAGGTATTTATCTCCTTACGCTTTCTAACGATAGAGGCACATTGGTGCGGTGCCTTGCTGTAGGAAGGTAGTATCATAAGACGGTGTGTCACAACTACCCGGTTTTAAGCAGATGCCCACCGATAAATCCTGTTTTGGTTAACCATAGATTTATAATAGTCAACGCTTTATAACACTCATCTCTCCCCTCCCTTTTTCTCCTTTTAGTCGCATAGGCGGCAAAAACAGAGTTCCTTAAAAAAGATGTGGTATGGTTATTGCTGCATTTTGCTCGTTTCAAGTTTAATATATGCGATCCTACAACGTTTTGCTGGCCGACGGTTATCCCATTTTTTTGGAGGGACTACAGACCGTCCTGCGCAGACCCGGCAACCGGGTTACCTGTGAAGTAAAAGGTGTGGCGCGTACAGCCGCGCATCTGCCTGATTTAATGCGTCAGGTTCCGACAGATTTACTCTTATATGATGTCAGCCTTCCTGAAGCGGATGGCTTGAAGATGATTCCTTCCCTCAAAAAGAGCTTTGCTCAAACCCGTATCCTGGTGCTTTCCAATTTTGACGACCCCCGGCTTGTAAAGGCTGCTTTCAAGGCAGGGGCTGACGGCTATATGCTCAAATCCGGATCCCAGGACGAGTTATTCCGTGCCATTGAACAGGTATTGAGCGGCCACGTGTTTATTGGCAGCGGATTGAGTGCTGTCGAACGAAGCAATTCCACCATTGCCCCGGGTGCCTCCTTTGAAACCCGATTCGCACGGCAATACAGCCTCACACGTCGGGAAATAGAAATATTGCCCTATATCGGACAAGCCATGAGCAATAAGGAAATTTCTGAAAAGCTCTATATCAGCGACCAGACTGTGAGTGTACACCGGAAAAACATCATGCGCAAATTGGGCGTGAACAACACAGCTACGCTCATACGCATTGCCTATGAGAACAATCTGGTGTAAAAAAAATATACATCAAGAGAACCTTCATCTCAAATCGTTATCCGACCAACTTGTTATGGCCTTTCCCCGGGTCAATAGCAAAAATACCTGTTTACGGGTATAATCTTAACTAAACGAGGCACATTTTTTGTGCCCGTTTTACTACATTCGCCAATTTTTGAAAAAAAATGTTAAAATTTTTTCCTAAAATAGCGAACGGTTGTACTTTTGCAAGGCAATTTATTTTTTCATCATAAAATTTTCTAATCTCATGAAGAAAGCGATTTCTACTTCGTTCATGAACGTATGTAGCTGGCTTTTTTTGCTGGTTCTGCTCACAGGGGCAGTAAATGTATCCAGCGGTCAGAGTCAGTGTTCGCTCAAATGTAATGATATGATCCAGGTGTCGTTGGACGAGGATTGTATGGTTACGTTGGAGCCGGACGACATTTTGGAAGGTGCGATACCGACCGCCTGCGGTGCGCTACAGGTACAGGTTAAGCGCGGGGGCATTTGGCAGCCCACGTCTGCGACGGCGGGGAATGCGACCTTAACATCTGCGGATTTGAGTCCCTGCGGCAAGGTGCTGGAGGTACGAGTTCGACAGGTAGTGGGCAACCAGTCGTGCTGGGGCCGGATCATAGTGGAGGACAAGTTGCCTCCGGTGGTGACAGTACGGGACGTATGGGCCATTTGCGCTGCGAAGGGCGACAACGACCCTGGGGACGACCAGTTGGACAGCGGATTTGACCCGGACTATGCGGCTACGGTTTTGAACCTGCCGGATGCCCGCCCGACGGTTTCGGACAACTGCTCCACGCCTTCACGCAGTTTTGTGGACGGTCCTTTGGTGGATGTTTCCTGCACGGCTCCTGCGATCAATGGACGTTTTGTTTCTGCCTATTTTGTGCGGAAGTGGACGTTCCGCGATGGCTGCGGCAACGAGACGGTTTCGGAGCAGTTCATTTATTTCATGCGCCGCAATGTCTATAACGTTCAGTTTGCGGCTGCGGCTGCGGACGTTCCGTGTGCACAGGGTAAGGCCTACCCCGGCAATCCCCTGCTGGCTCCTGCCAACTCTCCGTTCATTGTAACGCCGGAGGGAGTGACCCTTTTGCTGTACCCCAACGAGAACTACTGTGAGTTCAACATCACGTACACCGATCAGGTGATTCCGGTGTGTACGGGTACGTTCAAGATCATCCGCACGTGGGTGATTTATGACTGGTGTTTGCCGACGGGTACGTTTACCTCGCCGGTTCCGTACAGCAACCCGCGCTACCACATTCAGGTCATCAAGGTGGTTGACAACGCCGGTCCGGTGGTGGACTGCCCTGCGAACATGACGGTTTCGACGGATGCGTTGAAGTGCTGCGCGACGGTGGATTTGCCGGATGTGATTGCCTCGGACGCGTGTTCGAAGGTAGCCTCCGTGACGGCCATGGTGACGGGGATTGACCCTGTGACGGGCAACCAGATCGGGATGTTCACGGTGACAGGCCGCGTGGGCGACTTCCCCGGCAACAACTGGTGGACCCCCGACACGATGGTGTATGTGAACCGCACGACCTGTTTGCCGATTGGCACCCACAACGTGCAGTACACCATTTCGGACGACTGCGGCAACCAGACGATCTGTGCCTTCACGCTGACGATTGCGGACTACACGGCCCCGATTGCTGCGTGCGACAAGGTGACGGTGGGTTCCATTGACGGCGACGACGAGGACGACTGTTACCTGCCTTCTGCCAACGGCTGCGACAAAGCGGGCATTGGCTGGATCAAGGCCGAGACCTTCGACGACGGCTCCTACGACAATTGCAACAACCCCTTGATTTTCAAGGTGCGTCGTATGGCTCCTTATAGTGCTTTCATTGAAAGCCTGAACAAAAACGATGGTATTCCGCCATGCAACGACAACAACGGTCGCCCCACGGAATACGAGCGCGCCACCACGCCTCAGGGCAGTCTGGTGGACGATGGTTATGGCGGCGGTGCCGACTCCCTGAAGATTTACTGCGGGGAGGTGGGTACGACCCAGACGGTGATTTTGCGCATTTATCAGACCAATGCCGACGGCAGCCTGTCTCTGGGTCCCGATGGCGAGCCGGTGTACAACGAGTGCATGATCCAGATTGAAGTACAGGACAAGGTGCGTCCGACGTGTGTACCTCCCCGTAGCATGACGGTGACGTGCGAGAATTTTGACCCCAGCCTGTGGGCTTACGGAGTGCCGACGGTGGACGACAACTGCTGCTTAGACAGCACGAAGCGTTACCTGGCCCTCAAAGGCATCACCCACACGGCCAACTACAGCCTCTTCGACACGGCTTGTAACGTCGGCACCATTGACCGGACGTTCACGGCTTTCGACTGCCATGGCTTCACCAGCCGCTGCACACAGCGCGTGATTGTGACCTATAAAGAAGACTACTATGTGAAGTTTCCGGATGACCGCATCATCACCAAGTGCGACGGCACGGGCCAGTACGGCGTGCCGACCTTCTTTGGCGAAGACTGCGAACTTTTGGCCACATCTTTCCGCGACGACACCTTCACGGTGGTACCGGATGCGTGCTACAAAATTGAGCGTCACTGGAAGATCATCAACTGGTGTACCTACGATCCGAACTGCCCGTTGACGTATGTACCCAACCCCAGCCCGAATGTGCAGGTGAACAACTCTGCGAACCTGCCGGGTCCGATTGTATCGAACATAGACGGCTGCCTGCAGGCCAATGCCCTCAACCCGTGGCGTTCGGCGTGTGTACGCATCAACCCCACCGATGCCCAGCCCACATCGTACACGCAGTTTTGGCAGCGCGCACAGTCCTGCCCGCTCAAAGGCCGCAGCCACTTCAATGGCTACGAGTACACACAGATCATCAAGATCATAGACACCGAGAAGCCGACGGCTCCGTGCGTGAAACCGGACACCTGCGACCTGACAGAAAATGACCCGGCGTTCTGGAATGTGGACTACTGGTGGGATGCTACCCACGCCAGCCACGACCTGTGCGAGATGCCGATTGACCTGAAGATCACGGCGACGGACGCATGCAGCGGCCCGAATGTGGGCATCCGCTACCTGCTGTTCTTAGACTTAGACAACAACGGCACGATGGAGACGGTAATCAACTCGGTGAACCCGCCGGGTGTGAACACGGTGTTCTATGGCAACGCCCTGAACCCGAACTACACCGGCGGCACGGCGCGTCAGTTTGACCACCGTGGCTTCCCGCAGGTGCAAAACCCGGCGTTAGACTGGTACCGTTTTGCGATTCAGTACACGACGAGCGGCACGACGCGCACGGCTGCGGTGCGCTTCAACACCGTTCGCCTGCCGAACACCTATGTACTGCCACAGTTGCCGCACGGCAGACACAAGATCAAGTGGATATTTGACGACGGTTGCGGCAACGAGCAGGTATGCGAATATCCGTTCGAAATCCGCGACTGCAAGAAGCCGACGATCGTATGCAAGCCCCTGAGTGTAAACATCATGCAGACAGGCATGGTGACCTTGTGGGCGAGCGACTTTTTGGAATATGCATTTGATAACTGCACTCCGGCCGACCAGTTGGACATTGCGATCTCGAAGGGCGAGCCGGCTCCGTCGGCCTTCCCGCGCGATCCGAACACGGGTTTGCCGATCACCAGCGTGTCGTTTGACTGCACGGAACTGGGTCCGAATGTGATTCAGATATGGGCAGAGGACAGCGAAAAGAACGCGGACTTCTGTCAGGTGATTCTGCTGGTACAGGACAACATGGGCAACTGCGGCCAAAAAGCCTCGGTGGCCGGTTACCTGAAAACAGAAGGCACAGCGGGTGTGGAATCGGGCAACGTGCAACTGACGGCTCCGGCGCATCCGGCCTTCCCGCCAGCAGGCATGTACTACATGTCGGACAAGACAGGTCGCTACCTGTTCTCCAACGCGCTGCCGGTAAGCAGCAACGCCCAGGTGATGCCGGTACGCGACGACAACGCCCTCAACGGCGTAACGACGCTCGACCTGGCGCTGATCTCCAAGCACATCCTGAACCTGGCCCCGCTGACCACGCCTTATAAGTTGATTGCTGCCGATGCGAACAAGTCGGGGACGATCACGACCTTAGACATTGTGGCGCTGCGCCGCCTGATTCTGGGCATTGACGAAGAGTTGACAAACAACACCTCCTGGCGCTTTGTGGACAAGGGCTACACGTTCCCGAATCCGCAGAACCCCTTCACGCAGCCCTTCCCGGAAATGAAGACGCTGGCGAACATCCAGGCCGGTACGGCGATGTCGGAAGACTTCGTGGGTGTGAAAGTGGGCGACGTAAACGGCACGGCGCAGGCCAACAGCCTGATGACTGCCGACGACCGCACAGCGGGTACCTTGTTCATTGATGCCAACGACGCTGCGGTACAGGCAGGCGAGGCAGTGACGGTGTCCTTCAAGGCAGCCACGGCTGCGGAAGCCTACCAGTTGACGATGAACTTAGAGGGTCTGGAAGTGCTGGAAATCATTCCGGGCGCGAAAATGGGCATGGACAACTTTGCGGTGTTCAACAACGCCATCACCATGGCAGTGGAGAACGGCGCGGGTGCGTTCAGCATCAAATTCCGCGCTCTGAAGTCCGGTCAGTTGAGCAGCCTGATGACGGTGTCGAGCCGCATCACGAAGGCAGTGGCCTACACCGCGACGGGCGACGCGAACAGCGTGGCCATCCGCTTCAACAGCGCCACGGGTTCTGTGGTGGCAGGTGCAGGCTTCGAGTTGCTGCAAAACACGCCGAATCCGGTGAAAGACGCGACAACGATTGCGTTCAACCTGCCGGAGGCCGCTGAGGCAACCCTGACGGTGACAAACGTGGAAGGCCGGGTGCTGAAAACCCTGACGGGCCAGTATGCAAAGGGCTTGAACACGGTGACGCTGAACCACAGCGACCTGGAAGCAGGCGTACTCTTCTACGAGGTGCGCACGGCTACTGACCGCGCTACCAGGAAAATGGTGGTGGTGGAAATCAGATAATAATTGTTAATTGTTAATTGTTAGTGATTAATGGTTAATTGTTGGCGATTACAGGAATAAACAAGGGCGGGCGATGTGCTGAAAAGCGCATCGCCCGTTTTGTTTGGGGAGGGAAAGGCCAGAGCAATCACATGTCAAAACCCCTTCCTTTATTCAAAGTAGCTTGTGAACAATAACGGTGTATATCGTTTAAGAACCCGCTTATCGGCAGGCAGACGAACCTCACTTTACGGCCGCATGCCCGTTGCTGCACCAAGTAACGACCCGTCGGCTGCACGCACCTGAAAGAAGATCAACCCTAGGGGCAGGCGATCCGCTTCTAAGTGGAAAACAGGCTGGGTGCCTTCGTGTTGACTGATCAAACTGCCATTGGCATTCCAGACAGACAGGTGATAGGGACCTGCCGGAAGATCGCCAGTCAGAGAAAGCCGGACTTCGTCGCGCAGGGGATTGGGAGCGAGCGACAGGCGATAGGCGGCGCGGACAGGTTGCCACACGGAAACCGGGACAAAATTGACCCCGATGCGGTGCATGGTGCGATTGGTACTCACAGGCGGATTGGCATCGAAATAGATGCCCGCACGATTGTAAAGACACGCTCCGAGGGGAGCACCTGCCTTGGGCGTAATCCGATAGCATACAAATCCCTGAGCACCCGCTTCGTTGACCGTCTTATGGGGCAAATTAATGCCCGGAAAGTCGAATACCAATACGCTCCTGTCGCGCATTTCTACTGTGTAAGGGTGACTGGACGCGCCGGGAACGAAGGTAAGAAGGTCAAACTGTTCATCTAAGGTGTCGCGCAGTACTACCCTAAAGGCAGTGTCAGTCCCTGTATTCTCAAAGCGAATCGTGTATTCCAACTCGGTGCCGGGGTGTATGTAATGTTGGTCTCCAAATCCCAAAGGAAGCCCCACTTTGTCATTGGGATCATAAGAACCCACATTGGCTGTGCAGTCTAAGTCAATAGCAGGGTGATTTTCATTATGTGCAAACTGCCTGACAAAGCCCGTGCTGAAGCTGCTCTTATTGGTACATCCTTCTACGGAAAGTATAGGACGATATAAATCCCTCCAAACAGGTTCCTGATCGGCTTCAATGCGCCAGGTACTGCCGTTGCCTGGCACAGAGACCAATAAGGAATCGCCTGCCCCTAAGGCTTTGTTTCTTACCGGAGCACCCATCACTCCGTCTTCTATAACAATGAATTCTAACGGCGCACTCATGGTGGCTTTTCCCGTATTTTTCAGTATAAAATGCAGGCTGTCGCGGGTGCAGCGGGCACTCGCCTCCACTTTAGCGCTGGCGTTGTGTGCGTTGGACAGATAGCAGAGGGTATCAGGGAAAATATGTGCCTCTGTACAGTGCGCCTGCCCCGGAACAGCATTACAGTTTACCTTTACCTGAATAAAGAAATGATCGCACTGGAATGGCGCGAGGCTGTCTGCCCGAAAGCGATAAAGCCGGTTACCCAATGCAGTGTATGGTTGAGAAGCATTAATAAAAGTCAGAAAACTGTCTAAGCGCACGTCTATATAGACATCGGCTGCCCCGTCCGCTCCGTTATTGCAATATCGCACAGAATAATAACCCGTGCTACAGCGTCGCAGCAAATTGGTGCTCAGGTTCACATCTAAAACAGGACACGGAAGAACTGCCTTTACAGGGATATTTAAAACGGCCTTTTTGTAGAGCAATACATCGGGCAGCGGACATACATTCCCGGAAATTCCGGAAGGTGTTAGTACAGACATTTTATAAAAGCCGTCCGGTGCATATAACTTATAAGAGCCATCGGGCTGCGAGTAAGCCTGATAATAATTGTTGCCGGCCGTAGCCCTTAGCACTACGCCTCCTATACCCTGTTCTGTAGAGCCGGCCTGGCAGTCGGTATTGATATCATTGACCACCCTTCCTTCCATATAACTGTCAAAACCATAGAAGCCGGCATCAATACTGAAATTATTCTGTCCCGCGCTCATTACAAAAAGGGGAGTCATTCCTGTTACAGGATCCGCATCACTGTCCTTGTTGTCATCGGTTCCTGCGTTGGGCATTGTTATAGTCAATCCTGTGGGCGCAATGAAAGTGACTCTGTAAGTACCGGGACTTACGTTGGGGAATGAGTAGCTGTAATACCCGTTGCCATCTGTCAGGGTCGTAGCACTCACCGGGCTGCCTGAATCAAGGGTACCTGCTAAAGTGACGCTAACCCCTCCAAGACCCGGTTCTCCCGCATCCTGAATGCCGTCTTTGTTGAGGTCCAACCAGGCGTAATTGCCAATAGTGGAAGGGCGTACTAACCCGGCATCGTAATCTATATTTTCCTCCCCGGAAGTAAGCACTTCATTGACAGTCGTGCCATTCAACGGATCGGCATCGCTGTCTAACGCATCATTCGTGCCCCGATTTGCCCCTGAAAAAGTGTATCCGCTGGAAGCTGTAAAGGTAAGTTTATAGGTACCCGGCATTAAATTGGAGAATTTGTACAGACCGGCGGCATTGGTCAGAGTAGTAAGAGAAAGTGTTGTTCCTGTGCCATTTGTTCCGCTAAGAATAACGGTGATGTTGACAATTCCCGACTCCCCTGCTTCCTGTATGCCATTTATGTTTATATCCTCCCATACATAGTCGCCGAGAGCGGCCAATTTGTAAAGACCTGCGTCGTAACCAATTTGATCCTGCCCCGACGAATAGGGCGTTGCTATTGTTTCTCCGGTGGTCGGATCCGCGTCGCTATCAATGCGCGTATCAGCGCCCTGATTGGCAGCCGTAAAAACCCAGCCGGTTGGAGCGGTAAAGGTAATTTTGTATGTGCCAGTCTTCAGGTCATTGAACAGATACTTCCCGGAAGCATCCGTAGCAGTGGTAGCAGATACGGCGGCACCAAAGGCATCCGTGCCACTCAGGGTTACCACAACTCCTGCAATACCCGGTTCTCCTGAATTCTGTATGCCGTTGCCATTGCTGTCTTCCCAAACGCGATCCTCTATGGAGGAAAACTTGTAATAGCCTGCGTCATAAGTAAGATTGGAGCTTCCTGACAACAATGTTATTCCATCAATAGCACCCGTAAAAGTATGAATATCACTGTCTATGTTATCATCTGCTCCTGCATTTTGGAGACTGACCTGATAGCCGGAAGGAATAGCAAAGTTGAGTTTGTAGGTACCCGGTGTCAGATTGGAGAACACGTAAAGGCCACTCGCTGTTGTGCTTGTAGTAGAAGACACCGGGTTCCCCACACCATCTGTACCTGACAAAATAATATTTACCCCTGATAAAGGAGGTTCCCCGGCATCCTGAATGCCATTGCTGTTGAGGTCCTCCCATGTGTAATCGCCTATGAAAGGGGGTCTGTAATATCCCGCATCATAACTGAGGTTGGTCTCACCGGAAGTGAGCACCTCATTTATAGTGAATCCTGTGATGGATTGGGCATCACTGTCTATATTATCGTTACTGCCTCTGTCCAATGAAGTAACAGTCATGCCTGTCGGAGTGGTGTACGCTAACTTGTAGGTGCCTGGCACCAAATCCGTAAAGCGATAATTCCCGTTACTGTTTGTCGTGATACTGTAACCTATCACATTACCTGCCCCCTCTGTTCCCGTCAAAACAATAGTCACTCCTGCAATCCCGGGTTCTCCACCCTCCTGAATGCCGTTGCCGTTCCTGTCCTCCCAGACAAAATCTCCGATGGAGGCCACCTGGTAGTACCCCGCATCGTAGTCGGTATTCTGCTCGCCCGATATAATCACCTCATCATTTGTAGTACCGGTGAAAGGGTTGGCATCGCTGTCTAAGGCATCATTCACTGTCCGATTGGGGGCGGTAAGTTTTAAGGATGTCTGAGCGGCGAAGGTAAGCCGATAAGTACCAGGGGTTAGATTGGAAAAACTGTATTGGCCGGAGGAGTTTGTGAAAGTGGTGAGTGAAACCGGAATGGAAGTACCATCGGTGCCGGTCAGGGTCACCTGAATGGCATTTAAAGGGTATTCTCCCACATCCTGTATGCCATCAGCATTGATATCCATCCAGGTAGTGCCCCCGATAGAACTCTGTTTTATGATACCGGCATCAATGGTCCAATTACTTTCTCCGGAAGTCAGTACTTCATCTCTGCTCATATTGCCAAATGCAATGTCGCTGTTACACTCCGGGTCGTAAAGATCGGGCGCTGAAAAAAAGGATATAAAGGGTGCCGTAACAGTAATCTTATAAGTGCCGGGTGCAAGGTTGGAAAATAAATATTTACCCGCTGCATCTGTAGTGGTGCTAAGAGAAACAGGACTGCCGTAGCCGGCGGTACCTGTCAGCACAATTTTAACGTCGCTTACTCCGGGTTCTGTCACATCCTGCATACCGTCGCCGTCCATGTCTTCCCAAACCCGGTCTCCAAATGAACAAGTCCTGTAAAAGCCGGCATCTACGGTCATATTCATCTCCCCATCGGCCAGAACGATGGTATCAGAGAGACCCGTGGCAGGGTGGACATCGCTGTCTATAGTATCGTTGAGACTGCGATTGGCGGCTGTAAGCACATAACCGCTGCGAGGCGCGAAGCGCAACAGATAACGCCCGGCTGATAAATTATTAAACAGGTATTGTCCGGCTGCGTTGGTGGTGCGCAAGGCAAGCGTATCGTCCATCTGACCGTCGCTGTCTGCATCAGTCAACAGGGCAATGACGACATCGGGAATGGAATTTTCTCCACTCTCCTGCAAGCCGTTTCCATTCACATCTTCCCAGACGAAGTTGCCAAGCGAAGCAGTCAGGACAGATGTGGAATCGGGGGTCAGGGAATGTCCAAAGATAGTCAGGAGCCGCTGACAGAAAAAGCGTGGCTCTTAGAAAGAATAGGCGAATGGAAGTAGCAGATCGGCAAAACGGCTTGTACACACTTCGGGGGGGACAGCAGATGCACTTGAAGGGCGGCCGAAATTGCGGGATTTTTGGCAGAAATATTCCCTGTCCATTGTGTTGTTAGCGGAGTTGGCGTACTTTTGCCGCTTTCTCTCCACCCTATGTCTGCTTCCGTTATTCGCATATTCCTTTGTCACGATGTCTCCGACAACGCCACGGCTGCCGATTTACAACGCCAATTGGCCCTGACCATGCAGCCGCGTCAGACGGAGTTTTGGATGCGGGAGAGAACGGCGACAGAAGATCACCGCAAAAAAGTGGCAGTCTTTTTAGAAAAAGCCGACTTGTTTGTGGTGCTTCTGTCCATGAATGTGGAAGACGACCCCGAAGTGCGCTGGGAAGTGATACAGGCGCAGGCAGAACAACGGCGGCGCACGGGCCTGCAAATCGTGACCGTGGCAGCCCGAAGCGCCGATACGCCGCCGCATTTGGGTTGGTTTCCGACAGCCCTGCCGCCCGGAGAGACCATTGAACAACATGCCCTGCCGCGCGACCGCCAATTGCAGCGGGCCGCACAACACATCCGCGCTGTCTGGGAAGTGGCTCCGCGCCGCAGCGATCCGGATGCCATCCTGCCGGTATTGCCCCTCATCATCCCCGATGTGCAGGAGCGCCTGCTGGCACAAACCGATCGGCTGAACGCCATGCCCCTGCTGGAGCTGCTGAAGCGTTTGGTGGGCGCAGTGCCTGTGATGCGTACGGTGTTGGACATTGAAAATCAGGTGACGGCCCTGCACGAGCGCGCCCGTCTGGGCAGCCTGCCCATTGCCACTTTTGAGGCGGAGATGGCCCCGGTACGCACAGACCTGCAAGCCCTGATTGAGCGATTGGAAGAGCCGGTGATGGATCGCTTTTGGCAGCAGACCTTTACACGCGAATACTTTCATTTCATCCCTTTTCAGCGGCCCGAGCCGGAGCCGGTCCCGTTTTTTATTCCCGGCGACGACATTTTGATACCGGAGACCCTCAATCTCCCGGTAGGCCCGCGCGAACAGGAGGCGCTGGAGCAAATCGGTCTGCTCTCTTACGAGCAAAAAACAGATTTTCGCCGTCATCTGCTTCTCTGCAAAGACGCACTGGCCGTCGGGCGCTACGCCCAGGCCTACAGCCACTGCGATCATGTGCGCAACCACACCGACCCGCAATCGGCCCAGTTATACGAATACCTTCTGATCACTTTCTTGCTGAAAGAAGGAGCCGGGCGCATCCTGACAGATGCCGTGGAACGCAGCGGCAACCTGATGCAATACGTCTCCCTCTACGCCGGACGTTTCCGCGAGTACCAGCGGGCGGGCAAATGCCCTTCTTCCACAGGGCTTTATAATTTGGAAATTGCCGCTGAAGCCCTCTCGGATGCCGCCCTTCGCCAGTATCAGTGCCTGCCCAACGATTATATCCGCCACACCGGACACCACGAGGGCGCAGTGGACGACAACCGGAAGAAAATACAGCATATTCTGAAACAAACCCTCGCCATCAATCGGACGGTATTTGCCTGCGAAGAATTTTTGGAGGCAGCAGTGGCCGAATGGTGCGGCGGCGGCAAATACCACTGGGTAGAGCGGGTAGAAGTGACAGGCGATAATTTCCGTTGTATTACCCGCGAAAACGCCGATGTGGAAGGCGACGCGAACGAGTTATTGACCCTGTTAGATACCATTGAGCAGGAAGGAGCCGGAAAAATTGTGAAACAGCGGGCCACCCTGCGCGAGGATATTTACTACAGCCTCTTGGCCAAGCGCCAGGCACTGCAACAGCAAATAGATTTGGACACCCGTCGTAAAAGGCCCTTCACGGACACCCGCGAATCCGTGATCCGCTTTGTATCGTCCTGCCTGCTTTGTACGCGGCTGTTTGGCGATGAAGACGAGGATCAGCGCGACCAGTCTTTCCTCCGACTGTCCCTCGAGTACCTGATGCCTTCCCTGCTCTCCACCCCCGAAAATGTCCCGGTGTTGCCCCTGCGCTGGTTCACACTGGATGCCGCCGGGGCAGTGATGACCCACCCGGAGGCGCAGCGCTACCGCTTCGACTCCAAGGCCATTGTAGAGAAGATTATCCGCGACTACGCAGGCAAAACGGGCTGGATGGCTGTACAACCCAACCTCCACCGGGAAGTCTTCCTGCAATTTGCAGCCGACAATGAAGCCCAATACACCCTTGTGCAGAAAGGCCTGTCGCACACCGATTTTCGCCGCATGGATGTGCTGGATGCCCGCCGCATCCTCATACACTGTATGCGCGCCTGGGAAATATGTTATCGCGCCTATCCGACGGAAGGACAGGACTATTTAGACAAATGCCTGACAGAACTCAGCGGGGACGGCCTGCTGCTGTGGATGCGTCACGATCCCGACGACCTGACTACAGAGCCTGACAGCCTTGCCCTTGGTCTGGATGCGCGGCTGTTTTTGCAGCACCTCCTGCCGCTTTCGCTGCACACATCGGAAGCAGAGATGCGCCAGCGTATTGCCACCAATTTGCACCGCCTGCGCGTACTGCCCGCCTACAACAATGTGGAAGCAGGCAATGAAATGCAGCGTTTGGCCCTGATTCGGCTTTTTGCAGAGGCCGCCGCAGGGTATCGCCTTCATCCCAATCCGCAGTTTTTGGACTGGGTGTTCCGGGAGTTGACCGAAGACCTGAAATTTCACTGGATAGACATCAACGAAAACGGACACTGGCAACCCGTTCAGGTATTTCCCGCCGATTTCAACCCCATGGCACTCTTGCAGGAGGTGTCTGCACAGCTGGTGTCTGCCGACCCGGAGCGCTACAGCGGTCTGGCCCTGCGCAAAGCCATTGCCCTGCGCCGCCACCGCGCCCTCATGGATCGCTACATCCGCGAGATACACGAATACAAAACAGAAAACCGCCGACCCGAACGGGAAATCGCTATTGACATTATCCGAAAGATGAAGGGTATTTTCCGGTTTTACCCCGAAGAACGTTTTTTAGAACTGCCCATGACGGAGCTCACCGGCAAAGGTCGCATCCGCTGGCACGCCGATTTCCTCGGCCTTTTGCCGGTGCGCGAAAACCACTATGAGAACCAGTTTTATGGTTTTAATTACCAATATGAGTTGTTTGAAATCAAACGCCTGCTCCAAAATCAGTATTACGAAATGGAGCGGGTTATGCGGGAAACGGGTGATTTGAAATGAACCCCGACAGGATGTTCAAAAAAGCGGCTTCGTCGCGGCTGTTGTTGTCTTCGGCGGTATAGTGGGCCTGCTCGTAAAACGCAGACCGTCCGGCAAGGCGTTCTGCAATGGCGGCAGGCAATGCGGCGGCCTCCACCTCGCGCAGCAGGGGCCGCTTCGATTTTTCAGACAACAATCGGGCGGACAGTATTTCTATAGGTGTTTTCAGGTAAATAACGCACCCTTCCTGACGCATTTTCGCCATATTATCGAAAAAACAGGGCAAACCACCCCCTGTGGCCACTATCAGGTTGCGGGGGTCGGCACATAACCTGTGCAGGCATTGTTGTTCCAAAATCCGGAAACCTGATTCGCCCGGTATTTCAAAAAGGTCAGCAATGGTTTTCCCGGTCTCCGCTTCTATGCAGGCATCTGTATCTGTAAAAGTAGCACCAGTGTGCGCTGCCAACCGCTCCCCCCAATGGGTTTTGCCTGCCCCCATGAACCCGACGAGAAAAATTTTTTGTACCATTTTTTAGGTTGTTCAGGCCCCGTTGGCACACAAGCGCATATACCTTCTTTGTGCTACCTTCGTAAGGGTATGTTTTTAAAAACAATCCGAAATGTTCCGTAGAAACGCCTACTTTTGCGGCAAATTTTATGATCGCCTGTCGGATGTGACCTGTTCTGCTGAATAATAACATCCGGTAGTAAAGATCAGTTTAAAAACCGGCCTGTTTTTCCGTGACAAAACTCAGTGTTAACCTCAATAAAGTCGCCCTGATTCGCAATTCGAGGGGCAGCAATTTACCCGATCTGTTGCAGGTAGCCCGCGACTGCGAAGTATTCGGTGCACAGGGCATCACCGTACACCCGCGTCCCGATCAACGCCATGTCCGCTACGACGATATAGCACCCCTGAAAGCGTTGGTGACCACGGAATTCAATATAGAGGGCAATCCGGTGGACGATTTCATGGACTTGGTGCTTAACAACACGCCGCACCAATGTACTTTAGTACCCGACGCACCCGATCAGCTGACTTCCGATTCGGGTTGGAACACGGTGCGCGACGGCGCGCGCCTGCGCGACATTACAGCGGAATTGCATAAGCACGGTATTCGGGTGTCGGTATTTGTGGATCCGGTACCCGCCATGTTGGAAGGGGCCAAAAAAGCCGGCGTGGATCGCATCGAGTTCTATACCGGCCCCTATGCCCACGATTTTCACCGCGATGCCGCCGCCGCAGTGGCCCCCTACACAGCCGCCGCCGCAGTGGCCCGTGAATTGGGTCTGGGCATTAACGCAGGCCACGATCTGAATTTAGACAATCTGGCTTACTTCAAAAAACACTGCCCCCACCTTTTGGAGGTCAGCATTGGCCATGCGCTGATTTCGGACGCTTTGTACTACGGGCTGTCGAATGCCATACGGATGTATTTGCGGCAGTTGACCTGACCGCTGCCGTGCCGACAGGAAAGGCAGGTGTTCATTGCCTTTGCCGCCTGTATATTGCCCTGCACTCACTGCTTTATGTCAGCAGCGTCGCTATGTAATGTCATTGTTAAAGTGATGCAAACTGCTCCATCTTTGTGTTATGAAATACGTATTTTTAATACTGCTTCTGACACTATGCCGGGAAATCTCAAATGCCCAGCCAAGTACTGCTTTCCATACAGAATGGTCTTTTTGGGCAGCAGCAGGTACTCCGGGTGCACATGATTTGGCAGACCGCTTTTTGGCGCAGGATTCAGGCCGTCCCTCAAGTCTTATTTGTGAGACGGCCTCGTTTGGCGCCAAAATCTTACATCTTATAGCCTCTACCTTGAAATCTTAAATCGAAAAAAGCAACGCCCAGGCAGCGCCAATCAGAAGATCGGCGGTGCCTCACCGCACCACACTAAACTTCTGCACGTACCGCTGCCCTTTTTCTGCCTGTAAGGTGACGAAGTACAGCCCGCTCTGTAGTGAGCCTGTGTTAATCGGGAAACCGACAGGGGCTCGCTGGTCATTTGTTCCCTCCAACAGGATACGCCCATTGAAGTCTGTGACCTGCCAGTGCATAACACCCGGAATGTCGGCTTGCACCATCAGTGTTTCGCTGGCCGGATTGGGCCATACCCGTGCCCGTGCGACGGCAGCAGCAGTAGTGTTAGAAACCGCAGGCGGCACCAGTTCGCCCTGTTTGTTCACCTTTGCATAATACATACTGGACTGGATGGGCTGAGGAAAGATGCCATTATCATACGTCGTTTTGGTAATAAACATCAGCACACTGCTGTCGGGCAGCCAGACATAGCGCTGTGCCTCCAGAGTACTGGGCGATTTGTACAGTTTAGACCACGCCATCTTCCCACTTGAATCCACGGCGTGTAAGGTAATGATGGTTTTGACGGGAGGGGCAGCCCTGAAAGACTGGTAATACCCGCCAAAATAAAAGCGGCTCATTTCAGGATTGGCAGCGAGTGTGGGGACGAATAACCGGTCGTCGAAGGTGGAATCCATGGGAATAATGGCTACACCGATGCGCTTTACCCGATTGTTTTGGTGGTGCATGAGTTGATCGGATTTTGTATCAACAATATTCTGCACTACGGGGTCGTATTTATACGATGTGCACGTGAAATGAAAGACACTTTGGCTGCGGTCTTCTGATTGCGCCACGCCGTCCATGGCAAAGCAGCCGCTATCCACCGTTGGCACAATAATCCTTCTTTTAAAGTTGAGGTTTTGATCCAGGATCACCAGAGAGGTGTTATTGCTGAAATAATAATCGCCGGAAATATCCTGGGTGAAACCGCCCATCACAAAAGGGCTTACGTTCACCGTTGCAGCGCGTAGTATTTCTCCTCCGGGCGTGATCTCCGTAAAAATGAGCTGCTCTGCCAACATACCCGAACTATTAATAAATCCGTTGGCTATAACAAAATGGCCCGCCTGATTGACGCAGGAGGCACTAACACCACGTATTTTATCCGCACAGGGAAATATTTTTTGATCTGTTACCTTCATCTCCCCGGTTATATTCAGGATGAAATAATCCTGAATATAATTATTGTCTTTGGTAGTAGTGCTCCCAAGGATATAATATGTATCATTTATTTTTGCTAATTTAATAGCAAAGGACCGTTCGCTATTGATCCATTCTGAGACCACCAATGAATCTATGCTGTTCAGGGCAAGGTCTGTTCTTCTCAATACGGTACGCATATTGCCTGAAGCAGGCTCTCTCGTCGTAATGAGCCAGAGAAAACCCGTATCGGTTGACATAAAATCTACAATGAAAGTGGCGGCATCCTGTCCGTCGGGAGTTCGTCCCGGCTCGAACAATTGTAAATATGAGTCAATAACCGCAGTCTGAGATAAGACCTTGTTTAAAATGGTAAAGAAAAAGAGTATAATAATGCCGTATTTCATCGTCGAAGTGTTGTGTTATACCTCGCGCCGCGAGGTTTTGTGCATAAAAATTTGTAAAAAAGGGGGAGACATAAGAAATTTGAGGCACTAAACTTAAATACCTATGCCTCCCCGGATAGTTCACATCAGCGAAGCGGACGCAAACGCCGCAAAATACGAAATTTTTTATCACCCTGAACCCATCGTTCAAAAAAGAATGCATTGTTTACGATTAAAATATCGGGGTTATCAAAATCAAGCGATTGCCGACATACTGGAAATCAGCCGCAATACCGTTTGCAACTATCTGCGCCTATATGAGCAATCAGGTTTGGAAGGCCTCAAAACGCTGAATTATCGGGGGCCGGTGAGCAAATTAGACAAACACCAACCCAAGGTCGAAGACTCTTTTCGCCAACAAGCGCCCAAAAGCGTTAAAGAAGCGCGTGAGCGGATCAAAAAACTGACTGGCATCAAACGCAGTCTAACGCGTGTTCGGGCATTTATGAAACGCATGGGGATGAAGCCCAGGGCCACTTCCCAAGAACTTACCGCACTTTACAACAACACGTACATCACCGCCGACACCCAAACTTGAAAGGTCTTAGAGTGAATATCAATCACCGGTTTTAATCAGTTTCAGCACTTTGACGGTATTACCTGTTTTCAATATCGCTAAATAAACCCCCGCCGGGGCTTTTCCTCCTTCCACATCGCCTCCGTCCCATTCCAAAGTAGTTTTCCCTTCCGAAGGCGGAAGGGAGAAGGTCTGTACCAACTGTCCACTGATGGTCATGATGTCGAGCTGTGCGTTTTTATCCTGTTGTGTTTGCTCAATGACAAAAGTAATATGGTCGCGGAAGGGATTGGGATAGGCGGTCAGCAGGCTGTCAGGTGCGGGAGTGTTGTCAGTATCGGTCACATTGGTATCATCTACGCAGCTCCTGCAAATAAGGCTGGTATCTTCCGGGCAGAAGAAAGCCGTGTAGCGCGAAAGGACGCGTTCCTGCATACTAGTGGCGATAATTTCCCGGATGATATTGCCGGGCTGGCTGCCGGTTTCCAGCAGGCTGATGTAATGGCCAAACCAGATTTCCCGCAAAAGGGAATCCGCCTCAATGATCTCTTCCTTTGGCACGCTGATTTCTCCATGTACGACCCTGCCCTCCAATTCGCCCGATATTTCTACCTTGAAGGGAAAGGTGCCTTTGTACTTTCCGATTTGTACAATGGGGCGGTTTGGGAAAATGGCATCTTCCACGCCGTCGGGATAGAAGCGCCCGTAGCAAAATCCGTCCTCCAACCGGGTGTGAAAATCGAAGGCTTCAATATTGACTTCTAAGTTATTGAGGCAGGCATTGAGGGCATTGTCCAAGCCCTGATTGCTGATGCTTTGGTGATCGCCTTTGGTAACGGCAGAAAGGGTACTCAGGAAGTAAGTGTTTCCATAGTAGTATGTGCCGTTTACATAAACATAAGCTGTGCCTTTGGTATAATAATCCACGGTGTGTACCGGAATGGGCGGATTGGGCATCTGGGCCTGTACATCTTTCAGCAAGGTGTTTGCGGCCTGCAACGCACTAAACTGGCTGGCGTTGCTTAAGACCAAAAGTTGGCCGCCTGATTTGTTTTGTTGCACAAACTGAATGCCGTTGACCAACAACGCAGGGAGGTTGCTGTAAGAGGCAAGCCGGGTTTCGGCATTGGCAAAAGCGGCTTCAATGTTGGCATAGGTGGCGGGCATCCATTTTTCTGATACCCGACGGATATTGAGGTTGGAGAAAATGAGGTTGAAGGAATCGGTATCTCCCAAATGCTGTCGCATCTGGTATTTGGTAGCGCCGAGCATTTGGGACATCGTGGTAATGCCCCCTGCTGCGTCAAAGTCGAGCAGGAAAGCCACTTTTTTATGGTGCTGTATATTGGTCAGAAATCCCGGCAAAAACGACAATTGATAAAAACCACTGCCCTCCTGATCGCTATAACTGCTGACATAATAGCCCTTTTGGGCAGGAGACTGGTAGCTGATGTCGGTGGGAAAATTCCAGTTGGTCAAATTGGCCTGTAGCACGTTGGGTTCCGCAGGGTTTTGGCGGGTGAGCTGGCCGGGCATCGAAGGAAAATCGGGTACCTTGCCGTGTTCGTTTTCCCAGGCCAGCACGGTTAGTTTGGGGGCATAGCGGGAGGCGCGCAGGGCAGGCAGGGGCAACTCCGCCTCTATTTTTTGGCTCGACCATTTGGCAGGCACTAAGTAGGAGATTTTCACCTGTCGTTTTTGGTTGCCTGCCATGGGAAAGACCTTCAGTTCATATTGATCGTCGCCGTTTTTAAATAAAATGGAGGGGTCAGTGCGTCTTCTTACATAACCTTCATAAATGGCAGATGCTGTCCAGCGATCCAGTATTCTGCCGCGTATAATGTCGTTGCCGATCCACAACCAAGAATCGTGTACAATGGCACCGGGGGGCAGTTGAAACTGGAAGGTAACCTCCAAAGAATCGGAACGATTGTACCATTGGGTGCCTTTGGCTGAAAAAGTGATATAAAGTCCGCATTCTATGTAGGTACCCTGCGGCTTGGCAGTAAGGGTCACTTCTTCCATGGTACCCCATTCTGTCCACCAGCTGTTGCGCGGATCGCCTACGCGCAGGGAATTTTGGGCACAAATCCTGGAAGTGAAGAGGGAAATACAAAGAAAAAGAAGGAGGAGAATTGAATTTTTCATAAACAAAACCCGAGTTTAAAAGTGTAAGAATATGAGGTCAGACAATGACTCGTCTGTGTAGCCATTGTCTTTGTTTTAACGGATTTATTACCTTTTTTATCTCCTCATACGGGCTATAATTTGGCTATTTTTGGCAAATGCCCGTTTTTTAACAAGATTTGTGTGTACACTGCTGACGCGATGCCCTGCCTCTCTGTTTTGAACAATTCTTCCAATGGACGGTTTACGACTTGGGGTAGCGCTGAAACCTCTCCCCCCTCTGCAAACATTAAAGAAAGTCGCGCAGGCAGCACCTGAAAACTTCCCCGGATGCGTTTTTGTTGTTTTTTCCTTTTTTTGGTTTTCATGACCCCACTTCTGTATGCCGGGCGGGCAGACACGCTGGAAATGTACAGCGTATCCATGCGCAAACCTGTGCGGTGCCTCATTATCCTCCCCTCTGACTATAAAACCGACGGCCCCCGCTATCCGGTACTCTACCTGCTGCATGGCTGGAGCGGCCACTATGCTTCCTGGCTCACAGAAGCGCCCCAACTACTGCAACACGCCGACAGATGTCAGATGCTGATTGTATGCCCGGACGGCGGTTATGACAGCTGGTACATAGACAGCCCGGTGGACAGCTCGGTGCGCTACGACACCCACGTGTCGCAGGAATTGGTCACTTATATTGATTATTATTTCCATACGATCGCCGACCGCAGCGGACGCGCCATCACAGGTATGAGCATGGGCGGACACGGTGCCCTGTATTTGGCCATTCGCCATCCCGATGTTTATGGGGCGGCGGGAAGTATGTGTGGCGGTCTGGATTTGCGTCCTTTTAAAAAAAATGAATGGGATTTGCAGGGGGTATTGGGAAATCCCCTGACGCACCGGGACAATTGGGAAAAGTTCTCGGTCATCCGACTGGTTCCCCGCTTGCAGGGCCTCGACCTGCCTCTGATGACAGACTGTGGTACAGGGGACTTCTTCTTATCTGTCAACCGCGATTTTCATCGCACTTTGGAGCAACTGGGCATTCCCCACACGTACCATGAGCGTCCCGGAGAACACAATCGCGCCTACTGGAGCAAGGCGATCGAAGACCAGATCCTTTTTTTTAAAAGCTGGTTGGCATCCGGAAAGTAGATAATAAGGTTTGTATCTAATAAGTATCCCGTTCCCATTCGCTGCGCATTTTTCTAATAGTATTGTCAATTTCCTCTATAGACATACTTGTTTTAATACTACCCCAGTATCTCGAAAAGTCGAGAGAAGGATTTTCTTTACGCACTGATTGTCCGATTTTAATATCTTCACCCGCCTGACCGGGAAGAATGCGCACATTAGGCAGTAGTTTAAGATACTGCAATATTAGTTGCATATCCTGTTGCGTTTGTATTTCAATCGTTAAGTGCATAGTAAAATGATGTTATTCAAACTACAAAGGTAACTCACTTGTTTTGAATTCTGAAATTTATAATCATCGCTCAATCCCTACCCCCTGCTTTCCTCCTGGCGCACAACATTAGACACCCAGTCGAATTTTTTCAGTTCGTTCATGGCTACATACAATTCGTCGGTGTTGCGTACGATGATACTGATGCGCCCCTCAAAATAACCGGCGTTCCCGTCAATCGAGAAATTGCGGATGTTAATGCCCATCCCATAAAGGCGATCCGTCAGTTTGTGGATGACACCGGGGCCAATGTCCTGACCGGTAACAACGATGGGTACGGCGAACTCGCGAGGCATGGCCACGCCCCATTCGCACTTTAGCACCCGGTGTGCATAGTTGGTCAGTAAGTTATTGGCATTCAGGCAGTTATTGCGGTGTATTTTAACCCCGTCTTTGGTGGACAGGTATGCAAAAATGGCATCCCCCGGAACAGGGTTGCAACATACAGCCAGAGAATAAGGAAACATGCCTGTTTGCCCTTCAATGACCACTTCCGACCGGTTTTGGCTCGGACGCGACCGGACTGGAGGGGCGGCCTCCTGTACGGGAGCCACTTCGGCATCCGGCTGATGTTGAGCGGTTTCTATCTCAATCAACCTGTTTCCTTCTGCCCGGAATCGCTTGTTCAGCACCGACAAATCTGCCTGTCCCAAATGCACCGCACTCAGGAACTCCGTGCGGTGGGTATAGCCCAAAACACGGGCCAGCAGATCAAGGTTTTCCTCAATCGGCACTTTGAACAGGTTGTTCAATTTGCGCTCTACGATTTCGCGGCCCAAATCGGCCTGTCGGCGCTCTTCTTCGCGCAGGGCGGCCCGGATGCGCGTCCGTGCCTTCGAGGTGACCACGTTTTGCAGCCAGTCGAAGCTGGGTTTTTGCGCACGGTCTGTGATGATGCGTACCTGATCGCTGTTGCGCAGTTTTTGAAAAATAGGTGCCGGTTTGTCGTTGACGATCACCGTCCTGCACTGACAACCCACATCGGAGTGAATACTGAAGGCAAAATCAAGGGCCGTGGCCCCTTCGGGCAGGATTTTCATCTCTCCGGCAGGCGTGAACACGTGTATTTCGTCCGAGTAGAGGCTGGAACTCTGGAAGTCGGTCAGAAACTCCACAGCACTGCCAAAGGTATTGTTTTCTAAACTGTCGCGCACCTGATCGAGCCAGGTATCGAAAGTATTGGCACGCACGCCCATGCCATTTACGCCCTTGTACTTCCAGTGGGCAGCATAGCCGCATTCAGCAATTTCGTCCATTCGATCGGTGCGGATTTGCACCTCCACAAAACGACCGTCCGGCCCGATCACCGTGGTGTGCAGCGACTCATAGCCATTGGTTTTGGGCGTACTCACCCAGTCCTTCATACGTTCCGGCAGCGGCTTATAATGGTCGCTGACAATGGAGTAAGCCTGCCAGCACAACATCCGCTCCTTCTCCGGGGTCAGCCCGTTGGACTCAATGATGATACGAATGGCAAACAGATCGTAAATCTGTTCAAAAGGCACCCCTTTGGTTTTAATCTTGTTGAGGATGGAATGAATGCTCTTGGGACGACCAATCACTTTGGCAGGGATGCCATGTTCCAAAAGCGATTCCTCTAAGGGTTCTGCAAAGCGGGCAATATAGGCTTCCCGCGAAGCCTTGGTCTCTGCCAATTTGTGCTTGATTTCCTTATATTCTTCCGGGTTGCTGATTTTGAGGCAGCGATCCTGAAATTCCGTTTTTATTTTGTACAATCCCAGCCGATGCGCCAAAGGGGCATAAATAGTAACCGTTTCGGCCGCTATTTTGATTTGTTTTTGGTGCGGCATTCCGTGTATGGTGCGCAGATTGTGCAGGCGATCGGCCATTTTGATCAGTACCACCCGCACGTCGAACAGCATGGCTTTCAACACTTTGCTGATGTTTTCGGCCTGTGGGCTTTCCGACTCGTGGAGGCCGTCCAATTTCGTCATGCCATCTACAATGCGCGCAACGCGGTCGCCAAATTTGGCCTGAATGGCAGGCAACTTCACGGGCGTATCTTCCACCACATCGTGAAGCAGGGCACAGACCGCAGCTGTAGGCCCCAGACCAATCTCCTCGATGCAAATGCGTGCCACTTCAATGGGGTGCAGGATATAGGGTTCGCCTGTTTTGCGGCGCTGGGTCACATGCGCATTGGCCGCCATGACAAAAGCGGCGCGAATAATGCGCGCATCCTCCTCACTCAATTTGCCTTTAAAAGACTTCAGGAGGTTTCTGTAATCTCGCCGGATCAGGGGGCGGTCCTCTTCCGACATCACTTCAATAACATCTGTTTCTTTTTCCTGCTGCATAAGATAGAATGAAAAGGGATTGAAAAGTGAGCAAAAAAACGGGGTAACAGGGATGGAACGCGCAAGGATTATAAGAAAAAAAGTAAATACAGATATAAACTTTTTAGGGCAAAGATATATCAAAAACCCCGCCAAAAACGGCGTTTGAAGAACATTAACGCTTTTATAAAAAAAATTTACCTGTTGTCGCAAATTTTCCGTACCTTTGCGGCCCTTTTTGGAAATTTCGCTTTTCAGCGGATTATTTTATTGCGGGCGTGGCGAAATTGGTAGACGTACCAGACTTAGGATCTGGCGCCGAGAGGCATGGGGGTTCGAGTCCCTCCGCCCGCACTCTTCATTTTTATTACACAGCCATCTAATTACACCACACAATATGGTCACTCGCCAGGACCGCGAAGATTCTACAGCGGTTTTTCATATTACCATTCAAAAGGATGAATTAAAACCGAAAATAGATTCGGAACTCAAAAATATCCGACAACGAGCACCTATAGATGGGTTTCGCAAAGGCCATATTCCTGCTTCGATTGTAAAAAAAAGATATGGCAGCAGCATTTTTGCGGACTTGTTCCAAAAAACGATCAGCGACAAACTGACTGCTTATCTGAAGGAAGAGCAAATTCCTATTTTTGGATTTCCGCTTATGGCAGACGACAACGTATGGCCTGCCTTCAATGTGGATCAGATAGATGACAGCTATACTGTCAGTTATGAGGCCATTCTTTCGCCGCGCAACTTAGAAATTGCCGGTCTGGATGGTACACAAACCTACAAGCGCTGGGTGGCCAACGACCTGTCGGTCCGATCGGAAGAAATTGTAGCCGAGGCCATGAAGAACGCCAAAGGGCAGGTAGAGGCAGAAGGAGATATGGAAATCCGTGACATTGTCACCATAGAGGCCCGCGAATTGACTTCCGAAGGGGGAGTGGTGCGCGAAGAGGGGCATCATGTGGAAATAAAGGTGATGCCGGAGACCGTGAAAGACAAAGCCGTGCGGGCTGAATTGATGAGCAAAAAGAAAGGCGATACCTTCCACTTCAATGCACGCACTTTGGAGGCCCTCAATGAGCAACAATACCGCAAATATATCCTGCAATTGGCGGCAGACGACAACAAAGAAGTAGGCGATTATTTCGAAGGTACCCTGCTTTCTGTGAAACGTTTGCAGGAGGGTGTGGCAGACGAAGATTTTTTCAAGCGTTCTTTCGGGCCGGATGTGATGGACCAGGAGGGGGCCGTCCTGAGCGTCGAGCGGGAGTTAGAGTCTGTGTACAGGCGTTATGCGGATTTTCTTTTGTATCAGGAAGTGCGGAAAGGTCTTTTGGAAAACAACCCCATTCCCCTGTCTGAAAGGTTGCTGAAACGCATTTTAAAACTTTCGGATGCTAAAATTCCGGCTGAAAGACTGGATCAGCAATATGAAGCAGTACGCAATGAATTGCGGTGGGACTTTATAGAAGAAAATTTGCGCACCCGTTTCAATCTGAAAGTCGCAGAAGACGAACTGTTGGATGCCATCATTGAAGATGCAGAGCGCAACATTGGCATGAAATTGAGCAGGCAGTTCTGGGAAGGCATGGCAGACCGCCTCCTGAAAGACGAAAAGCGCGTGGAGGACGCTGCCCGCAGGCTCATGTTCTACAAGATTATGCATACCGCCCTTTTCCCGAATATCCTCACCGAAGAAGTACCTGTTTCGGGCAAAGAGCTGGAGGCGCTGTATGAAAACCAATTTGCAAAGAGCAAGCCCGATACTTCCGAAGAATTGGCAACAGCAGAGGAGTCGGCAGCAGAAGCATAAAAGAGGACGGATTGTGCGCCATTGAGCAGCAGCAAAATCGGCTGGTCAGACGTTTTCACAGGCAAAACAGAGGACTGACTGTTCGTCGTTCGTTTCAGAAATTTCGTCTGTCGCTGTGGGCTGTTCGTCCCTAATGTCAGTTCCCTTCCAAAAGAAATCCAATCCTGTTTGCTAAAATCCTGTTATACTACCTCAAAAAATGTTTTATTATTATGTTTGATCAAAACGAATTTAAGAAGTACGCGGTTCGCCATTTGGGCATGAACAGTATGCACCTCGAGAAGTACATGGCCCAGTCGGTACCCGGCATCAAAGCCTTTACACCGGCGGTTATTGAGGAGCGCCCCATGCACGCACAGGCCATAGACGTATTCAGCCGCCTGATGATGGATCGCATTATCTTCATGGGCGTGCCTGTGAACGACTATGTGTCCAACGTGGTACAGGCCCAGTTGCTGTTTTTGGAAAGTGCCGACCCCAAGCGCGATGTACAAATGTTCATCAACAGCCCCGGCGGCTCTGTAATAGACGGCCTTGGCATTTACGACACCATGCAATACGTATCGCCCGACGTAGCCACCATTTGCACAGGTCTGGCGGCTTCCATGGGAGCCGTGTTGCTTGCTGCCGGTGCCAAAGGCAAGCGCAGTGCCCTCCACCACAGCCATGTGATGATTCACCAGCCGATGGGCGGTGCCCAGGGGCAGGTGTCTGATATTGAGATTTCGTACAAACTCATCAAAAAAATGCAAAGGTCTTTGTACGAAATTCTGGCACACCACACCGGACAGCCATACGAAAAAATAGAACAGGACTGCGACCGCGACAACTGGATGGCCGCCGATGAGGCCAAAGAATACGGTTTGGTGGACGAAGTTCTGGTACGCAAGAAATAAAGAAACCCTTATGTCGAAACGCAACCAACATTACTGCTCCTTTTGTGGCTTGGGCGAACGCGATGTGGCCATTTTGGTCTCCGGTATGGAGGCCCAGATATGCGATGCCTGTGCTGAAAAAGCCATTTCTATTATTGAAAAAGAGATTGAGCGCAAAAGCGGCCCTGTCAGCGAAGTCAAAGCCGAAGACTCCAAAAAGAGCAGTAAGTACAGCGGGCCATTGAACCTCATTATTCCACGCGATCTGAAAACCTATTTAGATCAGTATGTGATCGGACAGGATGATGCCAAAAAGGTATTGTCGGTCGCCGTTTATAACCATTATAAGCGCCTGAAACAGCGTGAAATGGAAAAAACGGAGAAAGCAGATGTGGAATTGGAAAAATCCAATGTGCTGTTTGTGGGGCCGACCGGCACCGGCAAAACGCTGATGGCCAAAACCATTGCCCGCTTGTTGCGCGTTCCGTTTACCATTGTGGATGCCACCGTCTTCACAGAGGCCGGCTATGTGGGCGAAGACGTGGAAAGTATTCTGGCACGACTGCTGCAGGTCTGCGACTATGACGTGGAAGCAGCCGAGCGCGGCATTGTCTATATAGACGAAATAGATAAAATTGCCCGCAAACAGGACAATCCCTCCATCACCCGCGACGTGTCGGGAGAAGGGGTACAGCAAGGCATTCTTAAAATGCTGGAAGGCTCCGAAATATTGGTGCCGCCGCAGGGCGGACGCAAACACCCGGAGCAAAAGCTGGTAAAAGTCAACACCGAAAACATCCTGTTTATTTGCGGGGGGGCTTTCGACGGCATTGATAAAATCATTGCCCGCCGCGTTAACACCCAGGTGATTGGCTACGGCAAAAACCAGATGGAGCGGATTGACCGCGAAAACCTGTTGCAGTACATTACCCACCAGGACATCAAAGCGTTTGGCATCATTCCGGAATTGGCAGGCCGCCTGCCTGTGCTGGCTTATCTTGAACCCCTGACCACCGAGAGCCTGAGCCGCATCCTGACGGAACCGCAAAACGCCCTGTTGCGTCAGTATCAAAAGCTGTTTGCCTTGGAAGGAATAGAACTCCGTATGGAAGATTCTGCCGTAAAGTTCATTGCTGAAAAGGCTTTGGAATATAAACTGGGTGCCCGTGGGCTGCGTTCGCTCTGCGAAGCCATTCTGAATGAAGCCATGTTTGAAATGCCTACCGGCACAACCGACAAAAAAGGTGGCAAAATGACCCGTAGTTTTGTCATAGACCGGGAATACGCCGAGCAGCAACTCGACAAATCCAAAATGAGCCACCTCAAAGCCGCCTGATCGCCCGCTAACCTGTGTCCCTGCCATGCCTGAACCCGCAGCATCCGTCATCATTCCCGACAAAGTACCCCGCCATATCGCCATCATTATGGACGGCAATGGCCGGTGGGCCAAGCAAAAAGGGATGCCCCGTGTATTGGGGCATCGCAGCGGCGTAAAGAGCGTCCGGGAGGTCACGGAAGCCGCCGCTCAGGTGGGAGTACACTACCTCACCCTCTACGCATTCAGCACGGAAAACTGGAGTCGGCCACCCGCCGAAGTGAAGGCGCTCATGATGCTTTTGGTGGAGACGATCAAAAGCGAAATACGCGACCTGCACAAGAACGGCGTGCGCCTCACTGCCATTGGCGATCTGTCGGCACTTCCGCCTGCCAGCTACGAAGCCCTGCAACGCGGCATCGAAGAAACCCGCCATAACACCCGCATCACCCTCGTGCTGGCGCTCAACTATTCGGCCAAGTGGGAAATACTGCAGGCGGCGCGCTCTCTTGCCGCCCAATGCCAGGAAGGAAAACTACAACCCGAAGAAATCACTGAAGCGATTTTCGAACAGCAACTGACCACTGCCGCCATTCCGGACCCGGAATTGCTGATTCGCACCAGCGGCGAAACCCGCATCTCCAATTTCCTGCTGTGGCAAATTGCCTACGCCGAACTATATTTTACGCCCGTTTTATGGCCGGATTTTGGCAAAAAAGAACTCTTAGACGCAATTATCAGCTACCAGCGCCGCGAACGCCGTTTTGGGATGATCAGCGAACAGCTGAAGGAAACGCCATGAGTTTTCCGTTCAGGCCCCGCCGTTCCTGCCCACCTGCCCTGTTTTTTTTGATCTTATGGACAGCATGGGGCATTTCCTGCGCCAAACAGGGGGTGCCCGTAGGTGGCCCCAAGGATACTACCCCACCCCGTGTGGACAGCCTGCGCAGCAGCCGCAATTTTGTTACCAATTTCACGGGCAGGACCATTTCTCTGACTTTTGATGAATGGGTTATCCTCTCGGACGTAAATACTCAGGTATTGGTGTCGCCGCCGCTGACCACCAAGCCCCTCCCGGAGCTCACCCTGAAAGGCAAAACCGTTACGGTCACCTTCCCGGAGGGCGAAACCCTGCGGCCCAACACCACCTATACCCTGCACTTCGGCGCGGCCATCAAAGACCTGCACGAAGGCAACCCTGCGGCCAATCTGCGCTATGTGTTTTCCACAGGCAACTACATAGACAGCCTCCGCGTGTCGGGCAGGTTGCGCGATGCCCTCACCAGCAAGGGGGTCGAAAAAATTACCATGGCCCTTTACGAAAACGCCGAGGACAGTGTATTGCGCAAGCAGAAGCCTTTCTATATTGCTATTACCCAGGCCGACGGGACTTTTTTATTTGAAAATGTACGGGCAAGCAGCTACAAAATGGCAGCTTTTGAAGACCTGAGCAAAAATTTAAAATGGGAGGAAGGCTCCGAACGGGTCGCCTTTGTGGACAGCCTGATTCAGGTGCGCGACAGCCTCACCCGGGTACCCGCTTTTTCCTTGTTCACCAACCGCCCGATTGCCCGCCGCCCCGATGCCGATGTGCGCAGTTATGGCTTGGTGCGCCTGCGCTACAACGCCCTGCCGGACACACCGGCGATTCGCATTGTGGCCCCTGCTTCCCTGCAATGGCTACAGGAACGCAGCAAAGACACCCTTCTGATCTGGTATCACACTGCCCAACCCACTGCCTGGGAAATTTATACCGGAAAGGATACGGTACGGGTGAAAGCCACAGAGCCACCCGCTAAAGGCAGTCCGGTGCGCTTCGCGGAAGACCTGCCCCCTGCTTCTGCCGGAAAGTTTAACCGGCTGCGCCCGCAACCTTCGGTACCTGCGACTTCGGCCGTCCGTGCTGCCCCTAAGGTGATTCCGCAATTGCCCGCCAAGCCGGGTTTTTTGGATTTTGCTACCCCGATTGTGTCATTGGACACTTCCAAATGGATTTTTGTAAAAGACAGCGTACCCAATCGGGCTTTTCAGGTGCTGCGCGATTCCGTGTTTCCACGCCAATTGAGGTTTTTGCACACTTGGAAAGGTGAAGGAAACGCTCTCCTGACCCTCCTGCCCGGCGCTGTCACCGACCTGTATGGCCAGTCCAACGCCGACACCCTCCAACGCATTTTTTCGGTGGCTCCGCTAAAACAACTCGGCAGCCTCAACCTCACGGTGGCACAACTCCGCCCCGGCATGAACTATATACTGCACATCTTGGAAAGCGAACGAGTGGTAGAAGAGCGGCGTTTTACTGCCGATCAGGCATCTATGCGCTTTGTGTTCGCCCAATTGCGGCCCATCACCTACACCGTGCAGATTATTGAAGACCGCAACGGCAACGGGCGCTGGGACACGGGCGATTACTACCGCCACCAACAGCCGGAACCCCTTTACACCCATCAGCTGGAACCACTGCGCTCCAATTGGGAAGTGGAAACCACTGTGGATGCCTCGTACGACGCGAAAAAGAGGAAATAGAGCGGCTGCGCACTGATGCCTTGAATAAACAAGTGCGTTTTAGGGAAGGAGTCTCAATGTTTCTCTTGCGTCCAATAAAAATAGAACGGGATACCGGTCACCATCAGCACGGTACCGATAAGTGCCTCGCGTGGGTGGGTAATGCAGGTAATAACAATAAGGGCCACGCAAAACAGCACAAACAAAGCAGGGACCACCGGATAGCCCCACACGCGGTAGGGCCGCTCTGCATCGGGTTCGCGGCGACGCAGGAGAAACACTCCGAAGGCAGTTGCCCCGTAAAAGAAGAAAGCCGCGAAAATCAGCATGTCTGTCAATTGGTCGAAGCTGCCGGACAACACCAACATGCAGGCCCACAGTCCCTGCATCCACAGAGCGTTGTTGGGCGTGTGCGACACCGGATCAATATGCGCCGCTTTCGGAAAAAACAAGCCGTCCCGTGCCATAGCGTAATAGACACGCGGTGGCATCAGGATGGTGCTGTTGGTACAGCCGAGGGTAGTCACCAAAATGATGAGGGAAATCAGGGCAGCGCCCGTGCCACCGGCAAAATGCCGGATCACTGCCACCGCCGCAATGTCATTTTGCGCTTTATGCACTTCTACTAAGCGATCAATCGGCAAAACATACAGGTAGGTAAAGTTGACCAACAAATATACACCAATGATGGCCACCATACCAAAAAACAGCGCTAAGGGCAGGTTTCTATTGGGATTTTTAATTTCTCCTCCGATGAAACCCAGAGTATTCCACCCTTCGTACGCCCAAAAGGCAGACAACATGGCCCCAAACATGGCTTTAATGAAGGTGCTGTCTGTCCACTGGTGATCCACGTACCCGGTAGCCGGGGTTCGTACGTTGGTAAAACTGCCGCCGCCAAAAAACAAACCGGCGATTACAATACTCGCTAAACCCAATATCACCAAACGGGTGATCCACTCGCTCAATAAGGCCGCCCCTTTCAAACCTTTGGTATTGATGTAAGTCAGCGTCACAATCAGCAAAATAGTCAGTGCTTTGACCCCGGAATTATCGAACGGCTGAAAAAAGCCAATCCGAATGGCTTCTATGGCCGGAGATAAGCGGGGCAGCGGAACAAGGGCATTGAAAGACTGGGAAAAAACATAAGCAATGGAAGCCACAGATGCCGTTTTGATAACCGCAAACGTACTCCAGCCCCATAAAAATCCCACAAAACGCCCGTAAATATGCTTCAGGTAAACATACTCGCCTCCGGAGTCCGCCCGCATACCGGCTATTTCGGCATTGCTCAAAGCCCCGCACAAACTGACCAATCCGGCGAGGAGCCATGCCAGAAGTACTAAATCCGGCGACAGTAGATCGGCAGACATGGGCGCAACCTTTTTATACACGCCCGAACCGATGACCGAACTGATGACCAGCACAACGGCCGAAGTAAGGGTGATGTGTCGAATGAGCTGACCTTGTGGTTTCATAATTGATGAATTACTTGTTAATACTATTTTTTCTTCCTGGAAAAACCTGTCTGACAAAGTGTCAAAATATAATATCAAATAATTCTGTCGAAGTACTTACTGTTTTTATATCGTTCTCGCAAACACCTCGTCACTTCAGGCTAATACCGCAGATCCAAAACTTCAGACTGTCCAAATCCTTTGGTGGCCACAATATAAAAATGGTTAAAATCCAAATCGGGGATATTTTTATACTGCACCGTGCCTGTGAGTTTGTTCAGCATCTGCGGAATGGTATTTTGGTGGCCCACATGGAAGATATGCTTGCCCCGGTTTTCCACAAACTGGTCTTCCAACCAGGAGGAAAGCATATCAGGGGGGAAATTGATAAAATCGGGGTCTCCCGCCCAACGCTGCACGGCCTCACCGGTTTGCATGGTGCGTTTGGTGCTGGTAGTAGCCACCATATTCAGCATGGCATTGTCCATGACGCGCCCCAGACGTTCGGCCCGCGCCCGGCCTTCGGGGGTCAGATCGGGGTCATTGTTGTTTTTTTCCTTTTCGCAATGGCGTACGCAATAATATTTGATGTATTCCGGGTCGTTGTAGTGTGGAATATCGGTTTGCGAGCCGTCGGAAAAGAGGATTCGGCCACCGCGGATGGCAGTAACCAATTTTGGGCTGTGGTTAGTGAGACTCTGGCACTGAATAAGCCCCATCAAAAGGAGACAGCCCACAGCGAACAGTGTACTTTGACAAAACATGGCACAAAAGAACGACGAAAAATTCAATTCCAATAATTCAAATTATTTTGTTGCGAATTTGCAAAAACGCTGTACTTTTACGCCGCTAAAACCCACGCCCCTATACCCAGCCCTTCTCCACCACTTTTTACCCTGATTTATGACCCTCGGCATATTAAAAGAAGCAAACGACGAACAGCGTGTATCCGTTACGCCCGATGCCATTCCCGGTTTGTTAAAAGCCGGTTTCAAAAAAATAATTGTAGAATCCGGCGCAGGCAATACTGCCTTTTTTAGCGATGCAGATTACGAAAAACAGGGAGCAGGCATAGCCGATACTTCCACCGTACTGCGGGAAGCAGACGTACTGACCTGCATTCAGCCCTTCACGGATTACAGCACACTCGCTTCCGGCAAAGTACTGATTTCCCAACTCAATCCGCTGGCCCGGCCGGACTTAGTGCAGGCGCTTCAAAAGACAGGCGCTACCGTCTTCAGCTTAGATTTGGTGCCACGCACCACCCGTGCCCAGGCGATGGATGTCCTTTCTTCTATGGCCACAGCAGCCGGGTATAAAGCCGTGCTGACAGCAGCTACCCACCTGCCCACTTTCTTCCCGATGATGATGACCGCCGCCGGCACTGTCAAACCCGCCAAGGTGCTTATCCTCGGAGCGGGTGTAGCCGGCTTGCAGGCCATTGCTACCTCGCGCCGCCTCGGTGCCACGGTAGAAGCCTTCGATGTGCGGGCTGCGGCCAAAGAGGAAGTACTCAGCCTCGGTGCCAAATTTGTGGAAGTCGAAGGTGCCCGCGATGATAAGTCAGCAGGGGGATATGCCGTGGAGCAAACGCCCGAATACCTGCAACGGCAGGCCGCCTTAGTGCATGAACGCGCCGCTGCTGCCGATGCGGTGATTTGCACCGCCCAAATACCCGGCAGGAAAGCACCACTGTTGCTGCAAAAGGCCACCGTGGAAGCCATGAAGCCCGGCGCTGTGGTGATAGACCTCGCAGCCTCGTCGGGCGGCAACTGCGCACTGACTGAAAATGGCAAAACCATTCGCACCTCCAATGGAGTCACCATTGTTGGCGATTCGGCCCTGCCGGCTTCCATTCCCAAAGATGCCAGCGCCATGTATTCTAAAAACATGACGAATTTCATTAAATTATTTTTTGATAAAAGTGGTCAGTTTTCCATCAATTTCGACGATGATATTCTTGCTGCCTCCTGCATCACCCACGGGGGGGCTGTCATCAGTCCGAGACTAAAAAATTGAAAACACCCCGAAATTGAATTTTCAGCACTTAACACTCCAACTTAAAAGATGCAGTTTTTTTTAGAATACCAGTCCCTCATCTACATCGTCATTTTATCGGTGTTGTTGGGCATAGAAGTCATTTCCAATGTACCTGCCATTTTGCATACCCCTTTGATGTCGGGCGCAAATGCGATTCACGGCGTGGTCATCATCGGTGCCATCATTGTGATGGGCCATGCACCTTCCGATAACTACGTTGCACTCGTACTTGGCTTTCTGGCCGTTGTCCTCGGTACGCTCAATGTGGTAGGCGGCTTCGTGGTCACCAACCGCATGCTGGAAATGTTCAAGAAGAAAAAATGATCTTGCCTCTTCCATTAGTAAACTCACTCATCAGCATATTCACTCCTTTTTAATGTTGTCCAATTTTTTACTCGAATTATCCTATCTGATTGGCTCTGTCACTTTCATTATTGGCCTTAAGCGCCTGAGCAGTCCCGACACAGCCCGCAATGGCAACCTCGTTGCGGCAGTGGGAATGGGGTTGGCGATACTCGGCACTTTGTTGTTTCACCAGAAAGACGGACACTCCATTGGCAACATTCCCTGGATTCTTCTGGCCATTGCGCTGGGTACGGTAGTGGGCTGGATGGCGGCCATGCGCGTCAAAATGACCGCCATGCCTCAGATGGTCTCTCTTTTCAATGGTATGGGGGGGGCGTGTGCCGCCCTGATTTCCCTGATTGAATTTGGCGAACATCCGGGGGGCGGCTCAGCAGGCTTCCGGCTGATTGTGTTTTTGGGGCTCGTCATCGGAGCCGTCTCATTCAGCGGCAGTATGATCGCTTACGGGAAGTTGGACGATAAAATAAAAGACTTTGGGGGACGGGGATTGACGTGGTTCAACCTGCTGCTGCTGGCGCTCATTGCCGTAGTACTCGGCATCGGAGTGGTTTCTCCGGAGGTCTTCGGCAGCAGCGTCACGTGGATTTTATTGGGATTATCCGTGCTGTATGGCGTACTGTTTGTGATGCCCATTGGCGGAGCCGATATGCCGGTGGTAATTTCTTTGTTGAACTCCTTTACCGGGATGGCAGCGGCTTTTGGGGGCTTTTTATACAACAATCAGGTCATGCTCACGGGCGGCATTTTGGTAGGATCGGCAGGCACCATTCTGACGGTGCTGATGTGCAAAGCCATGAACCGTTCACTCCTCAATGTCATCATCGGCTCTTTTGGCGGCGGCGGCGCGGCGGCGCAGAAAAGCGCGGGCGATCAGGTGGTCAGGGAAATCAGCCTGACCGATGCCGCCATTCTGTGTGCCTATTCGGGCAAAGTAACCATTGTGCCCGGCTACGGGCTGGCAGTGGCACAAGCCCAGCACATTTGCCACGAGTTCGAAAAAAGCCTTGAGTCAAAAGGCGTAGAGGTCAACTTCGCCATTCACCCCGTGGCCGGGCGGATGCCGGGCCACATGAACGTTCTGCTGGCCGAGGCCGACGTGCCTTACCCTAAATTAGTGGAAATGGAGGAGATCAACCCCCAATTGTCTCAGACCGATGTGGTCATTGTGGTGGGTGCCAACGACGTGGTGAACCCCGCTGCCGAAACTGACCCCGCCAGCCCGATCTATGGAATGCCGGTCATCAAAGCATGGGAAGCCAAAAATGTAATTGTTATGAAGCGGAGTATGCGCTCCGGCTATGCAGGCATTGAGAATGACCTGTTCTACCATCCGCGTACTAAAATGCTCTTTGGGGATGCGAAAGACATGCTGACGAAGCTGACTTCGGAGTTGAAGACGCTGTAAGGATCGAAAAAGGGAACTCGTTACTTTCAGGAAGTCTTTTATACCTGTGTACTCACCCCTTCCCGCGCTTCGTACTCCTTTTTTTGGAAGCGGGTGTTTCAGACACAGCAGAGGGTGCCTGAACTGCTTTTGCCTGATGCTCCGCTTTCCGGCGTTCCTCTAAACCCCGCTTTACTTCCTGGACGAACGCAATCGTGGCATTGGAC